>Ga0265296_1002464_pt1 | contig 18625 bp, 10 predicted proteins | sample MunlanPumphouse1_FD_189073 | JGI IMG/M metagenome (GOLD analysis project Ga0265296, IMG submission 189073) | Groundwater microbial communities from a municipal landfill in Southern Ontario, Canada - Pumphouse #1 | ecosystem: Environmental > Aquatic > Deep subsurface > Groundwater | place...
AAGGCTCTCTTCTGGAAAGATTACTTCCGAAACTGGTATCTTAGAGTTAAACCCAGCCCCTCGCGAGGGGCTGGGAAACCCGGGCGAAGCCTCTGACACTGTTCCCGAACCGAAGGTGGTGGTGAAAGGCGATTTAGAGCTTCAAGGCAAATTAATTTTAGGGGTGTCCGACAGCGTTGCGGCCGAAGAAAACAAGGAATTGGAGATGACCACGGGCACGGGGAAAATCATTGCCAACGAAGTCGTAGCAGTGATTGCCAATAATAAAGTTACGGAAAACTCCTTAATTTATATTACGCCGACCTCTAAAACCGGAGGTCAGGTTCTTTTCATCTCCGCGAAAAGAGCGGAAGAAGAAGAGGTGGACGGCGAAACCCTGCCTCGCGGATTTACAGTTTCCGTTGAAAATCGAGCAGCAGCGGATATTGAGTTTAATTGGTGGATTGTGGAACAGAGATAATTTTAAATTTTAAATTCTAAATTTTAATTCAATTTTAAATTTTAAAACCTTAATTTTAAAAGATATGAACGAAAAATCATACGATTTGGAAGAAAGAACAGCGAAATTTGGGGAAAATATTATTTGTTTGATTAAAAAAGTTCCTAGAAATATTGCAACAATAGCAATTTTAAAACAGCTTATTAGGTCAGGAACATCAGTGGGAGCGAATTATATGGAAGCTAATGGAGCGTCAAGTAAAAAGGACTTCAAGAATAAAATTCATATTTGTAAAAAGGAAGCGATGGAAACAAAATATTGGTTGCGAATGTTGGCTCAAGCCGATAATAATTTTAAAGATGAGTATAGAAAAATTTGGCAGGAAGCTCAAGAATTAAGCATGATTTTTGGCAAAATAGCGGCAATGTCTAAATAATTCCAATTAATTCTAAATCAATTTCAAAATTCAAGACTATAATGTTAAAACTGGTTCAATAATACTTTTTTACTTGTTTTTGTTTTAAAATTTATCATTTATTATTAAGATTTCATTTAGAATTTAAAATTTAAAATTTAAAATTAAACCCAGTATGCCCCGTTTTCTCAAAATACTTTTATTCATCATCATCGCCGCTGGCGTCGCAATCGGCAGTGTTTTAACGATCCGCGCTGTCAATAACCGTGGCGCCGCTCCTGTCGGCTGGTGGAAAATGGACGAAGGGCAGGGGCAGACAACTTATGATGCTTCGGGAAACGGAAATAATGGCACTTTAGGCGCTAGCACTTCAGACACTACTCCCGACCCCACATGGAAAAACGAGGAGAGCTGTAAAAATGGAAAATGCTTGCAGTTTGACGGGAGTAATGATTATGTGAATGCGGGGAACACAGGCACGCATTTACCTAGTATCACTGTTTCAGCATGGATTAAACCAAATACTGTTGGAGATGGCGTTACCTGGGCTTCGGACGGAATAGTTAATAAATACACTACAGCAACCTATTATGGTTGGAAATTAGGATTGGATTCTAGTGGTTATGTCACATGGGTTTATATATCAGCTGTGGGTGGCTCGTGCTTGACAGATGTCCTCACAGATTCAAAATCGTTGGTAGGTTCGTGGCATCACGTAGTCGGTGTTAGAAGTTCTGCTGGTTTAATATTATATGTAGATGGAGTACAGGTTGGAAGTAGAAGTGTAACATGTGCCACTGAAAGTAATAACGAAATAATTAATATAGGAGGACCAAGAGTTGGTGGTGGAAGTGGTGAGTATTTCAATGGCACCATTGACGATGTAAGGGTTTACAACTACGCCCGTTCTGCCAACCAGATTAAGGCGGATTATAATAGGTCAGCTGGCGGCAAGGGAGCAGGCGTGAAAGTCGGCTCAAGCCAGGAAGAACAAAATGCCAGCGATGGCTTGGTGGGATATTGGAAAATGGACGAGGCGAGTGGCAATCCGGTTGATTCTTCGGGCAATGGCTCAACTTTAACTAATACTGGCACCGCCACTTTTGCTAGTGGCAAATTTGGCAACACCGCTAGTTTAAATGGTTCTTCGCAGTATTTTTACGTGGCTGATAACGCTATTTTATCTTTGACTGGCGATGTTGTTTTGTCTGCTTGGATTTATGCTGATTCCATAACTGGTTCTCATGACATAGTTGGCAAGTGGGACGGAGCCAACGAAAGCTATTTATTATCCTTGGAAGGCGATGAATTACGGATGTGGGCTGATTCTGTTCTTAATTACAAAACGACGGATGCCGCTAATTTAGCCATTTCCACTTGGTATTTTGTGACCGGCGTTTATGACGCTTCTGAAGGCAAGGTTCGGCTGTATGTCAATGGTACAGAGCAGGCAGGTACGATTACTGGGACGATCCCAACTTCTATTGGCGACACAGGCGATAGGTTGCAGATTGGCGCGGAAGATTCTACGGGTGGCGCGGCCAATTATTTTGATGGGTATATTGATGACGTTAAAATATACAACAAAGCGCGGAGCGCCGAGCAGATAAGGCGGGATTATGAAAGCGGCCCTTCGCCAGTGGCTCATTGGAAAATGGATGAGAATAGCGGGCAGTATGCGTATGATACAAGCGGCACGAACAACGGCACGCTCGGAACCGATGCCACTGCTAACGCCAGCGACCCGCAGTGGACCAATGGCAAATACGGCAACGCTTTGAAGTTTGATGGAACGGATGATTATGTGAAGTGCGGAGACACTAATCTCCCAGCTGGCGCAAGCGCAAGAACTGTTGGATTTTGGACTAAAAGAGCTGTATCAACTAATTTTGCAGTTGGTCCCTATCCTTTTTTCTACGGCACTAAAACGCAATATCAAGGGTTTGGACTTTATGGCAACTCAGGCACTACGGACATATATTTCTATGGTCACGCTTATGACTTTGATACTGGAATTAATTTAGACGATACGCTTTGGCACCATATTGTTCTAACCTTTGATGGAACTAATTTGGGAGCCTACAAAGACGGTGTTTTAATTAGTACAACAAATAGAAGTTTATTAAATACTGTTCTTAGTGCTTTTGATTTCACAATCGGTGGTTTTTATGTGGCAGATCAATACTGGAACGGCCTCATTGACGATGTCCGTATATACAACTATGCGCGCACGCAAAAGCAAATTATGGAGGATATGAACGCTGGCCACCCAGCAATTGGCTCGCCTGTGGGGAGTTATGCTTTGTACTTGCCTTTTGACGAGGGCTATGGCGACACTACTTATGATAAATCAGTCAATAAAAACAGTGGCGACTTATATGGCTCTTGCCCAGGGGCTGCTACTTGCCCCACATGGACCACTGCTGGCAAATTCGGAAAAGCTTTGTCTTTTGACGGGGGGGATTATGTAACTGTAGCTGATAGCGCAGTGTTTAATGCCGAATCATTTGCAGTGTGCGCTTGGGTGCGTCCAGCATCTTTTTCTAATTACCAAAATATACTTGCGAAACAAAGGGGAGGAGATACCTTTGAGCAATTCGGATTATTGGTGAATAGTTCTGGAGGCGTGGGGTTTCAGTTAGGAAATGGCGGAACAGATTTTTTAGGACCTTTAACTCTTAATACTTGGGCGCATGTATGCGGTTCCACAGACGGGACAACAGGAACTCTATATATTAACGGCCGTTCATTAGGTAGTGGTGGTGATAATGCAACCTATGGCGCATCAAAACCTTTCTATATTGGCTATACTCAATATGGAAGTGGGCGTTATTTCAACGGGCTTATAGATGAAGTTAAGTTTTATCCATTTGATTTAAGCCCAGCGGAAATTAAAGAAGAATTTAACCGCGGCTCTTCATTAAAACTGGGCGCTTCGGGAACGGAAAGTGATGGCATAACTCCAAGCAACTCGGCTGCGTCAGCTTACTGCGTGCCTGGCGATGCTACTTCTTGCGCCGCGCCGGTGGCGCATTGGAAAATGGATGAGAAAGCAGATAACACCTGCTCTGGCGGTGTCAATGATGTTTGCGATACTTCTGGCAACGCTAATGACGGGGCAAATACTGGCGGTCCAGTGTGGAAATCCGCGGCTTCGTGCCACAGCGGTTCCTGCCTGTCGTTTGATGGGAGCAATGATTATGTGGATGCGGGAAGTAATGTTTATAATTTTAATGGAGCATTTACCTTATCTTTATGGTTTAAGCAAAGCGCTCTCACTAGTGATAAAACAATGTTAAGTAATTGGAGGCTCGCAAATGTAGGCGGGGTTAGCAGCCACGGTTTATTTTTGGAACGTGGCACATCACCAACTACGCTTCGTTTTGTATACAGAAACAACGGAGTGGATACTATGACTATGAGCCAAACAACAGATTATTCTGCAAATGTTTGGCATCATGTAGTTGTATCTTATGACCCATCGCTTGCTTCTGCTAATGGGAAAATGTTTTTAGATGGGGTTCAGATGTCTGTGACAGCGAATGCAACTTCAATATTCGCTATAACTGGCAGGCCTTTGGTAATAGGGTCGTTAAGCCCAACAGAAGGTGGCTATGAAAGATTTTTCAACGGCTCCATTGACGATGTCCGCATATATAACTACGCCCGCACTCCAGCCCAAATTGCGTGGGAGTACAATCGCGGCGGACCGGTTGCGAGCTGGTCAATGGATTCTGTTGGTGTGTCCGCTTCGCCCGGAACGGCCTTGAATGTTTATGACAGCTCGGGAAAAGCCAACACCGGTGTAAGCTCGGGCGAAACAATGAACAACGGCACTTTGACCGGCGGTCCCACATGGAAAGACGGCTCTAATTGCAAATACGGCTCCTGCCTTTCCTTTGACGGGGCGGATGATTATGTGAGTAGTCCGTTTACGAATGGTTTTTCATCAACATTTTCTACTTCGTTCTGGGTAAATTTTAATAATTTCAATAATACTTATAATGGCACGATAGCACAACAAATAAGTGGAGCCCCTCAAGTTAGTGGTTGGTCGGGGTATTATACTGGTGGAGTATTTAGAATTTTCGCAAGAAGTAACAGTGTTAATTTTTTGGGTGATAGCGGTGAATCTACAGGATTTGTTCCTGCTGTAAGTACTTGGTATAATTTTGCAATTACTTGGGATTCAACAGGAGACGGTAAAGTCAGGTTTTATGTTAATGGTACGCTGACATATACTTCTACTGGCTTATCACAAACTCCAATGACAGGATTACCTAAATTGTTAATGGGAGCTTTACAATGGAAAGACATTAATCAAAATAGTCTTTTTAGTGACCAAGAGTTGAATGGAAAACTTGACGATGTCCGCATATACAACACTGCTTTAACAGCCACACAAGTTGCCGCGCTTTATAATAACAACGACAGAGCCGCTGGTGCCAGCTTGGAAGCTAACTTGGTAGGGGAGTGGCGGCTTGATGAAAACGCGAGCTTGTACGCCGCGGACACCCACTATCAGCGCAACGGCAAATACGGATATGCTATGAATTTTGACGGGAGTAATGATTGGGTGAATATTGGACATCCTGTTTCTTTAAATTTTGCTAACAACCCTTTTACATTAAGTGCTTGGTTTAAAACCACAGCAGATGGCAATATTCTTCGGAAATGGGAACCATCTTATGTTGGCGGATATTATCTTCGGGTCCTATCTGGTAAGGGAGTTTTTTTGGTGCATGATAATACGCCAGATAGTTATACTTTAGTAGAGACAACTTCTAATGTTAATGATGGCGGGTGGCACATACTCACTGGAATTTATGATGGAAACGGTGTTATCCGTGTTTACTTAGATGGCAAATATGAGAATAGCGCAAATACAGGGACGGTGGATGGCACAACAGACGATGATTTATATATTGGTAGTATGTTAGGGGCTGGTTTTTTCAACGGACTCATAGACGATGTCCGCATATACAATTACGCCCTGAACGCCACGCAAATAAAAACATTATTTAATGAAAGTTCCGCTGTGAGGTTTGGCCCGTTAGAAGGATTGCCGTAAAGGGAGATAGGGGAGATAAGGGGGATAGGGGGATAGAATAAGGGAAATTCAAAAAAATATGTCTAAAAAAGCAGGATACGAATATTTATTAGCTTACAAAATAACTGTGCTTTTGTATGATTACACAGTAGAGTTTTGTAATCGTTGGATTAACAAATATTCTCGCACCCACGACCAGATGGTACAAGCCGCCAGAAGCGGGACACAGAACATTGCCGAAGGCTACAAACAGGAAAGTTTAAAGGGTTACATTAAGCTTACTGGAGTAGCCCGTGGAAGTTTAGAAGAATTGCTCAAAGATTACAAAGCATTTGCTCGGCAGAACGGGCTGGAAATTTGGGGAGCAGAAAAATGTAAGAGGGAGATAGGGGAGATAAGAGGGATATGGGAGATGATAAAAAACAATCCTACCCTCCCCGATAACCCTTCTTTCCCTCATCTCCCCAAAGATCAAGCCAAAACAGTTAACTTGCTAATTACGCTCATTAGTCAAGCCAATATGTTAATTGATCGTTTAATTACATCTCTTAAAGAGAAACATATGAAAGAAGGCGGCTATACTGAACAGCTTTACCGAAAGAGAACAGAATACAGGAGACAGAATTATTTTGCGGAATAATGGCTTATTTTTTGTCTATTTAAGTAAATAATAAATAAGAAATAAAAAATTGTCTTTCTTGTAGAAAGCCGTTTTTTTTGTTAAACTAAAATTATAATGTCATTGCGAGCCCCAAAGGGGCGAAGCAATCTCCAAAGGGTAAAACCAAAGCCAAAAATGGGAAAAATATTATTTTTGCTGAATGGAGATTGCCGCGTCGTCCCTCGCGGACTCGGGACTCCTCGCAATGACGAAAAAATGAAATTTAAAAAGGCTCCTCCCAAGCCCAATTTTCCAGAATTAGAAAAGAAAATCCTAGAATATTGGGAGAAAAATAAAATTTTTGAAAAAAGTTTAAAGAAACCCTCACCCGAAGGTGATTTTGTGTTTTACGAGGGACCGCCGACAGCGAACGGCAAACCCGGCGCGCATCACGTTGAAGCGCGGGCGTTTAAAGATTTATTTCCCCGCTATAAGACTATGCAAGGTTACAGGGTGGAGCGCAAAGCGGGCTGGGATACGCATGGTCTTCCCGTAGAGTTGGAGGTGGAGAAGAGTTTGGGTTTTTCGGGAAAACGCGACATTGAAAAGTATGGCATAGAAAAATTTAACAAAAAATGCGCGGCGTCAGTCTGGAAATATAAAGAAGAGTGGGAAAAATTAACCAAGCGAATGGGGTATTGGGTTGATTTGGAGCATCCTTATGTTACTTGCTCTAATGAATACATTGAGTCGGTTTGGTTTATTTTGAAGAAGATTTGGGAGAAAGGGCTTTTATATCAAGGTCACAAAGTTGTGCCTTATTGCCCAAGATGCGGCACGGCATTATCTTCGCACGAAGTGTGCCAGGGGTATAAGAAGGTTAAAGAGGAGAGCGTTTTTGTTAAATTTAAAATCAGAACCCCTCTTAATCTCCCCTTGGAAAGGGGAGAAAAATCACTCCCCCTGCTCGCCTCGCTAACGCTTCGGCGTAGCGGGCCTGAGGAAAGGAGACGTGAGGGGGTGGGAGCGGCTCTCCCCCTGCCCGAGGGGGAGATGCCCGCCTGCCACTGCGAGGCACGAGCGGGCAGGGAGGGGGCGGGAGTGTATTTCCTCGCTTGGACGACGACGCCGTGGACATTGCCGGGGAATGTGGCGCTGGCTTTGGGTGGAGAGATTGAATATGTGTTGATCAAGCGAAAAGTGAAAAGTGAAAAGCGAAAAACAAAGAATCAAGAAACCCCCCTAACCCCCCTTGTCAGGGGGGGAGATAAGGAAGAATATTTGATTTTGGCGGAGGAAAGATTAGAGGTTTTAGAAGGAGAATATAAGATGATTAAGAAATTCAAAGGCAAGGATTTAGCAGGGATAGAATATGAGCCTTTATATCCGGTGTTTATAAATTATAAATGTCATGCTGAATTTAGTTCAGCATCTAAGAAATCCTCTCAAGAGATCCTGAAACAAGTTCAGGATGACAATTTTTCTTTAGTTTACCGCACAGTTTTAGCCGATTTTGTGACTACGGAAGAGGGGACGGGGATTGTGCATACGGCGGTGATGTACGGGGAGGATGATTACGCATTGGGCAAGAAATTAGGATTACCAATGCGGCATACGGTTGATGAACAGGGGAAATTTAAATTTGATTTTTTCAAGAAAGGGATGGATAGTTCCTCCCCTGACAAGGGGAGGGCAGGAGGGGTTTTAGAAAAAGAAAAAGAAACCCCCCTTAAATCCCCCCTTGTCAGGGGGGAGGGTGGTATTGAAGGCGTATTCGTGAAGGACGCGGAAAAGGATATTGTTGATGATTTGCGGAAAAGGGATTTGCTTTATAAATCTGAATCATATGAGCATGATTATCCTTTCTGCTGGCGGTGCAAAACGCCTTTGCTTTACTACGCGAAAAAAAGCTGGTTTATCGCAATGAGTAAGTTGCGCGATAAATTAGTGGAAAATAATGAGAAGATAAACTGGATTCCGAAATATTTAAAAACTGGCCGTTTTGGCAAGTGGATTGCCGAGGCAAAGGATTGGGCAGTATCGCGAGAAAGGTACTGGGGCACTCCGCTCCCTGTTTGGATTTGTGGAAAATGCGGAGAAGTGAAGGTGATTGGGAGTAGGGAAGAATTTTATTCCGTCATTGCGAGCGGAGCGAAGCAATCGCCAGCAAGCAAAACCGAAGCTAGAAATGTTGGAACATTGTCTTTACTAAATGGAGATTGCCGCGTCGTCCCTCGCGGACTCGGGACTCCTCGCAATGACGATATTGCAATGGATTTGCATCGTCCTTATATTGATGCAATTAAATTTAAGTGTTCTTGCGGTGGAGAAATGCGGCGGGTGCCGGAGGTTTTGGATTGTTGGTTTGATTCGGGGGCGATGCCATTCGCGCAAAACCATTGGCCGTTTGCAGGGAATTGCGGATTGCGGATTGCGGATTGCGGATTGAACACAAAGAATCCACCCGAGTTATTCCCAGCAGATTTTATATGTGAAGCCGTGGATCAAACAAGGGGTTGGTTTTACACGCTCCTCGCGATTTCCACACTTTTGGATTTTGGATCGCCCTATAAAAATGTAATTTCCTTAGGTCACGTTTTGGATAAAAATGGCCAAAAAATGAGCAAATCTAGGGGAAATATCGTAGACCCTTTCAAGGCTTTGGACGAATTTTCCGCTGATTCTATCCGTTGGTTTTTTTACACCGTGAATCGGCCGCAGGAATCTAAGAATTTTGACCCTGCAATCTTGCGCGACATTGTCTCGCGGTTTATTTTGACTTTATGGAATAGTTATTCTTTCTTTTTAACCTACGCGAGCATTGATCAACCAAATGTAGGGGCAGACCCGTGTGTCTGCCCGAAAATTGACCTATGTGTCAACCCGCAGGAATCGGGCGGACACAAGGGGTCCTTGAACGGCCGGACACATTGGTCCGAAATCGGGCGGACACACGGGTCTGCAATCGGGCGGACACATTGGTCCGCCCCTACGGGAAATATCCTTGATCGTTGGATCCTTTCTCGTTTAGCTGAATTGAACAATAATATTGTTCAGTGTCTCAATCGTTATGATGTTTTAAAAGCCGCGAAAGAAATTGAACAATTTGTTGATGATTTATCAAACTGGTATATTAGGCGGTCGCGTCGGAGATTCTGGAAAAGTGAAAACGATCAAGATAAAGACCAAGGATACAACACATTACATTCTGTTTTAGTTTTACTATGTGAAATGTTGGCGCCTTTTATGCCTTTCCTAACGGAAAATATTTATCGTAATTTAACGGGTAAAGAGTCGGTCCATTTAGCCAAATTCCCCAAGATTTCATCCGAAGGAATTGACCAAGATATTTTAGAGCAGATGGATATTACGCGTAAGATTGTAACTTTAGGGTTAAATTTACGGGCGCAAGCAAAAATAAAGGTTAGGCAGCCAATCGCTTCGCTCAAAATCAAAAATCAAAAATCCCGCCTGCGCCGAGGCTTCGGCGGGCAGGCAAAAATCAAAGAGACAATGCAAAATTTAAAATTATTGGATTTAATGAGAGAGGAACTCAATGTAAAAAAAATTGAATTGACAAATGAAATTCAAGAGGAAGAGAATTGGATGATAGGAGAGGAAGATGGGATAAAAGTCGCACTCAATACTGAAATAACTCCAGAACTTAAGCGGGAAGGTATTATCCGCGATTTAGTGCGGGCGGTTCAAGAAATGCGAAAGAAAGCGGGTTTAGAGGTTTCGGATCGGATTGAGCTTTCTTTATATAGTGAAGATAAAGAGATTCAAAAAGCAATTCAAGAATGGCAGGATTATATTCAAAAAGAAACTTTGGCAGAGCGGATTCAAACCCTTCTTTTATCAGGATCTCCGACAGAAAAAAGCGGAGCAAGGGTGAAAATAGAGGGGAAAGAGGTGCGGATTAGTATAAGAAATTGTTCTAATTATTCTAATTAACCTAATTGACCTAAATAAATCCCAATGTCCAAATCTTAATAAACAAAATTGATCATTAAATAAGAATCATTGGGTAATTCAAGATTTGGTCATTATTTAGAATAATTAGAGCAATTAGAATAATTAGAATAATTCTCCAATGTTTTATTCTTCCAAAACCAAAGGTATTATTATTAAACGCGTGAAATACGGCGAAGCAGACCGCGTTTTGACGGTTTTTACTGAAGATTTAGGTAAAATTCAGGTGTTGGCGCGGGGAATTCGCCGCGGAAAAAGCAAGTTGGCAGGGGTTTTAGAGCTTTTTAGCTTGGTGCAGTTAGAGCTCGTCCGCGGCAGAACCTGGGATGTGGTGATTGGAGCGCATGCTTTAAATAATTTTTTAGGTTTGAAAACTGATCTCAAGAAGGTATCCTTTGCCCATTTTTCAGCCGAATTTATTGATAAGTTCACAGAAGAGGGAGGGACGGATAGAAGGCTTTACGCTCTTTTTCGTAATTTATTTTTAAATCTGGATAAATTCGCAAGCAAAAAAGATTACTTATGGGTTTTGATTTCAGATGAATGGCGGATGTTGGAATATTTGGGGGTGATGCCGCGGCTCACTCATTGCGCGGGGTGCGGCTTATCTCTTTCGGGCGCAAAAATTTTATCTTTAGGCGAGGGGGGATTGTATTGCGCAAATTGCGCGTCGCAAGCAGGGCTTTCCGATCCTGTTCGCAAGGAAGTTGTGGAGATTTTATTATTTTGTCTAAAGATCCCTCGGACTGAAGTCTCCTCGAGCTCTTCGAGTCTGAAGACTCATCAGAGTCTGAACGACCTGAACGGCCTTGGGACTGAAGTCTGTCTCAAGATCTGGCGTAGCCATGGTGGGGGGCGATATATGTGCCAACCCGCGGGAATCGGGCAGGCGCGCGGGTCCGTAATCGGGCGGACACGCTGGTCCGCCCCTACGGGAGATTTGGAGCAAGCAGGTCTAGTGTTGGCGTATTTTTTAAGCGCGAGTTTAGCCCCGCGAATAAAATCCTTGCATTTTTTAAAAAATTATCAAGATTATGGGAAGACCCGAACGTCGGTCCATTAGATTGCCAGGGTATGATTATTCTGATTCCGGGGTCTATTTTGTGACCATTTGCACCCAAAACCATTGGGAATTATTTGGTCGCATTGTAGGGGTTGACCCATGTGTCAACCCGAGTGTAGGGGCAGACCCATGTGTCTGCCCGAAAATTAACCTGAAAATGTTGCTAAACAATGTAGGTCAAATGATCAATCGATGGTGGGTGAGAATACCGGAAAGATTTACCCCGTTAGAGAAAGTCACCGACGAAGTCGGTACTGGGAAAAATATAGACGCTGACCCCGTTAGAAATAAATTTCTAGACGGGGTTAGAGAACGAAGTTCTCTAACGGGGTTTACGGACATCACCTTGGATGCATACAAGATTATGCCCAATCATTTGCATGGAATTATTGTGATTAAACCATTGAGCAACGGGCGGACACACGGGTCCGTAATCGGGCGGACACACGGATCCGCCCCTACATTGGGTAATATTGTGCAATGGTTCAAAACAATGACAACGAATGAATATATCCGCGCAGTGAAAAATTATCAATGGCAACCATTTGATGGCCGTTTATGGCAACGTAATTACTACGAACATATTATTAAAGATTATGAGGAATGGGAGAAAATTCGGGAATATATTGTAAAGAACCCTGAAAAAGGGGAAGATGACCGTAATAACCCTCTCAATCTCAGCAAACCGATCATCGCTTCGTCCGCCTAAATTTTAGAAAAACTTAGGCGGGTTCACGAGATCTCGTCTGAAGATCCCTTCGGGTCTGAAGTCTGTCTCAAGATCTGGCGTAGCCATGACAGGCGAGACAAATTAAAAGTCAATTTCAATGATTAATCTTGCTTACGTCTCCCAATTGAAAATGCCGAAGCAAAAGATTTCCAAAAAAAGATTTTGGTTATTTTTGACTGCTTTTATTCTTGTTTTAGGGGCGGGTTGCGTGGCGGGTTATTTTCTGCTTTTGAAGCATAAGACTAGTTTTACAGGTCAAGCCGTAAAACTTGACATTATCGCTCCTCACGAAGTGATTTCGGGGTCTACCTATGATTATTTGGTAGAATATGCCAATGAAGAGGGGGAGAATTTAGAAAACGCAAAGCTCACGATATATTTTCCTTCAGGTTTTAATTTTTTGGATGCTCTCCCTTCGCCTGAAGGGCGGGAAGAATTACAGGAGGCAAATGTGGTTAAAAAGGTTCAAGGCGAATCGCGGGCATTGACTTGGAATTTAGGGTTAATCGCGAAAGGAAACAAGGCCGCGGTGAAACTCAAAGGGGCGATTTTAGGCGAAGTAGGGGCAAAACGGGCATTGAAGGCGATTATCTCTTATCAACCCGAGAATTTTAACTCCCGTTTTTCCAAGGAGAAGGAGATAGAAGTTAAAATTAAGCAATCTTTAGTGGATTTCTCTCTGGAAGCGTCCTCTCGCGTGGGTAAGGGCAAAGAGTTCAATATATTGGTGAAATATCGGAACGCGACAGCTGAAGATCTGGAAAATTTGAGGATTATCGTGAATTACCCTATTGGTTTTAGTTTTACTGCCAGTCAGCCGCGGTCCGATCACGAGAACAATACTTGGGATTTGCGCGTTCTAGAGCCTGGAGAACGCGGTCGGATTGACATTCAGGGCAAGATTCCCGAGGTTTCTCCCCAAGGCTTGGTTTTTCGCGCGAATTTGGGAATTTTAGACCAATATCAACAGTTTTTCAGCCAAATTTCAGAAGAGCGTCCGGTCATAGTTTTAGACCCTCGATTAGAGATTACCGCCACCGTGAATAAAGAGGAAAAGACTACTTTGCGTCCGGGTGAAGAGCTGGAATTCATCATTACTTATTATAATGTTAGCGAAGTCAGCCTGGAGGGGACGAGTATTACTTACAAAATGAACACGGACTTACTGGATCCAGACTCCATTGCCGTAGAAAATGGCCGCCGGGACGCGGGAGGGAATTTTGTCTGGGACGATCAGAGTGAACCGAATCTCAAGAAAATTTCGCCTAACCAAAAGGGCAAGGTTAAGTTTACGGCGCGTCTTTTGTCAGTTTTCCCTTACAGCAGTTTAGATAAACGGAATTTGAAGCTTACAGGCAAGGCGTCCTTTATAAGCAATAAGGTGGGCGATTTGGAAGGTTTCAATTTTAATGTTGAGAGCAATGATTTGGAGGCGAAAATCAATACCGAATTTTCTTTAGCAGAGGAAGCGCGTTATTACACTCTGGAATATGAGAAAGCGGGATCCGGACCCCTGCCGCCTAAAGTCGGCGAGTCCACTACTTACCGTGTTTATTGGACAGTTTCCAATACCACTAATGACGCGGAAAATATCCGTTTGCAAACCACCCTGCCCGAAGGCGTAGGTTTTGGTGAAGACTCTTTTACTTCTTTAGGTAATAATATTAAATATAATTCCGAAACTCGCGAGGTTTTGTGGGACTTGGGGAGACTGCAAGCCTACGCGGGCAGCGTTTTATCGGGAGCGCAAGCTTGGTTTGAAGTCGTTATAACCCCTAATACCGTTCAATTAGGGCAAATTTTACCTTTAACAGGGGAAACAAAAATTTCAGGCAGGGATTTATTTACGGAGGAAGAAATCTCCGGCTCCTATCCAGCTTTAGACACGGATTTAAAAAATGACCTGGGAGCGATAGGCAAGGGGAAGGTGGAAAAGTAAAATTATTCTAATTATTCTAATTATTCTAATTAACCTAAATAAATCCCAATGACTAATACCCAATGCCCTAAGGATTAAAGGGAATTCTCATTATCCCGATTAGTTATTCCTGACTCGGGCATTGTTCAGGATAATTAGAACAATTTTGTTGTTTGCTCTTTGCCTTGTTTTGTGTTATTTTAAGAGTAAAAGGAGAAACCTATGGAACTAATTGATAAAATCGTCTCGTTAGCTAAGAGAAGGGGATTTATTTTTCAGTCTTCAGAAATTTATGGCGGTTTGGCAAATACTTGGGACTATGGCCCCTTAGGCGTTGAATTAGCCAATAATATCAAGCGGCTTTGGTGGAAACGGTTTGTTCAGGACCGAGAGGATGTTGTTGGTATTAGTTCGGCGATTTTAATGAACCCGAAGGTCTGGCAGGTATCAGGCCATCTGAAAGGTTTTACTGACCCATTGGTTGAGTGCAAAAAATGCCATAAGAGGTTTAGGGAAGACCAGATACCGGGTATGCCCGCAGATTCTCAAAGTGATAGATTTCGGGAATGCATCTGGGGAGGGAAACATGAATTTACCGAGGCGAGAAAGTTTAGCTTAATGTTTAAAACCTTCGTGGGTCCGGTGGAGGACGCTAATTCCACGGTTTATCTCCGGCCTGAAACCGCCCAGGGAACGTTTGTTAATTTTGAGAACGCGCAAAGAACAACGCGATTAAAATTGCCTTTTGGTATTGCCCAGATAGGCAAAGCTTTCAGAAACGAGATAACTCCGGGCAATTTTATTTTTAGGGTTTTGGAATTTGAACAGATGGAAATAGAATATTTTATTAGGGAAGAGGACTGGCAAAAATATTTTGATTACTGGCAAGAGCAGATGCAACATTGGATTTTGGACATCGGCATTAAAAAAGAAAATTTCGCGGTCCGAGAGCATGAAAAAAGCGAGTTGTCGCACTATTCCAAAAAAACCATTGATTTTGAATACAAATATCCTTTTGGTCAAAAAGAGCTTTATGGTTTAGCTTACCGCACTGATTTTGACTTGAGGGCGCACAAGCTATCTTACGAAGATATGATACCGCATGTTATTGAACCGAGTTTTGGTCTTGAAAGGACGGTTTTGGCTGTTTTGTGCGATGGCTATCATGAAGATAATGACCGTATCGTTTTGCGATTAACCCCGGCGCTTGCGCCCTATAAAGTCGCGGTTTTCCCGCTTCTGGCAAATAAACCAGAGTTAGTTCAAAAGGCAAGAGAGGTTTTCGCGTTGCTTCAGAAAGATCTTCCAACCGCTTGGGACTCGCGAGGCAACATTGGTAAGCGTTATTACTCGCAGGATGAAATTGGCACGCCTTTTTGCGTAACCATTGATTTTGAGACTTTGAAGGACAAAGCGATTACTGTGCGAGAGAGAGATAGTATGAAGCAGGAGAGAGTAAAGATTGAGGAAGTGGGGGGATATGTTAGAGCTAAAATTTAACTATAAATTATTCTAATTAACCTAATTATTCTAATTATTCTAAAAAATGACCAATACCCAAGCACTAATGGATTAATTTTATTTTGATATTATTGGGATTTTAGGAATTGGGATTTATTTAGGTTAATTAGAAATTAGAATAATTAGAATAATTTAATATTATTTTTATGACCATCAATCAAATTTACGCTCTTGCTCTAAAAATGGGCATAGAAGCGGATCCGAGACCACGCGCCAGAATTAATAAGATTTTAGGGAGAGAGAAGAAAAAATATCAAAATCTAAAAGGAGTAAAGCGTGAGATTTTTGATCGTGCAAGAATTAGAAATCCTTACGCGGATACGCGAATTCTTTTTGGGAATGGTGATAAAGTGATTTCCAAGGTAATGACTGGTGTTGATATTGGTTCAGGAGAAGTGTTGCTCGCGCAGAAGATGGGGGTAGATTTACTAATTGCCCATCATCCTTTGGGAATCGCTTTGGCGGGTTTGGATAATGTGATGGAATTGCAAGCGGACTTATTAGCGTCTTATGGGATCCCAATTAATATCGCGGAAAGCCTTTTGGAAATTAGAATGAGCGAAGTAGCGCGCGGAGTGGCGGCTGTAAATCATCAGAGAATTGTTGATTTAGCGAAAATCGCGGGGATTGCTTTAATGTGCATCCATACGCCTTGCGATAATTTAGTTTATCAGGAAGTGAACAAAAAAATTGTTCAGAAGGAAAAAACTTTGGATGTGGTGGGAGATATCATGGATCTCCTTTATACTTTTCCAGAATATAAGGAAGCAGCTAAATTGGGAGCGGGGCCAGCGCTTTTTACGGGAAAAAGAGGGCATCGTTGCGGAAAAATTGCCTTAACTGAACTCACGGGCGGCACGGAAGGGAATAAAGAGATGTATAAATTTATGGCAAATGCCGGCATTGGCACGATTATTGGGATGCATATGTCCGAACCTCATCGCAGGGAGGCTGAAAAATATCATATCAATGTGATTATCGCCGGCCACATTGCCTCGGATTCCATTGGGATGAATGTGTTTTTGGATGAGCTAGAAAAGAAAGGGATTAAAATCATTCCTTGTTCAGGGTTGATTAGGAAATAAAAAATAAAAAACTAAAGTAATTTTTAATTTTTATTTCTCCCGCCCGCCTCGCCTGAAGCGAAGCGATGGCGGGCAGGTAATTTTTAACTAATTTTTATTGAATTAATGAGTTATTTAGGAATGAAAGCGTTAAAAAACTAAGTAGTTAAAAATTTAAAGTTTCCGCCTCGGGCGGATCCGCCATGGGCGGAAAAAAGCAAAAATCAAAAATTTTAGAGAACAGCCTTCGCCCAATAGAAGGACTACCATAAAATAATTAATAATCAGATTTTAGATTTAATTTCATGTTTTCTCTAAAAAAATTAAAAAACGGCTTGCGCGTTGTGACTGTGCCGATGAAAAATACTAAAACAGTAACGGTTTTGGTGGTCGTGGAAACCGGTTCCGAATATGAGACAAAAAAAAACAATGGAATTTCCCATGTTTTAGAGCATATGTTTTTTAAGGGTACCAAAAAGCGGCCCAATACACAGATACTTGCCTCGGAAATTGACAAGATTGGCGGGGAACACAATGCTTTTACTTCTGAAGAATTTACCGGTTACTATGCCAAAGCGGCCTCGCGCCACGCGCATTTGCTTTTTGATTTGATCTCCGATATGTTTTTGAATTCTAAACTGGCAGAACAGGAGTTATCTATGGAAAAGAATGTGATTTGTGAAGAGATTAATATGTATCAAGATATGCCGATGCATTATGTGGGTTATTTGTGGGAGCAGTTGCTTTATGGCGATCAACCCGCGGGCTGGCTCACTATCGGCACCAAGGAGAATGTTCAGGGTTTTTCCAGGGAGGATTTGGTGAATTATTTGGAGAAAAGCTATGTCGCGGCTAACACCATTATTACCGTTGCTGGCGATATTGATTCCCAAAAAGCTTTAGCAGAGGCAAATAATTTTTTTGGTTCTACGCGCGTTGCTCCCAAACCGCGTAAAGAAAAAGTCCTGGAAAAACAGAACGAGCCCCAAATTTTGCTCCAAATCAAAAAAACCGACCAGAGTCATTTTTGCCTTGGCGTGCGGGGTTATTCTGTCCATCATCCCGATTATTATCCTATGGAAGTTTTAACCGCGGTTTTAGGGGGAGGAATGAGTTCTCGTTTATTTATCGCTGTTCGGGAAAGAAGAGGTCTTGCTTATTATGTCCACACTAGCTTTGGAAGTTATACCGATCACGGTTATCTTGTCGCGCAGGCGGGCGTGGATAATAATAACACAGAGGAGGCAGTAAAAGTGATCTTGGGTGAATTTAGTAAGGCAAGAGAACAGAAGGTTCAAGAGAAAGAGCTGAATAAAGCCAAAGAATACCTGAAGGGTAAATTGACCTTGGGTTTAGAAACCTCTGATGAATACGCCTTTTGGTTGGCAGGGCAAGAGGTAGTCCGAGGGGAAATGCTGACCGAAGAGCAAATTTTTCAGAAAATTGATGCCGTGAGCAGCGCAGACGCGCAAAGGGTGGCGAATGATATCTTTAGGAATAGCAAACTGAATCTGGCAGTGATTGGGCCGCAGAAGGAAAAAGGGGGTTTGGAGAAAATATTAAAATTTTAAATTCTAAATTACAAGCTAATTTTAAATTTTTAAGTTCTAAATTTTAATTGAAATCAAAAATCTTAATGTTAAATTTTAAAACGGGAACACAGGAAAAACGCGAATAAGCCGGTCTTAAAATTGTAATTTTGGATTTTGAAATTGATTTAGAATTTAAAATTTAGAATTTAAAATTATTTCTATGCCTAAAAAACAAGTTACCTTGAATACCTCTTCAATTGTGATTGTGAAAATTGTTTTAGTTCTGCTGGGACTAGTCTTTTTGTATTTCGTGCGGGATG
>Ga0265296_1002465_pt1 | contig 18624 bp, 19 predicted proteins | sample MunlanPumphouse1_FD_189073 | JGI IMG/M metagenome (GOLD analysis project Ga0265296, IMG submission 189073) | Groundwater microbial communities from a municipal landfill in Southern Ontario, Canada - Pumphouse #1 | ecosystem: Environmental > Aquatic > Deep subsurface > Groundwater | place...
GACAATATACCGCGACGGTAGCCGAGAAAATCAAGTTCTCAACATCGGCAAAGTCAACAAAGCAGAAGAGTCCACGGAGTCTGTCGAAAACACCCCCCCGCCCTTAGATTCATCGTACACCTCGTCCTCACGCACCTCATCACACCAAGAAATCGTTCCCCCACCGATCACAGAGCCAATCATGGGAAAAGCAGACCGCACCTCTGCCTTTTCAGACCGCACTCACCGCTCCCTTTCAAAAGAAGACATTTTGAAAAGCAAAAAGTGCCCGGAATGCGGTAGTGAAGTACAAATTGGAGAAGGTTGTCTACTTTGTCTCTCATGTGGATTCTCAGCATGCACAGTTTAGTATGGCGAAGCCCCACAATATGGTTGACTTTCTGCAGAAAAATAATAGAATAGCCCCTCGAAAAAAAGGACGCGTAATTCTTAACCCAACAAAATATTGGGACCGGAAGCTGCGAGAAATTTAGATGAAGAACTGGTAGTCAAAGACCAGCAGGATCAGCAAGAACAAAGGGATAAACCCGAGCTTTCGGAAACACCGAGAGAATTTGAAAACGCTGAAGTTAAAGCCTTTAGCCACGAAGACAAAGAGAGAGTTCGCTCAGGCAAAGCAAGCCTTGAAGACATCAAAAAAGAGAGCGAACAGGTTAAAGAACAGGCTGAAACATTAATCGACATGGCCCGTGGCCAAGAAAAAATTTCAGAACTCGAGGCAAAAAGGTACCGAAAACAATTAAACCTAACCCAAGGAAAAGCAGAGAGAGAACAGATCGTAGACAACCTTCAAAGAGCAATAGCGAGTATCCACACGGACAAAGACAAAACAGAGGAATTGAGCAAGTCTGATCCGGAAATTCAAAAAGCATACCACCAATACGACAGAGTCATCGACGAAAACGCCCACCTACTCGGATCAAAGCCAACAGCAGAATACAAGAAATGGATACGCGAACAAAAATCCTCAATCGCAAACGTAGAAGAATTCACAATCAAATTTTTTCAAAGAGAACGCCCCCCAAGACTCGAGGCCTACAACCAGTTAAAGAAGACCATGGCCAAATACGGGGTAATGAATCCTTTGGACGTCAAATACATTGAAAACGAGGGACTTTCAGAAAGAAGAGCGTTCCTGAAGAACATTCAGGCGCTTGAGAAATACTTCGGGAGAATTGGAGGAATGAAAGAACGTCTTTACTCGCGAGAGACAGAGAAAACGCTAATGAAAAGTATTTGCGAAGCGGAAAATCCGCAAAAACAAGACCAGATCCTACTCAAGGCCCAGAACTTGGAGAAACAAGAATCAAAAGGATACACGAACCTGGAAGCGGCAGTCAGAAGCGAGAAAATCAGCCAGAAATCCATGGACAACATCCTCGACTACTACAAAGACATCAACGATTGGGACCAAAGAAGCGAGAACATAAAACTCTGGGAAGGATTCATCAACAACGAAGCAAAATTAAAAGACGACCTCAAGGAAATTTTCGATGGCAACGCGGCAAGAGGCATACCGAAAAACGAAGAGGGATTCTCTCTTGCATTTAGAATCTTCAAACACCTGGATTACACAGGCAAAGAATCATTCATCAAAGAGCAAAGAAAAAAAAGAGAACAAGAAGTCAAAGAAGAAGATGAGAACAAAGAACTGGCAATTCAAGCCTTCAAACAAGAATGTTCAAACGCACAAAGGAAAAATGTAATTTCCAAAAAAACAGAACAAAACTACTCCGACTGGATAGACAAAAACGCCGAAGGAAAGTCATACAAAGAAGTGAAAGAGTTCCTGGATATCTTAACTTCGCCCCAACCAAACGAAAAATACAAGAACTTAAAAGCATACGAAGAGCGAAGAAAACACTTCCAAACAAACGTACGCCGTTTACGCGACGTGAACCCGCTCCTCACAGACGATGAAGCAAAAGAATGGCAAGACAGATACGACAATGAAGGATGGAAAAATCGCGAAAAAATCGACAAAGAATTAAAGGAAGACATAAGCAAAGCTCTAGAATCGCGAACAAAATCCCGCGTCGAAAAAGCCGGACTCAAAAGCATAGAAGGAGGAAAAGACGGCAAAGAAACAGCCGAATTAGCAGAAAAAAATAAAGAAACTGCAATCTCCGCCATCAAAAGCCTACTTAAATTCAAAGCATACGGCTCAGCTATGAAACGCTGCACCGAACTTTTAAAAAACAATCCATACGATGAGGATGTCCTATCCCTACTGGACGAAATCACTAAATTCGCAGACGCACAAAGCACGGATGCTGACCCGGACAAGCAAGAAAAAATCTATGACCAATACTCTTCATTAGCAGAAAAGATGATGGCACACGACACGGAGATCAAAGAAGACGCGGACGAAATCCAAACGCAAGAACAAGGCTTGATCCTCGCAAGAAAAGACCAGCAGCAAAAGAAAAAAATCAAATCAAAAGACAGAAACAGAGACGAAGTCATGGATAAAGTTAGACACGATCAGGAATTAGCCGGATATGCAGACGAATACCTGGAAGACGGCGAAGACGACGAAGTTCTTAACGCAAGCACACTAAAAGGACAAGAGGTTGTATCTATAGACTTCGACACAGTAGACAGTCGAACCGAGAAGAAAGAACTCCGAAGACAAGTACGCAAAGAACAAGAAAAAGCAGGTGAGCACAAAGGCTCAACAGTCATTGAGTTTGAACAAGCCAAAACAGGCCGAACCATTGACGCACGAAGCGGCCAAGAAGCGGAAATCGCACAGCAAAAAGAAAAGGAGGCCCTGGCGGCGGAAATGGCGGAAGAAATAGCCAAAATTTTCCACCCGGAAGGCGACCCGACCCCGGAACAGTTGGCTCTCGCAAAAAAAGCTGCTCTTGCAAAGTTGGACAAAAAAGCGAAAACTAAGATCGAAAGAATGTCAGAATAATTTGATGATAAACTTCCTTCAATCAATCCTCGTCGTTTCGGTAATAATTGCGGTGATCATAGTGATTATAGCTCTCGCAACTTCTTTTGTTGTAGCAGTTTTTGGCGGAGGCCCCTTTGTCCCGACCCCAAAAAAAGCCGTAATTAAAATCCTCAAACACGCCGGCATCCGCAAAGGTGACATTTTATACGACATTGGAGCCGGAGACGGCCGTTTCCTCCATTACGCGGAAAAATTATATGGAGCCAAGGCAACCGGGTTTGAAATAGATCCATTCGTATACACACTCGCGAGATTTAAACAAATTTTATTCGGATGGAAAGGGAAAATGATCCGCGGCAACTTCCAGAATTATTCCTTGAAAGACGCGGACATCGTCATCTGCTACATGCTCCCGGACACATTAAGAAAATATCAAAAGAAATTCGAGGACGAACTGCGCACAGGCTGCAAAGTAATTTCATACACATTCCACATCGGCAGTTGGAAACCGTACAAAGTCATCCCCAAAGACACTCGCACAAACATCAAACGCCTCTACATATACAAGCGCGACACCGCCGCAAAAACCTCGGCCAAAAAGAAAACACATTCCAAAAGAACGTAACAGACAAACGCCAAAACACTCCCAAGCCATTCGCTTACAAACCCGCATACAACAGCCAAAAAACCAAACAGCATCACGAACGGGACAAAAGGCAAAATAAAAATATTCGCAATCGGACAAATCAAAGAAAATCTTCCGAAAGCTTTCAAAATCACAGGCAGAGCAAACGCCTGTGCCGACAGCGTCATAATTAAATTTTCTCTAATAAGCAAAAACCGCGGAACTTTCGCAAGCACTCGCCCAAAAATTCCACCCAAAGCCTCAATCTTCGGAGACACATAAACAAGCCCAAGCGTAGCCAAAAAAGACAACTGAAATCCAACATCATAAACAATAATTTTCGGATTCCACAAATTCATCAAAACCGCCGACAAAACAATCGCAATAGCAACATCGTTCCTCCTCCCCCAATAAATCGCGAGAAGCCCCAAAATCCCCATAATAGACGCCCTCACAACCGCACTCCCAGCCCCAACGAGAATAACAAAAACAACTATGAACGCTATCGCAGCAATAATTCGCCGTTTTCTGCTCAAAAACCCGAAAAGTCCGGACACAACGATAATGACAAGCGTTATATTGTAACCGGAAATCGCAACTATATGCGTCAGCCCAATTTCCTTAAAATCCTCGGAAACATCTTTGGGAATCCCGCTTCTCACCCCCAAAAGCACACCGGCAACCAAACTCCCATGCGGCTCGGTAAAAAGCTCCCCAAGCCTTTTCTCAAAAATCCCCTTAAACCCGTAAATCGCACCCAAAAACGCATTCCCACATCCATCCCCCACTTTCTCCACCACAGGCCTGTCCACTACGGAATAAATGCCGTAACGGGCCAAATATTTATCATACGCAAAGTCCTCTACGGCTTGGGGCGCCTCCGGCGCCCCACGAACCTTCAAAACATCACCATATTCAAAAACCGGATAACGCGACGCGTTCAACAAAACGTTTCCATCGTACAAACGACCAGCGCTGTCATCAGCGCTGTCATCGGCGCCAGCCCTAGCAGCATCGGCGACAGCCCTAACATCCGAGACCGTATACTTGACCTGGGAAACCCGCACATCAACTTCTTCCGACACACAAGCGACAAACTCAACTTCTCCGCGCCCATTTAAATGCCTGACGTCATCATCAAAAACAATTTCAGACACAAAAAATCTCAAAAAACCAAGCACAACTCCAATTAAAACAATACAAGTCACTTCCGCACCAAGTCTCCACCAACACACCAACGACCCAAAAACGCAAACCAATAGCACCCACCCTTCGCCCCACTCACCCGCAACAAAAACCCCAATCAAAAAGCCAACCATAAGAACAAGCATTTTCCGATCAAGTGTCATGTGCGTCGCATGCGTCATACAAGAAGGTCACAAAAACTACTGGACCTCCCATTATAGACCAGCGACCTTAAATTTTTCTTAAATTTTCCTTAAATTATTCTGCCGACGCGTCTGAAGGAGGAGCCTCCGTCACCTCCTCGACACCCTCCACCCCCTTCACGCCCCCTACGTCTTCCACCTCTCCCATTCCTCCCATAATTCCACTTTGGAAGAACTCGCCAAAGAACACAGCCAAATCAAATACCTCATAATCAACCGGAGCCTCTACAGAGAAAGGCATATTTAAGTCGGAGAAAGAAACCGCCACCTCAATTTCAACCACTTCTTTAGTCTTAGGATCGGTCATAAAAACTATTCCATCAGCTTTCACCAAAGTTTCAGAGACGGAATCAACCCAAACACTACCCTCAAAATTAACAACATCGGACAACGAAAATAGCCCTAAACCAAATTGCTGACCGATTGGCTCCCCTTTAATCTCAGCAGACTTACCCATAAACTCAGCCATTCCATCAGCATCCAACTGAACATCATAACAATAAGCGTCGTAACCGTTAACTTTTTCGGTCCCATCAAATTCAATATCTTTAAAAAACTTTGAAGTGAGAACCAGTTCCTTCATCTGCGCATTAGCAGACGCGTTAGCGTCGCGAGCAGACGCGAGCGAAGCGAGCTCCTCGTCCGCAGACGCCACAGGCGTCGCGAGCTCTAGCGAGCCCCCTACCGCGAGCTCCTCGTCCGCAGACGCCGAAGGCATCCCAAGCCCACTCATATCACTAGCCCACTGCCCGGCATCAATCTTCCACCAAGGCCCAACCAGTTTAGAAAACACTTCTACGGGGAAATTAGGAATCGCGGGCAAATCGGAAAGCCTTACGTAAAAATCCTCGCCAATACTTCTCGCAGACATATCAATTTTATACTCCGTGCCGGTAATATCAGTAATATCCGCAATCAAATTTATATCAAGCCCTTTGTTCTCCGGATCAGAGCTGCTGAAAGAACCATTGACCCCAGCATCAACATCCCCCCCCTCGCCCTCCTTAGACAGCTCAAAACCAAGGTCATATCTCAAAGACTTTACAGACAAAAAATTATAAATCGACTTTTGCAAAAACGCAGAAGAATTAGAAACAGGATCCTCCTGCCCGCAACCAACCAAAAATCCGGCCACGAAAACAACGGAAAAGGTCATACCAAAGACCTTTTTAAAGATTTTCATAAAATTTTAGTTAAAATACAGCAGAGGGCTCTACCCTCACTACTAACTGGATTTTAGAAGACCACCTGTACCAATGTCAAATTTTTGAGTAGAATACGTTTCGATGCAGCAAAATTTGTTCAAAAAACAGGGCATAAATATATCAATTTTTCTGTCATTAACAGTGATTGTAATTTTATGCGTTTTAATCATAAAAGTGATCTCAGGTATCGACTTTAAGACTCTCTTTCTCGCGGCCGGTGAAAGCCTGGAAACGGACAAAAACTCCCACACGAATTTCCTGATCGCGGGAACGGGAACAATCGATCACGACGGAGCCGACCTGACCGACACAATAATCGTCGCAAGCCTGGATCAGGAAAAAGAAACAATCTCGATGGTTTCCATACCAAGAGACCTGCATATTGAAGACCCGTCACTCCAAACTCCCCGCATAAACGAAATTTATTTCTACGCGAAAGAATCGCTCGGCAGCGATATAGAAGGATTCGAGTATTTTAAATCAAAAGTCGAAGACCTGACAGGTCTCGACATCCAATATTACGTAAAAATCGATTTTGACGGTTTTGAGAAAATTATCGACACCCTCGGAGGGATAGACATAGATGTTCCAGAAGCGCTCTATGACCCATATTATCCAAAAGGAGAATCCCTTTATTACGAAGTTTTCTCTGTACCAGAGGGTCCACAACACATGGACGGAGAAACAGCGTTGAAGTACGCACGAAGCCGCAAAACCACTTCAGACTTTGACCGTTCATCACGACAACAACAAATAATCTACGCTATAAAGGAAAAAGCACTCCAAACGGAAATCCTCCTGGATAAAGATAAGTTAAGCGAACTTTTTTCCGCCGTAAAAGAAAACGTCACAACGAATCTCAAAATCCGGGAAATGTTAACCCTCGGAGCAATCGCGGACAAATACAATCAAGACAAAATCGTAAATATGCTTCTGCATGATGACCCTGTCCAATGCGGCGGATTCCTGTATGCACCACCACTCGAGAACTACAACGGGACATTCGTATTTACAGCAGCCGGCGGAGTCGAATATATCCAAAGATACTTCGACTTAATCACAAATCATCAGGAAGCATTCAAAGAAAACTCAAAAATCTACATCCTCAACGGGACCTCCACCCCCGGGATTGCAGCCGAAAACAAACAAGTATTTCAAAGATACTGCATGAATCCAATAAATTTTTCCAACGCTCGTTCACTTGATATAAAACAAACAACAATTTATTACAAAATGCTCCCACTCCCAAAAGCCTCCCCGTCGGACAAAACAGAGTACTACAAGCCATATACGATCGATCTGATCAAAGCGATAATCCCGGAAGCGATCGAATCAACCGAAATTCCTCAGGAATACAAAGACTTGGGATACGACAAGGACACAGACATTATTTTGGAAATCGGCTCGGACTACGTTGATTCAGACCACTACGTCGAGGACTCTTTTTATCCTCTATACAGCATCATTTACGCGCCAAAGACTGACGCTACAGAAGAAGCGGCTGCAGAAGCAGCCGCCGCTGACACCCCACCAAATGAGTAGAGAGAGCCTGAAAATCCGTCTAAATAAATTTCTGTCGCAGAGCGGACTTTGCAGTCGCCGCAAAGCGGATGAACTTATCAAAAAAGGTGAAGTTGAAATAAACAACGAAAAAGTCACAACTTTGGGGACGCAGATCGACCCATTCATAGACAAAGTAACCCTCAAAGGAAAACCTGTCGAACTCAATCAAAACTTTCTTTACGTAGCCCTCAACAAACCGCAAGGCTACATCACAACCTTAAAAGACGAATTCGATCGCAAAACCGTCATGGACCTCCTTCCCGAAGATCTAAGAGACAAAGGACTAAAGCCAATAGGCAGACTCGACAAAAACACAGAGGGATTGCTTCTCTTAACAAACGACAATGACCTCATAAACCTCCTCACCCACCCGCGCTACGAAAAGGAGAAAGAATACAAAGCCACCATCCAAGGCAACTTCTCATCAAAAGACAAAGCCGCATTCGAGAGAGGACTGCTGTTACCTGAAGAAACCACCCCAACTCTCCCGTGCAAAATCCGTCTCACCGAAGCAAAAGCGGGGAAAAACACGTTTATAATCACTATCAAAGAAGGCCGAAAACGGCAAATTAGAAATATGTTTAAACTTTTGGGATATACTGTAATATACTTGCAAAGAATACGGTTCGGGAACCTCACCTTAGGAATCCCCCCTCTGCAAAATCTACAGATAGGACAAATCAAATTAATAGACAAAAAATGCTTGCAAGTCTGATCAGCTTTTACATCGCATCCGCGCTTCAGCCGATTCTCCCAATAAACGCATACAAGGAGATGCCCATTCTCGAAGAAGCAGCTTTTAATATAAGTAAATTAAATTTTTCAAACTTGCTTTCGGCAAGCCCGATCCCGATAAAACGCAGTGAATTCATTTCGCCGATAATCGAAGCCACCTCCGCGATCGCAATCGACAACCAAACCGGAGAAACGCTTTACGAAAAGAATATCCATGAACGCCGCCAGTTCGCCTCCATCACAAAACTGATGACAGCGATAATTATTCTCGAAGAAAACGACCTGACATCGGTAGTTACGGTTTCGCCGGACGTAAAATACGCAGACGGGTCGGAAATGTTACTACGAACAGGCGAACAAATAACAGTCGAGAGCTTACTCTACGGACTAATGATAAATTCAGCCAACGACGCAGCAGCCGCCCTCGCTGAATTTAACGCCGGAAGCATAAAATCATTTGTCGAAAAAATGAACGAAAAAGCCTTGGAACTGGGACTTTTAAACACACACTTCCAAAACCCAATCGGATACGACAACAAACAAAATTACTCCTCGGCATACGACATCGCACGCTTAGCGAGATACGCATATCAAAAATCCTTCATCAAAAAAACCGCCGTGATAAAAGAATATGAAGTAACTTCAGCCGACAACGCATACACGCACAAGCTTGAATCGACAAACGAACTGCTCGGTAGCTACTTGAACATAAAAGGCCTCAAAACCGGTCATACGGACAAAGCCGGGTGGTGCCATGTAGCAATCGCCGAGAACGAAAACGGAAATGACATAATCACGGTCGTATTGGACAGCCCCGCGCGATTTCAAGAAAGTAAAGTACTAATCGACTGGACTTTCAGAGCATTTATTTGGTAACAATGAACACATGAGTGAAGTTGTTAAAGACCTAGTGCTGATTTTCGGATCGATGTTCTTCGCCTTTTTAATTTCTATATTGACGATCCCGGCGTTCACAAGATTCCTAATCAGCCATAAGATTGGCAAACAAATCAGAGAACAAGCCCTAACGGGAGAAAAATCCTCAATGTTCTCGAGTTTGCACGCAAAAAAAAGCGGAACTCCGACAATGGGCGGAGTTTTAATTTGGAGTTGCGCACTGCTCGTCGTCTTGATTTCAAGAGCGATATCAGCGCTCGGGATTTTCGACCGATCGCTGCTAAATCGAAAAGAAACCTGGATTCCAATATTCACAATGGTTGCGGTAGGATTTTTGGGAGCACTCGACGACTACCTGAACATTAAAGGCGTCGGCAGAACAAAAGGACTAAGCGCTAAATTCAAACTGCTATGGTTAACGGTTTTCGGAGGAGTCGGAGCGTATTGGTTCTATGAAAAATTAGGCTTTGACTCAATAAACATTCCTTGGCTCGGAGACATAACAATCGGATGGTGGTACATTCCCCTTTTCATCTTTATCATTCTGGCAACATCAAATTCAGTCAATATCACAGACGGATTGGACGGACTGGCAAGCGGACTACTCATCCTAGCCTTTGGAGCATTCGGGGTCATAGCGTACGTGCAAGGATTGCTTATTCTATCGGCATTCTGCGCAGTTTTGGTCGGAACAACTGCAGCATTCCTTTGGTTCAATGTCCCCCCGGCCCTATTCTATATGGGAGACACCGGCGCGCTGAGTCTGGGAGCAACACTTGGGGTTATAGCGATGCTAACCGATCAGATCCTGATACTTCCATTCATAGGCTTCATATTTGTAATTGAGACACTTTCCTGCATAATCCAAATCATTTCAAAAAAACTCTTCAAGAAAAAAGTATTTCTCATAGCCCCGCTCCATCATCACTTCGAAGCAAAAGGCTGGCCGGAATCAAAAGTCGTAATGAGATTCTGGATACTGGGAGGATTTTTTGCCAGTATTGGAATAATACTAAGCCTACTCTCTACCTAGTTAGATTCAATAACGGATCCAACAACTTGGCATTCTCCCCAACACCTAATACGGGAATACCATAATCAGTCGTTTGCTGCCCGATAGTAGCCGCTTTAGCGGCCCCCTCCTCTTCCCCCACAACTTTCACCTCCGCGACATCTTCTTTTGCGGCATCTTCAATAGAAGTAATCATATCCTTTTCGTCCTCCATCGCTTCATCCAAAGCACCCTGAACTTCGGTAACCTCTTCATCGGACAGCGTCCCATCGGACAAAGCTCCAACATTCTCTTCTACACCACCGGAAACCTCCACGTAATCACTCATAACTTCTTCCGCCAAATCCTTTTCACCAACTTCCGCCAAATCCTGAACCTCGGCCAACTTGGAAGCAGCTTGTTTTCTAATTATAAGAGCTTTTTCAATCTCGCTCTCTGCGGAAGCCTGCTCAACTTCATATAAATATTCCTTGGCAACATACAAAGGCGACGTCGGCAAAACAGTCTTTAAATAATCCTTAGCCTCAGCAATATTATTCTTCAAATAATCCTTTAGCTCATTTGCGTACTCGTCATCACCATTTAGGCGAACATTAACAATTACCGATTTGAAACTATCAACCTCCTGAACAAACTCTTCAAACACCTTCTCGGCATCACCTTGACCAACATCTCCCTCGTTCATCATCAAACTCCACTCAACAAACTTCCTTTCAGAACTTTCCAAATCAATTTTCTGCTTATTAATATCATCAAAAGTCAAAAACCTCACAACTCCCTCCTTAAGCGACTTGAAAGGGTATAAAGCGCTCTCGGGCAAAGAGCCCACAGCTCCCTTTAACTGCTCTCCACTGCTTTCCTCAACTTTGGCAATATGAGCCCTGTCGCTTTCCAAATTGGACTGGACCCAGTCATCATTCTTAGCATCAGTATCGGCAACAGTAACCCTGGAACTATCCAACTCAACCTCAACTTTTTGACCACTCTTTACCTTCATATCTTCAATTTGGACAACATTGCTATAAACCTCAATAACAGCCTGCTGTCCATCTATATGAACATTGAAGGCCGCCTTCTTTGCAACCGCCTGAATACTTCCAGCCTTGACAGCAAAAGAGGAACCTTCTTCAAAAAGACTCAAAACCTTCGTCCACATATCTCCGTAATCCACCTCAACCTCGACATTCGTAATAGATTTGTTATCCGGATTCTCGAACAACTTATCGATCCTTACACTACTTCCCTCTCTCAAGCGCGCAACACTATCGTCCATAAACTTAATACTCACCCAGCCATTTTCTCCCGTATACACTTTGTCCCCTTCTTCAAGTTCCATCTCGTCATACGCCAAGTATTTATCTCCAGCCCTCTCAATAACAACCTCTCCTCTCAAACTTTCTATAGCCGTAAAACTGTCGGCAGAAGCGACCTGAATACTTCCCCCTGCAAAATTAAACAGACCCATAACCATAGCAAAAATCAAAAAAGCGCCTACCAATCTTTTTCCCAGATCCAAGACGCCCACCCACGCAAATCTGCTTTGCTTTGCAGTAGAAATATAAGAAAGAATGCGCTCTTTCATAGTAACCCGTTGATAAGCCGTAAGCCCGACCAATCCGGCCACTTTTTTAATATAACTAATGACACTCTCATTCTCGGAAACCTCGGATGCCCTGTCAGCCACCCTAATATAAGCCATTATGCGACTCTTCATCTGAAGTTTCTTTTCTTCACTTAAAACGGGCTTATTTAGCCCTTCTAAAAAACCTGTAATGTCCGTTAATTCTCCTTTCATATCAACCCTTTAAACGTTAAGAAATGGCTATTGTTACACATCATCTACCCCAATCTCATTTAGCTCACGCTTCAAAGCTTTCAGCGCTCTAAATTGCAGAATTCTCACACTCCCTTCACTCTTCTTTAAAACCTGAGCAATCTCAGTATTGGAAAGCTCATTTATAAACTTCAAAATAACTACCTGCCTATACCCCTTCTTCAGTTTGGACAACGCAATTTTCAATTTATCGGAATGCAAACTATTCTCAGTAGTCCTGATAGGATTATGCTCGCGTCTGTATTCAGGAATATTCGGGGTCAATTCAACAACCTCCTTGTCCTTCTTGAACCTGTAAGTATCCACGACAAGGTTATGCGCAATCCTATAAATCCAAGCGGAAAAACTTTTGCTTTCCATCTTGTATTGCCTGATTTTTTCCCAAGACTTCAAGAAAACCGTTTCCGTAATATCCTCAGCGTCTTCTTTTGGCACACGGAAATAAATATATCGATAAATTTGATCGACAAAATGATCGTAAATCGACGCAAAAGCTTCAGTATCCCCTCCCTGAGCCTTTTCGACTAATCTTTCTATTTCAGGACCTTCCAAACCCATACGATAAGATTACAGGAATTCACTTATACTACAAAAAGGCGTTATCTGTCAAACGAGATCCCGAAGAGTTAATACGAACTAATGCGCCAACGCATTACAGATATGCGCTTTACAAATCCCTCAAGTCTCCTTAAGACAAGTACGGAACCTTAAGAAAAACGATGTAATGCAAGGAAACGAGGAACTCCCGACCGAACCGTACCATCTGTGGTACGGCGAGTAGGGAGCGACGAAGTTGACGAAGCAGAACACGTTTTTCAGAGGTTCCCTAAATAGTCTTCGCACCTCTTAACCTCCTCTCTACTGCCAATATAAATCGGCGTCCTCTGATCGAGCTTCACAAGCGGTTTCTCGAGAATACGTACTTTGCCATCAGTCGCGGCACCCCCAGCTTTCTCCATAAGAAAAGCCATCGGCGCACACTCAAATAGCAAGCGTAGTTTTCCCTCCGGATACTTCGAGTGAGGCGGATAGCTGAAAATTCCCTTACCTTTGAGAAGAATTTGATTCACATCCGGCACCATTCCGCCGGAATATCTCAAAGTGTATCCTGCCTTCATCCAAAAATTGGTAAGTTCCAAATAGTCCTGTCTCTCAGCACACGCGCGAAGATTCCCCGGAGCAAACATCTTACCCTCACCAACCTTGATTCCCTCCTTAGATAGACAGAACTCACCATCGACCAGAGTAAATTCATTGACCGCGCTGGCGCCAGCGGTGGCAGCGACGCCCGTGTCCTCAGCGCCCGCAGCACCCTCGCCACCCGCAACCGCGAGCACGATGGTCGTCCTAGGCCCATACACGGCAATCATTGAAGAAAGCTGATCATCTCCCTTCACACCAATGAAAGTCTGCCCCCTGTACACTCCGAAAATCGACCCGACAGCTAAATTTACATCCACAAGACTCGACCCGTCCAACGGATCGTACGCAACCGCGAATTCTCCGTCTCCAATACGCAATTCGTCCGGAAGTTCCTCCGAAGCAAGAAGACCAATTCTCTCGTTTTGCCTGCATTCATCCTGAATCAACTGATCCGACAGGACATCCAGAGCGAGTTGTTGCTCGCCATATACGTTCTCTGTTCCGGCAGCACACGTCTTCGCAGTTCTGATCTGATTACTTATTTGCTTAACAGCTTTAGAGAGCGTCACAAGCACGCCCGCTAAATCCTCATCGTTCACTTTCCCCTGTAAAAATTTGTCGAAAGTTTGCATGATTTCGTGGTTATTTTACATCCCACAACCCCGCCTTAAGACTACACCCGAACGCGTCCTTCATCATCATCTTCAAATGATCCGTAATCTCCGCTTCCGCCTCTGCAAACGGAAGCACGTCCCACTCCGCCTCAAACAGATCAAGGACCTTCCTGCGTGGCTTCCCAAGCTCCACTCCCTTCGCATCCATGCGAGCGAGAAGATCCGCCGGGAAATACTTGAACCAAATATCGGACAACGCAGTAGCATAGTTGAATTTTCGGGCCCCGTTCGCAATGCACTTCTGAAAATCTTCGGGCAATAGCCCCGTTCCACCATGCATCACTCCATATACGCCCAGGGGTCGCACCGCATCACAAATCTCGCGAATCCTATCAAACCCAATAATCGGTTTCTTCAAATAATTTCCATGCCCATTCCCAACAAAGAAAGCGATAGCATCGGCGCCCGTCTCCTCCACAAGCTTGAGACAATCCTCGGCCTTTGAATAATACTGCGTAATATTCTTTTCGACCTCAGGATCAGCCAACGCCTCAGCATTCCCAATTTCCCCATCCTCAACTTCGATTGAAATCCCAAGCGGATGCACCTTCGCAGCAACCTCCTTGCACTTTGCAACATTCTGCTCCAAAGGCAATTTCGACAAATCAACTTCAATAGAAGAAAAACCTGCCTCAATCGCGCGATCGACACATCCATCAACATCCTTCTGAATATGATCGTAATGCAAACAAATCGGCACACTGTATCCGTACTTTGCGATCATCCGATCAATCCCTTCATGCACCAAACCCGAAAGTCGTGCAGGAGGCATGTTGCAGTACTTTACTTCACTTTCCGCAATCTCAATAATCACAGGCGACTTCTCAGCCCAAGCCGCTTCAAGAATCGCATTAAGAATAAAACGACTGCGCGCATTGCACGCAGGAATTCCAAATCCTTCTCTGTCAGCAACCGACAAAAGCGTCTTCAAGTTGCTTAGAACATGACTAGTAGACATTTTCATAAGGTTAAGATGCCCCGTAAACAAAGTTAGCAAAAAAGAAAAGGCGAATCAAGACAAATCAAGCACCCTATCTGCTCACCACAACCGTGTCACCATGAACATAAGCAACACTTTTTGGCCTTGCCATCTTAGAAACCTTAGAAGTGCTCTTTATCGCATCAAGAGCTCTGACCTTAGAAAGCTGCATATCCTTTATCTCACGCTCCTTCACAAGCTCCTGCTGCTCAGCATCAAGTTTGTTCAAAGTATAACCTTTCGTCACCTCATTAGTAGAAAAAATCAACGTCGTAAAAGTAAGCAAACACACAAACGCAACCAGCGACACAATCAAAAAATACGGACTCAACTCAAAATTCAACAATCGGGCAGGAATCAGCCTTTTAAGCAAACTTTTTTTATACGACGCACCTCTTTCTAGAACAAGTTGTGACATTTATAGGTCTTTTATTTTTTTTATCGCACGCAACTTCGCGCTTCTAGCCCTCGGATTCTCGGCAATTTCTTTATCTGACGGAACAACGGGCTTTCGCGTTAGTAGCTCAACCGCAGGTTCTCCAGCACACTGGCAGACCAATAATTCTCTCGGACAAACACAGCTTCGCGCCAACTCCTTAAAAAAATGCTTCACAATTCGATCTTCCAGGGAATGGTAGGAAATAACCACCATTCGCCCGCCGACCTTGAGTAGGTCGATCGAATAGCCAAGCGCTTCTTTAAGAGCATTTAATTCATCATTCACCTCTATACGTATCGCCTGAAATATCGTCGTCGCCGGATGAATTTTGGACTTTCGCCACTTCTTCCCCCCGCGAGCAGGCGCAATAGACTCTATAAAATCCGCAAATTCAGTAGTAGTTTCAAACTTTTTCGCCATCCTCCTTTCAACAATCTTCCTCGCAATCCTCCGAGACGCCCTCTCCTCGCCATACCTCCATATGACATCCGCCAATTTATTCTCGGGATACTGATTTATAACGACATACGCAGTCAGCTCCTGATTTGAAGAAAATCTCATATCAAGCGGTCCCTCCTTCAAGAAAGAAAAACCACGAGAAGCGACCTCGACATGAGGAGAACTCAGGCCCAGATCAAACAAAATAGCATCCACCTGAGCAAATCCAGCTTCGTTCACCCTAGTTTTCAAGTATCGAAAGTTATCGTTAATCAGAATTTTGTTCTTATAATGCTCAAGTCTCTTCCCGGCCTCTTTAAGATTGTTTTCATCAAGATCAAACCCTATAAGTACTCCTTTCCCGCCGATCAATTCCAGTATCCCGCCAGCATGACCCCCAAGCCCCATCGTCGCGTCAACAACCACCTCTCCTTTTTTCAAATTCAAATACTTATAAACATCCTCTTTTAACACCGATACGTGCTGCATTTTTTGGCTTCTGTAAAAGGAAAACTTGGGTTTCAGTCAGGACTAATGTTCAAAACTTGTGCACATCTCGTGTATAAATTTTGTACTCTTGTCTCACCCCTAAAAATAAGGTTAGAAATCAAAATCGTCAACAATTTCAGTCCAAAACACTAAATTAGAGTACAAAAATAGTAGTCAAACAACTCATCCACGAGCATTTTCACTCCATATACAAGCCACTCTTCCCCATCGCACAAAATCATTTGCCACAACAACACGGTATTGTATAACTTTTGTATGCAGCCAACGCGTATGCTGCACGCACGAAGCACACGCAAAAAAACACCCCACTACCACACCCGATCCCCAAAACCAAAGCATCTACCTCATCATCCCACCCAACTGCTTTCCATCGCCCCTGACAAAAACAGTTGTGTCTCCAACGATCTTCACAATAGTAGAAGGTGGATTTTTAGGGATTTTTCCTGCATCAACAACGAAACCAAGTTGACCAAACCGTCTCGTACCAAATTGTTTCTTCAAATCAGTAACACTATAATTTTCGAGCTTACCAGCCAAGTTAGCTGAAGTTGTAACAATCGACTTACCAAACTTCTCCACCATTTCCATGCTGAATGGATCACTGCTGTACCTGATCGAAACAAATTTCTGTCCGGGATTGAAAAACTCGGGAAGACTTTCCTTTCTCTTCATAACCATAATAGAAACAGGACCCGGCCAGAACTGCTCGACAATCGTCTTGGCATAATCGCTAAAAAGTCCATACAAATCCGCCATATCAACAGAAGAAACCATAATACTCAAAGGTTTGTCATCAGGCATTTTTTTCATCTCATATAAAGCTCGTAGCGCCTCCTCGTTAGTCGGGTCAACGGCTAAACCATAACATGTCTCCGTGGGATGCAACACTATTTTCCCCTCCTTGAGAGCATCAACAGCCTTCTGAACAACCTCCTTCCTATTTTTTGCATTCATTCGCATAGTAAATTCTTAGTCTTGATTATTAGCCGCGCCAAATTATACTAATGGCAAAACTAAAGTCAACTTGAAGACCTTTTAAACTTAACCTCACCCGACATGAAACCAAAAATTGCAATCAACGGCTTCGGAAGAATCGGCCGCGCGTGTTTTCGGATTATTATGGATGACTTCGCAGATGACATGGAATTAGTCGCCGTAAACGACCCAGCCGACAAAGCGTCCCTATGCCACCTTCTTAAATATGACTCAAACTACGGAACATGGAGCAAGAGCCCGTCATGCAGCAGCGACGGGATCACAGTCGACGGGAAAAACGTAAAATTTTTCGCGGACCGCGACCCCGAGAAATTGCCTTGGAAAGACCTCGGAGTTGATATAGTTCTCGAATGCACAGGCGTATTCAAAGACGGCGAAGGCGCTGGCAAACACATCAAAGCCGGTGCGAAAAAAGTGATCATCTCCGCCCCGGGGAAAGGAGGCATCGACCTCACAGTGGTCCGCGGAGTCAACTGCGGCAAACTCGGACCCGAACACAACATCGTCTCAAACGCTTCATGCACCACAAACTGCCTTGCTCCGTTCGTAAAAGTTCTTCACGAAAAATTCGGACTCAAACGCGGACTGATGACAACCATCCACGCATACACAAATGATCAGAAGATTCTCGACGTAAGCCACAAAGACCTCCGCCGCGCGCGCGCAGCAGCGCTATCCATGATCCCAACCTCTACTGGAGCCGCAAAAGCGATGGGACTTGTCATGCCGGAACTTGAAGGCAAATTGAACGGCTTGGCGGTACGCGTGCCAACACCGACTGTTTCGTTGGTCGATTTGGTCGCCGAAGTCGAAAAAACAACATCTGTAGCAGAAATAAACGCAGCATTCCGCGCCGCTTCCGAAGGAGAATTGAAAGGAATCCTCGGATACAACGAATTGCCGTTGGTATCAGTAGATTACGTATGCAATCCCCTATCATCAATCATAGACGGACTATCAACACAAGTCATCGACGGAACATTGGTCAAGGTACTCGCCTGGTACGACAATGAATGGGGATATTCGGTAAGAACAGTCGAGCTGGCAAAGATAATGGCGGAGAGAAGCGGGCTTTAGCCCGCTTCTCTCAATTTTCCTAACACTTGTCCTGAAAAGGTGTGGTTTTCCCGGGATTATCAGGGAGTTTCCCGGATAACAAATTTCCCAACCTGAAAATTTCAAGTTTCCGGGAAACTCCCGGATAACATTGGCACAATCACCAATCACGCACCACAATCCTTTGATCCTTTACAAACCCACATTTAGCACTATATAATCCCAAGT
>Ga0265296_1002466_pt1 | contig 18610 bp, 18 predicted proteins | sample MunlanPumphouse1_FD_189073 | JGI IMG/M metagenome (GOLD analysis project Ga0265296, IMG submission 189073) | Groundwater microbial communities from a municipal landfill in Southern Ontario, Canada - Pumphouse #1 | ecosystem: Environmental > Aquatic > Deep subsurface > Groundwater | place...
TTTCGTGCAAAGCTTCCGTAACCCCCCCGTCGTCACCTTAGTTCCAATCAAACTCGGTTAGAGCTCTGTTGAGACTCTCTAAATACCAGGATCGGACAAGGTGACCCTCTCAATGACTGATCAGAATATTGAAAAAACTGTTGACTCAAATAAACCAGGTTTCGGGTTATTAATGTGATGGACTTTTCGGTGATAATAGTTAGTTGGAATGCAAAAAATTATCTATCAGAATGTCTCCAATCTCTTAATAAATATTCATCTAAATATGATGCTGAAATAATTGTTGTTGACAATGCTTCTACCGATGGTTCGCCTTCTATGGTACAAGAGCAATTTCCTCGTGTGAAATTAATTATTAATGAAAATAATTATGGTTTTGCCAAGGGGAATAATCTTGGGATCAATCAAAGTAGCGGGAAATATATTTTTCTCATTAATCCTGACGTAATTGTTAAAGATGAGTGTATTGAAAAAATGATGGCATATATGGATGTTCATCCTGACATCGGTATACTTGGACCTAAAATATTGGATCCATGCGGAAATACACAACGTTCATGTATGGAGTTTCCTTCATTATGGAATACTTTTTATTCTGCATTTGGGCTACATATCATATTGGGGAAATTCCGGTTTTTCGGTGGGCAAATGATGACCTATTGGCCACATAATTCAATTCGACAAGTGGATGTTATTAATGGATGTTTTTGGATGATACGAAAAGAAGCATTAAATAAAGTAGGTCTTTTAGATGAAAGATTTTTTATGTATTCTGAAGATAAAGATTGGTGCAAACGATTTTATGAAACTGGTTGGAAGGTTATTTTTTTCCCCGATGCTGAAGCGATTCATTATGGTGGTGCAAGCTCTTCTAATTCTCCAATCAGGTTTTATATAGAAATGCAGAAGGCTAATTTACAATATTGGAAGAAACACTATAGTCGATGTGCTTGCAATGCCTATCTCTTTCTAATTTTTTTACACCATATGTTTAGAGTATTAGGATATATATCTGTTTATTTAATTAGCAAGCGAAATCGTAATCAATCTGCTTTTAAAATTAGAAGAAGTTATACAACCATTCAATGGCTTATAGGTAAAACAATAGGGAAAAATATTAATAAGTGGGATGATAATCTTCTATAACTCTTGCGTGGAAACTAATTAATGAATTATGTACTTATTACACCAGCACGTAACGAAGCAGACTTTATCGAAACAACCATAAAGTCTGTCTGTAGTCAAAGTATTTTGCCACGGAAGTGGGTTATTGTCAGTGATGGATCAACTGATCAAACTGATGAAATAGTATCAGAATATACAAAGCGATATGAATTTATTAAATTAATACGAAAAGAGGCAGAGAAAGACAGAAATTTCGGAGCAAAAGTTAGAGCAATAATTGTTGGGTATAAAGAAGTTAACAATATTGATTATGAATTTATTGGTAATCTTGATGCTGATGTTTCATTTAATGCTGAATATTATAGAAGTGTGTTGGATTTATTCCATCAAAATCCAAGGTTGGGTATAGCTGGTGGATTTATATATGAGAATAATAATGGTATTTTTCAAAGTCGCCAATTTAATACTGAAAGGTCTGTTGCAGGTGCAGTGCAACTCTTTAGGCGAAAATGTCACGAAGATATTGGTGGTTACATACCATTACCATATGGAGGTGAAGATACAGTTGCTGAAGTTATGGCAAGAATGTATGGATGGGAAGTTCGTGCCTTTCCACAACTTAAAATATATCATTTTAGACCCACATCTTCAGCCAATGGATTATGGAAGGGTAAATACAGTCACGGATTGAAAGATTATTCACTTGGTACGCATCCAGTTTATGAAGTATTGAGATGTTGCAGCCGTATTTCTGGTAAGCCAATTCTATTAGGGGCTTTTGTAATATTCGCTGGTTTTACCTGGGCATATTGTAAAAGGGATCCAAGAATTATTCCTAATGAATTCATTAGATATCTTCGCAAGGAGCAACTTCAATTTATGCGATCATCTATTACTAATTTATTCAAAGGGTATAGTGCATACTGATATTACAAATATTAATTTCTTAGGTTTGTCTTTTATCTTGTTTATGGGAATCTGTTTAATTATTCTGCCTCGACGTCAGGCTTTTATCCCCATTATATTAAGTGCATTTTATATGACCATTGGACAGCAGCTTGACTTTTTCGGTTTAAATTTTTTTGCTTTAAGAATTATCATCTTATTCGGTTGGATAAGGCTATTAGTTCGTCGAGAACTGGGTTTATCGAAACTTACCACTATGGATAAAATGATCATATTGTGGGCGGCTGCGTTTATTATAACCTATACGCTCTTGTTGCAAACTCACGAAGCGTTTATTAACCGGTTAGGTCGAACATATGATGCACTTGGATTATATTTTCTTTTTCGCCATCTTATTCATAATTTTGATGATATAGAATATATTATAAAAAATATTGCTATTCTAATTTTACCGTTATCTTTAATACTCTTATTCGAGAAATTTACCGGCAATAATATATTTTTTATTTTTGGTGGTGTCCCTCAAACAGCATGGATCCGAAGTGAAGCTTTCAGGGCACAGGGTCCTTTTCGACATGCAATTTTTGCTGGTACTGTAGGCGCAAGTCTTATGCCGCTTTTTTGGGGGCTTTGGTTCAAAAATGAAGATCGTTATAAAATTGTATCCTTAGTCGGTCTTGTAGCGGCGACTATTATCACGTATTCTTCATATTCAAGTGGACCAGCAACGGCTTACATATTCGGAATTATAGGAATATTGATGTGGCCTCTTAGGCAAAATATGAGAATAGTAAGATGGAGTATATTTTTATGCGTAATCATACTTCACACTATTATGAAGGCACCTGTCTGGTTTTTACTTTCTCGGTTAAGTAGTATTATTGGAGGAACGGGCTGGCATCGTGCGGAACTGATTGATCAAGCAATTAATCATTTTGGTGACTGGTGGCTAATTGGAACTAAGTATACGGCAAACTGGATGCCTTATACATTGCATAGTGGTGAAGCTGATATCACTAATGCATATATAGGGCAGGCAGTCAACGGTGGGTTACTGACCATGATTTTGTTTATTGCCATTATTGTTTTTTCTTTTCGTGAAATTGGTCTTTCAATTCAAGCGTTAGACGATCGATTAATTTATAGAAAAAAGGTGCTTTGGTTAATGGGTGTTTCTTTATTTACACATGCAGTATCTTTCATGGCGGTAACATATTTTGATCAAACTATCGTTTTCTGGTACTTGCTGTTGGCAATGATTGCAACGGCAAATATCGCAACCTCAATTAAGAAAGACGAAGTAACAATTTAAAAACAAGGTAATTACTCTGTCAAAATTAAATGAAATGAAAACCACAATTATTATACCTAATGAGGAGCCAGGTCGATTCTTTTGAAAGGGAGGCTGTCAATGAAAGAAGAAAGCAAATCATTTAAAAGGATTCATTTTAATGGGCGGTTTTTTAAATTTATTTCTTTATATTTAATAATCTTCCTAATTTTTATGTTTTCCCTTAACTCAAATGGGTATTGTGCCACTTACTATGTTGATTTCACTAATAGTGAAAGAAAGAGTGCCGATTCCAATAATGGGACTTCATCATCAACAGCGTTAATACATTGCCCTGGCGATAATAGGTATACTCCTTCAGGACCGGCACCTACTACTTTGTCAGCAGGTGATACTGTCATCTTTAAGGGTGGGATTAATTACAAGGGAAGTATTAATCTGAACTGGTCTGGTTCGGCAGGGCGTGTTATTACCTATGACGGTAACTCCGCTGGAACATGGGGTCGAGGAAAAGCAGTCATTAATAATGAAAATGATGTTAGCCTGACTTACGGTTTTGCTACTTCTGCTGCGAGGTCCTATATCACTATTAAGAATTTCACGTTTCAGGATATTGGTGGCTATACTGATGCGGAACTGGCCGGATTTACCAATACTGATTGTCCTTTAGCAGCGAGAGGTGGCAAAGGCATTAGTATCGATGATGCAGGCAGTAATCATATTACAATTCAGAACAGTAATTTTTGGGAGATCGGCAACTGGCAAAACCACGCTGGTATGAGTGTAAACTCCATGGGTGGGGCTGGTGTTTGGCTCGCAAATGTGTCCAACGTAACAATAGACTCCAGTGATTTTAATGGGATGAAGATCGGTATAGGCGTTAAAGCCAAAGATGGCAATACCATTCAGAACGTGGAAATAAAAAATAATTCTTTCCATGACTATGTTGTTTGGGGAATAGATGTATCCCCGAACTCATCTAAAGGTGATACTCTGCAAAATATTCTGATCCATAATAACACCTTTTACAATCTGAATAAATATGCTTCCGGAAATTGGTTAGGTTGTGGGAATCCCCACAGTGACGGTATATTTTTAAGAACAGCAGGGTTGCAAAACTCAACGTGGACGGATGTAAAAATTTATGGCAATACCTTTTATGATAACGCAGGCGGTACAGCAGAGATATATGTAAGTCAGGGGCCAAGCGCAATCATCTATAATAATGAGTTTTACGGTACAGGTAACGTAAGCCGCATAAATGTAGCGTATGGTATCCCCACTGGCACGTCACCCTATCCTCAGGTTATACGGATTCTGAATAACAGCTTCCTTGGATCATCACGATTTATTATGGTAAAAGATATGATCGCTGATGAAGATATTTCGGTTTATATTGAAAATAATATATTCAAAGACACGCGAATAGGCATTTACTCCCCGGCCTATGTCAATATTGCTATACCCAATGGTGGCACAATAGAGTCGCTTGATTATAATCAATATTATGCTGATAAATCAGGGCGAAATGTCGTGCATATCAACGGTTATAAGACATTTTCCGGTATCGTTGCATTGGGTTATGAGGGTAACGGGCAGTTTTGTGATCCGGAATATGAAAGCACAACAAACTTATTTATAAAGGCTACATCACCGTGTAAACGTAAGGGCAAGGATCAATCAGCATATTTTACCACAGATAAAAATGGCATAACCCGCTTTCCAGGTGCATGGGGTATAGGAGCTTATTATTGAGATATCACCGCCGCCCAGTAATCTCCACTTAAGAAGTGGCGGCAAATGACTTACCTGGGTGCGGTGGTCAATACTTTATTGAAGACTCATCCGTCGTTGAACGCATCGAAAAGGTGTGGTAGATAAAAGAATACGTATCAAAAAGACTTCGCGAGACATTACCCCTCATAGTAAAGAACGCCGAAAGGGGTTTTGATCTAGCGATGGCGCAATGTTCCTAAATTACTCTATTAGGCTTCTGAAAATCTTATGGTTTCAGTCTCAGTCATTATTCCTCTCTACAACAAAGCACTGTTCATTGACCGCAGCATCCGATCAGTGTTGGCACAATCATACAGTGACTTCGAACTCATAGTAGTGGACGATGGCTCAACCGATGAAGGCCCAACTATCGCTTCTAAATACTTGAGTCAGAAGGTAAAGTTGCACCGACAAGAGAACAGGGGACCCGGATCGGCCAGGAACGTCGGCATGCGCATGAGCAACGGCGAATATTTGGCCTTTCTCGATGCAGACGATGAATGGGCACCAGATTTTCTCATGAAGTCAATGGAAGTGCTGGGAGACAACTCCGGCTGTGTTGCGGTCAATCATGGATGGTACGAAGGCGCGCAAAGAGAGGACCAACGGCATCGATTTCAAGGACAGGGCATCACTGCAGGACCGTGGCGTCTCGATCCGAATATAAGTCCAATAAAATTCAAGCATGCCATTGACTTTTTCCTTTCAGGTGCAGTTCTGTGCCGTCGCGAAATCATCATGAAATACGGCGGCTATTATGAAAAAAGCCGATGCACGTATGCCGAAGACAGCTACTTGTGGATTCAGGTGGCCCTTAATCATTGGGTGTATCGGAACCCAGAGCCGATGATGTGGTTTCACTCAGAAGCTTCGGAACTCGGATCGGCACGAATGGGTTTCCACCCTGTTCGGCCAATACTTCTTGATCCAGATCCGGTGCGTAAAAGCTGCCCTTCTTCACACAAGCGACTGCTTGAGAATATGCTTGGTTACTATGCTATTTTGACAGCTTGTGATTGCATCAATAGAACCGAAGAAGAAGCCTTTGCATATGACATCATGTCAAGATACTCAACCGAGGAAGGCCTGGAAGAAAAGCTTGATCTACTCAAAAGGGATACTCTTCGGAGATTACGCTGGGTGAAAGTGCGACGAGCGATTCACCGTATCCCATGGCTGAACGCCGCGATAAAAAAGATCAAGAGCGGAAAAAATCTACAGGTTAACTTACCCGAAAATTACTCATATACAGGGAATATGGAAGATACAATGCACGCAGTATTTTTACCATTTGACGAAGCGAATCCTTATCAGCGGGCTCTCGCGGCGGCGCTCAGTGAATTAGGGGTGCGGATTAAGGGGCATTCGTTAGAGTGGCGATTACTCGCGTGTACGGCTGGAATGGACGTCGTTCACATCCACTGGACGTATGGGCTTGTCGGGACTCGTCCCTGGAAGTTCGTTCTTGGATACCCGGTGCTCGCTTGTCAGTTCGCCTTGCTGCGTCTAATCGGACGACGGATTGTCTGGACGGTACACAACATTGAGAACCATGAGAAACGTAATCGAATTCGCGATAGACTTCTCTCGTTACTTATTGGGCACTTGGCAAACAACGTATTGGTACACGGAGAGTCAGCGCGATTATTAGTTGCTAAAAAATTTGGAATTCCTCACCGCAAAATCTCTGTGATACCACATGGTAACTATATCGGCTTCTATCCTGATGAGATAGGGAGAGGCGAGGCAAGGCGTAGGCTGGGGGTAGGGGATACACAGCGTATCTTATTGTTCCTTGGCCATATAAGGCCTTACAAGGGTGTTGAGGAGTTGATTGAAGTGTTTAAAAGTCTGGCGACTAGTGATGCTACCTTGATAATCGCAGGCCGACCATTGAATCCTGAGGTTGAGCAGCGAGTCCGCGTACTGCTGCACAGCGATCCAAGAATTCAGTTTCACGCGGGATTCGTAGACGACGAACGGATCCAAGTATTCATGAATGCGTCGGATGCCGTTGTATTTCCATACAAAGACGTTCTCACATCGGGTGCTGTGTTGCTTGCCATGTCTTTCGGAAAAGCATGTATCGCTCCAAAGCTGGGATGTATTACTGATGTTCTGGATGAGCAAGGCTCATTTCTCTATGACGCCGCAGATTCGAAAGGGCTGATTCTTGCGTTAGAGGCTGCTTTGAAGGCGGGTGACAGGCTTTCTAAAATGGGGCATTACAATCGCAAAAGGGTGGAGTACTGGTCCTGGAATCGGATTGCTTCAAAAACTCGCGATGTGTATCGCGGAAGAATGCCAGCGAAATTTAACGAAACAAAATAGGAGCTTCGCTGCTGAAGGATGCCTGCAATCAGGGGTTTCAAAACTGAAAGAGATAAGTGCCGATTAATCAAGGGCTGCGACAGCAGCACAACCGGGAGGCTGGAGGTGCAACGAGCACCCCTCCAGCCTCACCCCGACCCACCTTTTTCTATTACGCTGCCTTGCCTGAAGGACACTATTAGAACTTTGAAAAACTTAACCGATTCCGGATAATGACATATTTTTAATTTTGTAAAAAAATATCAGTAAGGAGAATACGTTAAATTTATCAAATTATCTCAACCCGAAACCATGAACAGAAAGCTAATCATAAATCTATGCTATGCGACTGAGTAAATTAAAAGCGGGAGATTTTTTATCGAAACTAAAGCACAAAAAGTTGATCCCAATATCAAGTATAAAAACCTCTTCGACACCGAAGACATCAAAGCCAATTTGAAGGACAAAACCATCCGCGGCGGCTTCTGGACCTTGGTCGGCCAGATCGGCAGCTATGCGATCCGGCTGGTTTCTACCGTGGTGCTTGCGCGGATGCTGACGCCGTCTGATTATGGTCTGGTGGCTATGGTTGCGGTTGTGACCCATTTTATCGCCCTGTTCAGCGATATGGGTTTGTCCATGTCCACCGTGCAGCAGGATAAGATTACCCATCAGCAGGTGAGCAATCTGTTCTGGATCAACATCCTGGTAACCTCCTGCCTGGGGATTGTGCTGGCGCTGAGCGCCCCGTTGATTGCCTGGTTTTACCAGGATCCACGGATTACGGCGATAACTCTCTGGACGGCCGCGACCTTCCCCTTGTCCGGCCTGACCCTGCAGCACTACGCGATTTTGAAACGACAGATGCGTTTTGCGGCTATCTCCCGGATTCAACTGGCCAGCATGGCCATGAGCGTTGCCGCAGCCCTCATCGGCGCCTGGCTGGGATTGGGGTACTGGGCCTTGATCGTAATGAGTATCTCCGGTTTGCTCTGCGCGGTACCCATGGTTTGGGCCACAACACGATGGACCCCGGGCTGGTTCACTACCCATCAGGGTACGCGCGCGCATCTGGCTTTTGGCGGGTACCTGACTGGATCAAATGTAGCCGGTTATGTTTTCCGTAATATGGACCGGATATTGATCGGCAAGTTCTGTACAGCCCGGGAGCTGGGTCTTTATGACAGGGCATATCAATTGTTAATGTTACCTCTGAGTCAATTTGTTTACCCACTGGCCGGGTTGGCCACGCCGGTACTGAGCCGCTTACAAAAAGAGCCAGAGCGCTACCGGAAGGTTTACTTGGAGATGCAGGAAAAAATGTGTTTTGTCATCTCACCAGTTATTGGTGTCATTCTGGCCTACAATGACTGGATTATTAAGCTGATACTGGGCGACCAATGGTTGGGTGCCAGTTCCATTTTTGCCTGGCTGAGCCTGATTGGGATATTGCAGGCCACATTAGGCATGGTGGGAAGTTTATTCATTAGTCAGGGACGGGTAAAAGAGTCGCTCTGGTGGCAGATTGTTACATCCATTATGGCGACTCTCTCATTTATAATCGGTTTGCCGTGGGGCGCTAAGGGTGTTGCGATTTCCTATTCGCTATCTGGTCTGTTTTTGCGCGTACCGCTTTATATCTGGTGGGCGGGACGCAAGGGCCCCGTTAGCACATTTGACATAGCGCGACCTGTCGTGTTATTCGCATTGTATGGCTTTGTTTTGGCTTTACTTTTTTACTTTATTCGTACTTGGTTAGCTCTCGATTATTCATTTTCTATGAGCATAGGCGCTGTTTCTGTGTCGACAGCAGTTAGTTATGCGGCTTATTATTCGATTCCAAAGACAAGGCGTATATTAAGAGAAATCTTGATGTATCGAACCCTCTCGGTCAAATGAGCAAAGAATATTTAAACATATCAGTTTTTGTAAAAAAAAATGGGATTTGTTCCGGTTGTGGAGCCTGTGCCGGGGTGTGCCCACAAAAAACCCTTGAGATGAAGTTCAATCGTTATGGAGAATACATCCCGGTTGATCTGCATGGTAAATGCTTTGCGAATTGTAGACTATGTCTTCAGATATGTCCCTTTTCGTCACGAGCAGACAACGAAGATACTCTGGGCCAAAGGCTGTTTTCGGCAGTACCCAATATTCAACATCGCCCCGAAACCGGGTATTATCTTACGAGTTATGTGGGCTATACTGGTATCGGGGATCATCGTCTAAATGGTGCATCGGGGGGACTTGCTACATGGACGATTGAAACACTTCTTAAACAAGGCCGTATCGATTATGCGGTTTGTGTTACGCCAAATCCAGATCAACATAAGCTTTTCAAGTATATCGTATGCAAAACACCAGAACAGATTCGAGCCAGTGCCAAATCTTGCTACTATCCGGTTGAGATGAGCGAAATTATTCAGCATATTTTGTGTTGTGATGGCCGATACGCAATCGTCGGGTTGCCTTGCTTTATCAAGGCATTGCGGTTGGTCATGCAAAAAAGTACTATCCTCCGTAAAAGGATAAAGTATCTACTGGGGCTTGTTTGTGGGCAACAGAAAAGCACTTTCTTTTCCGAGTATATCTCTGCCTTGGGGGGGGGCGATCCCCGTAAATTAGTTTCTGTCCATTTTCGAGAAAAAGATGAGCATAGACCCGCCTCGGATTATGGTTTAAGATTTGCGTGCGAAACTGATCGTGGCCAAATAAAGGAGGGAACCGTTTTTTGGACAGAAGGTATGGATCATGTCTGGTGCAGTCGATATTTTACTTTGAACGCATGTAACTTCTGCGATGATATATTCGCGGAACTGGCTGATGTTGCCTTTATGGATGCTTGGCTGCCCGAGTTTAAAGGCGACTGGCGCGGAACCAGTATTGTCCTTATACGGAATCCGAATATTCGAGAGCTGATTAAAAATGGATTGAATGTAACTGAATTGGTGTTAGAATCATTAGGAATTGACCATGTTATCCAAAGCCAGGCTGGCGGTGTGTTCAATAAGCGAACGCTTCTTGGCAAACGGTTGACTTGGGCGGCTCGGAATAAACGGCCGGTGATTCCGAAGCGGGTTCAACCCATGCATCTGGGTTTGTCCGATACTCTATCCTTGAATCTTGAAGATATTGCGATGCGACAAAGTAAGGCCCATTTTTTGAATTTGAGAGACCTACGAGATTTTTGTTCCGAAGAGTTTTCTCAAAAGATGCAAAGAGCCGCTTGGTACTATAAACTGATCTATAAAATAATTCGCAAATTGAACCGAATCAAACAGCGAATCGCGAGGTTCAAACAATGAAAAAAATACTACTTATTGGCCATTTTGGTTTTGCTAACCGAGGGTGCGAGGCAATTGTAAGAGGAACAATCGAGATAATAAAAAAAACTGTTCCCGATTCGGAGATATTGATGATGTCTAACGACCCACAGAACGATGAAAAGATAAGGATAGCGGAAGAATTACCGATCTCGAAGATTATTACATCGAAATTAGAAGGTAAAAAAAGATACACTCCTGAGTGGATTTGGCAGACTATCGATAGGCGGCTGATATCCAAAAATATGTCTTTTTATAATTATCTACTCAAAAGTGAATATGAAAAAGTAGATGTGGTTGTCAGCATTGGCGGAGATAATTTTACGGATGATTATGGGTCACCGAAACAATATTTTGACTGCTTAAATCTAGCCAGAAAACTGGGGAAAAAAACCGTCATATGGGGAGCGTCAATAGGTCCCTTCAGGGAAAGAGAGCAGGAGTGGATAGATATGCTTAGGAATTACGATTTGATAACTGTTCGTGAAGATAAGACGAAGGAGTATCTATTAAAAAATGGGCTGACTGATAATGTGCGAAGAGTGTCAGATCCAGGATTTTTGATGGAACCTAAAAAGCCACAAAACTGGTCAAAGCCAAACAATGAGATTTTAATTGGTCTGGGTGTGAGCGATCTTATTTACAAATATAATATATCCAAAGAGAAATATTTAAGCACCAACGCTGCGTTCTCTGACTGTTTGATCGAAAAAATGGGGGGCAATATTGTTCTTGTCCCTCATGTTATAAAAGCGGGCCTAAAGGATTGCGATGACTATTATGCGTGTCAAGAAGTGTTAAAGCGAATAAATAATAAAGAAAAATGTTCAATATTGCCACAGAATCTCAATGCGGCTGAGATGAAGTATTGCATTTCAAAATGTAGTTATTTTATTGGTGCCAGAACACACAGTACCATTGCCAGTTTATCGTCCGGAGTGCCTACCATTTCTATTGGTTACAGCTCTAAGGCATGGGGAGTTAATGTTGATTTACTCGAAACTGACAATTATGTTTTACATTATAAGAATTTCGACATTTCAAGTCTTGAAGAGAAAACGGATAGCCTAGTTAAGAACAGGGATTGTATTGTAAGCTTATTAAATAGTAATCTGCGACGAGTAAAAGATAATTCATTGAAAGGTGGAATTTATCTCCGTGAGTGCATTGAATGAAAAACCTTTAATAAGTATTATCACACCTCTTTATAACAAGGAAAAATATATCAAAAGAGCGTTGGGTTCAGTATTTAAGCAGAGCTATGGCAACTTCGAAGCTATTGTTATTGATGACGGATCCAGCGATTCAAGTGCTCAAATGGTATCAGACTATGAAGATTCTAGAATTAGACTTGTTTCACAAGAAAATACTGGACCTGGCGCAGCTCGGAATCGGGGGATTCACGAATCAAAAGGGAAATACCTGGCGTTTATAGATGCAGATGATGAATGGTTGCCCAAGTATTTAGAGAAAGCAATAGAAGCATTTAATGACTCAAAGACAAAAGTGGTTGTTGCGGATTTCTTTAGAGGAGAGAATTATTCCAATTCGTATTTGCAACAGTTTCAAGATATTAAACCGGGATTTAATGGAATTAATAGAGAGGATTCGTGGATAACACTTGATAAGTATATTAATTTATTTCATAGCAGTTCCGTTGTGATTTCTAAAGATGAGTTGTCGAAATATTCGGGTTTTTATGAAAAAAACCGATGTACTTGGGGAGAAGATTCATATTTGTGGATTCAAGTTATTCTTAACAACCATTTTTTTGTGATTTCTGAACCATTAACCATTCTGCACTATGATGGTTCCGAACTCGGGTATAGTAGAAAAACAGCACACCCACCACGTCCAATGCTGTATGAATATGACAAAATTTTGAACAATACACCAAAAAATATGATTAGGTTGGTTAAGGAATTATTTAACCAATATACTTTACATTGTATTATGGAACTAGATGATGCTAAAGATTTCAAGAATATTAGGATGCTTTTAAACATTTACCCGCTAACATTTGTTTTTAACACAAAGTACATTGTTTTCCGAATGAAGTATAAATATCCACACTTTTATTTGTGCCTAAAATCTGTAAAGGTTGCCATGAGGGCTATGAAGGAATATTTGAAAAGAAAATGTGTTTGAGAGTAATTCCTTGAAGAAACCAAACATTTTATTTATGACAACCCATTATCCCAGCCCACCTGATTATGGCGCAGCGAATCGTGCGTACCATTTGTGCCGCCTATTGGAGGAGATTGGAGAAGTGACGCTGGTTGTTCTGAGATCTGATCGTGGTGAGCCGGACCGCTTGGCACGAACAAGGAAGGACTTTGGGTCTGTGAAAGTATTGTATACAGACCGTGAACCACAGATGGGGCTGAAGGGGAAAAGTGATCGTCTGTTCAGTCTGACAAAGGTGGGGAGCCGTCATTTCAGTTTGTCGGAACAGAGAAGAGATGAACTGAACCAGCTTGTCCATGGAAGTGATGTGGTATGGTGTCATACCTTAATAGCGGCAGATAAGGGCGGCATTTTTGATTATGGCCGGTCCGTTATTGATCTGGATGATTTGAATTCAGACAAAATGGCCTTGCAAGCTCAAGAGGAAAAGGGGTATGCCAAGTGGCAGAAACATTGGCAGTCGTTGTTATGGCGCCGGTGGGAGAAGGATTCGCCCCGACGCTTCAGTGCCGTAGCTGTCTGCAGCGAGCATGACAGGCAGAAAATGGGGAGTCGGGAGAAGGTGTTTGTTCTGCCCAACGGGTTTGAAGCGCCGAAGCGCCCCTTCGTATTCAAAAAGTGTCAGGACAAGGTGATCGGATTTGTGGGCATCTTGACTTATCCGCCCAATGCGGACGCGGTCCGGTGGTTTATAAAGGAGGTTTTTCCGATACTGCAAAAAAGCGAACCGTCGCTTCGTCTACGGGTGGCGGGCACGTTGCCGACCGGAGGGCTGGGAATAGATCATGCCCAGGTGGATGTGTTGGGTTTTGTTGAGGATCTTGATTCTGAGATTCAGGACTGGGATGCCATGGTGGTGCCGCTTAAAGTGGGTGGCGGGACGCGCTTAAAGATATTGGAAGCTTTCAGCAAACAGGTGCCGGTGATATCGACCCGCCTGGGCGCTTATGGGATTGAGGCAGAACACAATCGGCACCTGCTGCTGGCGGATGAGCCGTTATGTTTTGCAGAGCAGTGCCTGCGATTAATTCGCGACCGGAATATGGCTGAAGAGTTGGCTCGCAACGCATATCAATTATTCCAGGCTAATTATACTTGGGATAGGATCGATGTTAAGGTTAAAAATATTATCCGCTTCGTAGAATCATGCCAGAAGTAAGTATTCTTATGCCGCTTTACAAGGAGGGATGAGGCGATTTAAGAGTGTGCCACCAACGGCGCCTCTATAGTTTGCATCGGCATCATAAGGAAAGAGGTTCGGCACCGGGAGCGGTTTTGGGGGAGGCGGGAAGACCTCCGGCTATGCTGCCGGATGATTTTCTGTCGGGATCAACTGGCGGGATGATGGATGGCAGGAAAAAGTGTAAAGGATTCAGTTGGTTTAGATTGGAATGGTCGATCTGAGATCCTTCTTACTTCCGGCTTACTCCCGTTGGATCAGGTTGACGATAAACTTTGGGACATCCGGACCGGGGATATAGGGTTTTAGAGGCGGGGAGTTGCTGCTGAACATTTTTCTCATGGCAAGCGTGACCTTGACGATGAAACAGCAGATGCACTTGAGGAGCAGGACCATGACGGCAATCTGGGAGAGAACCCCGACGTTTTTCAGTCCCCGGATCTTCGGTTTGTTGAGGATGCAGAGATCTTCCTTGGCGGAGGAGTTGCCCCTATTTGACCGGACACGGTTCTAACTTAAGTTGGTATCTCCTATACTCCAGTTATGAAGATAAGCATAATACTAAATAAGCTCATAAGATTAATTTCATACATAGACTGCGTTGCAAGATATTCTTGGCGTTTCTATCATTGGGGGAATCGTGCGACTATCATGAAACCGGATTTGTTATCCCAGACCCGTGCCATAAGCATAGGGAGTAGGGTTGAGATTCGCAAAGGAGCCCGTCTGCAAACAATTGGGCCATGGGATGGCAAAGAGCCTAAAATGATCATTGGCGACGGCACTTTCATTCATTTCTACTTTCACTGTGGCGCGGCACAGTCAGTCATAATTGGCAAGAATGTATTGATTGCCGGGCGGGTTTATATCAGTGATCATGATCACGAGTTTGATCATCCGGAGCTGCCGCCAATCAAGGCGGGGTTGAAGGTGGCGCCTGTGGTTATCGAGGATGAGGTTTGGATTGGCGAGGGGGCCGTGATTTTGAAAGGGGTAACGGTTGGCAGGAGGGCGGTGATTGGCGCCAACGCGGCCGAAACAAAGGATGTACCGCCTTATACAGTGGTTGGTGGGTGCCGGCCAGAGTTATCCGCGAAATTAATATCCCAGGGATAAAGCATGAATCATAATCCATTGGTAACCGTAATTATTCCGGTTTATAACGCGAGTGAATACCTTCGTCCGGCGGTGGAGAGTATCATTAATCAGACCTATGAGAATCTGGAGATTATTATCGTCGATGATGGCTCAAGTGATGGCTGTATGGATAGTATTTTTGATCTGATAACCAAAGATGCAAGGATAGTAACATTACAACAGCAAAACAGCGGAAAATCGGTGGCGTTGAATCGGGCGATGGATGTTATGCATGGGGAATTCTGGGGGATACAGGATGCGGATGACATAAGTTATCCGGAGCGGATAGAAAAACAGCTTGCGGTATTGCTTGATAAAAAGGAACTGGCTGCCGTATATATCGGGCATGATCTATTAGTTAAGGGTCGGCAGTTCGCGCCCACATTTAGACAAAAAGAGACTGAAGAATGCAAAGAGAGCATAGTGGCGTTTAAGATGCCGGCCCATGATCCAACGGGGTTGTACCGGGTCAGTATGGTGCGCGAGTTGCGTTTTGACTCGGAATTGAGAATTGGGCAGGGGTTTGACTATGTGTTAAGGGTTGGAGAAAAATTTCCAGTATTGCTAGCCGGGGAGTGTCTCTATACTTATCGGATTAACTATCTTTCTACCATACGAAAGAATCCCCCGCAAAATATTGAGTGGGTTAGTCTGGTTATTCAGAAGGCATGTAAGCGCAGAGGTGTTGATTTCAAAGAATATCGATTTAACCCAGGGGGGGAATATAAGAAAAAAAAACGTTCACAGGATAATCACATTATCAGCCAGTCCATGGAAAGTGTGATAGATTTGAAGGGTGCCAGCAGGATTTGGGAAGCACTGAAGGTCGGATTCATCTGCAGTACGCTGAATCCTTTCGACTGGTATTATTACAAACCGATGGTTTATGGCATGCTCCCCTTAAAGTTAATATCCTTATATCGCTCCTGTAAATCGTGAATAGGTTTTCGCTATACATGGCTTGACGACAAGTCAGCTTAAGAAATCAGAGGTAAAGGAAAAATGATTGCCAATCCGGTTGAAAGCCCTCGGATGAAATCTTTTATTTCCTTTAACATTAACACGCGCTTGTTAAGATTGACTGCTTTCTCTTTGCCATTCCTAATAGCGCTTTTTTTTCTCCTATTTAAGCAGATATCAGACTATTATTATCCCATAACTCATGTAAATTTCTACCTTGGCACTGTTCGTGAAGATAGAATTGTTGAATGGATGACAGCCATTTTCTTTTTACTATCTTCAATTTTGTCAGTAAGCATCGCGTTCCGCTTTAGAAGACACAATGAAATACTATACTTTACGCTTTATGCTCTATTGGGTTTTGGGTTATTTGTAATATTTGGCGAAGAAATTAGTTGGGGTCAACGCATCTTTCATAATACTTCACCCGAGTTTTTCCTAAGGAACAGTACCCAACAAGAGATTAACATGCACAACCTACGCCCCATCCAAAGAATAACACGCTACGCATATATCGGTATCGGACTTTACGGCTCAATTTTATGGATAGCAAAATCTCATATGTCAAAATTTGCAATAAGCAAATACCTGCAATATACTGTACCTGGATGGTATCTTGCATCCTACTTTTTCCAGGTGGCATTCTTTTATTTTTACTACTATTACATTTCACCGATTAACAATTTTTTGCATTTATCATATCATGACGCAGAGGTGTCTGAGCTCATTTTAAGCATGGGTTTCTTACTATTTCTCGCGATTAAATATTTTGAGCAACTACAAGAATACAGAATGAATGTTTCGAATGTTATAAGGGTACTGCAAAAGCAGTTCCCGGTGAAAGAGATACCTGAATGAAAATTGGAATCATGACATTTCACGCCACACCGAACCACGGGGCTGCCCTTCAAGCATATGCTTTGCAGACCCACCTGCAAAAAAGTGGGCATGACCCATTCTTGGTCGTTTTGCTGGCCCATGACCACGACAACTTCGGCGAGGCCATTGGGGCGGAGGTGAACCTCCTTTTGGTCGGTCATATGGGGGACAGATTTCAAATCTGTCCCCCTGTCCAGATCGGCATCTCCTTTCTGGTCGAAAAATCCAAATCCGCCAACAAATCATCTTTCATGAGAGGGCTCTTCGATGCGGGCAAGACAAAGATGTATGTGAACCGCGGGATCGGGACCACGCACGTCCCGATACGCTTTTTCAACCGGCCCGAAACCACCCTCCTCGCAATAAGAAAATAGCGACCCACGCCCCCAAGGGGCGCTTTATCGGTGAATAACTTTTTTGAAGTTACTCTGGTGGTGGTTTATGCTGAGTAATCAATGAGCAATGATGGGAGCCATAAAAAAGGTTTAAGGGGAAAGGGGGAGATAGCAGGATGACAAGCGAAAGTAGGGAGAGGCCAAAATCAATAACGGTGGTGGTGCCATGCTATAACGAGAGGGACAACATATCTGCACTATATGGCCGGCTTGTTCCTGTGCTTCGGAGTGTATCGGATAGATACGAGATCATTATGATCAACGATGGTTCAACAGACGGAACGCTTGAGGAAATACTTGGCCTTATCTCAAAGGATAACAATGTAAAGTATATTTCTTTTTCGCGGAACTTTGGCCACGAAGCTGCGATTACCGCTTTCGAGGAGATGGACCGTCTGGAGACGACCCACCCACTGGTGGTTCTTAGGGAAACGAGCAATAGGGCTATGACGATGTTCTTCTCCTCGGAGGGAGAATTAATGAGGAGGGGGGTAAAATTTCCGTGGGGGTTGTCCCTGCTCGCGGTTGCAAAAAGAGAATAATACAAGACAAATGAGCCTCTTCCCTACTGATGGAAAATCTATTCAAATGAAAATAGGTCCATAAATGAAATTCAATTCGGTCATGAACATGCAGGTGCCCCAAGATGGCAAAATACACAATAACCTATTGAATTACTTTATTGTCATACTGGTATTGGGCGCAACGTTTTTTTCCTTTCTTTATCTCGATACCAAATCATTCTGGCTCGATGAAGCCTACAGTATTTCCTTCGTAAATCTTAGCTGGTCTCAGTTATGGGAGATCATCTCCCGAAGGGAGGCCAACATGAGCCTCTATTACGTTCTGCTCAAGATCTGGGTCGAGATGTTTGGGGACAGCGAATTTGTGGCCAGGTCGCTCTCGGTAATCTTCGCAGTCGGCGGGGTAATCATGACTTATGCGATCGGGGCTCACCTATTCAACATCCGAACGGGACTGACGGCTGGTCTTGTCCTCACAGTTAATGCATTCTTTATCAAGTACGCTCAGGAAGCACGGTGTTACACACTTCTGCTACTGCTCACAACCTTCTCCATGTACCTGTTCATCAAAGTCATCGAGAGACAACAATACAAGTATTACATAGCACTCGGGCTGACAA
>Ga0265296_1002467_pt1 | contig 18607 bp, 9 predicted proteins | sample MunlanPumphouse1_FD_189073 | JGI IMG/M metagenome (GOLD analysis project Ga0265296, IMG submission 189073) | Groundwater microbial communities from a municipal landfill in Southern Ontario, Canada - Pumphouse #1 | ecosystem: Environmental > Aquatic > Deep subsurface > Groundwater | place: Canada...
CCTGTTCGACGAGCAGCCTGAATTCGAAGACATCGCCAAGGACGCCAACCTGATGGACGACATGATCGTTCAGATCCCGGAAGCCCTGACCGCGCTGTACCTGCTGTGCCAGGCCCCCGACGAAAAACCGGCGATCCTCAAGCCTCGTCATCACTAAGAACCGGCCTATGGACAATCCCATAGGCAACCGCCCTCTGATGTTGCGCTACGTCCTGCTGGCCATCGGCTGGCTGAGCGTCGCATTGGGGGTGATCGGCATCTTCCTGCCGGTCCTGCCCACCACCCCCTTCCTCCTGCTCGCCGCGGCCTGCTTCGCGCGCAGCTCTCCGCGCTTCTACCGCTGGCTGGTCGAACACCCACGCCTCGGGCCATGGATCCGCGACTACCTCGAGGGCAACGGCATCCCGCTCAAAGGCAAGGTCTACGCGATCGGGCTGATGTGGGTGAGCATCCTGTTCTCGTGTTATCTGGTGCCGCTGGTTTGGGCGCGGGGGTTCATGTTGACCAGTGCGGTGCTGGTGACGGTTTATATTTTGCGGCAGAAGACGTTGCGCAAATCCTGACACATGCCGTTAGCAGTGAGCAGGTATTCACCTGAATTCAATAACAGTAGAATTTGCGCCACGTTGGCCGACGCAAATACTGCCCCTGCCGTAGCCTGACATCGGTCCACATGGAGGAACGTCTTTGAAACTGATCAGGCTCGAACTGGAAAACTATCGCTGCTTCCCCGCGCTGACACTCGAACTGGATAAACAGCTGACATTGCTGGTCGCACGTAACGGTCAGGGCAAGACGAGTTTGCTGGATGCCATCAAGGTTGCGTTGTGGCCGTTTGTACGCGGTTTTGATTTGGGTAACGCGCCTCTGACGGGTATCCAGTCTGACGACGTCTTCTTACGTCCGGTCGATGCGCATCAGATGGAGCCCTCTCTTCCCGCTCGTTTGACGGCGCATGCTGACTTCAAGGGTGCCGAAAGTTGTTGGTCGCGCAGTCGCATCAGTATCCGCAAAGGGACTAAAACCCGTAGCGACAAAGGCGCAAGGGCTCTGGAAAACAGCGCCAGAAACCTGCAGCGGCGCATATTTGCTAACGCTTTGAATGACGTTACCGAAACGATCGAACTACCCGTACTCGCTTACTACGGTACGAGTCGTCTCTGGAGGGATAACACTCCAGGGTCAGAGGCAATCGATAACGCTGAGTTCTCGAGGACCTATGGTTACCGAGACAGTCTTGATCCGGCATCCAATTACAAACAGTTCAGCAAATGGTATACGCGAATCTTTCGCAGCTATCGTGAAGAGCAGATTCGCAGCCTGGAACGCGGACGAAGCAGTTCTGAAGTCAAAGATGAGTTCTTGAATCCGGTCAAAGCCATCCAGGCCGCAGTCAACACAATGCTTGAGTCCCGAACCGGATGGCGAAATCTGGCTTACAGCAGTGAGTTCGCGGATCTGGTACTGGAGCATCCAGTCCACGGGACGCTGAAAGTCAGCCAACTCAGCGACGGTATCCGCAATATTGTTGCCCTGGCGGCGGATATCGCCTATCGCTGCATCAAGCTGAACCCTCACCTTGGCATTACCGCGCCGCGCGAATGCACTGGTGTAGTGTTGATCGACGAGATCGATATGCACCTTCACCCAGAGTGGCAGCAAACAGTCGTACCTGATTTGCTTGGCGCATTTGCGAACATTCAGTTCGTTGTGACTACGCATAGTCCGCAGGTGATTTCATCCGTTGAGGCCAAATGCATTCGTATCCTGCACACGGTAACTGACGATAAATCGCAGCAAGTCAGAATCAGCAACGTCGAACAACAAACGCAGGGGGTCGCCAGCTCTCAGGTCCTGGCCTACGTGATGCGCATTGACCCTACCCCGGACAATGAGCCTTCGCGCAAATTGAGTGACTACAAAGCGTTGATTCAGCAAGATCATCATGAATCGCAACAAGGCTTGTTGCTGCGCGAGTTCCTGGATATGCATTTCGGCGCTGAACACCCCGACATGCTTGATTGTAATCGGTTGATTCGACTTGAAAAATTCAAGCGCAAACAACTGACGCAAAAATAAGGAAATCTCAAGCATGCGGAAGTTGATTCGAGGTACGGCTCCAACCTGTCTAGCGAACTATCAGCATGGATCAGATAGATGGGCTGATATGACGCACACGGATAAAGAGCAGATCCGGCAGTGCCTTCAATCGATGCAAGACACACGTTGCGCATACTGCGAAGCAGATATCAGTACACCGGGCAATTCGCATATCGAGCACTTCCGACAAAGACACGGATACCCACAAGGTACTTTCGAGTGGACCAATCTCTTCCACTCATGTTGTCGGGAAGAAGCCTGCGGGAAATTCAAGGACAATTGCCCTCCCTACGATCACCGCAACCTGCTCAAACCTGACGAAGATGATCCGGACGATTTTCTGCTTTTTGTCAGTGACGGCACGATCAGCCCGCTTGCCAATCTGAATGATCAATCGCGAATTCGCGCCGTCGAGACGCTGCGAATATACAATCTGGATGCGCAAAACGGAGCCTTGCGGGCGATGAGACGCGAGGCCATCCGCCCCCACCTGAAAACTGCCCAGGATCTGATGGATCTGGCCGGAGATCTTTCGCCAGACGACGTGGCGACATTCCTTCAGGACGAAATCCAGAATACTGAACACCTGCCATTCTCTACCGCCATTCGACACACCCTTTCGAATTCACCAACTGTTTAAAAGACACTCTCAGCCTACATATCCTTGCGCTTTGGCCTACAGCTACGCCAGCATCCGCCCAATCGGGTGCTGGATAATCTGGAGTTGCAGCAGCAAGCCTCACGGTGATCGTTCCTATGCTCTGCGTGGGAATGCCTCAAGGGACGCTCCGCTGTCCAGCTCTGGAGGGGGGAAAGTGTCTCGGGCTGCATTCCCACGCAGAGCGCGGGAACGATCTCACATCTGCCCAGACACACAAACCCGCCGCCCCCGAAACAACCGGGGCGGCGGGTTTTGTCGTTTCAGACCTCAGGTCAAACCGTGTCCACCTTCAACGAATGATCATTAAGCATGCCGCTGATGATCGTCGCCGTGTCATGCCCCCCAGCCACCATGCCGCCCGCCCCCGGTGTCACGCCGTAGTGGCTGGCGAGGTTGACTCCGGCGAGGTCGATGGTTTGGTTCGGCGTGGCGCCGGCCATGGCGCTGACGTCGATGCTGGTCATCACCGAGGCGCCGCTGCCGCTGACGGTGAAGTGCAGATAGTCGTCCAGCGACGCGGTGCTGGCGTTTTCGCCTTGCAGCAGTTGCGACAGATCGAGCTTGTCGGTACCGGGGGTGAAGTCGGTGATCAGGTCGTGGCCGCTGTTGCCCTTGAGCCACTGGAAGGTGTCGGCCCCTGCCCCGCCGGTCAGCGTGTTGTTGCCCATGCCACCGATCAGCAGGTCATCGCCAGCGCCGCCATTGAGGAAATCGTTACCGAGGCCGCCGTTGATCACGTTGTTGTTGCCGTCGCCGATGAGGCTGTCGTTGAAGTTCGAGCCGAGCAGGTTTTCGATACCGGTCAACGTGTCGGTGCCGGCGCCGAGGGTGTTCTGCGCACCGAGCAGGCCGAGGTTGACGGTGACCGCGGCCGTGGCGTGGGCATAGCTGGCGGTGTCACTGCCAGTGCCGCCGTCGAGCAGGTCATTGCCGGCACCGCTGTAGAGCAAATCGTTGCCGCCGTCGCCGTGCATTTCGTTGTTGCCGGAGCCTGCGCTGAGCACGTCATTGCCGTCGCCGGCGTTGATCACGTTGTTGCCGCTGCCCGCTACCAACACATCGTCGCCAGCGGTGCCGGTGAGGGTGTGGCCGTCCTGATAGCTGATGCTGACGTTGGCCGTGTCGCTGCCGCCGTGGTTGTCGTTGGCGGTGTAAGTACCGTGGTAGTCCGGTGTGGTGTCATGGGCCCCGGCGTAATTGAGGGTCATGGTCAGCTGGTAGTTCTCCGCCGCATTCGGGTTGCCGCCACCATTACCAATGTTGGTGATGTGGATCTGGTAGACGCCGTCCGCCGAGGCGCTGAGGGTCTGGCCGTCCGCCAGCGCCATCCAGGCACCGCCGTTGAGCGAATACTCCATGCTGATCTTACCGGCACCCAGATTGTGATCCAGATTGAGGGTTTCGCCCTGACGCAGATTGACGGTAATGCGGTCTTCATCGTTGGCATTGCTGTTGCTCACCATGCCCAGATAACCGCTGACCACCAGCACGGCGGTCATGGTCGCGGCATTGGCGCTGAAGGCGCTGCGCACATTGGCCAGGTTCTGGTTGGCCGCATTATTGTTCTGCCCAGTGAAACCGATCAGGCCGGTACCGGTGAAGTCCGCCGCTTTCGAGACCCAACCGGTGTTGAAACTGGTTAGCGTAGCGTTGAGGGTGTCGCCGTTCGGATCGCTGTCATTGGCCAGCAGCAGCTCACCCGGCACCACGATGTTGCCCGAGAGCACGTTGGTGATGACGTGATCGTCCATCGCCACCGGTGGCGCGTTGGGAATCACTTTCACCGTCAGGGTGGAGCTGGCCAGATCGCCGTCGTTGTCGCTGACGGTGAAGCCGATGTTTTCGGTGATCACCACGGCGGTGGTTTTCTGCGAGGTGTAGCTGTATTCGCCGGTATCGAGGTTGACCACCAGCGTGCCGCTGTTGTTGGTGGCGATACTGACGGTGTTGTTGGCGGTATTGAAAGTGCCGTGGTTGACGCCGCCGCTCGCGGTCAACGAACCCTGGCCACTGAGGGCTTTCGGATCGTAGGTGTAGGTGGTGCCGTCGACCACGATCGACTTGATGAAACCGCCATCGGCACCGAACGAACCGCCCTCGCCCAGCAGCGAACCGGTAACCGGCGCGCCCTGCACGGTGCCGGACAATACCGAGTTGAGCTGATTGAGATCGGTGACCACCACCGCATTGGTATTGGTGTGGTTGATGCCGTCGTAGGCCAGCGGATCGAGGTTGGCGTTGCTCACGCCACTGCCCAGACCGATTGCATAGTTCTTGATGTTGTTGGCGTCGAGGAAGTTTTTCAACGCGGCCTCGTCAGCCGTGCCGATGTCGCCCTCGTTGGGCTTGCCGTCGGAGAAGAAGTAACCGACGTTCTGTGCCCCGGTGAGTTTGCCGGAGGTGTTGAACGCGGTCTGCATCACCGCCACGGCGGCATCGTAGTTGGTGCCGCCGCCGGCGTTGAGGCCGGCGAGCAATGTCTTGGCAGTAGCGACATCGACCCACACCGTGGTGCGGTCGGCGGCATTGCTGCTGAACGTCACCAACTGCACTTTCACATCGCCCAGATCATCGTACTTGTCGAGCAAGGCGCCAATGGCCTGCTTGGCCAGTGCCAGCCGCGACAGGCCCGGCACGCCAGAGGGATCGGCCATGCTGCCGGAGATGTCGAGGACGATGAGGATGTTGGAATCGATCTCCACTGCGGTAACCGAGCGATCCGAGGCAACGGCTTTCGGCACATCGTCGACGATGTTCACCACAAGCGTGCTGGTGGTGCTGTTGCCCAGCGCATCGGTGGCTTTGTAGGTGAACGTTTCGCTGAGCGTGTTCGGCCCGTCGTTGGCGTTCGGCGCGGTTTTTGGTGCCGAGGTCAGCGTGTAGGTGTAGGTGCCGTCAGCGTTGAGCTGCAGTTGCCCGTAGCTGCCGGTGGCGTTGCCGACCAGGGTGTAAGTGATCGCGCCGCTGCCACCACTGACCGAACCGAGCAGCGTGCCGCTGGCGGTTTCACCGGTATTGCCCGGTTCGCTGCCGGTGACTGTGCCGGGGGCGAGATCCTGGCCATCCGTGTTCAGGTCGAGGGCTTTTTCGTAGACCGTGACATCCTGATCGACCGAGGCGACCAGTTTGCCGTCGGCGACATTGATGGTCAGCGTTGTGGTGCTTTCGTCGCCATCGCTATCACGGATGGTGTAGGTGAACGTGTCGGTCGCGCCCGGCGGGCTCACCGAGTTCGGGTTGCTGTGGTAAACCGCGTTGCCCGCCGCGTCGAGGGTCAGGTAGCCGTAGTTGCCGTTGATGTTGCTGTTGAGCCCGCCGCTGGCTGACGTCGCGGTGTTGCTGCCGGCGCGCACGCCGACCACCGTGGCGGCGCCGTCGGCACCGCTGAGGTCATTGCCGAGCACACTGACATTGACCGTGCCGCCCTCCGCCACCGAGCCGGTATCGGCGTTGGCAGTCGGCAGATCGTCGACGATGTTGACGTTGATCTGACCGCTGGCGGTACTGCCATCGGTATCAGTGGCGAGCACGTCGAAGCTCTCACTGAGGCTGTTGGCGCCGTTGGCGTTCGGATGGGCTTCGTTGTCGACCAGCGTGTAGCTGTAACTGACCAGTCCGGTGGCCGGGTCGTAACCGGTGATGGTGAACGTACTGCCCAATGGCGAGACCACCGATTGCGGCAAACCGGCGGCGACGCCATTGCTGATCACCGCAATGCCGCCGACCGTCAGGGTTTGCAGGCCATCAAGCGCAGTGACGGTGAAGCTGCCGCTTTGGGTCAGCGCCGAGGTGTCGGGGCTGCTGCCGTCGCTGAGGTTTTTCTCGTAGACGGTGATTTCACCGCCCTTCACGTTGAGGCCGTCGAGGCACACCGGATCGTCGTTGTTATGGATGTTCAGCACCAGGTTGGCGGTGCTGGTGTCGCCGTCCGCGTCGGTGATGGTGTAGGCGAAGGTTTCCGTGCCGTTGCCGCCGCCGTGGAGGTTTTTGAAGTCGGCGTCGTTGGCGTCCAGCGTGTAGGTGTAAGTGCCGTTGGCGTTGAGCACCAGCGTGCCGTAAGTGCCAGTGAAAGTACCGGCGGTTACCGGGCCGCTGGCGACGCGGTCGGCGCCCTGCACGTCGTTGTCGAGGACGTTGCCGGTCAGGGTCAACTGGTCTTCGGTCGCGTTGGTCGCGTTGCTGTCATTCAGCGCTTTCGGCACGTCATCGACGATGCTCACGACGATTGTGCTGGTGACGACGTTGCCGAGAGAATCGGTGGCCTGATAGGTGAAGGTTTCGCTCAGGCTGTTGGCGCCGTCGTCAGCGTGCGGCGTAGTGGTCGCTGGCGAAGTCAGGGTGTAGGTGTAAGTGCCATTGGCATTGAGGACGATCTGCCCGTAATTGCCGGTGGCGCTGCCGACCAGTGCATAACTGATCGCGCCGACCGCACCGGTGACCGAGCCGACCAGGGTGCCGGAAGCGGTTTCGCCAGTGCTGTTCGGATCGCTGCCGACCACGCTGCCCGCCGCCAGATCCTGGCCATCCTTGTTCAGGTCGAGGGCTTTTTCGTAGACGGTGACGTCAGTGTCGCTGACTGCTTTCAGGCAGCTGTTGTAGACATCGATGGTGATCGTCGTGGTGCTTTCGTCACCGTCGGCATCGCGCACGGTGTAGGTGAACACATCCACCGCGCCCGGGCCGTTCACCGTGTTCGGATTGCTGTGATAAACGGCGTTGCCGTTGGCATCAAGCGTGAGGTAGCCGTAGGTGCCGTTGATCTGCGAATTGAGTCCGCCGATGGCCGAAGTCGAGGTGTCGGCACCGGCACGCACGCCGACCACTGCGCCGGTAATCGCCGGGCCATCCGCGCCGCCGACATCGTTGTTGAGTACGTTGCCGCTGACGGTGCCACCCTCGGCCACCGAAGCCGCGTCCGCATGCGCGGTCGGCAAATCATCAACGATGTTGACGTTGATCTGGCCGCTGGCGGTGCTGCCATCGGTGTCAGTCGCCACCACGTCGAAGTTCTCGGTGAGGCTGTTGGCGCCGTTGGCGGTTGGATGGGCTTCGTTGTCGGCCAGGGTGTAGCTGTAGCTGACCACGCCGGTCGTCGGGTCATAACCGCTGATGGTCAAGGTGCTGCCCAGCGGGGTGACGATTGATTGCGGGAAGCCTGCGGCCACGCCATTGGTGATCATCGCGATGCCACCGACTGTGAGGGTCTGCAGACCATCGAGAGCGCTGACGGTGAAAGTGCCGTTCTGGGTCAGCGCCGGGGTGTTGGGGCTGGTGCCGTCGCTGAGGTTTTTTTCGTAGACGGTAAGTTCGCCGCCGTTGACGTCGAGGCCATTGAGCAGCACCGGATCGTCATTGTTGTGGATATTCAGTACGAGATTGGCAGTGCTGGTATCGCCGTCGGCATCGGTGATCGTGTAGGCGAACGTTTCGGTGCCGTTACCGCCGCCGGTCAAGGCTTTGAAATCGGCATCGCTGGTGTTCAGCGTGTAGGTGTAGGTGCCGTCGGCGTTCAGCATCAACGTGCCGTAAGTACCGGTGAAAGTACCCGGCGTGACTGGGCCGGTCGGTACGCGATCGGCGCCTTGTATGTCGTTGGTGAGGACATTGCCAGTCAGCGTCAGTTGGCTTTCTGAGGCAGTGCCATTGCTGTCATCGTTGGCTTTCGGCAGGTCGTCGACGATGTTGACGTCGAGGGTGCCGGTGGCCGTCGTGCCGTTGTCGTCGACCACCGTGACTGCGAACTGCTCAGGCAGATTATTCGCGCCGTTGGCGTTCGGATGCGCTTCATTGTCAGCCAGGGTGTAGCTGTAACTGACCACGCCGGTTGCAGCGTTGAAACCGGTGATGGTCAGCGTGCTGCCCAGTGGCGTGGTGATCGATTGCGGGAAGCCTGCGGCGACGCCGTTGGTCACTACGGCGATGCCGCCAACGGTCAGCGTGGTGACGCCGTCCAGTGCGGTGATGGTGAACGTGCCGTTTTGCGTCAGCGCGCCAGTGTCCGGGGCGCTGCCGTCGCTGAGGTTTTTTTCGTAAACCGTGAGCTCGCCGCCAGCGACGTTCAGGCCATCGATGATTACTGGATCGTCGTTGTTGTGAATCTGCAGAACGAGGTTGGCAGTGCTGGTATCGCCGTCGGAATCAGTGATGGTGTAGGCGAAGGTCTCTGTGCCGTTGCCACCGCCGGTCAAGGCTTTGAAATCGGCATCGCTGGTATTCAGGGTGTAGGTATATGTGCCGTCGGCGTTCAGCACCAATGTGCCGTAAGTACCGGTGAAAGTGCCCGGCGTGACCGGTCCGGTGGGTACGCGGTCGGCGCCTTGGATGTCGTTGGTGAGGACGTTTCCGGTCAGGGTCAGCAAGGTTTCCGAGGCAATGCCGTTGGCGTCGTCAAACGCTTTGGGCACGTCGTCGGTGATATTCACGTCGAGGGTGCCGGTGGCCGTCGTGCCGTTGTCATCGACCACCGTGACTGCGAACTGCTCAGGCAGATTGTTCGCGCCGTTGGCGTTCGGATGCGCTTCGTTGTCGGCTAGGGTGTAGCTGTAACTGACCACGCCGGTTGCAGCGTTGAAACCAGTAATCGTCAGCGTGCTGCCCAGTGGTGTGGTGATCGATTGCGGGAAGCCTGCGGCGACGCCATTGGTCACCACGGCAATTCCACCGACAGTCAGCGTGGTGACGCCGTCCAGTGCAGTGATGGTGAACGTGCCGTTTTGGGTGAGCGCGCCAGTGTCCGGGGCGCTGCCGTCGCTGAGGTTTTTTTCGTAAACCGTGAGCTCGCCACCAGCGACGTTCAGGCCGTCGATGATGACTGGATCGTCGTTGTTGTGAATCTGCAGAACCAGATTGGCAGTGCTGGAATCGCCGTCGGCATCGGTAATGGTATAGGCAAAGGTTTCGGTGCCGTTGCCGCCGCCGGTCAAGGCTTTGAAATCGGCATCGCTGGTATTCAGGGTGTAGGTGTAGGTGCCGTCGGCGTTCAGAACCAAGGTGCCGTAGGTACCGGTGAACGTGCCGGGCGTAACCGGGCCTGTCGGTACGCGGTCGGCGCCTTGTATGTCGTTGGTGAGGACGTTGCCGGTCAGGGTCAGCAAGGTTTCCGAGGCAATGCCGTTGGCGTCGTCAAACGCTTTGGGCACGTCGTCGGTGATATTCACGTCGAGGGTGCCAGTGGCGCTGTCGCCATTGCTGTCGGTGGCGATCACGGTGAACTGTTCGCTGAGATTGTTCACGCCGTCGCCGGCCGCGTGGGTTTCGTTACCGTTGAGGGTGTAGCTGTAGCTGACCGTGCCAGTGGCCGCGTTGTAACCGGTGATGGTCAGGGTGTTGCCCAGTTGCGTGGTGATCGACTGGGGAAAGCCGATCGGCACGCCGCCAACAATCACGTTGATGCCGCCGATGCTCAGGCTGTTCAAACCATCCGCTGCCGAGACCGTGAAGTTGCCACTTTGCGTCAGCGCGCCTGGATTGGCCGCTGTACCGTCAGGCAGATTGGCTTCATTGAGGTTCAGCTCGCCGCCCGCCGCGTCAAGGCCGTTAAGGATGACCGGATTGTTCACCGGTGGCGGTGGCACCACGACCGGCGCTGGCGTGTCGTCGCCATTGTCGATGTCCGCGTCGCGACGATACTCAGGAAATTCGGGAATGCCATTGAAGCCGGCGGTGGGGAAACCGATGATCGGATCGACTCGGCCGCCGACTTCGGTGAGCAGAACGAAGCTGTGCCCGCCGCCCAGTTCACCGGTATTGCCGGTGGGCGCGTTGGGGCCGGCGGCAGTGGCTTCGGCAGTTTTGCTTGGGTCTTCACCGGCGGCGATGGCTTGCTGGATTTGCTCGACATCGGTCAGTTGCGCCTGGCTCGGGGTCTGCGCTTCGTCGACGCTCACCGGCACAGCCTGGTCGGCCAGCAATTGCCCGGTCATGGTGATGCTGCTGCCCCGGCCGAGGGTCAATTCCTCGCCGTTTTGCAGTTTCACTGCCACCGCGCCTTCCGCGCCGGTGATCAGTTGATCGCCAGCGTACAAACGATCGCCTTCGAACAGCGGACGCTTGATGCCGTCGCTCGCCTGGGCGAACACCTGACCAATGACTTTTGTGACCGTACCGATGAGCGTTGCCATGTGAAATCCTCCGCTGCCGACCACCGTCGGCACTGGTTCGCGAAGCAGCCCATGGCTCAATCGGGTTGCCGGGGGCGACGCTCGCACCCTCGACAGTTCGTTTCGCAGGCCCGGATTGAAACGAATTGTCAGCGCTATCAAGCACTTGCCAACCCTGTTCAATCCATCGACCCACTAGCGCTACGTAACGGTGGTGAATCACCCGAGTGACAAAAATCTGTCGCTCATTCCCCGCTACGCGTCCCTCCCCTTCAGCAGTACTTCGCAGTGTCTCGCAAAGTGAATGGAACTTTCCTCAAGCCTTTTCGAGCTCCCTAAAGCGCATAAAACAAAGGCTTTCGAGCTGAACAATGTGCTGCTTTTGAAAAACCGCATAAGTTTTTTTTGGAATAAACCTTATGAAAATTTTTTCTTAGCTACGCTCTAGGATGTTCTTAGCTCTGTTGTTACAAGAGTGAAACGCTTACACCCAAAATTTACGTCAAATATTTGGCGACGGTAACACAACATTGAGATCCAGGGAGATGCACCCATGCGCGTTTTAACCCCCCTCTGCAGCGCGGTTTTGCTGGCCATGGCTTGCACTTCCCAAGCCCAGGCGATGAACCTCACCGAGGCGATTCAAAGCACCATCGCCACCCACCCGGAGCTGGCTTCGCGCGTGGACGCCCGCCTGTCTGCGGATGAGCAGGTGAAAGTGGCCAAGGGCGGGTTTTATCCGTCGGTCGATCTGAACGCTGCCTACGGGCGCGGCTACAGCGACAACACCAACACCCGTGCCTTCGGTAATCACAACACCGAAATCCTCAATTACACCCAGTCCGAGCTGCGTTTGCGGCAGATGATCTTCGACGGTTTCAACACCGCCAACGAGGTCGAGCGCACCAAGGGCGTGTCCAATTCGCGCGCCTACTACGCGCAAGGCACCGCACAGGATCTGGCCCTGCGCACCATCGAGGTCTACCTCGAAGTGCTCAAGCGGCGTGAACTGGTGACGCTGGCGAAGAACAATTTGCAGGCGCACTTGCGCGTCAACGATCAGATCGGCCTGCGCACCGAGCGCGGCATCGGCAGCACCGCCGACTCCGATCAATCGGTTGCCCGTCGTGCACTGGCGCAGAACAACCTCGACACCGCCGAAGTCGATCTGGCCGACGCCGAATCGAATTTCTACAGCGTGGTCGGACGCATGCCCGATGAGCTGGAAACCCCGGCCTCGACTCGCGGTGAGATGCCGCCGGACCTGCGTGAAGCGCAGCAGAGCATGGTCGACAACAACCCGTACCTGAAATCGGCCCAGGCTGACGTGCAGTCCGCCGAGAGCCAGTACGAAGTCGCCAAGTCGCCGTTCTACCCGCGCTTCGATGCCGAAGCAGCAGTCGGCGCAAACAACAACGTGCAGGGTGATGAAGGCCACGACAACGAATGGCGTGTCGGTGTGGTGATGAACTACAACCTGTTCCGTGGCGGCAGCGACAAGGCACGCCTGGCCGCGAATGCCCACGACATCAACCAGGCGATGGACATCCGCAACAACGCCCTGCGTCAGCTCAACGAGAACATTCGTCTGGCCTGGAACGCCATGGAAAATGCCAAGAAGCAGACACCGACCGCCCGCGAATACGCAGAAACCACCAAACGCGTGCGCGCCGCTTATCAGGACCAGTTCGGCCTCGGCCAACGCACCCTGCTCGACCTGCTCGACAGCGAAAACGAGCTGTACAACGCCAACCGCCGCTACACCGAAATCCGCTACACCGAGGAATACTCGATGTACCGCGTGCTGGCGAACATGGGCCAGTTGCTGAGCAAGCAACGCGTAGTGCTGCCGGCTGATGCGATTGCCACGACCGAAGTGAAAAACCAGGCGCGCCTGCCGGAACTGAAATAAACGGTGCAGGAACTGACTTTGCCCTGATCGTTCCCACGCTCTGCGTGGGAATGCCTCAAGGGACGCTCCGCGTCCAGTGACGCGGTGCGTCACGGGCTGCATTCCCACGCAAAGCGTGGGAACGATCCGATAACCGAGCCCGTTCAACAGAGGCAATCACTATGACCAGCATGGAACCCGGCGCCACCGGGGTCGATCCGCGCCTGAGCTTTGACGATCCGTTACTCGACGGTCTGCTGATCCTCTGCAAACTGCATGGCGCCACGGTCAGTCGTGCCAGCCTGAGCGCCGGGCTGCCGCTGAACAAACAACGCCTGAGCCTCGATCTGCTGCCCCGTGCAGCCGCGCGGGCCGGATTGCAGGCGCGGTTGTTGCGCCGTGACCTGAAAGACATTTCGCCGCTGAACCTGCCGATCCTGCTGCTGCTCAACGACGGCCGCACTGCCGTGCTGCGGCGCTTCGGCGAGGATGGCAAAGCCCTGCTGCTGCCCAGCGAAGCCGACGGCGGCGAGCAATGGGTCAGCCGCGAAGAACTCAGCGAACACTACAGCGGCCAGGCCTTGTTCGCCCGTCCGCGCCACGAACTCGAAGACCTCCGCGCGCCGCTGGTGCCACGGGTAAACGCGTGGTTTCGCGACACTCTCAAACTGTCGAAATGGCTGTACAGCGATGCGATCCTCGCCAGTTTCCTGATCAACCTGCTGGGCCTGATGGTGCCGCTGTTCGTCATGCAGACCTACGATCGCGTGGTGCCCAATCAGGCGACATCGACGCTGTGGGTGCTGTCGATCGGTTTGCTGATCGGCACCGGTTTTGAACTGGTGCTGCGCGTGGTGCGTGCGCACCTGCTCGACACCGCCGGGAAGAAAACCGATGTGATCCTCTCGGCAACGTTGTTCGAGCGCATCACCGGCATGTCGATGAAAGCGCGGCCGGCGACCATCGGCGGCTTTGCCCAGAGCATTCACGACTTCCAGGGCCTGCGTGAATTTCTCACTGCCGTGACCCTGACGAGTCTGATCGACTTGCCCTTCGTGGTGTTGATGCTGGTAGTGATCGGCCTGCTCGGTGGCTGGCTGGTGGTGATTCCGCTGCTGGCGTTTCCGATTACCATCATTTTCGCCATGGCGATTCAGGTGCGCCTGCGTGACACCGTGCAGAAAAGCCTGAGCCTCGGCGCCGAGCGTCAGGCGGTGCTGATCGAAACCCTCGGCGGCCTGGAAACCCTCAAGGCCTGCGGCGCCGAAAGCGAGCGTCAGCACAAATGGGAAAGCACCCACGGCGCCCTCACCCGCCTCGACAGCCATGCGCGCAACCTGTCGGCGCTGGCCACCAACGGCACGCTGTTCATCCAGCAGTTTTCCGGGATGGCGACGATTGTGGCCGGGGTCTACAGCATCATCGCCGGCAACCTCAGTGTCGGCGCGCTGGTCGCCACTTACATGCTCGGCAGCCGCGTGCTTGCCCCGCTCGGCCAGATCGCCGGGCTGATCACCCGCTACCAGCAAGCGCAACTGACCATGAAAAGCACCGACGCGCTGATGGCCCTGCCGCAGGAGCGCGACGGCAAACAACGACCACTGGAACGCACGCAGCTGCAAGGCGCCCTCGACGTCAGCGGCGTGACGTTTCACTACAACGGCCAGAACGCACCGGCGCTGAGCGAAGTCAGCTTCAGCCTGAAAGCCGGCGAGCGGGTCGGCATCATAGGCCGCAGCGGCTCGGGCAAAAGCACGTTGGCGCGGCTGGTCATGGGCTTTTATGAAGCGGAGGAAGGCCAACTGCTGCTCGACGGCCTCGACCTGCGCCAACTGGACGTGGCTGACCTGCGTCAGCAGATCGGTTATGTCGCCCACGACCTGCCGCTGCTGGCTGGCAGCCTGCGCGACAACCTGACCCTGGGCGCGCGTTACATCAGCGACTCACGCATGCTCGAAGTTGCCGAACTGACTGGCGTCACCGAACTGGCTCGGCAACACCCGCAAGGCTTCGACCGACCGGTAGGCGAACGCGGGCAATTGCTTTCCGGCGGCCAGCGCCAGGCCGTGTTGCTGGCGCGGGCGTTACTGCTCGATCCGCCGATCATGCTGCTCGACGAACCCACCAGCGCCATGGACAACAGCAGCGAAGATGCACTGCGGCAGAAACTGCATGGCTGGGTGCAAGGCAAAACCCTGCTGCTGGTCACCCACCGCACCTCGATGCTGAGCCTGGTGGACCGGTTGCTGGTACTGGATAACGGCCGGGTCGTCGCTGACGGCCCGAAAGAAGCGGTCATCGATGCACTGCGCAAGGGCCGTGTCGGCTCGGCGGCGGTCTAGGAGTTACGCCATGCCTGCTTCCTCCGATAGCAACAAGCGCGGCTACTTCGACAGCTTCGGCAAAAGCGCCGAAGCCGAGTTCATGCCGGAAACCGCTGGCGCAGCATTGCAGGATTCGCCGCGCAAATCGCGGATCACCGTGTGGCTGGCGGCAGCGCTGCTGATCGCCGCCCTGGTCTGGGCCAAATTCGCCGTGCTCGAAGAAGTGACCATGGGCGAAGGCAAGGCGATTCCGTCGAGCAAGGTTCAGGTAATCCAGAACCTTGAGGGCGGCATCGTCACCGAGATTTTCGTTCGCGAAGGCCAGATGGTCGGCAAGGGCGACACCCTGCTGCGTCTGGATGACACGCGCTTTCGCTCGAACAAGGGCGAAAGCGAGGCCGACCGTTACGCGCTGACCGCGCAGGTTGAACGGCTGTCAGCAGAGGCCGAGGGACGCCCCTTCAAACTCTCCGCTGAAGTCATCGCCAAAGCGCCGCAAGTCGCCGAGGACGAGCGCTCGCTGTACGAGCAACGCCAACGCCGCTTGGCCAGTGAACAGCGCACCCTCAGCGAACAGCTGCGGCAGAAGACCCAGGAACTGGCGGAGTTTCGCTCCAAGCAAGGCCAGTTCAGCTCCAGCCTCGCGTTGTTGCAACAAGAGATGAACATGTCGGAACCGCTGGTGAAAACCGGCGCTGTGTCACCAGTGGAAATCCTCCGCCTCAGACGCAGTGCGGTGGAAATTCGCGGTTCGCTGAACGCCACCACGCTGGCGATTCCCCGGGCCGAATCGGCCATCGCCGAGATCCGCAGCAAGATCGACGAATCCGAGCAGACCTTCCGTTCCGAGGCCGCCAAAGAGCTGAATGAGAAACGCACCGACCTGTCGAAAATCACCGCCTCGAGCATCGCCATTGACGATCGCGTCAGCCGTACCACGGTGACTTCGCCGGTGCGTGGCGTGATCAAGCAGATGAAGGTCAACACCATCGGCGGCGTGGTCCAGCCGGGCAGCGACATGGTCGAAATCGTGCCGCTGGAAGACAACCTGCTGATCGAAGCCAAGGTCCGCCCGCAAGACGTCGCCTTCCTGCATCCGGGCCAGAAAGCCATGGTCAAGTTCAGCGCCTACGACTACACGATTTACGGCGGGCTGAGCGCCAAGCTCGAACTGATCGGCGCCGATACGATTACCGATGACAAGGGCAACAGCTTCTATCTGATTCAGGTGCGCACCGACAAGAATCACTTGGGCGGCGACGTGAAACCGCTGCTGATCATCCCGGGGATGGTGGCGACGGTGGACATTATTACCGGCGAGAAAAGCGTTTTGGATTACCTGCTCAAACCGGTGTTGAAAGCGCGGACCGAGGCGATGCGTGAGCGCTAGTGATCTTTGAATTGCGGTGATTGATCTGGCGCTTTCGCGAGCAGGCTCGCTCCCACAATTGGAATGCGTTCCCCTGTGGGAGCGAGCCTGCTCGCGAAGAAGCCCGCACAGACAATGATCATTTGTCGCCATGGTTACGCTGGAAGACCTCCTCCCCCATCGCCGCAATCTGCCCTTCGATCAGCGCTTCAAACGGCTTGAGCAACGGCGCAAACGTCGTCGGCGCTTCGAGGGTTTCCAGTGCCTGAACGATCGCCTCGATCGTCGATAACACCCCCGGCCCCGGTGCCTTGCGCAAGCGATAGCGCGACACGCCGCCCTCGGTCAGGGTCACCCGTGGTAGCGCCGCCAGCAGCGGATTGAGGTGCAGCATCTTGCGTGCCTTGCGCCAGGTGCCGTCCGGGACGACCAGCAACATTGGCTGATCATTTGGCGCGTAAGCCTGCAACGGCTGCGCATCCTCAGCCGGGAACAGCAAGCGCGTCTGATAGCCCGGCCGGTTCAACAGTTTCGGCAAATCCTCGAATACCTCACCGACAATCAGCTCGGCATTGCTCAGCCCCAGCGCCGCGAGCCGCGCGGTATTGAGCGCGTGGCTGACCTCGCTCGGATGCTGCAGCACTAACACGCGCGTGCGGCTGTCGAGGTGCGGAATCAACGGGCACAGGCAGTGGGTCTGGGGGCGCAGGCAGCGCGGGCATTGGGCTCGGGACATGGTGGGTTAGGCCTGATTCAATTGCGCTTTGAGCAAATCGCGGAAGGTCTGGATCAGCGGCTCGCGGCTGCGGCCCCTGCGCATGATCATCGAAAACGGCGCCTGATAACCGAAGGTCGCCGGCAGCAGAACACGCAGATCACCCTTGTCGGCCCAGGCCTGGGCGTAGTGCTCCGGCAGGTAACCGATGTAGGCGCCGGAGAGCACCAGAATCAGCTGCGCTTCCATGCTTTCCACGGTCGCGGCGCTGTGTTTGAAACCGTGCCGGGCCAGTTCCGCCTGACTCCAGTAACCGCGCCCGACCATCCGTTGCTGGGTGATGACCTGCTCGGGAATGCGCCGCTCGTTGAACAGTGGATGGCGACTGCTGCAATACAGCCAGTGCTGCTCGCGGTACAGCGGCATGTAGACCAGACCGCTCATGCGCGTGGAAAACGCACCGATGGCCAGGTCAAGGCGATTGTCCTGCACGCCGAGTTGCAACTCATATGGACTCATCACCGACAGGTGCAAATGCACCGCCGGGTGTTCCTGACTGTAGGCGCCGATGGCTTCAGCAAACGGCAGGGCCTTGTCGCTGACCGTGGAATCGATCACCCCGAGATTGAGCGTGCCGCGCAGTTCGCCCTTGAGCGCGGCGGCGTATTGCTCGAAGCCTTCAAGCTCGGCGAGCAGGCGCAGGGTTTCCTGATGGAACAGCTCGCCCTTGCTGGTCAGGCTGAAGCCACCGCGCCCGCGATGGCACAGCACCAGTCCGAGCGCGGCTTCGAGCTGGCTCATGTAGGTGCTGATCGCCGAGGTCGACAGGTTGAGTTCCTGCTGCGCATTGGCAAAACCCTGATGGCGCACGACGCTGACGAAGATGCGCAACAGTTTCAGGTCGGGTAAAGCGTTGGCCATTTCTGCTCCCAAGGATCGTTCCCACGCTCTGCGTGGGAATGCAGCCCGTGACGCTCTGCGTCACTTGCGAGTACGGCTGGACGCGGAGCGTCCGTGGATGCATTCCCACGCAGAGCATGGGAACGATCAGGTGTGGAAGTCTGGCATTAGTTTAGAAAAATCTGAACTAAGTTTTTGCCCGTAGCGATTCTTCCCCGTCACTACATTTCGCATGATCGGCCCCACAGCGGCGTCCGAACCTGTTCTCCACGGCGCGCCGGCATAAATAAAACAAAGACGATGAGGCCCTACCCGTGGACAAGATTCTTCACCAACCACTGGGCGGCAATGAAATGCCGCGCTTCGGCGGCATCGCCACCATGCTCCGACTTCCCCATGTGCCGACCGCTGCCGGCCTCGACGCTGCCTTTGTGGGCGTGCCGCTGGACATCGGCACTTCGCTGCGCCCCGGCACCCGCTTCGGGCCGCGCGATATCCGCACCGAATCGGTGATGATCCGCCCGTACAACATGGCCACCGGCGCCGCG
>Ga0265296_1002470_pt1 | contig 18597 bp, 17 predicted proteins | sample MunlanPumphouse1_FD_189073 | JGI IMG/M metagenome (GOLD analysis project Ga0265296, IMG submission 189073) | Groundwater microbial communities from a municipal landfill in Southern Ontario, Canada - Pumphouse #1 | ecosystem: Environmental > Aquatic > Deep subsurface > Groundwater | place...
TTATCTAAACGCAGTTCAGATTAAAAGTGCCGTCAGGTGAATATGGATTATCTTTTGTCGCGTTCTAAATGTTTTTTATCATATCAGTCTTTCATTTTATGCAACTGATGGGTAAATTTATTTTGGACGTCCGCAGTTTTTGAGACAATACGGTTGAGATAATGCGGGTTTCTACCCTACACAATCTCCAGCAGACTGACGTCGAAAATCAGTTCCTTTCCTGCCAGGGGGTGATTAAAATCCAGCGTCACGGAAGATTCCGATATATGCGTTACCGCAGCGGTAGAAGAACTTCCGTCTTCTCTCGGTATTTCAAGACAAACACCGGCTTCAGCCTTAATACCATCGGGCATTTTATCGCGAGGCACATCCAGCGCCCAATCATCATGCCGCAGACCATAGGCTTTATCCGGCGGAATATTTATGGTCTTCGATTGACCGACTTTCATTCCTATGACCGCTTCCTCAAGACCTTTTATGACATCCCCCTTCCCCAATGTAAATTCGATCGGATCGATCCCGTTTGAACTATCGGCAACGGTCCCGTCCTCTAACTTGCACGTATAATGGATCCTCACCGTATCGCCCTTTTTAGGCTTCACTCTTTTCCTTGCCATTCTTTCTCCTTTCAATCGTCGGATATGCAATCATATTAATTCACAAGCTGCAAAAAATTATTACAAACGGCGGGGCTGATGCGATGAAAAGGTCTTGTAGCGACTCCTTAATGTACTTTAATACAGCACTCCAGCCTTCTTCTGAAAGACACCGCAGGTTCCATCTGCATTTATGTGTTCAGAATATAGTCCTTTGTCGCATTATAAGATTTTTCATCGTGTCTGCCCTGCCGTTTATTCAACGTTTAGGTTAATTCAGTCCATCTACTTCTTTTCCGGCGCCGATGTTCAGATTAAAACAATCCCTTTTTATTTGTCAAAACAATAAATACATATAACTAATGAGGTCATTATTAAGCACGGCACTCTTGACCTATACCCGCTTTTCTCCTATACTTTGTTCAAGTATACAATTCGCTCAATAAGGAGGAGAATATGCAGAATATCGTAGCTAAAGGAATCTCACACGGAGTCTATATTGTAACAGTTAGGACAAAAGAGAAAATAAACGGCATGACAGCGGCATGGATTTCACAGGTCTCTTTTAACCCCCTGTTGCTCATGGCATCAATAGGACTGTCAAAATTTACACATGACCTTATAAAAGAATCGGGCTATTTTGCGATCAATACCCTTGATGAAGATATGCAGAACTACGCCGCCTTATTCGGGTTTAAGAGCGGCAGAAAAGCGGACAAGTTTCAAGGTATTCCTTACTCCAACGCCCCCAATGGCTCCCCGATACTCGATGGCGCGCAGTCATTTTTTGAGTGTAAAGTAGTTGAAACTTTTACCGCCGGAGACCACACCCTCTTTATAGGCGAGGTCGTTGCTGCAAAACTCCTGAAAGAAAACACCGAGCCGTTGATATTTCACTGGGATGATTATTTTTAGCAATGAGCATTGTTTGTCCTTCATGGCTTTCGTTTATCCTCTATAATCCTGTCAGGAAAGCCCTTACTGACAGACGAAAGATTGTAACCGAATCCGGTATTATAAAAGATTCCGTTGTGCTTGAAGTAGGCGCGGGCAATGGATTTCTTACCGAAGTGCTTGCGGAAAATGCCGGGAAAACATATGCGGTCGAGCTTCAGGAAGGTATGATACAAAAGCTGAAGAAGAGGGTACAAAAATTCGGCAACAAGGTCGCCATCATCCGGGGTGACATTGCATCAATAGTCCTGGAAAAAGAGTTTGTTGATGTATGTCTTCTTTATTATTGTTTTCACGAAGTGGGCAATAGCATAAAAGCTGCGGAGAACATAGCCGGGGCGGTAAAGAAAGGCGGCATACTGTCTATCTATGAGCCGACTATGGAAGTTGGAAAACAGGAGATGCAAAAGACTGCCGCATTGTTTGAACAGACAGGCTTTACAAAAGAAACCGAGCGGAACAGGTTTTTTACACGCTTCGTGAGATTAAGAAAACGGTTATATTAAGGTGTAATAGATAAGATTTGAGTTTACTTACACGTCAGATTAAGTATCAGTTGAGGGCTTCACATAGAATGCAACGCCTTTTAAAATTTCCGGTCTCCGTTTTGTGCTTCCTGGACTCGACACCTCCCTTTACAGCGATAAAGCAATGACGTTCTCATCGAAACAAGTATAACTTTGCACTCTCAGGAGACCGTGTATGATTGGCTCAAAACCTTCTTAATTTCTCTTGAAAATTTGGCTGAAACTCTGATATATTAAGGAAATTTAATAATAATATAATATCTCAATTATGATCGAAATTATTTCTGCTACTATGCACAATGAAGAATTCTTTTGGGAGTAATCTCCCCTCGGGCTATCTTTAAAGCGCATGTCATTCGATCTACGATTGAAACCTTACATCACTTTCAATAATACACTATCGATTGGAGATATATATAACCGCAGAATAAACTCAGAAAGTCCTTCTGATATATTGGTATTTGTCCATGATGATGTATGGATAGAAGACTTTTTTCTGGCAGATCATGTACTGCAGGGGCTTGAACAATACGACATCATTGGTGTAGCTGGTAATACAACACGGGTGCCTTATCAGGCCTCTTGGGTATTGACAAAAATAGATAATAAAATTGTTACGGATGAAAAGAACATAAGTGGTGCCGTAGCTCATGGCGAACATCCCTTTGGAGAAGTTGGTTTTTTTGGCAACGTACCGGCATCCTGTGAATTATTGGATGGAGTTTTCTTGGCGGGTAAGAAATCCAAGCTAAAAGCAGCAAATGTATTATTCGACCCGATTTTTAAGTTTCATTTTTACGATTTGGATTTCTGCCGTACCGCAAGGCAGAATAACTTACGTCTCGGCACTTGGCACATCCCGATAACACATCAGAGTACTGGGAATTTCGGTTCTCCTGAGTGTACAGCTATGTATATTGCTTATATTCAAAAATGGAAAGACTGAAACGCCCTTCTACAAATCTTCAAAACCTGTAAATTTGCAACACTGAATAACGTGAATCTGAAGCATATAGTACTGTAAATAAGGTGATAAAAACTCGGCGCACCTGAAAACGTTTGCTTGTTATGCGCCTCCCGATGAAATCCGCTGAGGTGTTAACTTGATGAAGGTAGTCATCATTTAAACTGACATTGTCTGACAGGTCAAGTAGCGGCAATCACTAACGCCCGTGTTTCAGACATTACCTTGCAAATTAAAAGCTTATCTTTTAAAATACAAGCATGATAAATCGATTGCTAAAAGAGAGTATCGAGAAATCCCTGATGAAGTATCCAGTTGTAGGGATACTTGGTTCGCGCCAGGTCGGAAAAACAACACTCGCAAAAATGATTAAGGAAAGGATGAAAAAAAAGGTTATTTATCTTGATCTTGAACTTCCCTCCGATCTGAACAAACTGCAAGACCCGGAGTTATATCTCAGCCGTTTTGAAGATACGCTTGTGATTATCGATGAGATCCAGCGTATGCGCTCACTCTTCCCTCTGATGCGCGCTCTTGTGGACAGAAACAGGTCTGCAGGAAGATTTCTCATACTTGGATCGGCATCGCTTGAACTGATAAGGCATTCATCCGAAAGTCTGGCAGGGCGCATTATATATCATGAATTGTCTCCGTTTTCACTTTCAGAGATAAATAGTGAGAACATTCAAAAACTCTGGCTAAGAGGGGGCTATCCTGAAAGCTACATCTCCAGGAATAATGATGAGAGTTATGTATGGCGTGAAGCCTTTATAAAAAGCTACCTTGAAACGGATATACCCCGGCTTGGAATCCGGATTCCGGCACAACAATTGAGAAGGTTCTGGACAATGATTGCACACTCTCACGGGCAGTTATGGAATGCAAGCAAGATAGCCGGCAGTCTTGGAATCTCGGCTCCCACTGTGATGAGCTATCTGGACATTCTTGAGGAAACCTTTATCGTGCGGCAGTTACAACCATATTATTCAAATATTAAAAAACGGCTCATAAAGTCTCCAAAAGTTTATATTTGTGACTCAGGCCTTCTGCATGCACTGCTTAATATAAGGACTCTCGATGACCTGCATGGTCACCCGGCTCTCGGCAGTTCATGGGAAGGGTTTGTCGTTGAACAAATTCTAAGAATTCTTCCGGAGAGATGGCAGGCATATTTTTACAGAACAGGCGCAGGGGCGGAGATAGATTTAGTATTGTTTGACGGCAAACATAAACCTGTAGCTGTTGAGATTAAATATTCCTTGAGCCCGAAGTTAGAGAGAGGTTTCTGGAATGCATACGAAGATCTGTCCTGTAAAAAGGGCTTTGTTCTATATCCAGGTGAGGAATCCTACCCGCTGGGCAGAAATGTCGCCACATTGCCTGCAAAAAAACTGGCAGAAATTTTTAGCTGATTTCTCTATAAGGTATATCATGAATACTCCCCGGCCCATAATGCCTCAAGGAATTCTCTGAACGGGAGGATCGTTATACCTTCAACGGTTCTTTTACGGGGCTCAAAACTCACACAGATATATCTCTTCAGCTTCTTCTCTTCGGCAAGCGCCTTCAGGGATTTGATATCGCGGGGCGACAGGTTTTTCTTTGCCTTGGCCCTAAAAGAAAATGCGACTTGTTCTTAAGAAGGAGAGGCAAATCAAGGGTACGGCTGACCCATAATGTTTCTGATACTGTTTCACCTAATGACGCTTTCATCGTCATATATTATCCCAAATGACGACAGAGTTGTCAAATAAAGGTGTGTTAGCTTACAAAGGGAAGGATTTTTATACCTATACTTGTAGAATCTACCTGAATCTACGGCAGTTAAAAATTGCCGGCAACGTCCATACACAGCAGATAGCATTTATCCCATCTATAATCCTTACAATATAAGTTAAATACCCATTGAATCTAAATTGCTGTCAGTGTATCATAGTGACAGAACAAAAGAATCAGTGTTTACATGGAAAAAATTATTAAATATTTCAGGAGGCACAGCGGATATGCCAGGATGAAAGAGCTGAAAAAAGCTTCTTTTCAGACCCGCGATATCGCGCACCTTCTGCAAGAAGGCATAATTGTCAAGGTGAAGCCGGGACTCTATCGTCTTGCTAACTTCATAGACATTGCGCTTCCTGCTATAACAATTAATGCCACCGGTTATACCATAAGTGTCGGGATAATGGATGTTTGCAGGGCAATACCGGAAGGCGTCATTTGCCTTGCCTCGGCCCTTGAACTTTATGGCCTCACAACTTTTAATCCATCGGAAATATATGTAGCTATTCCGAATGCCTCCAAGAAACCAAAGATAGAGTATCCTCCTGTGAAGATATTCTATTTCCGTGACCGCTTTTACCGGACGGGCATAGAGAAGATAATGGCAGGTGATGTTACTGTAAACATCTATAACATGGAAAAAACAATCTGTGATGTATTCCGGTATCGGAATAAAATCGGAGAAGATATCGCGCTTGAAGGACTAAAGAACTATATGCTTCGTAAGGATGCAAGTATCAATAAGCTCAGGGAATACGCTGAAATCTGCAGAGTTAAAACAATAATGATGCCGTATCTTAAGGCTCTGATTAAGGAGTAGATAGACAGGACTTTTGTTTCTTGCTGCTCATGAATCATTTAGTCTCAAAACCATGCACAAGACAATCCTTGAGACATTCAGGAAAAGGTTGACACCCCTTAAAGACAGAATGTCTATATTCACTGAAGAATTTAAGCATTCAAAGGAAAAGCAGATGCAATGGTCTGCATTTTTACGAAGAAGTCGTCTGGATTCCTTCAAGACTTTTGCTGAAGCAATTGGACATTTAGAACAGTTTATTGAACCTGCTTGCAGCAGCAAACTGTTGTCATCCGGACATGATACTATATGGAAACCGGAAGTTTGGGAGTGGCAGTAAATTAGTTGTCTGACAGGTCAAGTAACAGCAATCACAATTAAGGTAACGGTTTTTTTGCCTTTACGTATGCGGAAAAAACCATCTTTTCAACGCCTGCGCCGAAATTCCAGCTTTTGATAATCTCGTCGCTGTTCGCCTTGTTATCGATGACGATATCGGCAAATCCGGCCTGCTTTAATATTCCAGTCAGTTCCTCCACGGGAACGGAACCGGTTATTCAGCCGCTGTAAGCATTTTCATCCTTTTTAATCTCGTCCGAGAACTCGCCTTTTTTAAGAATATCCGAAATTGCAATTCTGCCTCCGGGTTTCAGCACCCTGAACGCCTCATTAAAAACAGCCTGTTTATCGGGAGAGAGATTTATAACGCAGTTAGAGACAATTACATCAATGGAAGATTCCTCTACAGGCAGATGTTCAATTTCTCCGTGCCTGAATTCCACGTTTTTAATCCCTAATTTATCGGCATTTATCTTTGCTTTTTCAACCATCTCACGGGTCATATCTATGCCGATAACATGACCTTTGTTTCCCGTTTTCATTGAAGACAGAAATGCGTCAAACCCTGCGCCGCTGCCAAGATCAAGGACCGTCTCGCCTTCCTGAAGGTCTGCAATAGCATTCGGGTTTCCGCAGCCCAGACCGAGATTGGCCTCGCCAAGCCCTACCTTCAGCTCCTCTTCCGAATATCCAAGCATCTTTCCGGCTTCAAGAAGGCTAACAGGATTTGTCTCAGGAGAGCAGCAGGTGTTTGCAGTCAGACAGCAACTATTAGACGCCGCTTGCGCATATGTCTTTATCACAAGCTGTTTAATCTTTGCTTTTTCTTTTTCCATAATTACCTTGCTTTCATTGTTTTCATCGGTTCAATATAAGTTTCTTTTCATACTATATACGATAAACAACGCATACATTGATGTCAACAAGTGCAGAGCTTTTCTAATTCGTTATCTTTACATTTTTTTACACATGGCATATAATCCCCAATATTTAGCGTTTGCTAATTTTTTGAGTTATGAACAAAAAGTCACTCCTTGTTATAGACGATGATGCTTTTGTCCGGGATATTATTAAAAACGCCCTCGACAAAGATTATCATATTATCGAGGCCTCCTCATATTCAGATGTTGTCAAGCTACACAGTGAGACTATTGACCTTGCAATCATCGATTATATCCTTCCCGACCGGGACGGATTTGAGGTTTTGAGGCTTCTGAGAGATAAAGAACCGTCTCTCCCTGCAATTATAATTACCGGTCACAGCAACGAGAACCTTGTAATAAATGCAATCAGAAAACATGTTGCTGATTATATAAAAAAACCGATGAATCTCTCTTATCTTAAAAGGAGATTATCAGAGATATTTTCAAATGAACATGATAAGGAAGGCGTCGAGACTTCTCTCAACAAGGATCATCTTCTTGATGCCGTCGCAAAGCATATCAATAAAACCTATATGAATGAGCTGACACTTGATCAAATCGCCCATATGGCCTGCATGAACAAGTTCAGTTTTTGCAGGGCTTTTAAAAAAAGATTCGGCCGGACCTTCACCTCTTATTTGAATATTATCAGAATAAAGAATGCAGCAGAGCTTCTGAAAACTTCTGATCACAGCATAACCGAAACAGCCTTTAGTGTGGGGTACAGAAACCTAGGTCACTTTAACCGCATCTTCAAAACTGTTTTTAAAATGCCGCCAAGGGAATATAGAAGAAAGGTAATTTACGGTCGCCAATACAGCATCCTCCAGGCAGAAGAGATGCTCTCCGAAGAATCTCCTGTCAATTAATAGCCGGCATTTTTAGAAAATAGCTTAGCCCGTCAAACAAATTATTCATCACCCGCAAAAAAAGAGAGGAACTGCAAAAAAGGTGAAGTAAATTTCTGCCCTCTCTGGGATACTGTTCTCATCTTTTTATCAGGGAGGAAATTAAAAATGGTCAAAAACAATAATAGGGAGGTATAAGATGCAGTTATTTAAATCCAGACTGTTCATGACTGTTGTTTTAACATTCCTATTTGAGGCAACGATACCCTTTCAGGCATATTTTTGATGAGGCAATTCGAAATCTTGACAGAAAGGAGGTAAGGAACATCTTAATAATATGGGCAAGAGCGTCCTTCCTACTTCAACAAATGGGAGGACAATATCATGCCATCTAATCACAAATAACAGAAAGAGAGGCAGAGGATCAACATGAAAAAAGGACTACTTATAATTAGTAAGCTTATGGCATTATGCCTTCTGAGTGCTACTATACTACTTGTGCAGTTCGATTTTGCACAAGCGCAACATAGTTCAAAAAAAGACATTGAGGCTAACATTCTAAACTACCTACATGCCAAGAACAGTGCAAAGGTTACAGGAGATCTGGATAATCTCAGAGCCGATTTAGAGCACATAACCAGTTCCGAAATCCAAGACAAGGCAATTTCAGAGGCAGATAGAGAATACTATAATACAATGCAACAGGATGAAGATTACTACACCGGCGAGGAAACAACGATACAACTCCTCTCTGAACCACAGACAATAAAAGGCGGGAAGATCTCTGTCTTTGTTGAAGAGAACAGCATTCTTTATCTGTCAACAGATGGTGGCCCTGATAAAACCGAGCAGAGAGTTGAGCATATTATGATATTGTCTAAAGCAGGTAAAGGCGTATGGCATATTGTATCAGACATTATCAAAGACGAGCCAAAACCGTTGACTCCGCCGCCAGGCTCAAAGCCAGTTCCTCAAGATACGTTGTCGACTCAAGTTGCTCCGAAAGGCCTATTGCCGCTAAACGATCAGAATGATGCTTTTGGAGCTATAAGCTTGCAAACCGCGTATTATAATGGTTCAGCAGCAGCCTCCTATGCTTATACTTGGGCACTAAGCCGCAATCCTGCATATCGTTCTTTTGCCGCTGACTGCACTAATTTTGTATCGCAGGCGGTCCGTGCTGGCAATTGGTGGGATGTATCAGGGTGGTATCTCTCGATGGAAGCGTGGTGGTATAATTACTTAAATCAGTCGCGCCCATGGGTCAATGCTCATTACTGGTATTTGTTCACATATAGCAGGCCAAGGGGATATATTGCACGGTACTTTAATCAAATGCAAATAGGCGACATCCTGCAGATGGACTTTAACAGAGACGGTTATGTGGATCACAGCATGGTAGTTACAGCGAAAAATGCTTCCGGCACAATCTATCTTTCTTATCATACAACCGATACCCGTAACAGGTCGATCAGCTCTATACTTAGCGCGTATCCGAATGCAAACTATTATGGCTGGCGTATTTACTCTGCAATCAATTAGTCGTACAGTGCAAGATTTTCTTAGCCCGTTTTATCGTAGGTTAATAATGGTAACACTCCTTGGGAGTGCTACCATTATTTTCGCATGTCACTCTCCAATCGGAGGAGCAAGCAGCAAAGAGAAATTGATAAATATGTTTATTTCTGCATTGCATAGAGCAGATTCCAACACTTTATATTCACTAGTACATCAGGACTATACTGCTACCCAGGAAATTGAATATCTACTCACCACATATGGCAAATGTACGTTTACCTCATTACGAACCGATATCAAGCAGAACACTGTTGCTTCCTTCATGGCAGAGGCTCGCTTAAGCGGCACCTGTCATAAAGATGACAGATCACACCCTTTTACCTTTAACCTCACCATGATGTCAAAAAATGACAAATGGTTTCTCGTGCTCGGCAAAAGCTCTGACGGAATCAAGCCTATTCCAAGCGGATCAGGTTCAACAACGCAGAGATAGAAAACAGCGGAATTCGACTGTGCGATTTATGGGGACGTAGTTACTGACATTGATTAACTTTGACAAAATCATATGCGATTTATGTTTATGGGGACGTAGTTACTGACATTGATTAACTTTGACAAAATCATGGTGACAATAAAATAGAGATGTGCCGCTACAAGCCGGATTAGATATTTGCGGAAATACGGACAATCATCAGGGAAGAATGCGCAAAGGGCGGAATAAGCAATGAGGAGATAAAAATGGAGAGCCGCAGGCAGTTAGTGAGCGGAATACGCGCAATGATAGCATATCGCGTCAGAGAAGAACTTGGCTTATCCGCAGCCGAAATAGCCCGTTATACAGGCGGCTCAACATCGGGCATTGCAAGGGCGATTGAAAAAGTTGTTAGAGAAATGTAAATATAACAACTCACAGTCAGTAACTACGTCCCCCAAATCCCGTCCTCAAACTTTGATATTGTCCCTGTTTCAATCAAAGTTCTTGTGCCTAACGGCGGAGAGACATGGCAAGCAGGCATTGCCCGGAATATTCAGTGGTCTTATACCGGCAATCCAGGCACTTCAGTAAAGATTGAGCTTTACAAAGCAGGGGTGCTCAACCGCTTAATAATTTCCAGCACATCAACCGGCACAAACGGCGCCGGTTCCTACAACTGGACTGTCCCTGCAACACAGGCTGTTGGTACAGATTATAAAATTATGGTTACAAGCACTACCAACAGCACTTTTAATGATATAAGCAATAATAACTTTGCAATTATAAAGTAGAAATAGAAGACAAATCGTATTAATAAGATGGTAATATTATGAAGGAGAAGATACTATGAGAAATAGCCTGAAATTATATGTATGTTTGATAATAGCAATATTTTTATTAAGCACTTATACCTTTGCTGCTGAAAAGGTTTTCTTCTATTACACAGACCCGGCGGGGACGCCGCTGGCGATGACAGATCAAAGCGGTAATGTAGTCTGGAGAGCCGATTACAAGCCCTTTGGGGAGGAACAGAGTGTCACTCAAAGTCCAGAGAATGTCATAAAATTTGTGGGTAAGGAAAAAGACAAAGAAACAGGACTTCACAATATTGGAGTAAGGTATATGAAGGACGAGATCGGCAGATTTATCTCACCTGACCCGGTAGGGCCGGTTAATCCATTGAACAGCAAAACGAATCTGGAGATGCTTCTGAATCCGCAGAGGCTGAATCTATATGCATATAGCTTGAATAATCCTTATAGATATATGGACGCGAATGGCAGGTGGCCTACGCCGGTTCACAACACAATCATCAACAGAGCGTTTGAAGGAACTTTATCTCCAGCGGCTATATCAGCTTTACAGCGAGGTAGTAAGGAGGCTGATTCGCTTAAGTATCAAGGCCAGGCTTTCTCATACATGCATGCTATGAGTAATGCTTTAACAAATCAGTCACCTGAAGAAGCAACAAGATTAATGAACAACTATATTAGTCAATCAGTGAACGAATACAAAACCTTGATGTCTCAAGGAAAAACAGATGCGGCCTATGAAGCTTTAGGAATGGCCATGCATCCCCTTATGGATGCAACTTCACCAAGCCATGAAGGGATGCAAGGATGGGCAGGTACTTTCCCAATAATTGACGGTACTACTATGAAAGCCTATATACATGGACGTAAAGAGACCGAAGACGTATTTAATTCTAATCCAGCGTATTCATCGAGGGCTGTTGAATCGATAAAAAAAATATATAATGAAGCTAATCAATAAAGATAGGTTGCTGCGTTATATCATTACTAACATCGTTATTTCTTCTCTGATATTTTTGGTCAAATTGTATAGCGGGCCATTCATAGAAGGGCCATGGTTTACCGTTAAACTCTTTCTTGATGCCCCAGCATTCATTATTATTGCTCTTTTAAAAGGTGTTAATAGTGCACTACATTTCACAACTGAGAATATATATCGAATCGTCAGTTTTATATTTTACTCAACCGTGATTGCAATGATTCAGATTTTCATTTACAAGAGAAAAAAGAAGAAGCAGGCGAAATTAGATTGATAGCAATACTATCAGTTTGTGAGAGGTGGCCGGGTTTGTTTAGACAACCTAAAGCAGTTTTTAAGTAGCAGGGGAAATAGGGGTCAAGTCTTTGATTTTGTTATTTATTCACGAAGTGTGTTATTGTTGAAATTGTGGCGAGGCCGATACGAATTGAGTACGATGGAGCAATTTATCACGTTACCTCACGTGGAAACGCGCGAAAGCGTATTTACAAAGATAAGATGGACCGTCTGAATTTTCTCGATGTCCTTACGGCAGTAAATCGAAAATACAACTGGCTCTGCCATGCCTATTGCCTGATGGACAACCACTATCATCTCATAATAGAAACACCTGATGGTAATCTCTCAAAAGGAATGCGGCAGTTAAATGGCGTTTATACACAGAGTTTCAATAGAAGGCATAGGCGGGTCGGGCACATATTTCAGGGGAGATACAAAGCAATCCTTGTCGAAAAAGAAAGCCACCTTTTGGAAGTATGTCGGTACGTGGTACTAAATCCGGTAAGAGCGAAGAGTGTACAAGATCCTGGAAATTGGAAATGGAGCAGCTATAACGAAACGGCAGGAAAAATAAGGCCGCACCCCTGTCTTACAGTGGCATGGATATTGGGACAATTTGGCGCTCAAAGGGGGCAGGCGGAAAGGGAATATCGAAATTTTGTCAGGGCGGGGATCGGCGGGGAAAAAATATGGAAGAAGGTGAAGGGACAGAGTATCCTTGGTGAAGAAGACTATACTGAGCGCCTAATGGAATACATAAAAGGACAGAGGGACATTCAGGAAATACCGAGGCAGCAGCGGTATCTGAACCGGCCTGCTCTTGAGACTCTTTTCCCGGATCAGGTGAAAAGGAAGAAAGAGAAGAGAAACAAGCATATGTATAATGCAATAGACGAGCATGGATACAGTCAGAAGGAAATTGCCGATTACCTCGGCTTGCATTATTCAACCGTAAGCAGATTGATTAAAGCACATGCGATAACATCAAAAAGAAAGACTTGACCCTCTTCACTCCCCTTTCCGGCCACCCTCCATTCACCCTGTAGTATTGGCGCGCCAATTGAGGACATCACCTACGAACACGCAGAATCAAGAAGGTTAAACTTTTATCACTTTCTTCATCAAATGCGCACCTTAGATATTTTTTATTGAGTGAAACTTACAACTGTAAATCAACGATGTTGATAGAGGATTTTTCAAAGATTTTGCTTTCACTGAATAACGCACCGTGATTAACCTAAATGCAATTCCAAGTATATCAATAAAGGTGCAAGTTAATTGAGACATTAGATAACGTGAACTCCGTTGATATTATTGCTTAATCGATAAGTTTTGTTTATAATCATGCTAAATATACGGCCTAACTAAGGAGGTATAGGATGCAACAATATGCATTATGTATTGGAATCAATAGATATTCGAGCAGGTCAATAAATTTACTTAAGGTATGTGAAAATGATGCTATAACAATATCAAATATTTTGGAAGAAACCCCTTTTAATTATAACAAGGTTCAAGTTTTATCTACTAAAAGCGGATATGATTTCCCTTCCAAATATAATATACAAAATTTTCTAAAAGAATTATGTGAAAATGCATCTGAAGATGATTTTATTCTTGTTTATTATTCAGGACATGGTTCTATGCAAGACGGGAATCAATACTTAATTCCATCTGATGCACATCCTGCCGATGTTGAAAGTTTTATTAATATAATCGAACTCAAAAATATTATAAAAGAATCAAAGGCAAAACAGAAATTAATTATTATTGATGCATGTAAAAGCGGAGCAGACTTAACAGGTTTGAAAAGACTGGAATCTTACATTGATCCCACTAAGGTAAAAGAGATATTTTCAGATGTCCAAGGTGTTTATATGATTTTTTCAAGCAGTAAAGATGAAGTATCGTGGGAAGATACAAGTAGTGATCATTCTGTCTTTACAAAATTCTTAGTAAAAGCTTTAAAGGGCGAAGAAGAAGGCATCTTGAAAGATTCAATATTGACTGTTGAATCTTTATTTGAATATCTTTCGCAAATCATACCAAGATATTCAAGAACTGCCTGCCCATCAAAAATGACACCCGTATCGTATAGTGTGACGACAGGTCCAATGATGCTTGCTAATTTTCAAAACCTTGATAAAATTCCCGGACAAAGTATTTATGATGTTTTCGTGCCGGTGGGCACACCTACTCTGACCTATGTGCCGCGTGAAAAAGAGAGCGAATTTTTAAGTGTATTGAGGCGCCCTGGAAAACAAATTTATCTTCATGGAGCGTCGGGCTGTGGCAAAACATGTTTATATGAAACAGTCATGAATGAAAATAAACAAAAATATATTATGGTACCCTGTAAAGCTACATATGACAATTTGCTGGTTTTGAATGTCAGTATTTACTTTAAAGTAGCGAGAAAGTTGCCAAACATTAATCCCGACGCAAATTATGCTATACAAATAGCAACGTTGGAGCATGATGCTATAGATAAAATGGTGGAAGATTTAGCGAAAGAGAACATTGTTTTAGTCTTGGATGATTTTCACAGATTGCCAGCGTCGGTGATGCGTGAATTTGCTGATACTGTCAAAACTTTTGTTCTTGGTGGAGCAAAAATTCTGTTTGTTGGTGTTTCAAATACTGCAGATCAATTAATTAGTATGTATCCCGATTTAAATGAGCGAATAGATGGTATCGAATTAAAACCTCTTTCGAAAGGAAACCTTTTGAAAATCATAGAACGGGGCAGTGAAATATTGAATGTCAAATTTGACTCAGATTTATCGTCTGAAATAATAAAGCAATCCTTAGGTTCTGCATCTTTAGTTCATGAGCTGTGTTTGTCGATCTTAGAAGAGATTCGCGTACATAAAAGGAGAAAAACCGTCATATCTATCGATGATATGAATTTACTAAGTAAGGCATGTCAAAAAGTTGCAATTAAACAAGCTAGGATATATAAAACTATCTATAGTGCTTTGAGCTATGGCAGAAGAAAAGCAAAGAAATATGCTACTTATAGGATGACAATGGAAGCTATAGCTCTTATGGATGACGATCGAATGGTTATTAGTGAAGATAAATTATATGATGTGCTGCGTAGAAGATTTGGCGATTATACACCCCCTCGTTATAACTTTTCGCAAGCATTATCACATTTATCAAAAATACAGGCGAATTTGAAAGAAGTTGTGTCATTTAATAATCTTACTAATATGATCGAGATTGTGGACCCTGGATTCAAGTTTTATCTAAATTGGGTTGTTTTGCCTACCATAACCTGATGGTAAATGTTTTGGTGAAACCTTTAGAAAACTAACATTTACATGTTTCTAAATAAACAAGACTATCTGTAAATTTGACATTGTGAGACTATAAAGGTATTTTTGGGTTGCCATTCAGGACTTACTAAATTGCTGTGTTTTTTTCGTCCAGTAAGGCGCATACCATTTTTCTCAGAGACACCTACTAACACGTAGATAGGGAATGGGTCAGTCATCATGGGGTCAGACTTGTTTATTGCATGTAATATATAAAGATTAATCATTAAGCAGCTTAAGAATATGTTCCATATCCGCTTTAAAGTTTTCTCCGTCTTTCAAATATCTGGTAACAACCGAAGGGTCTTTTTGAAGAAAAAGCGCTATTTCTTTGCCCTTGTATCCAAATTCCCTTGCCGTAAAACTTGCCAGTTTCCTTACTGCCAATATCCCCCTGTCCCTGCTTTTTTCTCTCAACTGATTGATGGTTATTCCTTTATTCTTACCGATTGTTTCCGCTATCTTCTTTAGACTGTATTTATGATGCTTTCTTTTGTTCTCAAATCTTTCATCTACCTTCTCCATCACCTTATCAATAAAATGCTCTTCCCCAAGTATCCTCTGACTGACGGTTTTGTATATGTCTTCTTTCTTAACCTCTATGCCGTCATCTATATAAGCTCTATAAAGCTTCCTTGCCTGTGTTTTGTCTTCTGAAAACATACGCAATACCCGGTCCGTATCAACTATTTCATTGTCTTTTTGCTTTTCATAACTCCCATGGCTGCTCCACCGGTATTCTCCCGCTGCCTTCGCTATTTTTGCCCTTACCGGATTCAGATGAATATATTTAACAAGTGAAATCAAATAAGCATCTCTGTCGCAGAGTATCGCTTTATACCTTCCTTGAAATAAATGCCCGACGGTTTTGTATTTCCTGTTGAAGTACATCGTGTAACTCTGGTTTATCCCCTGAAATATTTTTGAAAGCGGTATCCGATGAGTTTCTATTAAAAGATGCACATGATTGCTCATTAATGCGTATGCATATAGCGAATATTTATACCGTTCCTTATAAAATGCAAGCAGGCTGATATATTTCTGAAAATCATTGTCATCTCTGAATACCTTCCTGCGTTGATTCCCTCGCGTAATAACATGATAAAATGCCCCTTCATACTCTATCCTTGGCTTCCTTGCCATGCGTAACTATAACATCCTATCTCCCATTAATGCAATAAACAAGTCTGACCCCATAATATGTTTCTATGTGTTTTACCCAAATATAGAGTATAAAGGGGGCTATCAATCTATCATAGTATCTACAAGTACGCCGTCATTGGACCCCTCAATGGGTATGCTTTACAAAAGGAGAACTCGTGTGATACACTGCGGGCATCAAAGATGTAACACACATATAGAATAACAAAATGCAAGATGACAATATTCTTAAACTGAAGTTCATCCAAAAATCATTGTTCGAAAACAATCTAAGAAACCACTTCGCAGATGTTGATTTGCTTTGGGCTTATTGTTATTCTTGCGACCTTTTGCCTGGTGAGGAGACTTATCAGCAACTAAAAGTAATTCAAAAAGCATTATATGAATTATGTATAAAAAACGGATTCAAAGACGGCGGGTTAGTAGATGCATTAACTTATTGCAGTTATAACATTGGTGACGAGGACTCGTGCCATATTCTTCTAAGGGCAAGCGATTTTTTCTTAAAGAACGGAGGATTAGATACCTATCTGCGTTTATTGGGCTTCATACTAAATCTACAATACCGTTCACATTTGTCAAATCTAATTTTAACCTTACCTGATTTTCACAAAAAAATGCTATTTGTATCGGAACTTCTGAACCTGCCTACAATTAATATTAGTACCTGTAAATATAAAAAAGACAATATAAATCTGGCTTACATTATTGATGTTATAGCTGAAGGACACGGACCTACAAAAGCGATTATGTCTATGTTGAAGTATCATGATAGAAGTATTTTTAATTTATTCGTGTTTGTTACAGATTATCTAAATGATTCTAAACAATTAGGGATGACGATTATCAAGAGATTAATGGATGACAATATCCGTGTGATCTTTCTCGAACCTCCAGGGAGTTGCGAACCAGAGAAAATTAAGAAGCTTGCGGAGCAATTGATAGTGTCAAGTCTTTTCTGCAAATTCTCATCAGGGCTTTATTCTCAAGGGTTTTCATTGGTACGATTATGCCGCAATCCTTTGCATCCTTGATGCCTGGATCCTTGTAAGGATTGCCTTTGCCTCCTTGGTCATGCTCACCCCATTCCATCTGAGTTCTTTGAGCTGCCAGTAAACCATCGTGAGCGCACGCTCCTCATTCTGAAACCGGCCTGCTACCTTTACCCTTCGTTTCACCTCCTTAAAACTTCGCTCCACGATATTGGTCGTCCTTATCCTAAGCCAATGCTGGTAAGGATACTTGTAATAGGTCAGACAGTCTTCTATGTTTTTGGTCAGGCATTCTACTGCTGAAGGATACTTCATGCTCCACTTCTTTTTGAACAGTTCTACGGCCTCCTTCGCATGCTCATAGGTCGAGGCGTAAAATACTTTCCTCACGGACTCCTTCACCGACGCCTTGTCCTGCTCCAGTACTTTATCCAGCACGTTTTCAGTCCTGTGCTTGGTGCAGCGCTGTTTGTCCGATTCAGGGAAGACTTCATCCACCGCCTTGATAAGGCCGGGACAACCATCTATAACCGTGAGCATCGGGGCGCCCATTCCCTGCAGCAGCAGACCCTCCAGAAAACCCTTCCATGCATTGTACGATTCGCTATTGCCAAGGGACACGCCCACAAGCTCCCGGCTGCCGTCCTCCAGAAACGCCCAGGCCACCAGCACCGCCTCTTTCTGCGTTGTGCCTCCCCTTACCCCCAACCGTACTCCGTCAAGGACGAGATAGACCACCTCCAGCATCGACAAGTCCCTCTTTTTCCATGCATTGAACTCATCGACGATCCTGCCGCTGATCCTCATGACATTTTGATGGCTCAGGCCTTTATTTCCTATGAGCTTGCCCACCGCTTTCTTTACTTTCCTGCTGGACAGGCCGTTCATGTACAAAAGAGGGATGATCTCCTGTATTTCATCCATCTGTGTCATCCGCGGCGGCAGTATCCGGGAATGAAATGGTCCGCCAGCTTCCCTTACCTGCGGCATCTTTAGGCCTATGTCGCCGCTACCGACCTTCACTGATCTTGGTTTAGACCCGCTCCGGCTTCCTTTTGCTTCGGCGTTCCTCTCGTAATAGTCCCTCTGAAGATATGCCGTCACTTCTTCCTCCAACGCCGACTGTAACATCATCCTTGCACCTATCCTCGTCAACTCAGTTAACGGCGGCATCTCCATAAACTCCTGTACTCCATCCTCGATGACTTTTCTCGCCTTCTTTGATAAAATCTTCTTCATGGGTATAATTCTCCTTTCTCTCCTTGAGAGATTGTTTTTTGCCATTGAGAATTATACCCTGATTCATATTTGCAGAATTGATGTTACACTACC
>Ga0265296_1002471_pt1 | contig 18595 bp, 15 predicted proteins | sample MunlanPumphouse1_FD_189073 | JGI IMG/M metagenome (GOLD analysis project Ga0265296, IMG submission 189073) | Groundwater microbial communities from a municipal landfill in Southern Ontario, Canada - Pumphouse #1 | ecosystem: Environmental > Aquatic > Deep subsurface > Groundwater | place...
TCCTTCCCGTTAATTAACTAAAAATTTTCCTTGCAAAATTTCCGGAAATATCATATACTTTGTTTATGAACGTAAATTCATTAATTGAAGACAAATTCATTCCGGATACGCAGGATCTCACCTTAAGCAGGAGAGAAAGAGACAGGTTATTACGCCAGGCGGATATCTTGAGGGCGGCAGAGCATGTGTTTGCTTTGAAAGGCTATTATGAGGCAACTATGCAGGATATCGCCAAAGAAGCGCAATATGCCACCGGGACCGTTTATCTTTATTTTAAGGATAAGGAAGGGCTGTATTTTTCCCTGCTTGAGCATAAATACAGCGATCTGTTGACCATTTTAAAGGAAGAGACGGCTAAGGCCCAGGGGGCAAGGCAGAGGCTGGAAATATTTATCCGCGAGAAGCTCTCATTTTTCGAGCGGAACCGGGATTTCTTCCGCATATTTGTTTCGGAAGGAAATAAAAGCCAGGCAATAAAAGTAGGCAGGTTTCATAAGTTGTCCGTAGTCGGCCAGCACAGGGAGTTTGTCAGCCAATTAGTTAAGTTTGCCCAGGAGCAGCAGGTAATCAGGAGTGATTTTAGCCCCAGGCAAATAGCGGATATCCTCATCCCTATTTTCATGTCGGTAATTTTTAACTGGCTCAAAGAGGAATCTAAAGGCGCAAAAAATTTAGGCCGTATGTCCGGTTTTATCCTGGATATCTTTTTAAACGGGGCGGGAAAAAATAAATGAAATTAAAGCTCTTCCGGATTCTCTTAGTTATTCTTTTCGCGGGTTGTTTCAGGAATATTTACGCCGCCGAAAGCCCGCTCACCTGGCAGGACTGTATAAAAGAAGCAGCCAAGAATCATCCGGATTTAATTGCCGCGCAAGAGAGCGTTAAGCAATCAGTGGCCACTAAACAGGAAACCGCAAGCGGTTTATTTCCCCAGATAGCCGGAAATGTAAGCGCGCAAACCGCAAAAAGCGCGTCTAGCTCAGGCAGCGGGAATGTTGATACTTATAGCTATGGGGTAACCGGCACGCAACTGTTATTTGACGGGATCCAGACAATCAATAATGTAAATGCCGCCTCACAGAATGTTGCCGCTTCAAAACAAGGCTTCAAGTTTACCTCCGCGACTGTCAGGTTCAGGCTGCGCTCGGCATTTGTCGACCTTTTAAAGGCCCAGGATTTGTTGCATATAACAGAAGAGATTTATGATATTAGAAGGAGCAACCTGGAGTTAATTACCTTAAGATATGAATCAGGATTGGAAAATAAAGGAGCGTTGTTAACTACGGAAGCAGACCTGGCTGATGCGAAATACGGGATCTCTCAGGCCAAAAGAAGCCTTGAGGTTGCCTGGAGGGAACTGACCAAGGAGATGGGCAGGACACAATTGGTACCCATGCAGGCCAAAGGTGATTTCAAAGTAAAAGATACTGCTTTGGTAAAGCCGGATTTTGAATCTTTGGCCAAGAACAACCCTGCTTTAGGTCAGCTTATTGCCCAGAAACGCGCAGCGGAGTTCAGCCTGAAATCCGCTTATGCTAATTTTTCTCCGCAGCTTACCGGCAGTGCCGGGGCAAATAGAACCGGTAATCGTTGGGCTCCCCGAAGCGACCAATGGAATTTGGGCCTTAATTTATCTATGCCGATATTTGAAGGGGGTTTAAGGATAGCGCAGGTTTCCGGCGCCCGGGCTTTAGTCAACCAGTTAGAGGAGAATGAAAGAAGCAGCCGGGACGGAGTTATTTTAACCCTGCAGCAATCCTGGGCAGCCCTGCAGGACGCGGTAGAAAATGTAGGTGTCCAGCAGATGGCATTAAGCGCCACAGAGGAGCGCTCTAAAATAGCCCAGGCGCAATATTCCATAGGATTTGTAAGTTTTGACAATTGGACAATCATCGAAGATAATCTGGTAAAGGCCAAAAGTAATTTTTTGAACGCGCAGGCCGGCGCCTTGCTAGCCGAAGCAAGTTGGATCCAGGCGAAAGGAGAGACCTTAGAGTATGAATAAGAAAATAAAGATCTGGTTAATTATCCCTGTGCTTTTAATCGTTGCCGTATTTATCGTGATGAAGGTCAGGCCAAAAACAGATATAAACCAAACAGTCCAGGAGATATCCCCGACTTTGGGTTCAATCAAGACGATTATCTCCACTACCGGCACGGTCCTGCCCAAGAACCGTCTCGAGATAAAACCTCCGGTCAACGGACGGGTGGAGAGCGTTTTAGTCAAGGAGGGGCAAAAAGTAAAAGCAGGCCAAACCCTGGCCTGGATGAGCTCTACTGAAAGGGCGGCACTCTTAGATGCTGCCCGGGGACAGGGAGAGGAAAAATTAAAATATTGGCAGGAGGCCTATAAGCCTATAGCGTTATTGGCCTCTATTGACGCGGAGGTTATCGTAGCTACAACTCAGCCCGGGCAAACCGTTACTACCGCGGACGCGGTAGTTGTTCTGTCAGACCATCTTATTGCCCGCGCCCAGGTTGATGAGACCGATATCGGAAGAATAAAGCTCGGACAGAAGGCCAGCATCATTCTTGACTCCTATCCGGATAATAAAATCAATGCTGTTGTTGAGCATATATATTATGAGTCTAAAACCGTAAACAACGTTACCATCTACGAAGTTGATCTGGTCCCGGAAGAAGTCCCGGCATTTTTCCGCTCCGGTATGAACGCGACCATAGATTTTATTGAGCATAGTAAAGTTAACGCCCTGCTTCTTCCGGTTGAGGCGGTGCATAAAGATAAAGAAGGCGATTTTGTCTTGGTAAAAAAAGAGGGCCAGAACCAACCAATGCGCCAGCCTGTGGAATTAGGGATCACCGATGATAAAAACGTGGAAATCCTCTCAGGAATAAATACAAAAGATGTAGTCGTGATAAAAAATAAGAAATTCATTCTTCCCGCAAGCGATGTAGGCTCTAGCCCGTTTGTGCCATTTGGGCAGAAGAAAAACAACGGCAGCAAAAAATAGGTTTAAGTAAATGATCGAGATAAAAAATATATTTAAAACATACCAGATGGGCAAGGTGGAAGTAAAAGCCCTCTCCGGCGTATCCTTAAAGATCAAGAGCGGGGAATTCGTGGCGATTATGGGCGCTTCAGGCTCGGGAAAATCCACGCTTATGCATATCCTGGGATTACTGGACCGGCCGGATTCCGGTTCTTTTTATTTGGGGGATAAAGAAATAACCCGGCTATCCGATACGGAATTAGCTACTTTAAGAAACAGGCTTATCGGGTTTGTTTTCCAGCAGTTCCATTTATTGCCGCGGATGAGCGCTTTGGAGAATGCCGAGCTTCCCTTGATCTACGCGGGGAAAAGGCATTTAAAAGATAAAGCAAGGCAGGAGCTCGAAGAGGTGGGTTTAAAAGACAGGATATCACATAGGCCTAATGAAATGTCCGGAGGCCAGCAGCAGAGGGTGGCAATTGCAAGGTCACTGGTCAATGAACCCTTGATCATATTAGCTGATGAACCTACGGGAAATCTTGATTCAAAAAGCAAAGATGAAATAATCGGCATACTCCAAAAACTTAACCAAAAAGGCAAAACCGTAGTTATTGTCACGCATGAAAAAGAGATCGCCGCTTGTTGCCGCCGGATTATCCAGATGCGCGACGGCCAGATTGTTTCTGATGAGCGCACGCAGGAAGAAAGAAAGATAAGTGACGTAATCTCTATTGAAGACAGCCTGGTAAGTAATCTTCTCTCAAAAACGCGTAAGGTTTCCGGGGAAACCAAGTTCCTGGATTATTTACGTCAGGCAATATTTGCCATGCTCTCCCATAAAATGCGCTCGATCCTCTCTATCCTGGGTATATTAATCGGCGTTACCTCGGTCATCGCTATGCTGGCATTAGGCCAGGGCGCTAAGGAAGCTATTGAGAAGCAATTAGCATCTTTAGGCTCGAATCTATTGATCGTGATGCCGGGTTCTTCAAAGGTGCACGGTGTTTCTTTGCAGGCAGGAACGGTTACACGTTTTACTTTTAACGATGTAGCGGCAGTGGCCAAATTGGGAAATGAAGTAAGCCGGGTTTATGCTTCGGTAACCGGGAGGGGACAGACGGTTTACGGAAATAAGAACTGGAATACCCAGGTGGATGGGGTGGGTGTAAATTATGTAGAGATGCGCGCGGCCGAGCCGGTTATGGGCAGGTTTTTTACTGAAGAAGAAGTCAGGATGCGCGGTAAGGTAACCCTTATCGGCACAACCGTAGCCAGGGAATTGTTCGGAGATGAGGATCCCATCGGACAGACCATCAAGATCAATCTTTTAAACTTTAAGGTTATCGGTATCCTGCCCCCTAAGGGCGCCAGCACATTCAGGGACCAGGATGATGTGGCAGTTATGCCGGTGACTACCGCGATGTACAGGGTTTTTGGCAAGCAGTATATTGACGCTATTTTTGTGGAAGCCAGCAGCCCCGGCGCGATCGACTCTGCTCAGGAATTAATCTCCAAGATCATTATAAAACAACATCATCTGAGCAAAGATGAAGAAGATTCTTTCCAGATCCGCAATATGTCGGATATCAGAAAAACCCTTGAGACAACCACTAAAACTATGTCGCTATTGCTTGGGGTAATCGCCGCGATATCTTTGCTGGTCGGTGGTATAGGTATCATGAACATTATGCTTGTTTCAGTAAGCGAGCGCACGCGCGAGATTGGCCTGCGCAAGGCAATAGGGGCGACTAATAAAGATATTATGGTGCAGTTTCTTATAGAAGCCATGCTTATGTCTTTTATCGGGGGGGTTTTTGGCGTCCTCCTCGGATGGGGGGCGGCAACATTAATTACTGTCTTTGCCGGGTGGACAGCCAGGGTTTCCCTGTTTTCCGTAATCCTGGCAACTTCATTTTCTCTGGCTGTAGGTGTGGTGTTCGGGCTTTGGCCCGCGCAAAAAGCCAGCCTGCTTGACCCTATCGAGGCATTGCGTTACGAATAATAAGGCTATGGATGTATTAACCCGGTTTGAAAAAAATCCGTTTTTGTTTCGCGACCCGGAGTTTATCATATCCTGTTTTGATCCTTCTTTATTCGCGTCAACTTTTAGGGATATGGAGGATGCGCTTAAGCGGGGATATTACCTGGCAGGATTCTTTTCTTATGAAGCCGGGTATTGCTTTGAAGAAAAGTTGCGCAAGGATAAGCTCTATGATTTCCCGCTGCTCTATTTGGGGGCATATAAGGCGCCCCAACAAAACAAAATCAGCCGCGCGAAATTATCCCCTGAAAATTTCCCGGAGAATCTGCGCTTAAACATTACGCAGGATGAATATTCTTCAAAGATTAACGCGATCCGCGATTACATAGCCAAAGGGGATGTCTACCAGATCACCTACTGCATTAAATTGCTTTTTGAATTCCGCGGCGACCCGCTTTCTTTTTACAATCAGCTCCTCAGAGAGCAGCCTGTGCCTTACCCGGCTTATATCCAAACAGATAAATTTCACATTTTGTCTCTTTCCCCGGAGATGTTCATCAGGAAAGAATCTACGCGTGTAGTAACCAAACCCATGAAAGGAACCTGGCCGAGGGGAAGCGGCGTGTTTTCCGATTTAATTGCGCCTTTTCGCCTTAAATATGACAGGAAGAACCGGGCGGAGAATGTGATGATCGCCGACCTCTTAAGGAATGATCTGGGCAGGGTGGGGTTTAATATTAAAGCCCCCGCGCTTTTTGAGGTAGCCAGGTATAAAACACTTTGCCAGATGACCTCTACCGTAAAGGGGAGGGTGGAGGAAAATGTATCTATTTACAAGCTTTTTGCTTCGCTCTTTCCTTCCGGATCGGTTACCGGGGCACCGAAGATCCGCGCCATGGAGATCATAAATGAGCTGGAGAAGGAGGAGCGCAGGATTTACACCGGCGCCATCGGTTATATTACCCCTAATAAGGATATGTTTTTCAATATTCCTATCCGCACGCTTTTACTCCAGGGCGATTCCGGCGAGATGGGTATCGGAGGAGGAATTGTCTGGGATTCTACGGCCAGAGGGGAATGGGAGGAGGGGCTGCTTAAAGCGAGATTCCTCACCGGCATTTCAAAGGAAATCATAAACTAATCTTATTATGAGAAAAAATAAAATTATTATTTTTGCCATTCTAATCCTGCTGGTTACTTTTGGATCATTTTTACCTTCTTTAAGTAACGGCTTTATCCGCGGGGGGGATGACAATAACTATATTCTCAGGAACCCCTTGATCAGGGATTTATCATGGCCGGGCATCAAGAATATATTCAGCTCCGTGCATTTAGGCCTTTATAAACCACTGACCATGCTCACCTTTGCGCTGGAATACCACTTCTTTAAATTAAACCCGTATATCTATCATTTGACAAATGTCATTTTGCACCTGTTGAATGCGCTGTTTGTTTTTTGGCTGATTTTGCTAGTCTCCCGTAAAGCCTGGGTTGCTTTTATCGTGGCCTTGCTATTCGGTATCCACCCCCTGCATGTCGAATCCGTGGCTTGGGTTTCTGAGAGGAAAGATGTGCTTTATTCGCTTTTTTTCCTTTCCGGGATCATCGCCTACATCTTCTCGCTTAGGAAAAAAAAGAGCAGGTATTACTATTTAACCCTTTTCTTATTTATTTTAACGCTTTTGGTAAAACCGATGGGATTGACCTTCCCATTTATATTATTGCTTTGCGACTATATTTTATATAACAAGATAGATAAGGATAACTTAAAGAGAAAGGCAGCATTTTTTATCATATCCGGGATTTTTATTTTTTTTACTTTGTTTTCTGCTGCCAAATATTCGAGCCGGCCGTCTTCCTTTGTCTTTTTTGACGGCATATTGGTCGCCAATTACGCGCTGTTGTTTTATATATCAAAGATTATATTGCCGATCAAACTTTGTGTCTTATATCCGTATCCGCAGAAAACCGGCAATCTGCTGCCATTTATATTTCTGATCTCCCCTCTGATTGTTTTGATTTTAACAAGCGCGGTTATTTTATCAAGGCGCTATACCAGAAAGATAATTTTTGGCAGCCTTTTTTTCTTAATTTGTGTTTTTCCGGTCCTTCAATTGATACCTACGGGGAATGCAATAGTTGCTGACCGCTATGCGTATTTATCGTCAATAGGCATATTTTATATCATCGCCGAGTTTATTGCCTGGTTCTATCAAGAGAAGCTGAGAAAGGCGCCGATCCTCAAAGCATTAACCGTAACAGGTTTGGTTATTGTAATGGCGGCGTTGTTTTTGTTAAGCTGGAACAGGTGTAAGGCATGGAGGAGCGCCGATAGCTGGTTTGATGATGTTTTAAAATCGTATCCGGCCCAAGTAAGAGAGAAGATAAGCTTTTATAAGGAAAAAATAGAACAGGATCATGGGTCTCCTGAGGCGTATAACAATCTTGCCGTCTTCTGTGGAGGGCTCGGCAACCATGGAATAGCGATTTTCTTATCCCAAAAATCAATTGAAATTAATCCAAATTCTCCGGAGGCTTATAATAACCTTGCCGCCGCGTATGGATTTTCCGAGAATTTTGATAAAGCCATAGAATTTTCTCAAAAAACCATAGCTTTGAATCCGCGTTTTGCCTCAGCGTATAATAATTTAGCTGTAGCGTATTATTACAAGAAGCAGTACGCGTTGGCCATCCAGTATATCGATATGGCTATCGGGCTTGGTTTTAAAGCAGACCCCGCGTTTTTAAAAGAGTTAAATAGATATAGGCAATGAGCCAGCTTTAAACAAGTTATGTTTGACAAACCGCATTAATGTAGTATAATAAATCAAAGATTAGCGAAACTTTAAGCCGCCAAGGAGCACAACTAACCTTTGCGGATTTTTTTATGCGTTTAGGAGGTGCCTATCAAAAAGGTAAAGACTTCACTAAAAGGAAGGAAATGCAGGTATTTGCATTGTAAGCATATCTTGAGTATTTATAATCATGAGGATTATTGCCATGTTCATCTTGGCTTATTAGCGTATGATCACAAGCCTAAGGTTCTGAAGGCAGCATGACGAATAAACCGGCAACGACAAATAACCTTGCGCAAATTAATCCGGGTTTTTACGGTTTAGGTATCGCTCCGAAAATCCTGGATATTCTAGAGCGCATAAAGTTTAAAGTGCCTACGCCGATCCAGTTAAAGGCGATCCCCCTGGCCATTGAAGGCAAGGATATCGTAGGTATTGCCCAGACCGGAACCGGCAAGACGCATTCCTTTGCCATTCCCATGGTGCAGCGCTTAGTGCAGAAAAAAGGCATTGGTTTGGTGCTGGCGCCGACCAGGGAGCTGGCTATTCAGATCGATGAGGCTTTTCAGGAGATCGCTCATGCCTTTGGCATGAAGACCGCCTGTCTTATCGGCGGGGCGCCTATGGAACCGCAGGTTCAGGCCCTGCGCAGGGATCCCCGCGTGGTTATCGCTACCCCCGGAAGGCTCATTGATCATATGTCACATTGGAATTTTATGCCGGATAGCGTGGTCATGCTTGTGCTTGATGAAGCGGACCGCATGCTGGATATGGGTTTTGCCCCGCAGATAGATAAGATTTTACGATTCCTGCCCAAAGAAAGGCAGACCATGCTCTTCTCCGCGACCATGCCCAAAGAAATCATGAATATAGCATCTAAGTATATGAAATTACCCTTAAGTGTTGAGATCGCCCCTTCGGGCACTACTGTCGAGCGGGTCACCCAGGAATTATTCATCGTTAAAAAAGAGGCTAAAACGCAGTTGTTAAAGAAACTGCTCGTGCAATACCACGGCACAGTTCTTTTATTTTCGCGCACTAAACATAATGCCAGGAAAATCGTTAAGTCAATCAGGGATATGGGCCACTGTGCTTCAGAAATACATTCTAACCGCACCCTTAGCCAGCGCCGGGACGCCCTGGAAGGTTTTAAATCCGGGAAATACAGGGTGCTGGTTGCTACTGATATTGCTTCCCGGGGCATCGATGTTACCGGCATTGAGCTGGTAATTAATTATGATTTGCCTGAAGACGCGGAAAATTACGTGCACCGTATCGGCCGCACTGCCCGCGCGGGGCATAAGGGCCATGCCATTTCCTTTGCTACCCCTGATCAGGGTCATGATGTGCGTGATATTGAAAAGCTGATCAAAGCCACCCTGCCCGTATCAAAACATCTGGATATTGCTCTTGATAAATTCAGCGAATCCAGCCATCAGCCTGGCCATCAGTCAGGTCATAGGCAGCCAAAACATAGCCAGGCTAAAAAACAGTATAAATTCCCCCGGCCTAAATTCTACCGTTAAAAATCCTTGCTAAGCAGGCCATTTTTTCTTATAATAATATAAATATATTAGGAAAAAGGAGCCGCGTTGGCAGATAAGCAACAAATAATCTTTAGCGTTGTGTTGATATCCGTGTTTCTTATTTTTTCCCCTGTTTTTAGCCAGGATAACCAGCTAAGTGGCGGCACCGACCTTAATCTTACCGATACCATCCTGCTCGCTTTCAAAAACAATAAAGATATCCAGATACAAGAGAGGGAAATTACCATTGCCGGCGCCGATATACTTTACGCGACCAGCGCTTTCCTGCCGCAGATAAACCTGCAGGGAACATATACCCATAACGATAAGGTGCTTGCCCCGGCGAATATCTTCTCCGGGTATAACAATGATAATCTGGTCAACCTTGCATTTTCCGAATCCGTTTACAACGGCGGGTTTAATATAGCAAATCTTAAACAGGCCAAGCTTTCTCTGAATGTCCAGCAGGAGACTCTGCGCGCTAAGAAACTGGATGTGGAGTTTGATGCCAGGAGGCTTTATTACGGGCTTTTGCTTGCGTATGAAACGGAGCGCATTGCCAAGGATGCCCTGGAGCAGGCAATAGCGCATTATGAAGATGTAAGGCAGATGTATAAGCAGGGGACAGCTTCGCGTTTTGATATGCTGCAATCCGGGGTGCAGGTTTCTTTGCTTGAGCCGGAAGTAGTTAAGGCAAAAAACGATATTGAGGCCCTGAAAGCGGACCTGAACAAACTCTTGAGCCGCAATGTAGATGTTCCCATGCAAACTAAAGAAAAACTTTCCTATTCCCTCATAGAAATAAAAGAGGATGAGTTCTTGAAGATAGCTTACTTGGAGCGTCCGGAACTAAAGCTGAAATCCCTGGGAGTGGATATCGATAAGTGGGGGATCCAGATGGCTAAATCCGGGTATCGGCCGCAGATGGATATTCTGGCAGGGTATTCTTACCGTTCAAATAATCTCGGAAATATGTTTAATGAAAGTCATAGGAATTGGAATGCCGGGATATCGGTAAATATCCCGATCTTCGAAGGGTTTTCTACTAAGGCCAAGGTTGACTCGGCAAAAGCGCGTTTTGCGCAGGCAAAGCTAAGCAAGGATAACTTAGTCGACCAGATTGCCGTAGATGTGCGTAAGGCCTGCCTCGGCCTGAAGGAATCCGAGGCGATCATCAAGTCTCAGAAGGATAATATAGGCCAGGCCCGGGAGGCTTTAAGGATCGCCGAGGTCAGTTACGCCAACGGGGTAGCGATAAACCTGGATGTCCTGGACGCGCAGGTTTCACTTGCCCAGATCCAGAGAAATCTGGCTTCGGGTATTTATGATTATTTAATGGCGCGGGCTTTTCTTGACCGCAGCATCGGCCATTCTATTTTGAGCTTGCCGTCAGGCACTGGCGCCGCAGGCAGTAAGGAGAGGAATGCATGAAAAAAAAGGCTAAATTAATAATTTTAGTTGCTGTTCTTTTTATCGCGGGGGTAATTTACGCGGCGTATTTTGTGGAAAAAAGAAATCACAACAAGAGCATAAAAGTCTCCGGCAATATCGAAGGGGATGATGTGCGTATCTCATTCCGCGTGGACGGCCAGATTATCGAGCTGCTTACCGATGAAGGCAGGGTGGTAAAAACAGGGGATACCGTGGCGCGCTTAAATACCGATGAACTGGCCAAAGAAAGGGACAATGCCGCAGCCGCGCTAAAAGCGGCGGAATTCGATTATGAACTGGCAAAGATAGATTATCAAAGATCGGAGAACCTACTTAAAGAAGGTGCGGTCTCCGCGCAGAAGAGAGACCAGGATAAGACAAAATATGACGCGAGCTCTGCAAAGGTCGAGCAATTAAGGGCTTCCCTTGATTTGGCCCAGACCCGCCTGGGTTTTGCGGAACTGGCCTCTCCCCTGGATGGTTTTATCCTGGTCAAAAGCAGCCTATCCGGTGAGGTGGTAAAATCAGGCACGCCGGTTTTTACCGCCGTTGATTTGCATAACTTATGGGTTACCGCCTACATCAACGAAAAGGACCTGGGCAGGGTTAAGCTTAATCAGGAGGCCAATGTTTTTACGGATACTTATCCCGGTAAGAATTACAAGGGATGGGTCTCCTTTATCTCAAGCGAAGCGGAGTTTACCCCCAAAACGATTCAAACTACCGAAGAGCGGGTAAAGTTAGTCTACAGGATAAAAGTCAAGGTAGATAATTCCAGCCTCGAACTTAAGCCGGGTATGCCGGCCGATGCCTATATAATTGAATAAGCATGGTCACTATAAAAGCCGTCGGATTAACCAGGAAATTCGATAACCTTACTGCTGTGGATAATCTCAACCTTGAAATAGAGGAGGGGGAAATCTTTGGCTTAGTTGGCCCGGATGGAGCGGGAAAAACCACGGTCATGCGGCTGTTGACCGGAATACTTGATCCTACGCAGGGGGATGCCTGGGTTTACAATAAACATATCGTCAGGGAATCCGAGGAGTTAAAAGATAATATCGCTTACATGTCCCAGAAGTTCGGCCTTTACGAAGAGCTGACTGTTTTAGAGAATATAAATTTTTACGCGGATCTTTTCGGGGTAGCGCGCAAAACCCGCAAGGTCGCCGTAGATAGGCTGCTGGGTTTTTCCGGGCTGATCCCTTTTAAAGGGCGCCTTGCCGGAAAACTTTCCGGAGGCATGAAGCAGAAGCTGGGCCTGGCATGCGCGCTTATCCATACCCCAAGGGTGCTTTTCCTTGATGAGCCCACTAACGGGGTTGATCCGGTTTCCCGCAGGGATTTCTGGAAGATTCTTTATGATCTTTTAAAAGAAAAGGTAACTATTTTTTGTTCGACCTCATATCTTGATGAGGCAGAGCGTTGTAAGCGGGTGGGGTTGATCCATAAGGGCAGGCTCCTGCGCTGCGATACGCCGGATAAGATTAAAAAAGAATGCAACGCCAAAACACTCCAGGAGGCGTTTATCTCTATTATCACCGAATATGAACCAAAACAATAATCCAGCCGTCAGCGTCCAGGGCCTTGAAAAAAAGTTCGGGGATTTTACCGCGGTCAACCGGATTGATTTCGCGGTAGAGCAGGGAGAGATATTCGGATTTCTCGGGCCTAACGGCGCCGGTAAATCCACGACCATCCGCATGCTCTGCGGGATTATTTCGCCGACTGCCGGAAGCGGACAGGTAGGCGGTTTTGATATTATTAACGGGCAGCATCATATAAAAGAAAACATAGGGTATATGTCCCAGAGGTTTTCTCTTTATGATGACCTGACCGTTGAGGAGAATATTGATTTTTACAGCGGGATTTATAAAATACCTAAACAAGAGAGGCTGGCGCGCAAGGAGGAGGTAATTCGCCTGGCTTCTTTAGAGGGTTTTCGCAAGCGGCTTACCCGCGCGATCTCAGGAGGATGGAAGCAGCGGCTGGCTTTAGGATGCGCGCTTATTCATCATCCGAAAATCATTTTCCTGGATGAGCCGACCTCAGGGGTTGATCCGATCACGCGCAATAATTTCTGGAAGATTATCCGGGATTTGGCCGGCCGGGGGGTCACCGTATTTGTCACCACCCATTATATGGATGAGGCGGAAAACTGCGGCCGCATGGCTTTGATTTATCACGGCACGATTATCGCCATGGGCACCCCCGTTGAAATGAAAACAAAATTTATGCAGGACCAGGTCCTGGAGATTATTGTTTCTGGCGCCGAAGAGTGGGTTGACCGTTTGCTAAAATTAGAGGGGGTAAAGGAGGCTGCCTTGTTTGGTTCCAACATACATGCGGTGGTCTCTGATTCAACCAAATCCCTTCCCGCAATTAAATCCTTCTTAGAAAGCCAGGGGGCAAAACTGGAGAAGATAGAGAAGATCATGCCTTCATTAGAGGATGTTTTTGTTTCAGCCATAGAAAATTATGACCGCAATGATAAATCTCAAAAGAATTAGCGCGGTGTCCAGAAAAGAATTTATCCAGATATGGCGTGATCCGCGCTCCCTGGCGCTGGCCTTGATCATCCCCGTATTATTACTGGTGCTTTTTGGTTTCGCGCTTACTCTGGATGTGGATAATGTTCCGATGGTCATCTGGAACCAGGATAACTCCCATCTCTCCAGAGATTTTATCCTGAATTTTAAGAACTCCCGCTATTTTAATATTGTCGGCTACCGGAATAATTACAAAGATATGCTGTATATGCTTGATCGTTCAAAGGCGATGATGATCATGGTAGTCCCCAAAGATTTTTCGCATTACCTGCAGTCAGGAAAAAAAGCGCCTCTGCAGCTTATCGTTGACGGCACAGATTCCAACACTGCCACAATCGCCATGGGTTATGTGCGTTCGGTAGTTGCCAAATATAACCTGGATCTTTTTATCAAGACGCTGGCAGCAAATAATATCGCAGTCGCCCCTCCCTTGGATTACCGGCCGCGGGTCTGGTTTAACCCGGACTTACTTAATAAATATTTTGTTGTTCCCGGCTTAGTCGCGATTATCATGATGATGATCGCTTCACTCCTTACATCTTTAACCATGGCGCGCGAGTGGGAGAGAGGCACGATCGAGCAGCTCATCTCTACCCCGGTAAAGGCAAATGAGATGGTTATCGGGAAATTTATCCCATATTTTGTCATTGGTTTTATTGACCTGCTCATTTCGATTTTTATGGCCAAGTATTTATTCAACGTGCCTTTAGTGGGGAATATTTTCCTGCTCATTGCTTTAAGCTGTTTATTCCTGACTGGAGCCCTGAGCCTGGGTATTTTTATCTCGACGGTAGCAAAGAGCCAGCTTATGGCCAGCCAAATGGCGATCCTGTTGACATTTATTCCCACATTTTTGCTCTCAGGATTTACCTATCCTATTTACAATATGCCCCAGGTGATCCAGGCAATAACTTATTTGATCCCTGCGCGCTATTACATAGTCATATTAAGGGGGATATTTTTAAAGGGGGTTGGTTTATCCACTCTTTGGGATGAAGCCATTTTATTATTGCTTTTTGCCGTGATCATGATGTATTTTGCAGTGCGCAAGTTTAAAAAGAAGATAGCCTAAATATGCTGGAACGAATTAACGCCGTATTAATCAAAGAATTCAAGCAGATATTTCGCGATCCGCGGATGAAAACAATTATTTTTATCTCGCCATTGATCCAGGTTATGATTTTTGGCTATGCCGCGACCACGGATATTAATTACGTGCCCACAGCAATCTATGATCTGGATAATACCAAGGAGAGCCGCGGCCTCACCCGGGATTTTACCTATTCCGGATATTTCGTCCCCAAATATTACATAACTAGCGATCAACAGCAAAGAGAACTTATTGATCAGGGCAGGGTAAATATGGTTTTACGTTTTAACCGCGGGTTCGCCGAGGACCTGAACTCCGGAAAGGCCGGTAAGGTCCAGCTTATTCTTGACGGCACGGATTCCAACACGGCAAGCGTGATTTTAAGTTACTCTAGTGTAATCCTTAACCGCTATTCCGCGGCTAAGCTTGGAGAGCGCTATGGTTTAGCCGATGCTAGATCCGCGATACCTCAGGTAGACCTGCGTGAGAGGGCCTGGTTTAATGAAAATCTCGTTTCTAGGAATTTTTATTTGCCGGGGGTTATCGCTATGATCGTTACCATAATGTCTTTATTGTTATCGTCGATGGCTATTGTGCGGGAAAAAGAGATCGGGACAATGGAGCAGCTCTCCGTCAGCCCAATCAGGCCTATAGAGTTGATCTTAGGCAAGCTTGCCCCTTTTGGGGTAATCGCCTTAGCCCAGGTGGTCTTGATCACGGCCTTAGGCGTGTTTTGGTTTAATGTGCCTATCCGGGGAAATTTACTGCTTTTGTTTTTTTCAACCCTGGTTTATCTTTTAACTACCCTGGGAATCGGTTTATTTATTTCTACTTTATGTTCCACCCAGCAGGAGGCAATGATGTCGGTATTCCTGTTTTATCTGCCGGCGCTGCTGCTCTCCGGGTTTGCCTTCCCAATAGCCAATATGCCTAAGATCATCCAGTTTATCACCGTGTTTAATCCTCTCAGGTATTTTCTGGTGATCTTAAGGAGTATCTTCCTTAAGGGCATCGGCATAGGGATACTTTGGCATCAACTCTTGCCGCTTCTGGTTATGGGAGGGGTAGTCATTACCTTAAGCTCTTTACGTTTCCGCAAGAGGTTAGTTTAGCGTATCTTTAAACAGGCATGATTAAACGCATAAAGAAAATCTTATTTTTCCTGATCCTGGCCGCTATTTTAATTACCCTGGCAGTAACCTCCTTTACCGTATTCTTTGACCAGGCAATAATTGCCAGAAGGGATACGATTTATCGCGTTCCCTCCTCCGGCAAAATAGTGGCCTTGACCTTTGATGACGGTCCTTCCCCGGATTGGACCCCTAAAATATTAGACGCGCTTAAAGAGGAGAATATTAAGGCTACTTTTTTTATGCTGGGAAGGCACGTGGAGGAGTATCCGGATGTGGCCAGGCGCGTAGCCGAAGATGGCCATGAGATAGGCAACCATACCTATGATCACCATGTGCTTATTTATTATAAAACAGAGGAGCTGGAGAAAGAGATAAGGGATGCCCAGGCGGCAATATATAAGGCGACCGGTATAACCACAAAATATTTCCGGCCGCCCAAGGCCTGGCTTACCGGAAATGAAAAGAAACAGATCAGGAGTATGGGCTATGAGACTATCCTCTGGTCTTTAAACTCCAAGGATTGGGTTACCTTCCATGATAAGCAGATCACCTCGTATATTTTAAGAAATATCCGGCCCGGGGATATTATTCTTTTCCATGATTCCGGCGGAGTTTTTCATACCGAAGGCGGCAATAGAAAACAAACAGTAAAAACTATCCTGCGCCTTGCCGGTAAACTAAGGGAGAAAGGTTATAAGTTCGTAACTATCAGTGAGCTTTTGAATTTACAGGAGAAAAATGGAAAACCATAAGACGGCAAAGCAGGTTTTACTGTTGGTCATATTATCTTACTTCTGTTTTATGTTTGGTAACTCCTTAGTCAGTCTGACTATTCCTGATGAGGTTTTTTATGCACAGACTGCCAAGGAAATGCTCAAAAATCACAGCTGGATGACTCCCTACATCTTTGGCCAGCCGCAGTTTGAAAAACCGATATTTCTTTACTGGCAGCTTAAGCTGGCCTTTATAGTATTCGGGATAAATAATTTTTCCGCCAGGTTTTTTCCCGCTCTCTTCGGGATGATCGGGGTGGTTGCTGTTTATTTCCTGGGATGGGTAGGCTTTAAAGACCGCAAAAAGGCATTTATCTCAGGCATAGTCTTAATGACCGGTGGGCTTTACGTGGGCCTGGCCCGAACTGTATTTACGGATCTGGTTTTTTCCGTATTCATCCTTTTGTCCCTGTTATCTTTTTATTGGGGGTACTCTTTCAGAAGCAGGAAAGCCCCGGGGATATTCTTATTTTTTGTTTTTGCCGGCCTGGCCACCTTAACCAAGGGCCCGCTGGGCTTAGCCATACCCCTGTTAACCGTGATCACGTTTTTATTGATAATAAAAGATATTAAATTCCTGCTTAACCGTTATCTTGTCTGGGGCTTGTTGTTCTTTTCTTTCATTTCGCTTCCCTGGTATATCCTGATGTTTAAATTATACGGCAATGCTTTTATCCATGAATTTTTTTACAATGACCACATTAGAAGGATCATCCAGGCAGAGCACATCAGTAATGATACCTGGTATTTTTATCCTATGTCTATGATAGGCTGTATATTCCCCTGGAGTTTTTTCCTGGCCGCCGCTTTATTTTCCCTGCCTGGATATTTAAGGCAAAAAGACAATTCATTCCAAGTTTTCCTGGTCTGCTTGACAGCCGTGGTTTTTGTGATCTTCCAGAGTGCGCATTCCAAGTTAGTAAGCTATATCTTCCCGCTTTTCCCGGCGCTAGCTCTTTTTTGCGGAGGTTTTATCAGTGATGCGGCCGCGCAGGAAAAGAAAAGTCGTTGGGTTTATCCGATTTTATCCCTAAACCTGGTTGCTGTTTTTTTAATACCCGCGGCTTTAATCGTGGTTTCAACCTGGTTTAAGCATTATTTAAGCCCGTATGTTTCATCACAAGGAACGATTAATTTATTTATTTTTATCTTTCTGGCGTTTGGTTTGGGCATGCTTTTTTTGATACTCAGGAGAAAATTATTAAAAAGTATTTACTGCCTGGCTTTGTTTGTCCCGATAATGATATATTTTATTCCCCTTGTGCGGCATGATATCGAACCTTATCTTTCCCCCAGGGAATCATGCACATACCTGCTTAAGAATTATAAGATAGATAACGTTATTTTAAGTTCAAAGTTTTTCGTGCGCGGGGTAAAATATTATACGGATAAAGAGGTGGCGGTAATTGATATGCCGGGCACCCAATTTTTTAGCCCCCACCCTGTGCCTTTTTTAAACACACAAGGCAAAGTGCGCGATTTCCTGCGCGGGCAAAAGACTACTTACGCTATATTAAAAAAGAATTCGGTTGAAGATGTCGACCAGCTTGTTGGCGGGGAATTCAAATATACAGTGTTAAAGATCATAGGCAATGAATATATCCTGAAAATTGAAACCATTGCTAAATGATAGCGTAGATATTTCGCTCTCGGGATATTGTTCGCGTGCGAAATTTTTCGCCGTGTGCTTCGGTTTACGACTCACTCCCGGACAGACTTACGCTTGAATGAGAGTCCTCCGTTCGTCGTAAATCCTCGCACACATTTGCCGAAAAATTTCTAATTGCACGCTTAACAATATCCCTCGGCAAAATATCTATAATTAAGCGGTTGGCTTGGCTTGTTTTGAGCAGGGCGTGGAGGCAAGGAGCGGGCATGGTTCACCCGCTAAATGGGGACTAAGTGAGAGCGACGCCAGCCGACCCGAGCGAAGTTTTGCCACGCTGGGGCAAAACGAGCGTCCCTGCGAGAAACAAGACAAGACAGACGCTTAATTGTAGGTAGGATCTCGAGGTCTCGCAAAATCAGCAAGTTGAAATGTAACGGTAACGAGGGAGATTGCAAAATTACAGTGATGAACGATAAAAAGAAGACCGCGTTCCAGCTTATTTTACTTTTTGGCCTGGTCAGCCTTTTTGGCGATATGGTCTATGAGGGGGCGCGCAGTGTCAACGGCCCGTATCTTAAGACACTCGGCGCCAGTGCCGCCATAGTTGGCCTGGTTGCCGGGCTTGCCGAGTTCTTAGGTTACGCGGTGCGCCTGGCTTCGGGGTATTTTGCCGATAAGACCAGGGCTTATTGGTTATTTACCCTCATAGGTTATGGAATGCTGGTCAGCGTGCCTTTATTGTCTTTAGCCGGGGTAT
>Ga0265296_1002472_pt1 | contig 18593 bp, 18 predicted proteins | sample MunlanPumphouse1_FD_189073 | JGI IMG/M metagenome (GOLD analysis project Ga0265296, IMG submission 189073) | Groundwater microbial communities from a municipal landfill in Southern Ontario, Canada - Pumphouse #1 | ecosystem: Environmental > Aquatic > Deep subsurface > Groundwater | place...
GCGGTGATTATTATACAAAGGCATACAGCAAAAAATACAACGATTAATACACCCTCTTTGGGTATCGGTTAAGGTCATAGGCCTCCTCTTCATCATGGGGTCGCGGTATAGATGAAAAGGAACCTTGTCGTGAGCCGGAATCCCAAATTCATCCAGATTTTGGCAAGGAGGATAAAGCTCGTTCCTAATGATCTGGCCTTCTTTTCTATAACATAGCCCTTTGACATTTTTCGGCGAAAGATCGTTCTTTATCAGATCCAATATTGTTGGCTCAGCCTCGCTAAAAACCGCCACATCCAGATCAACATTGGACATAAGGGTCTCTTCCGGCAGAACCATGATGTGCGAGCCTATGGCCACGGTTAATATGCCCTTATTGACTTCTTTAGCTAAGGACGCTAATTTTAGATCGTTATTTATAGTTGTTGTGGAAGTGGTAAAAATCAGGATATCCGGATCCAGTTGAACGATCTTCTCTTTAACCTGGCCCAAACTAGAGAACGTGGCGTTGGCGTCAAATATCTTGCAATCAATATTATGTTTCCTTAATAAACCCGCGATGATCATCAGGTCCAGGGGAGCCCACGATATCTCGCATTTAGCTGCCCCAAAACTTCCTAAAATGCGGATATTCCCGTAATTGGATAACGGAGGCGGCTCAACAAGAAGTATTTTTTGCTTTTTCAAAGGATTTCCTTGATTATATTTTTAAGCATGTAAATAAAACCCTTAGTGTAAAGAAATAATTTTTTAGGGCAATAAAATATATCCTTTATTTTGTTTGTTAAAAAACGCGGGCTAAAAATGATGCTTTTGTAAGCAAGAGACAAATATTTATTCAGCTCTTTCCCGCTGGTCGAATAAGCTACAAATATCGGATTATCGGATATCATGATAAAATCTTTCCAGGATGCCTTATTCATCGTGCCATATTTTTTAAAATCCTTATAAATCTCTGTCCCGGGATAGGGCGTCATGATGGAAAAGACGGCGTGGTCAGCCTTGATCTCTTTTACCAAATCTATTGAACGCTGCATATCCTGGCCGTTTTCTCCGGGAATACCCAGGATCACAAAAGCCCCGGCTTCAATTTTTGCTTCCCTGGTAATTTTAAAGGCATGCCTTATTTTTTCCACAGAGCTGACTTTATTCAAGAGTCTGAGTGACTTCTCATTGGCGGATTCAACGCCATAATAAATCCTATAACAGCCCGCCTTCTTAAGATACGAAAGTACCTCCTCGTTTATGATATCGACATGGCCGTTACACCACCAGGAAATATCCAGCTTTTCTAAATACGAACAGACTTCTTTAACCCAATCCTTGCCCAAAATGAACGTATCGTCATAAAAATGTATTTCCTTGATCTTGTAGTTATCCACGAGATATTTTACTTGCTCATACACCTTGCCGGGGTTAAGCTTACGGACCACCTCGCCAAAAATGCTTTTAGTGCAAAAAGAGCATTGAAAGGGACAGCCGCGGCTGCATAACATGGATATAGCGGGAAACCTGCGATAATTTAGCGGTGAAGGCGAGTATAAATGCATGGGCAATAGATCATAGGCAGGTAATGGAATTGTATTTATATCTTTTATATATTCTCGCCTACGGTTAGTAACGGATTGCCCGTCTTGCCTGTAGATAATCCCGGCGACCTTGTCCAAGCGCTTATCAGAGCTTAAATAAGCCTCAACTAATTCGACAAAAGTAGCCTCGCCTTCTCCCAAAACACCCACATCAAGGTCGCCGCATTCTTGCATAGAAGAAAAAGACTCCGAAGTGATGTGCGGACCGCCCAAAACAGTAAGCGTTGACTTAGAGCATTCCTTGACCAGTCTTAATACCTCAAAAGCATTGTTGATCATCGGCGTCGTTGCCGTTACTCCAACAATTTTAGGATCAACCTCTGCTATACGCTTTTTCAGCTCCTTAAGAGTAAACCCTTCTGCTAAGGCGTCTATTATTCTTACAGAGTACCCTTTTTCAATGCAGGCAGAGGCTATGTAAGCCAAACCAAGCGGAGGATTTGCCTTTGTCCCTAAAGAAGAAAACCAGAATCTATATTCTTCTTTACGGCTAAAAGGAGGATTTATGAGTAATATAGTATTCATTGTGATTTAAAGCATGAGCTTAAAAAACCCTTGAGACCAATATAAAGCCTCCTCAAATCGTTCCAGCCGGAACGAGAAAGTATTCTGAATATCTGACTTGGCCTCAAATAAAATTCTCTTAGTCCTTTATTTATATATTTGTCGATATCTTCTTTGGTCAAATTTGAATATGATAAAATAGTCGCCTGTTCGTAATTTTCCGCAACCCACCCATCCCAAGATTTAGGGACCAAATAGCCGTTCTTTTTTGCCCAATTATAGATATCCGTTCCGGGATACGCGCAAATACCGGAAATCTGCACCGTATCTAAAGGCAGGCTTTTGGCAAAATCTATGGTTTCCTGACAAGACTCGCGTGTTTCTCCGGGAGCGCCAAGCATAAAACAGCCGTGAATAACAAAACCCAGCTTGTTGGCAGCCCGGGCAAAGTTTACGGACTGTTCAAGAGTAATACCCTTATGCACGGCATCTAACGCTCTTTGCGTGCCAAATTCAAACCCGGTCATGAGCATCCGGCAGCCCGCCCTTTTCATGAGTGGCAATACAGAAAGGTCTATGTCCACCCGGGTATTACAGCTCCAGCAAAACTTAAGGCCCCTTTTAAGCACCTCTTCACAAAATGCCGTAACGTATTGAGCAGACGCTGTGAATGTATCGGTTTCAAACATTATCTCTTTAATATACGGGAACAACTTATAATCATATTCAATTTCATCCGCTACTAACTTGACATTACGCAGGCGCAATTCTCTTTTATATAAGAGCGGCGTATCCCTGCAAAAAGTACAGGCCCCAAAACACCCCCTGCCGGAAATCAGAGTTAGAAAGGGGAACCTTTTGCCTCCGTCATAATACCATTCAGGACGCACAAGATGCCAAGCCGGATATGGCAATTCGTTAACATCTATAAGGCCCCTCTCGGGATTGTTAATAACAAAGCCATCCTTGAAATAGGAAATGCCTAAAATTTGTTTAATTGACACACCGTTGGATAAATCCCTGAGCGCATAATCGTATTCCCCGCGGGCAACCACATCTACCGCGCCAGCTGCGATATTAAAGGTATCCCTGACTTCCGCGGTTACGTGCGCCCCCACTAAAACCGTAGTACATCCTGTTATTTGTTTTATTAATTTAGCATAAAGGATATCGTTATTTATGGTCGGGGTAGTCGTATGCAAAACCGCCATCTGGGGCATAAAAGAAAGAACTTGTTTTTCAATGTCTTCTCTTTTTAGGTTAAGGGCAGCGCCGTCAATAAACCTTACGCTATGCCCTGCCTGCTCCAATACAGCGCAAGCAATAAGCAGCCAGTCCGGATGGCGTTGCACCCTCCCGCGGGATCTGGCCGCCCAACGCGCTGACCTGCAAAAGTTATTTACAAACGGGGGATTAAGGACAAGGATTTTCATTGGGATTCCGCTATTTCCCCTTCGAAATTTCTTCTTCCAGTATTGCGATTTTTTGTAAAAGGCTTTTATTCTGCTCGCTTAAAGAAGAGATCACAAAACTAAAATGCAGGCAAAAGGTTAAGATAAAAAATAACCCTAAGAGTATTAACGCGATCAAAGGAGCTTTAATCCCTAAAAGTTTCGCGATTAATAAAATCAGGCTCTTAAATAAAGAAAGTAAAAATATAATGACTCCGATCGTAAACCATAGGATGGCGTATTTCTCTTTGAGCTTATTCCTCCTGGTCATCTCAACGATCAAAAATAAAAAACTCACGCTTAATACGATAGATACTATACGGCTAGTTAATGTCTCCATATCTAAATTTCTCCTTTTTTAAAGAACCGATAAACAAAGAAAAAATAACCTTAAACATATAATACATTGATTTGGAAACTGTGATAGTTGATACGCCATAATTTCTTTTGTTCATCGAAATGGGAATCTCTTTTATATTGAATAGATCATGGTGAATAAATATTTTTGGTTCCGGATAGTCTTCCGAACAGCTCTTGGCAAAAAATTCATAGGCCCTCCGGTTCATCGCGCAAAAACCTGAAGTCGGGTCTGTTACCTTCTTTTTGGAAATCAATGTCAAAATAAACGAAATCAAGGCAATGCCAATCAGCCTGGGAAAAGATGACTTATAGGCGGATTTACCCAAAAAACGAGAGCCGATAACTATATCAGCATCATTATTTAATAAAGGCGAAATAGCGTCTTTAATAAAACTCGAATCGTGCTGGCCGTCAGCATCGATCCGTACGATATAATCATAATTATTCTTTAAGGCGAACAGACAGCCGGTTTGAAAGCTTACTCCTATCCCGGCGTTGAAGGCATGATTTAACACTATCACCCTATTCTTGGCTGCGCATTGCTTGGTGTTATCTCTGGAGCCATCGTTAACCACCAGAATATCAAATCCAACACAATTAGCCTTTAGGCCCGCGATAACTAAGCCAAGATTAAGCTCCTCATTAAATGCCGGAATAATTACCAGTATTTTATTTTCTCTTAAAGAATGCATAACAGGGCTTAAATTTAATTACCCCCGCGATCATCCCAAGGGCCCGGGCAAACGCTCTACAAAATGTTACGAAAGAAAAAAATAGTGCCGCAATTATCCCGAAGTTCCCGCACATCGCAAAATCCGTAGCTATCTGCATAACTAATAAGATGGCTATAATAAATAAAAAGGTTGTATATACAAAAAGGTTGCCGCAAAAAGCTGCCAAACCCAAGGCAATAAGGGCCAAAAACGGTTCGGAAATATCCTTTATTTTTGTATAGTTGTCCCCGCTTAAGAAATCAGGGTGTTCTCCGTAGAGTTTCACCCTCCAGAACCCATGATAGAACTGGTTCCTTAGGTATCCCGGAAGATGCTCAGAGTGATTATGAATTACCTTCGCGTCTTTCTGGAATCTTATTCTATAACCGGCTTTGGTGAGCCTATAGGCCAGGTCAACATCCTCTGCGCTGGCATTTTTGTATGATTCATTGAATCCGCCTATAGATTTGAGCGCTTCGCTTCTTATAGCTACGTTGAAAGAGCCGAATACGTTGACGTATTGCGGCATATGCCTATGACGATACATTAATTCCTGGTGAATGCATCTTTCTAAAAGATTGGAATGCTCTTTTAGGCCGTAACTACCGGCGACAACATCTACTTTGGGATCAAAAGCCCTGAGCATGCGCAACACCCAATCATCTTGCGGAATACAATCTGAATCAGTAAAAAAATATATCTCTGCCTTGACATGTATCCATCCCGCGTTTCTTGCCGCAGCCGGCCCCCTGTTGCTTTGATACAGATAAGTTACAGGTAACTTTTTCAAGCTGGATGCGGTGGAGTCGGTTGAGCCGTCGTCAACCACAACCACTTCGAGATTATCGAAAAAACGTTTCTGCCCAAGGATTGCGCCTACGCTATCCGGCGCTTCTTTTTCCGCGTTATAGACCGGAACTATGATCGCTATTTTACTGATAACGCTATCCAAGAATCATCTCCCCATTTCACATCCGTGATTAACCAGTTCTTGGCAAACTTTTTCAAACTCACCAACACCTTTATGATAGCCTTATCCTTATATAAAAACCGGCCTAATACTAAAGCCCTATCAGCATTATATTCCAGCAAGCTGAGCTTTATCTTTTCTACGGAAGACAGGTTGAATCTGCCGTAAAGAGATATATCCCTGCCTTTATCTATACTGTGATATCCTTCGGCGTATACGCTAGAAAGCAAAAATCCTTCCCTATTCTTTATGCAATCAAGATAGAATTTCGATACCGAAAGGGGATCGGCGGGATTACGGAAAAAACCCGCGTATATTAAAAACATTACCCCCAGAAATATAAGAGAGAAAATAATAATCCGCTTCTTCACCTAAATACCCCAAGAATATATTTATATCTGCAATATTCAAACAATCTTTTAAGGACAGTGCTGGTATTAACATTTTTATCCAAGAATGTGTCGGACTCTCCACTCCTCCAAGCCTTAAATATAGCCCACGGAGTCTCGAATTCAGCGTTAAAAATGCATAGATGCCAGTGCAAAAATAAAAAAACCGAATAAACGGTAAATAAAATCACTAGGATCACCGCTTTTTTGCCGAATCGCTGTAGAAATGAAGCCAATCCAATACAATAAATAGGAAAAACATTTACCAGATATCGATTAGAAAACGACCACCCTCCATACCATTCATAGAAGAAGCCGTACAATAATACAAATGAAACCCATACTCCTGATAATACATACCCTAATATTCTGTACTTTTTGGGTAAAACCAGTAATCCGATGACCGACAAGAGGGTTACGGGAGACCAAACAAATAACCCATGCAAAGGATGGACCAACAGCTTCAAAGCATACTTAGGTAGCGGGGCCAGGCTTGTTACCAGGCTGCCGGTCATTAAAAAAGTTGAAGATCCGCGGTTATAAGTAAACAAGATCAAGGGGATTATCCAGGCAAAACTTAAGAATCCGATCGCAATTTGTTTAAAATTTCGGTACCTTTTTTGGCTAAAATAGTATCCCGCGGCCAATATAACTAATACCGCGTTAAAATAACGGACTAAAACAGCAGCCACGCAGAACGCCCCCAGCCAAAAGGAATTCCCCGATTCTGAATAAATATTTTCTATAAATAGATATAAAAAAGCGGTAATAATAAAAACGTCAGCCGCGTGGTTCATGGAGGGCATAACCACGGCAACAGAAAAAGCACTGGTCGAGAAAACCATGCTAAGAACCGGCAGTATCCTGTGGCTAAAGTTCATCCTCTTTAATATCCTGATCGAAAAGATAATCGAGATAAGCAAATAAAAATTACTGGCTAAGTTGATAGAAATTTGCCTCAAGGTTATTCCGTTATAATTCGGGTGAATTTTTAAAACATTCTCTAACCAATAGGATAATAGATAAAAAGGGGCATTTAAAAAAGCACACCCGGACTGATAAAAACGCGAGTCGCTCAAATACTCCATCGAACTTTCGGGCTTCAAAATATGGAGCACGCGCTCCAGGAATGCGTAATACTCCTTTCCATCCCCTTGTACTCGATAGATGTTAAATCCTAACGCAAAAAAAATAAAAATACCCCCTGCGATAACCTCTTCCTTATGTTTTCTTAAATATTCAAACATCGTTTTTTTCGTTAAAACCCAGTTGTTTATCTTTCACAAAAGCTTCGTAAAGCTTTGACATATATTTAAAACGATATCCTTGATCCTTCGCGTATTCTAAAAACATAGTGCAAAAATCAATCCCTTTAAACTTGTTTCTTCCGTAGATAAATTTCCAGAATTTCGGAAGGCGGCTGAAGGATTCTTCCTTTACGATAAAATCATGCAAATGAGTATTAAAACAAATATTATCAGGTAATCCGAATAAGCGGAATGACTCTAAAAAAAAATTTATTCCAAGAAGCTTCAGGTATGACAGCGAAAGCGTGAACCGCAAAGGCGTAATGGATGTAAAAGGTATCTCTACAATATCAGTGTTTCCAGTATAATAAATACACCTCTTACAGAATAGATAGCGAAATGGATTCGGATAGTAAGACGGGAATATGCTTGAATCATATAAAAAGTTATATTTTTTTAGCAATCTTACTGTTTTATCGGATACGCGCCCCTGAGGAACACGGTATCCCCTAGGATGCTTTCCAAAATAATTAAAATATGCCTGCCTTGATTTTGAAATCTCATCTTCAATGTCCGGCCGGTCGACATTGTGGGTATAGCTATGGGCTTCAAATTCACAGTTGAATTTTTCGAATATCTTGATGATATGGGGGTATTTTTCAAAAATTTCCCCGACCACAAAAACAGTGATCTTGGCTCCCAGAGAACTTATCCTGGCCAATATTTCCTCTATCTCTCTTGTATTTTCAAATATCTTGTACCCGCCGACAAGCCCTGCATAATCAGGTTCTAAATCTAAAGTAAAGGCTAATGTCTTCATGGTTATAATCTAAAAATAGTTTCTAACTTTTAGTAAGGATAAAATTACCAAGCACTAATGCGTCTAAGCCGTTTGAATAGAAACAACGAACTGCCTCTTGCGGAGAACATACAATAGGCTCGCCTCTTACATTGAAAGACGTATTTAAAACAATGGGGTAACCGGTGCTTTTCCCCAGGTTGGAAATTAAAGAATGAAACAGGAAATTACTTTCTGATGTAACTGTTTGGGGACGGATACTACCATCCGCATGGACCACGGAACTTAATTTTTCCTTTATGGATTCTTTGGCCTGATAAGCAACTGTCATAAAAGCGCTCTCTTTAGGATTATTAATGTAATCCTCCTTATTTTCATCGGCCAGGGAAGGACAAAACGGCCGCCACGATTCCCTATATTTTACCTCTTCGTTAACTTTATTTTTGACTCCCGGGAAAACAGGATTTGCCAGAATAGACCTGTTCCCCAGAGCCCGGGAACCAAACTCCATACGGCCCTGGAACCAGGCAATTATCCTACCTGCCTCCAGAAGACTAACCGCCTCCTTCACGGGATCTGATAACTCCCGGAAATTTACCTTACAATTTTTAAGCATAGCGCGGATCTGGTCATTTGTAAAACCGGGCCCTAGATACGCGTTTTCTAAAGGATTCCTAATATTTTCTCCGTGCTCTTTTGCAACAAACATCGCCGCGCCAAGTGCTGCCCCGGCATCGTTTGAAGCAGGCTGAACAAAAATACTTTTACATCCAGACTGCCGCAGAATTTCTCCGTTCATCTTACAATTCAACCCCACCCCTCCGGAAATACATAAGTTTTCCATGCCAAATTTTACTACCAATTTTTTTGCGAGCATAACTGCCGCGCGCTCTAGGAGCTCTTGTGCTGCCCAGGCAATATTCACATAGGTATCCAAAAGATATTTGCTTTGAGCCATTCCATCAATTTGCGTTTTCTCGCCATATGAAACCGGAAGCGCCAGAGGATCAATATGAGTAAAAAGTTCAACTAATCTATCGGTAAAACGCTTACCGTAAAAATGCCCGCCAAAAAGGGTGTAAGTAGGATCGACTTCATATTTATCGCATTTAATCTTCAACGCCTTGCCTAGGGGCTCGATCCATTTATTACTGCCCCTTTCTTTTTCTCCTAAAGCTGCCAACCCCATTAATTTTCCTTCATCTCGATAAGGCAAAAAACCTAAATACTCTGTAATCGCCGCATAAAACCAACCAAGAGAATTAGGTATGGGGTAAGTTTCCACAACGCGAACCTCAGCCTTATCACCTATCGCAAGCTGAGTGCACAAGTCTTCACCATGGCCATCGATAGTCAATATCCCGGCTTTATCGAACTTACTACAGAAATATGAACTATAAGCATGCGCTAAATGATGCGGGACAAACTCTATCTGAGGAATACCCCCTTTAAGCCCGGCCAATCGCAGGCCTTCGCTAATCTTTGTACGCACCTTTAAGGGATGATAATCCGTTAATCCCTCTAGAACAGAAAACAAAGTAGACTGTTCTTTTCTGGCATGATAAGACCTGCGTTCTTCCAGCGCATATCTAATATACGTTGAAGAAAAATTTCGCGCCATCGCCCAGGGATATTTTTTCACATCCCAACCAAAAGCAATCCTATTGATCGAATCTAAATTTAAATGAGCATAGTTCAAGCAGTAAGCAACCGCTTTAGCGGGAAATAAGCCCTCGCTTACCTTCAAGCGGGTAAATCTTTCTTCTTCAGCAAAGGAGATACATTTTCCATCCTGCAAAATACAAGCAGCTGGATTCATACCAAAAGCGATGATGCCTAGTATATTCATTAAAGTTATTTCCGGATGGCCCAGAAGTCGGCGGCAAGGGCCTCTAGATATGCAAAAGGCATGGTGAAATAGCCGGACTGGCCCCAGCGGAAGCCCCAGGAATTGCGCACCAGAAAACGCCTGTCTTTTTGGTTGTAGCCAACAGCTAATACCGCGCGTCCGCCAATTGCCCGCTCGCTTTTTTTAGGCATATTTGCGATGCCGCTGCGCTCTACCTTTCTGGATAGAAAACTCTTATAGACAGTAAAGCCGAAGACAAAAAGAAGCTCCGGAGTCAAAATCCTCATTGCCGCGTAAAAAAAATCGCGCTGATCAGGGATATCCAGCAGCCAGCCGAAAGAAGGAGGTTTAAGGAGTTTAGCCATTTTTCTTAGCTACCGCTGAAAAACCCTCTTTTCTGTCATCCTGAGCCCTGACCTTGAGCGAAGCGAAAAGGAAGGGCGAAGGATCTCGTTTTTAGATTCTTCGTCGAAACTTCGTCTCTCCTCTGAGCGATAGCGAAGAATCTGTTTTTTCGACTACCGAAGAGATTCTTCATTCGCTTCGCTCATTCAGAATGACAAATTCATCATCCTCGGAAAAGACGCGACAGTCACCTTACATGGCTAATATACAAGGATATAATATGAAAAAATTGGCTATAATACAAGGCATATTATATGAGAGTACCGCTCTAAAAGAACCTGTTGCCTAAGAAGGGCGCATATATGCATGTTCTCGACTCGCCAGCAAATTTATCCTTCGAGCCTGTGTAAAAGCCTGCTTCGAGCGAAGCCAACATTAATCTTCTCGACCATGCTCGAAGAATAATGTTGGCTGAGTCGAGAAGATAAATTTCCTGGCTCGCTCGAACAGTATTTTGTGTGCTCGGCAACAGACTCCAAGATAAGCAGTTACAAAACATCTTTCGGTGACAGTCACCTTTTACTGAATACACCCGACCTTTTAACTAAAATACTTCCCTTGTCCAGACCAAAGTTAAGCGACTTTAAGGTGGAGAAAATTTTAAAAATCTCCACCTTTCCTATTTCCTCTTTTTGCTAAAAATTCCAAAAGTCTTCAAAAATATGCCCTCTAAGCGCCTCTATAAACCACAGCCGCCAATTGCTCATTAAGCGACGCCTTCTCCTTTTCAGGAAGAAGAATATCAATATCAATGGAAAGCCTTACTGGAGGATACTGATGTAAAAGAATCGACGTTCCACCTTTAAAAATGAGACTGGGGTAAGCCTCAAGCAAGGGTGGTAAAAGGTTTAAGGCATAGACGGCTTTTTCAAATATCCCCGGATCCTTAAAACAAAGATCCTGCCTCAGCTTCTCTATGATTTGTTTTTCAAACACAGCCACTCCTCTACCTATAGGCTTTTACCAACTTTTGCAATTAGTTGACAGAAGCCTATAGCGTAACTATTATTGTTTTCAATGAGTTGCGGAAATAGCTGACACAAGCACTTGCGCCTTCTACTATAGCCTATTAACTCTCCTATATTGATCCGATAAAGCCTGACCAAATCCCACCATAACTCAAAATAATCAGAATGCCCAATGTAGGAATACTTATCAATATCAAGATACATATCTACCAGAATCTTTTCCAAGGCCGGAACATTGCCCTCTCGCGGAGAACGTGATGGCATGGCACGAACAACCACGGGATCAAGGGTGACATCAAATCCTGCAAAGAACGATTTAACCCGCCTCTCCTTCAAAACGCCGCGGTATTTGCCATACAAATGCTCGTGAATATGAAAGACCAGATCTTTTTCAACCTCTACAAAAGTAATATGATGAGTTTGAGTATGATGATATAAAGGCGCAAAAATCTTTGTATCCCATATCAGAAAATCAACAAGCGGATAATTTTTCTTGAGGCACTGCCGGATAACTTCTACTCGCCGAACAGCCGTGAATGGAAACTTTTCAGCAACAGTCGATAAAAATCCATACCCAGCCTCAAAAACAATCTTCTCTTGTTTTAACTGAAAAAGATAATCCTTCACCAGCTTCTTCTCAAAATTGACATCTTGAAGGATCTGCGGTAAAGAAAAATACCGATGCTTCTTTATGTATTCTCTAACTAACGCTTTTTTATCCAAGGCGCACCTCGCTTCTGGCAATACAGAACTTCCTTAGTTTATGCCTTAAATTATAGCATATTTTAAGGTTTTTTACTGGGGTTTTTTCGGAAGAAAAACGGATAAATTGCTATTTACGAATGGCCCAGAAGTCGGCGGCAAGGGACTCTAAATATGCAAAAGGCATAGTGAAATAGCCGGACTGGCCCCAGCGGGAGCCCCAGGAATTGCGCACCAGAAAACGCCTGTTTTTCTGGCTGTAGCCAACAGCTAGGACCGCGTGGCCGCCAATCGCCCGCTCGCTTTTTTTAGGCATACTTACGATACCGCTTCGGGCTACCTTTCTGGACAAAAAACTCTTATAGACAGTAAAGCCGAAGACAAAGGGATAGCCATCTGCAAGACAAGCAAGCATTTCCGGTAAGGAATAAATCCGGTGGTAGGATGCAATACAATGTTTTTTGGCTTCCTCGTAGCAGCGTTTAGGCGGTTTCCGGGCGAAGCGTGTAATCTTATACGGCCAGCTTTTTTCCCAGCAGCAACCCGTTTTCTTCAAAGTTTTAATCCCATCGCGTAAAGAAGCTCCAGAATCAAAATTCTCATTGCCGCGCAAAAGACGCTCGTTATAGTAGATAAAAAGCCGACTGACATCAGTATAGGCAAGGTCCGGGAGCTTATCCAGAAATTCTAAATTACCTGCCAAGGCACAGGCAGTGCAGCTGCCTAAACTTCCCTGCTGTTCCACTAAAGTGCAATATACGCGCAGGTCTACCTTGCCGGGGGCCCTGATCCTCGGCTTAATCGCGGCGTAAAGGTAATCACGCTGATCAGGGATATCCGGAATCCAGCCAAAGCCTTGATGGATAAAAGTTTTGCCCATTATTTTGTACCTCCTGCTTCCTTTTGAGCTAGTCAGTTACAACTGAAAAACGCTAACTTTGTAACAGTTCAGCTTTTAAGAAACGTTTCGAGGAAACATCAAAGGTGACTGTCACAAAAGGCGTATTTCTTGCAGAAATAATTGTAAAAAATAGAAGCGGTCCCTTTATTCGGAATCCAGCCGAAACGTTGATTACTAAGCGCTTTGGCCATTTTAGATTAACTGCGCGCCTATATCTGAAACAGAGACAGCTTTAATTCCCGGGAAAAGGCAACGGATACCATGCTTCGTGCCGTTAGGAGGCTGAAGATGGACAAGATACTTTTCAACTTTATAACGAGAAACCGCGCGCGCTAACTTATTTAAAGGCACGCACATTGCCGGATTGACAGAACGCGCAGCCTTAGCTTCTATCATAATGATTTTTCCGCTTGCCCCCGGCACGATGAAATCAACTTCCAGCCCCTGCTGGCCGCGAAAATAATAAATCTGCCTTCTTTTGCCCCTATTTATCTGATGCTTGGCTATTTCAGAGGCAACAAATCCTTCAAATATCTGGCCTAAGAAAGGCGATTTACGCAGCGCGGAAGCCGTTTCAATACCCAAAAGGTGCGAGGCAAGCCCGGAATCGGTAAAATAAATTTTGGGGGATTTAATAAGGCGTTTCCCGAAATTCTCATAAAAAGGCGGCACCACGATAATCTGCCCGGTAATCTCAAGAATATTAATCCATTCTGCCAGTGCCGGCACTGAAACACCCAAAGGGGCGGCGATATCGGTTTTATTAAGAACGGCGCCGCAGCGGCTGGCAAGGATTGAAAGAAATCTGCGAAATAGCGAAAGGTCCTTAATCGCGCTTATAGCGCGCACATCGCGTTCAAGGTATGTCTGAATATAGGAACTAAACCATATCGAAGCCGCCTTTGGCCTGGCAAGCGCTTCGGGAAAACCGCCGCCGCTCAAGGAAACCCTTGCATCTTCCTCTACAGATAATAGAAATAATTGAAATACGGCAACCCTGCCGGCCATAGATTCAGATACCCCCTTCATCAACGGGGCATCCTGCGAACCAGTAAAATACCATTGCCCAAATCGTGACGGCTTCTCATCAATGCGCGTGCGCAGATAATTAAAAAGCTCAGGCACGTTTTGGATTTCATCTAAAATACAGGGAGGTTTGATTTCCTCGGTGAATGACCGCGGGTCCGCTTTTATCCGCGCTATGATATCCGGATCTTCCAAAAGGTAATACGACGCTTTCGGGAAAAGCTTCTCAAGCAGGACAGTCTTTCCTGCCCTGCGCGGCCCGGTTACAAGCAGGGCAGGAAAGGCGCGCGAGGCATGAAGTATTTCCTTTCCTATCAAGCGGTTTATGTATCGCATATTGAGAATTATAAACTGCTAACTTAAAAAACTCAAGCTTTTTTTAAGGGGTAAATAGAGTAAATAGGGACAGATAATTGTGCTGACTTTCTTCATTCCCGGAAAAGTGACAGAAAGGTGACAAAGTCACAAAAGGCGTGACAGTCACCTTTTCATCTTTTCATCTTGGCTAAAATTCCGGATACATAGCCGAATGTTCTTTTAGGGTTATCCGGGTTCTTCATCTCAACTATCTTAAAAGCCTCATCCACCTTAGCTGCGCCATAAATGTTAATAAAACTGGCTATCATCTCAATCACGCTTAAATCAAAACCTTTAAAAACTACAATAGCATAATTTCTGCTCTTTGCTATTAATTCTCTGCCGTATGTATCCTCAATCTTCCTTAGGCCTTGCTCAAATTCACGCATATCATATAATCCTAAGAAAACGATTAAAGGAGGCATCCTATTCTCATACCCCTCATCAATCGAGCTGTATTTGACATTAATTATATTAAAATCCCTTAAGACCTTCATTCCCGAATAAAGCGCATTCCTATTTATCCCATATTTCTCGGTAATCTGCGGGCGGGAAAGCATCCACTCCGGCGGCTGCTGTTTATGCCCCAACTCGGCTAAATTAATTAAAAGACACGCCTTGGCATTCAGATTCAATCTATTTGCCCAGCCATAATCCCAATAGCCCATAGGAAGGCTAAAACTTTCTCCCCCTATTTTCTTTAACAACCTTACTTTAATCGGCTGATTAAATTTAGTATCTATTTCAACTAATTTGTATAACTTACTTAAGCCCCGAAGCTGCCGGTTTATCTCTCTGCGATAAATTGGTCGATCCATATCCTTTAACAACCCTAAACTATCGGCCAGCACCTCGTAATTTGTATGGACCACGCCTTCGGCATTACCATCAAAATCCCTTAAAAGCAAAAGCCAAATATCAAAACCCCTTTCATTGTGCCTTCGGAGCATCTCCGGCACAACACCGTTTTCTCCCATTGCCCAAAAGGGTATATTAACCCCTGAGCCTTCTTCTAGTTCTTGGCCTGAGAGTTTTATCCGCGAAAATTCATCCAAAAGCTGCCTGGCTAATTCAGGTGAATCAATTAAAAATGATGTCTCGTTATTTCTGGCAAGCGCGGCGTCAGACCAGTTGTGACTTCCGGAAATAACTATTCTTTTATCAATCACAATGGCTTTATTGTGGGTGTAAACTACCGCACCGTCAAAATAGGCCTCAATTCCCTTATCCTTAAGAAACCTGAAAGCTTCATAATTTGCCTGGCCCGCGGTAAAACCAGAACTGCTCTGATAATCCAAAATGACCTTAACCTCCACGCCCCTAAGTTTAGCCCCAGCAAGCTCATCCACCAGCTGAAAAACTCTTGAGCTTTTATCTTCTTTATTGAAACTGATTAAATACATCACTACAAAGATCGATTGCTTTGCCTCAAAGATTGCCTTTTGCGCGGCTGGGAAATACTCCTGGTTGTTGAGGCTAACCACATCAGCCGGAAAAGAAAATCCGTGCGTTGTGACCAGAACAAAAACGAGGCAAACTAGTGCCCTAAACATCTTTCAGTCACCTTTGACTTGAAGGCCGCGGGGCTTCATTTTTCAAGCAGATTGACAAAAGTTTTTGGCTCAAGCAAACTAAGCTCGCCACTATCTTCAAGGAACCGGCTGACATCATTTCTAACCTTTGCCCAATCCAGAATTTCAACGGTTTTTTTAATTTCTGATTTCCAGTTGCCAGCGGTAAGCTTAACCGTCTTCCGGGATTCCTGAGCCATAGCGTTATTGAGCATAATAAAATTTGGCTCTAAGCCTTTAAATTTTGTCAAATACCATAACAAATCATACCAATCCCTGCCCTTAATGTATTCACGGCACAAAATCGCGTGCGCTTTACCGGCAAATAAAGAAGCTAAATCATAGTGCAGCATATAAAACATGAAATTTGAATTATACACACTGCTGGCCTCAATTCCCCCCCAAGGCGGATTGGAATCAACCTCTACCTTAATGGCGATTTTCTGGCTTTTCAAAGGGCTTAGGCCAGTTTCAAAAAGAATACCTGAGAATTTCAATAAAGCGCTGTGCACAGCGCGGCTATCATCGTATTTAATCTCAAGGCCGTACCCCGCTAACTTAAACTCCTGCAGGATATTCTTTACCATATCGGCGAAGTTATAATTCTTAGCATTGGCAGACAAACTGAAATCAATATCTTCAGAAAACCGCCTGATCTTGTAAATAAACCGTAAAGCGGTCCCGCCCGTGAAAACAAGGTTTTGATAAAATTTATTTTTATAGATAATATTGAGAAAATACGCCTGCAAATACTCCCTGACCCGGTTAAGGTTTTGATTTTGCGTCAAATTAGCATCAATAACCGACTTAATGTAATCTCTCATCTAAGTGTTTTATGCCTCTTCTTCCCTGATTTAATAAAACCTGTGAATGCCCGGGCAATATCATTGGTTTTTTTATTATATTTTCGCCTAAATTCATTGAAACGCTTTAAATTCAGGCTTTCGAGGTTTTGAAACCTATAGGACTCAAATTCGCTCTCGCTTCCATCCATATCTTGATGAAAATAAAAAAAATCCAGCATCGCTTTCTCGGGATAAGCAATAAAATAATCCTGCCCTTGTTCGGTTACTTTAGTAAATCCGAAAAAAAGGCCCTCCTTAATTGAACGGTATTCAAAAACTCCAAAAGGAGTCTTAAACTTTGTTGTTTTTTTGGTTGAGACAGAAGTATAAACCATTGCTGCCTCCGGGATTAAATCGTAATAACTCAAGGCATACTCAAGGCTAATATATGATGGCGAAAGTAAAAAGTTTGAAATAAAACCCATAGATAACGGCTGTTTTCTAAGGTCATTACTCAAGGCGTAAACTCCGCGTTTAAGCAGAACAAGATGCCCTTGCCTGCGCCAATATTGTACCTGGCAACGGATATTCTGCGGATCCTCACCAAGCAAAGAAAAAGTTGAGGAATCAATAACCTGATCTTTGCTATATTTTTTAACAAATTCTGTAAGCTTCATTTCTTTATATATGCAATTTTATATATCTACAGAAACAAGTATGCACGATTTATCACGCTTTGTCAAGAAAATTTAAGAATAGCCAGATCTTTTACCGGGGGCCCTTATCCTTGGCTTAATCGCCGCGTAAAGGAAATCGCGCTGATCAGGGATATCCGGCAGCCAGCCAAAGCTATAATAGGGAAAAGTTTTGTTCATTTTGCGAGTATTAACCAAATGACCTAATCCAAAATTCACGGATATACGCGGCAAGTATCCCTAAAATTAACCCTAAACCGAGAATCGCCAACGCTTTATTAATCCGGCTTTCAACAACAATTTTCGATACTATTGGCGGTTTAATAATCTCAAAATCCCTAGCACTCAACAGCTGTTCTTTCAGGTTAAATATTTTTTTCCTGATGGGAGTATATTTATCCTCAAAGTATAACTTTAACTCTTGTACCATATCGCCGCAATTCCCTGCATCCTGTTTAGCTAATTTTTGATTCAACGCATGCAGCGATTGACTGATTAAATCCTTTTCTTGTTCAATCCTTCTTATCTGACGCTCTTCAAATAAAATATTCTTTTTATAAAGTTTATTTCCTCTTTTAACTAAGAAAGCTGTGATGGCAGCGCAGTTTTCTTCTGCCAATGGAGCGCTTTGGCTTCTTACTGCTATTTTTATATACTTATTGTCACCTACATCCGTTTCCATTGCGCTGATTAATTCTGGATTAATTGGCCCTCTTAATTCTTCAATGGTTTCCATAACTTGATCTTTCGACATTAAAGGGCTGGAAATTGAGCCGATACGTACTATGGAGTAGCTTTCGTAAGCCTTAGGCGAAAACAGATAAAAGGCTAGTGCGGCTGCAAACGCAGAAAGGAAAACGACTAAAAATGTAATCTTACGCTTGAGCACAAAACGTACGCACTCTAATAAATCAATTTCATCACTGATTAACTCTGGCTCTGGCATATGTTTTAACTATTGGTAAAGCTTAGGTTTAGCTTTTAGCTTAATTGTTTAAATTATAGCATATTTTAAGCAGTTTTGCTGAAGTTTTTACCTTCGAATTTGACTCACTTTATAAGCATATTTTTCTCGACTCGCTTCGCTCGCTCGAAGAATATGGGTAACATTTATCAATGGGTAAACAAGATCGAGTAGGAGGCGAGGTTACCCCCGCCGTCCTCTCACACCACCGTACGTACGGTTCCGTATACGGCGGTTTCTGTCATCTTCCGCCCTTTAGCCTCAATGCCTGCACCATTTAACCGCCCATTCATAACTCAGGGATTCCGTCCCTTACTTTTGATTGTGGCTTCCTTGCGGAACTTCTGG
>Ga0265296_1002473_pt1 | contig 18565 bp, 16 predicted proteins | sample MunlanPumphouse1_FD_189073 | JGI IMG/M metagenome (GOLD analysis project Ga0265296, IMG submission 189073) | Groundwater microbial communities from a municipal landfill in Southern Ontario, Canada - Pumphouse #1 | ecosystem: Environmental > Aquatic > Deep subsurface > Groundwater | place...
TGGATCTATCCGTCGTGCCTCATTTCACGACACTTCAGAAATTCTTCAGCCGGATAAAAACCCTGTACCTCCGCTACGCGTTCAGGAAAACACTGAATCTTTTTTATTTCAACGACGCTCCGATCCCCATCACGGCAATCGATTCATCCGGATTTACCAGCGGATATTCGAGTCACTATTACTCAGCCAGAACCGGTAAGATTCGAAAACATTTCCTGAAAACTTCGATCTCGGTTGACACCGATCAACAAGTGATCACGGGTTTCATCGCTTCAAAAAGCCGGGTTCACGACACCCGACACGCAGCCCAACTACTCCGACAATGTCACAAGATACGACGGTCAGAGTGCTACGTTATGGATCGGGGATACGACTCCGAAGCAATTCATCGGCTGATCCGAGAGGATCTGCACGCTGATTCAATCATTCCGATCCGTTCTTGGAATAACGAGATTGTCGGGGGAACTTACCGTCAGGAAATGGCTCACCAGTTCGATAATGTCCGATATCGAAGACGACAACTGGTCGAAAACAAGTTTTCCGTCCTTAAAAGAAAATTTAGTGGCGATCTAAAAGCAAGAAAATTTATTATGCAGTTGAAGGAGATCACCGGGAAAATGATTGTCTGTAACATTCACAGGTTCTTACAATTTCTCGTCATTGAGGTTTTCTACAGAGCATAATCTTCAAATTTTCAACATTCATTATGACCGCATTGTTCGACGGGCCGGTGACTGTCATAAATGGTACAATAACCATAATTGTAACAATCCCTGTTCTCCTCGGGATGTCCTATCTGATGTACAGGTACGTTGATCAGCCCGGTATTATCCTGGCTAAAAAAATATATGATCGCTTTTTCAACAAGAGATCGTCCGCGTAATTCCCGAGTCGATATCGAAAAAATTATCGGATCTTCGTCCCCGGCTCCACCGGCTGCTGCGGAGTCAGTAGAGATGCCGAATCCCCGGCCGCGAGGATCATCCCGTTGCTCTCAACACCAAAGATCTTTGCCGGCGCAAGATTGGTCAGCACAACGACAGACTTCCCGACAAGCGTCTCAAGCGTGTGGAACTGCGCAATACCGCTCACGATCTGGCGTGTCTCGCCGCCAACATCCACCTGAAGTTTCAGGAGCTTGCTCGATTTCGGAATCACCTCGGCTGCAAGGATCGTCCCGGTCTTCATCTCAACTTTTGCGAAATCTTCAATTGTGATCTGCGGTGTCTTTTCCATCTTTTTGTTCGCCTCCCTGACGCGTTTCTGGAGCAGGGCATCGAGTTCCTTGATCTGGTCCTCTTCCATCTTGATGAAGAGCGGGACCGGTGGCTGGAGCACCCGTTCCTCTGCCGGAGCGAGCGCATCGCTGATCGGGTGCCGGGCCACCAGGCTTGTGTACCCGAGCTGGGCCCAGCACTTTGCGGCAGTCTCCGGCATCACCGGCTCGATTAAGAGCGCAAGGGCCTTGACCACCTGGATTGCATTCCGGATCACCTGAGCTGCGGCATCGCGGTCGGTCTTGATCAGTTTCCACGGGGCGTTCGTCTGGATGTAGGTGTTGCCGAATGCCGCCAGCGCCATGATCGAGTCCACGGCGCCCTTGAACTCGTAGTCCTGCATGTACTGGTTGACGGTGGCAAGACTCTTCTCAATCTCGGCCGTGATGGCGGGGTCAACGGTTCCTTTCGGGATGCCCCCAAACTCCTTCTGCGCAAAGAAGAGCGTGCGGTACACGAAGTTGCCCAGGATATTGACCACTTCGTTGTTGATCCGTTCTCCGAACATGCTCCACGAGAAGTTCAGTTCCTTGGTGTGACTCGTGTACGCGAGCAGGTAATACCGCAGGTAATCAGCGGGGAGTCCCTTATCTAGGTAATCGTCATTGGTCCAGACCACATAGCCCCGTGACTTCGAGAACTTGTGGTCGTCGACCTTCAGCATTCCGCTTGCAACAATTGCGTGTGGGGCGGAGTAGCCGGCACCCTTGAGTAACGCGGGCCAGAAGATCGCGTGGTGGTAGATGATGTCACCGCCAATGAAGTGCGTGACCCGGTTCTCACCGCACCAGTAGCGCTTCCAGTCCTTGCCGTTCACCTGTGCCCACTCTTCGGTAAACCCGATGTACCCTATCGGGGCATCGACCCAGACATAGACCACGAGATCATTGCGGCCCGGGAATTTTGTTCCCCATTCGAGCGTGCGGGTGATGCACCAGTCATGGAGTTCATCCTTGATCCACCCGATGGCATAGTTCTTCGCATTGCTGGTGCCGCGGACGGTTTCAAGGAACGGCAGGAGGAAGTCCTTGAACTCCGAGAGCTTGAAGAAGTAATGTTCCTGGTCGCGGAACTCTGCTTTCGTGCCGCAGACCTTGCAGACCGGGTCCTTGATCTCGCCCGGCTCCAGGTGTTTGCCGCACCCCTGGTCGCACTCATCGCCCCGGGCCGGCTTGCCGCAGTGGGGACAGGTGCCTTCCACATACCGGTCGGGGAGGAATCGTTTGCATTTCGTGCAGTAGGCCTGGTGAACGGTCTGCTTGTAGATGTAACCGTTCTTCTCCAGGCTTGAAACGATCTCCTGCGTGCGGTGCTGGGTGGCCGGGTCGTCCGTCATGCCGAAGCGGTCGAAGATGACACCCATCCGTTTGAAGGTCTCATCGAAGTGTTTGTGGTAGCGTTCCGAGAGCGCACGCGGGGAGATTCCCTGCTCTTCAGCCGAGACAACGATCGGTGTGCCGTGGTTGTCCGAACCGCAGACGAAGAGCACTTCTTCGCCTGCCCGCCGCATGTAGCGGACGTACATGTCGGCAGGGACGTACGTTCGCAGATGACCTAAGTGGCAGGGGCCGTTTGTGTACGGCAGCCCGCAGGTGACGAGCAGCGGTGTTTCGTTCATCAGTACTTTTTAGATGCTTATGAGTAATAAGATCTCTATCATGGCAAAACGGCTGAAACTGGCAACGCGGGGGCTGGGAGCGGAGCCGGAAAAGCCGGACGTGACTGGACTCGCCGGCTGGATCGCGGAGCACCGGGGCCGGATGGCGGATATCACCACTTACCTGCTGGACCGGACGATGGCGCCGCAGCTCGAAGCCGGGATTGGGATGCCGTGTGCGGGCGGGAAATTCTATGCAGACCGACTGCTGGCCTCCATTGACGGGATTGCGGACCGGAAGGCGATCCACGAACTGCATGCCGATACCCCGGCCATCATCGAAGATGCTGCAGGAATTGTGGTGCAGAAACGCAAGTCGTGGTGCGCAGTGCCGGCCCCCCACGCACTCTTGATCAAGGATGCGTATTACAGCGACGCGGACGAATGGTCGGATGCGATCTGCGGGATCTACAAGACGATCCTGCGGGCAATGCGGGATATGGGTGTTGCCGGGCATGTCCTGATCTGCGATGCGGCGGATGACGCCGAATGTGCTGCTCTTGCCCGGCAGAATGTCTTCTTCTTCCAGCCGGAGCCGGACCGGGCAGGGCTTGAGATCTTACTTGAGCACCAGCACAAGATTGCGGTGGGGAATGCGGAACTCCCGGTCCTTCTCGATCTCATGAACGAATACACGGTCCGGCATATCATTCTCGTTGACCCGGACCAGCCCGCGATCGATCTCGCCCGTTCACATCTTGACCCGGACCAGATCTCGGTCGGGGGGTACTGCACCGACGGCTGCGAACAGTACTGGAAAGATCTCGTGGCGCACGCGGAATGTGAGCGCTGAAAAAGAGATACTCTTTTCTAACCACCTAAGTAAAAACCACGTTGCCATCACTTGCGTAAAAAGAGATACATGAGCATCAACGTATATCTGTATCGTTACGATCTCTTATTTTTCAGCCATAAGACATAGGGAAAACCAATACGGGTTCTGCCGATTCCCAGATCGAATAACGCCAATCGTATCTTTTTCTTTAACGAGTGGGGCTTGGTACCGGCAATAATCGATTCCCGTGTTACCGGCCCTTGTGGTGGAACAAGTGCCGATGACATATTTCAGGATTATGTTTTTTATATTTAAAATATCGTGCACAGAATTCTACATTTAGTATTATAGAAAAACGAAGAGAGCACCGCTCCATAGTTCGGAAATACGTTCAGGACTCTGAAAAATACGGGATGAAATTTTAATAACAAAAAAGTACGGGGATTAAATACCCGTATAATTATGGAACTGTATGGCTGACCGCGGGGATGGTGATCTGGCCGTAGAACTGTTCCTGGTACCCGTCAGGGAAGGTGACTGTGGTCACTCCTTTTGAGAAGTCCAGCGAGACCAGCGGGGCAAACCAGTAACTCTTCAGTGCGGTTCTCGCCCGTTCGAATGAGAGGGCGGGGGTGGTATAGGTGATGCCATCATCGCCTTTTTTTACGGAGGTATAGAACGGGATGCTGATACGAGCAGAGTTGGGACTCACGCTCTCGACTGTGACCTGTGCCGAGGCCTTTGTGTTGAATGCGGACTGGAGTTGTCGTGACGGGTCGGCAAGCTGGAAGTAAACGGCGCTCTGCTCAATGAATGAGAGACCGTACTGGGCATCAATGGTGGCATCGCCATTCTGCCCGATCGTGACATCGAGGGATTTCATGGTGAAGGCGCTCGCCGGCATCACCATACATGCCAGAACAAAGATCCCGGCAATAACGATGATTGTATATTTCATGGTACTGGTAATTGGCGCATGCGGATGATAAAATCAGTGGATGCTCCGGATATAATTAATCCCGGGATTATGCAATTAAAAAAGAAAACGATCAGGCATTCCTGACCCGGACGATCAGAAATGCGCCAAGAATCCCGAGCACAATTATCGGCAGGGGCACGGGTGACTGCGTGGTCGGGACCGGGGTTGGCTGCTCCGCGGTCATCGTAACATAGATGTCCACGGTCTCGCCCTCGGCCGGCTGACGGGGCACGGTACCGGTTGCGGTTGTATACCCGGCCTTCGTGACCGTGAATTCTGAGAATGGGGTCCCGGTGGTTGCGACCGGCACGGTCAGGAGGCCGTCGGATTTGGTCACTCCCGCCATGAACGAACCGATGGTCACGGTTGCGCCGTCAACATTGGTGTGAAACGCGAGGTAGCCCTTACCGCTGCCAAGGGGCTGGACGATCGTGGTCGGCGCAATGGTACTGGATGGGCTGAGCGTGACCGTGAATGTCTTGGTCTTGTCCTGCGCCGGGAGCGTGGGCATCGTGCCGGTTGCGGTGACATACCCGCTCTTCTCCACGCGATAGGTCTTGTAGGGTGTTCCGGTGAGATAGACCGGGACCGTGAGTGACCCGCTGGAAATTGCTCCCTGGTAATTCGAGTCGAAGTATACCGACGCGCCGTTCACGTTACAGGTAACCTGGTAAAACCCGGTGGCACCCCCAATGAGCGTGGGTGAAGTGGTCGGCACAGTGGTTGCAACCGGGTTGAGGGTGGCGTACAGCGAGAGGGTCTCATCCTCGGTGGGCATGGTGGAGACAGTCCCGTAGTAGGTATCGTACCCGCTCTTGCTTACGGTATAGGATGTGTAGGGGCTTCCGGTGGTGGAGACTTCCTGCGAATAGACCCCTCCCGAGATCTTTCCCTTGGTCACGCCATCAAATGCAACGATGGCGCCATTTACATTGCAGTACACATTGATCCAGCCCTTGCCGCTGCCGGCAGGCTTGGGCGAGAGCGTGACCGTGATCTCAAGGTTTGCGTCGCCGCCCGGAACATAATTAATCTCTCCCGTGGCATCGTAATACCCATCTTTTGTGATCCTGTACGAACTGGCAGAAGTCCCGTCTGCAATGTCCAGTGACCCGCCCGAGATGGTACCTTTGTAGGTGTCATCGAGATAGACCGATGCCCCATCGGTGTTGCAGTTGATCGTCAGCCATCCCAATCCCCCGGCTGGTGCGGAGGCCGAAACCGGTCCAGCACCCAGACAGAGCATCACAAGGAGAAGTCCGAGAATGAAGTATTTCGTCATGTGATCCTCACAGGGTTTCCCTCCCTCGGATATAAGGATTGGGCTTTTGGAAGAAAAAGAGTGAAAAAACGGAAACGGTGTCAGTGGCTCTCGGCCACCTTCACGAGTTCATCGAAGTGCCGGCTCTTCTTGAAGAGCCACCACGTGAACCGCTCCACAACCGAGAATTTGAACGATCCCCCGGCCGCGTTCGGGTGGCCGCCACCGCCAAACTCCCGGGCAATGAGGTGGCTGATGGGCGGGACCGATCGGATGGAGAACTTGCCATCCTTTCCGATGATCACCTCGATCTCGGTCTTCCTCTCATCGCGGATGAAGTGAGCGGTCTCGCTCGGGTAGCCGTACATCGGGGCAAAGGCGATCCGGTATTTTGTGCCGGTGAACGTGGCGTGGGCGAGGCTCCGGTGCATCATGGCCTGCATCTCCGACCGGATCTTACGGTCCTCTTCTGCAATGTAGTCGTCCGTGAAGATGCCTTTGATGAGGCAGTCCCGGACATGGTCCCGGTTCTCCTTTCTCTGGAGCACCTGACCGAGCACCGCGGAACGGGGGTCTGCATGTTTCCAGAGATCGTAATCGCAGACCACGCGGGCCACCTCCGTTGCAACGGGATCGCCTGGCATCAGGTCGCGGGCAACGATGCCGGTGCCGCAAGTGGCCGTGTCGACTTTCAGGAGCGACACGGTCTTTTCAACCGCTGCAATCTCCTCATCGCGCCAGCGGTGGTGGTCCCGCCATTCCACAACCCAACCGTTCTTCTTTGCTTTGGCTGTAATCACGGCAGCATCCTTGCAGGCCCCGAGATCCGAGATGGAGAGGAGGTCTCCGTTTCCTTCGCAGGCTGCCACAAATGAGAAGAGCGACCCAAACCGACCCACCGAGCTCCAGATGGTAAATACGCCCTCGGTGCCGTACTTCATCCGGTGTATGGCATCCGCCCCCACGGCATCGAGATCATTATGCGTGAGATGGACGACCTTGGCCGTGCGGCTTTTGACTGCGCGGGCAAGGCCTGATTCATCGCGGGTGTCCGGGGGAGACATTGCATAATACTGTCATGCCGGCGTATAAAAATAAGCGGTTGGACCCTGGTAAATCCACTGCGGGCGACCCGATCATTTATTAGTATCAAGGAACAACATTTGTATCCCTGCCCTAGTAGCTCAGCCCGGGAGAGCGCCAGACTGAAGATCTGGTTGTCGCCTGTTCAAATCAGGCCTGGGGCACTGTTCTTTTTGTGATCTGTTTTGTATGACCCAAATCTCACACAATACGGGGGCATACGTCTCACGCAACATACATAATCCTGTCCCGCCAACGATATTCCTGAAACGTTCCCGCCGGGATCCCCGGTGCCGGAACAGCGCCGTCCCGTCACAATTCCTGTGGAGATGATCCGGTAATGGACTTCATGCTTGCTCTTGTTGGTATCGGTATCCTCTCGATCATTCTCCTGTACGTGGGGGCGCAGTACCGGCTGCCGAGCATTGTCAGTTTCCTCATCATCGGTATGTTTGCCGGGCCCTATGGTCTTGCGATCATCACCGACCAGTCCATGATCGAGACGATGGGGGAGATCGGGATCATGCTCCTGCTCTTCACGATCGGCCTCGAGTTCTCGTTTGACAAACTCCTCAAGTCGTGGCGTATTGTGGTGATCGGCGGCCTTGCCCAGCTCTGTACCACGATCGTTGCCGTCGCGTTTGCTGCGTGGGTACTCGGGGTACCGTTCCAGGCTGCCATCGTATTCGGCTTCATCATCTCACTCTCCAGCACAGCGATCGTGATGAAGATCCTGCAGGAACGCCGCGAGGTGGACACCCTGCAGGGCCGGACCCTTTTTGGGATCCTGCTCTTCCAGGACCTCGCCATCATCCCGATGCTTCTCATTACCCCGGTATTCATGGGCACGGGGGGCACCGATCTCGGGGACCTTCCCGGGGAGATTGCAAAGGTCGCCCTGATCCTCATCCTCATCATCATCCTCGCGAAGTGGGTGATCCCGAAGATGCTGTACAAGGTGGCCTCCCAGAAGAACCGGGAACTCTTCATCATCACGGTTGCCGGCATCTGCGTAATTGTTGCTTGGCTGACAAACCAGGCCGGGCTCTCCTACACGCTCGGGGCGTTTCTTGCCGGCCTCATCATTGGGGAATCGGATTACAACATCGATGCGCTCAGCCACATTATCCCGTTCCGCGACATCTTTGCCGCTATCTTCTTCCTCTCGATAGGCATGCTCCTCGATACCAAGAGCATCTTTGCCGATTCGTCGTTTGTCACGCTCATCCTCATGATCGTGGTTTTGATCATTGGCATCAAGATATTAACCGGCTTCTTTGCCTCAGCTGTCCTCGGGATGCCGGCCCGCGTCTCCATCATGACAGGTTTTGCGCTCTGCCAGGTGGGGGAGTTCTCCTTCGTACTTGCAAAGACCGGTCTTGACGCGAGTTTCATCCCGGACCGGATCTACCAGATCTTCCTTGCGGCCGCGATTGTCACGATGGCACTCACACCCTTCATGATGAACGCCGCACCCCGTGTCACCGAATTCTGGTACCGGTATGCCCCCCGGCGGATCGCACGGGATCCTGCGGGATGCCCTGAGGGGAGCGCATCCAGCCGTTCGCTCACCGATCACATCATCATCGCCGGCTACGGCATCACCGGAAAGAGCGTGGCCCGGGCAGCCGAGATCACCGGCATCCCCTACATGGTCATCGAACTGAACCCGGATATCATCCGGCGGGAAAAATCCGCCCGCCGTCCGTTCTTCCTCTTTGGGGATGCGGCCCAGGAAGAACTGCTGGAGCACGCCGGGATCTGTGATGCACGGGCGCTCGTTGTTGTCGTCTCCGACCAAGAGGTAGTGCCTCGTATCGTCCATACCGCACGGGAGCTGGCACCTGAGATCTATATCATCGCCCGGACCCAGCACATCCGCCATGCACAATACCTGCTGGATCTCGGGGCTGATGAGGTGGTATCGGAAGAGTACGAAGCGGCAAAGGAGATCTTCACCCGGGCACTGAAGAAATACCGGCTGCCGGAGTCGGAGATCGCAAAGATTGTCAGTAAACTCCAGAACTGGGGTTATGCCAAGTTCATCAAGAACGGGAACAACACGCCCACGATGGGGATGGACACTGTCCTCCTGAACTTGCGTATCCATATGCTGAACGTTGAGCCGGGCTCTTTTGCGGACGGGAAGACGATTGCGGACCTGGATCTGAAAGCCCGGTACGGGGTCTCGGACTTTGGCCTCCGCCGCGAGAACAAGACGACCCCCCAGCCGGATCTGAGTACCTGCTTACAAGCCGATGACGCGCTCATCATCTTCTCCACCGATCAGACGGCAAAAGATCTCGCATGTCTCTTCGCAAAACCTGAAATCGTCTGATTTTTCCCGGGTTCCACGGAAGACCTGATGGCCTTCAGCATTCACCATCCAGCGTTTCTCTTCGAGGAACGCAGGTTCTCATAAACTATATATCCGGTCTCTCGCTACCACTATACTGGTTATTACCCGGAAGATTTCCCTATGGACCTCCTCATCACCAGTGTAAGTGTCCTCGTCCTTGCCATTCTTCTCTTGTATTTAGGCCAGCGCCTGAAGATCCCGAGCATTGTCATCTTCCTGATCATCGGTATCCTTGTCGGGCCGTACACGTTCGGGATCATCACCAACCAGGAAGCCATCGACACGTTCGGCAATATCGGGATTGTGCTCCTCCTCTTCACGATCGGTCTAGAATTCTCGTTCCAGAAACTCCTGCGCTCGTGGCGGACGGTGATCATCGGGGGAACGGTCCAGGTCCTGGCCACGATCGTTGCTATCACCTTCATCACCGAGTTCTCGGGCATGCCCTTTAACGAGGCGCTGATCTTCGGATTCATCGTCTCACTCTCCAGCACGGCGATCGTCATGAAGATCCTGCAGGAGAAGGGCGAGGTGGATACCCTCCAGGGGCGGACCCTCTTAGGGATCCTCATCTTCCAGGACCTTGCCATCATCCCGATGATGCTCATCGCCCCCCTGCTCGTAGGGAGTGGCGGCCTTGACCTGAACTCGCTTCCTTACCAGATCGGAAAAGTCGCCCTTATTCTCCTCGTCATCATTGTCATGGCCCGCTGGGTGATCCCGGCGTTCCTGTACAAAGTGGCCTGCGAGAAGAACCGCGAGCTCTTCCTCGTCACCCTTGCCGGCATTGTCGTGCTCATCGCATGGCTGACGAGCGAGGCGGGTCTTTCGTATACGCTCGGGGCATTCATTGCGGGGCTCATCATCGGGGAGTCGGATTACAACATCAACGCTCTCGGCCACATCATCCCGTTCCGGGATGTCTTTGCCGCGATCTTCTTCCTCTCGATAGGCATGCTTTTGAACACGCAGACGATCTTCTCCGATTTCTATTACGTGGCCATGATTGTTCTCATCATCATTCTCGTAAAGATCCTCACCGGGACTGCCGCCGCTGCAGCGCTCGGGATGCCGCTACGGGTTAGTGTCTTCTCGGGTCTTGCCCTCTGCCAGATCGGGGAGTTCTCGTTTGTTCTCGCAAAGACCGGGCTTGACTCCTCCCTCATACCGAACGCGGTATACCAGGTCTTCCTTGCCGGCGCGATCATCACGATGGCCCTGACACCGTTTGCCATGAATGCCTCGCCCAAAGTGGTGGACCTCATCTACCGGATCGTGCCGGGCCGCTTTTTGGGGAGCAGGGCGGAGCCCGCAGAAGAACCGGAGAAGTTACTCTCCGATCACATCATCATCGCCGGCTACGGCATCACCGGCAAGAGCGTGGCCCGGGCCGCCGCCATTGCCGGGATCCCCTCCATGGTGATCGAACTGAACCCGGAGATCATCCGGCAGGAGCGATCCACCTTCCGCCCCCATTTCCTGTTCGGGGATGCCGTGCAGGAAGAAGTACTGGAACATGCCGGCATCCACCGGGCCCGGACGCTGGTGATCGTTGTCTCCGATGAATCATCGATACCCCGGATCATCACTACAGCACGCGAGCTTGCGCCGGACATCCATATCCTTGTACGGACCCGGCACGTGCGGCAGGCCCGGGCCCTCTTGGACCTGGGTGCGGACGAGGTAATATCGGAAGAGTTCGAAGCATCGCTTGAGATCTTCTCCCGCGTACTCCGGAGATACGAACTTCCCGACGAGGAGATCGCGTACATCATAAAAAAGACCAAGAAGATCGGCACAACCATGTTCGCAAAGAGTACTCATGCCAATGGCGAAGCAGACCTGGAAGATCCCGCCATCATGTTCAATGACCGGCACGTGCACACCTTCATCATCGAACCCGGGTCCGAGGCTGAGGGAAAGACCATCGGGGAACTGGGTCTCTCCACCCGTTTTGGTATCTTTGAGTTCGGGATTCGCAGCGGAAAAAAGACCACGAGCCGGAACGATGACTCCCGGAGACTATCCGCAGGAGAAGCCCTCATCATCTTCATCACGGACGAGAATGCCCGTGAGATCTCCTTCCTGTTCCAAAAGAGTCCGGACTCCTGACAATGCCGCTGTTGAGTGAAGATCACCTGTCACGCAATCAGAAATCCCTTTTTAACATCCAGCCGGATGATCCGTAGAGGAGGATAACTCCTTCCCGCCGGAACTATGACCAACTCTGCCCTGCCCGGTAGGATTCATCGCCCTGAAATAGAATCATTTTTCAGTCACACCACGAAATACTACGATGGAGTCAGGCGATAATGACCGAACTGTCCGACGATCTGGGAAAGGAGATGAAAAAAGTAGAAGCAGAGCGCCACAAATCGGATATCGACCGGGAGATCAAAGAACTCGGGGCGGGGATTCACAAAGTGACCCATGAAATCTCCGAGGAATTTAAATTAGGCCAGGATTCTTTTTCAGATCCGTCATCAGATCCGGCACCATAACCCAGAATGAGATATTCCTATCCGGATCTTCCCGCACTTTTTTATTTCTGCCCAAGGAAATGTTCGAGCCCGGCCTTGAGTTCCGGAATCGAGACCGGTTTTTGCAAAACCCCCAGGTGGGGATCGTTCATGTGCTCGATCTTCTCTTTAACCGAGGGAGACGCGGTGAAGAGGATCACCGGTAATTCACGGATCTGGTATTCGTTCCGGAGCGTTTCCAGAAACTGCCAGCCATTGATGGGGGACATCATGATATCCAGCAGGATGAGTGCCGGGGGATCACTCTTTACGCGTTCGAGCGCGTCCATTACATCCGGCACAAGGACCGGTTCATAACCGATCCTTTTCAGGAGGATCTCCATCATATCGAGGATGGGCTGGTCGTCTTCAACAAGCATAATCTTACGGGTCATGGTGCACTTCCTCTGGGTAGATGAATGGTAAACGTACTGCCGGCATTGACAACACTCTCTACGGTAATCGTTCCGCCATGCATCTCCAAGATCTTCTTCACGATGGAGAGCGAGAGCCCGAGCCGGTCGTACTTGCGGGACAGGGTCATCCCATCCGCAAGCTGGAATGGTTCGAATACCGAATTGATCTGATCCGGGGCGATTCCCACACCGTTATCCCGGATGGAAATGAGGTGTTCGGAATCATCAGTTCCAGATGTATAGACTACTTCAACCTTACGCGGGGCTTTGGAAAAGTTGACAGCGTTTGTCAGGATCGAGTCCAGCACATTGTAGAGCCGGTCGCTATCTGCATTGATCACAACGGCATCATCGATATCGACTGTGACTTCTGCCCTGGATGCGTAACCTCCCCCTTCGAGTACTTTTTTCACCAGGGGTGCAAGGGGAAAATCGGTCCTGGCCAGCTGGATCTTACCGCTCTCAAGGACCGAGAGATCCAGCATCTGGTTGATGATCTGCCGCTCGCGATCCACGCTCGTGAGGCAGCGGTCCAGGATCTTCTTTGTATCATCCTGGATACCAAATCCCTCCGGGTCCGAGAGGAGCAGGTTCAGGTACCCGAGTATCGGCTGAAGGGGTGTCCGGAGCTCGTGGGCCACGGTCACGATCACGCCCCGGCGCCGTTCATTGTCCAGCCGGATCTGGTCCTCGAGATGCTGTTTGTCGGTGATATCAATGATGTTCACCAGCAATGCGGGATTGTCCATATGCCGGATTGGCGTGGTCAGGAGGGTTCCGATACGAGTCCCCCGGGACTTGGTGACAAACCGGAATACCTGGGTCATCGTTCCCAGTTTTTTTACTGACCGCTCCTCAAGGAATGCTCTGTAGTGTGCATGATCCTCCGGTTCGATGAATGAACCCAGGTCTTTCCCGATACTCTCCTGCATGGAATATCCCAAAAATGCGATGAATGAGGGGTTGGTATACCGGATTGCCCCGTCCTGGACAATGAGAATGCTGGTGGGCGTGCTCTCGGCAAGCGTCCGGTACTTCAGCATATTGTCATTGTTCAGTTTCTCGGCCAGCTTGCGGGAATTGATGTTGATGATGGTACAGCTGATCGTGGACTCATCGATGCGATCCCAGGAGAGGTTCACCCAGCAGGATGCCCCGGTCTTTGTGGCAAACCGGGTCTCGAAGTCTGATGTGGTGGTCTCTTTTTTTATCCGTTCCAGGAACCGCTCCTTCTCGCGGGGGGTGAGCAGCAGATCGGGCAGGCTCTTTCCGGCAATCTCGTCCGGTGCATAGTTCAGCATGGCCAGCAGTTTCTGGTTGGCATGACTGATGGAGAAGGTGGAGAGATCAAAGAGAAGGATGCCCAGCTGGGAATGTTCGTAGATGGTCCGGTACCGGACCTCCCCTTCCCGGATCTTCTCGAAGAAGAATGACAGGACCACCCCGATCACGACAAAGAGGACCGCTTCACTGGAGATCGCGATCAGGGAATCCGTGTTGGGATATGTTGCAAAGTAGCCGATGGTCTGGTACGCGATGGCGCAGAGGGCGGCCACATAGAGACCGCGATGCCCGAACACGTACACGGCATAGATGATCGGGATGAAGAAGAGCTGGGTGCTGACCAGGCTGATCGGCTGGGATAATGAGATGGTCTCAAGCAGGATGCAGCAGATCGTGAGTGCAGCAATGACAAAGATCCTGACCAGATCGGTATCCGGTATTCCCAACCTGAACCGGACAGCTGCAGTCTCACCCATATTGATATTTGCTTTTGATTTTCTTTTTATTTAATGTCTCTATATCAGTTTTCAGATTTCATATTTCCCGGAGAATATAGTGTTCTTAAAAAAAATGCCCCGAAAAACGGTGGGTTGATATAACCCGAGGGGCAATCATCGATGAAGCATGCGCCCCCATGTCATTATCAATACCGCAATGAGTGCCGATGGAAAACTCTCCACCCGCGAACGGAGGCAGGTGAAGATCTCCGGGGCACTGGATTTCTCCCGGGTCGATCAGCTCAAGGCCGGCTGCGATGCGATCATGGTGGGGATAGGTACGGTCCTTGCCGATGATCCGTCCCTGACCGTGAAGTCGGAGGAGAACCGGAAGAACCGGCTCAGCCGGGGCGCAGACCTGCACCCGGCCCGGATCGTGGTGGACAGCCACGCCCGGACACCGGTGAATGCGAAGGTGCTCCACAAGGAAGCGGGGCAGCGGATCATTGCTATCTCGCAGGCAGCCGATGCAGCGAAGGTTGCAGAACTGAAAAAACTTGCAACCGTGATCATAACCGGTGACGAGAGGGTTGATCTGAAGGCGCTCATGGACGAACTCGGCCGGATGGGTATTCAGCGGCTGATGGTGGAAGGGGGCGGAACCCTGATCGCCGGCCTCATATCAGCCGGTCTTGTTGATGAGATCTATACGTTCATCGGCAACATCATCATCGGCGGGAAGGATGCGCCCACGCTTGCTGACGGCCCGGGGTTTGTGCAGGAGTCCGAGTTCTGCCGGCTCTCTCTGGTAAATGTGCAGAAAATGGAAGAGGGTATCCTCGTGCACTGGACCGTGAATCGCTCATCCTGATATGACCCAATGCCGTTTTAGTAATGTTAAATCCCGGAAATCTTTCCGGGATTATTGGATTGCTCACCTCTTGCGCCTCTGATCGGTCATCAGATTCATGAATATGTGTGGACACTCTTTAGGAAATAAAAAATAATGGTGAAATGTAAAATTTTTATTTGGAAATTTTGTTTTAACCCTCAGGGGACGTTGATTTTTTATTCAACACCATACATCGATAATTGTTCTGTTAAAAAAGAAACTATTGAATTGTAACAATCAACCGACGTTATCCAGCGTCATGGTAACACCCTCTTGCGTTTTGAAGTATCCGCCATCCCCCCGGAAAAGACCGGCTTCAATTTTACAGTTGGTTTCTCCGCTATCGGCGCATTTCATACTGTACCCAAGAATGGTATTCTTAACAAGGGAGCCATGGTCCGATTGGTCAGCCCGGATTGTCTTCGCATCAGAGTCTGCGAAAATCGGACTGATCGCGAGATCCGTCCCGGTGGGGAATTCAATACTGAGCTTGTTATCTTTCCCCTTTTCACCGGGGGGGAGTATATTCATGAAGGACCAGTAGGCATCGGGGTAATTGACGGGCGTGCAGCCGTTGGTGCAGCCGAAAAACGGGTCGGACACTTTAGCCTGCGTGACTTTGAGCATCCAGTACCCGTTATTCTCCTTTGGTGTACTGACACATTCAACGGTCATTGCCAGGTTATAGGTAAGGATATACGGGGATTTTGTCGGTGACATATCGGAGCCAATCGTGGTAAATTCACCCGATCCGCTTACCACACCGCTGTATGTGCCATCATAGGGGGACTGGCAGAGAGAAGCGCCGGTTTGCGATGCCTGTGGTGCAGCCGGTGAGTTTGTCTGGGATGTGCACCCGGCACCCAGAGCAATAATGAGAAGCAGGATTCCAGCAAGAAAGAACTTCTTCATGGATTGATAATATACAAACCGGGCAAATAGATGTATCGCATAAATCTTTTAATTCCTTTCACACGTACACCCGGATACGATCCCATAACCAGAACAACAGATTGGTAAATACGTCCGTGTTAAAACGGTGTCCGACCCCCGAATCCTGATCGAACCAAGAACGCGGAAGGCCAATCCTCATCATGAAGCAATGAGAGAGATCCTGTACGTATATCTCCCTCATCATTCTCGCGGCGGTCTTCCTGCTCATCGCGGTCCGGCAGGTAGGCCGGTTCAATTTAAAGATCTGGCAGATCATGCTGGGCGGAGCGGTGGCAGTCCTCGTCACCGGCCAGATCTCCCCGCTCGATGCCGCCCTCGCGATCAATATTGACGTGATGCTCTTTCTCTTCGGCATGTTCGTGGTTGGCGAGGCGCTCGTCGCAAGCGGCTACCTTGCGGAGATCGGCCGGCGGTTCTTTTCCCGGGCGAAAAATCCCGATCAGGTCGTGCTCTTCATCCTCTTTGGCATGGGCATCGGCTCGGCCGTGCTGATGAACGATACGCTCGCCGTGATCGGGACACCGCTCGTGCTTGCGCTGGCCGCGGACCGGAAGATCTCCAGTAAACTCCTGCTGCTCGCGCTCGCGCTCGCGATCACCACCGGCAGCGTGATGAGCCCGATCGGCAACCCGCAGAACCTGCTGGTTGCGATCAACGCCGGCATGGCCTCGCCCTTTGTTACGTTCGCGGTCTACCTCGCGATCCCGACACTCGCGAGCCTCATCGCCGCGTATGCGATCCTGCGCTGGTTCTACAAGGAAGAGTTCACGGCCCGCGAGTACGCGAGCCTGCCCGCAATGCCCGGCGATGCACGGCTCACGCTCCTGGTAAAATTTTCCTTATCGATCATCCTGCTGCTCGCGGCCGTGAACGTGATCGCATCGCTTGCGTTCGGCTCCATGCTTGTGACCCTGCCGTTGATCGCGATCTGTGCAGCGCTTCCCATCATCCTCTTCTCGCAGAAGCGCTTTGTGATTATCAGGACCATCGACTGGTGCACGCTCGTCTTCTTTGCCGCGATGTTCGTGCTGATGGAGAGCGTCTGGCTGACCGGCTTCTTCCAGTCCATGGTGAGCGGTGCCATGCTCTCATCGGTCCCGCTGCTGCTCGGAACGAGCGTGATTGTCAGCCAGTTCATCTCCAATGTCCCGTTCGTGGCGCTCTTCCAGCCGCTCGTGATGCAGGCCGGATCCGGTACGGCAGAGCTGATGGCGCTTGCGGCCGGGAGCACGATTGCCGGCAACCTCACGATCCTGGGGGCGGCGAGCAACGTAATCATCATCCAGAACGCGGAGAGGCAGGGTGCGACTTTAACGTTCTTTGAGTTTATGAAGGTCGGGCTGCCTTTGACTATTATTCAGGTTGTTATTTTTGCCGGGTGGCTGGCGGTGGTTGGGTAGATGTCGAGTGAGTCCAGCTCTGCCACGTGATGACCGATCTTTTCAGCGGGTTCACGCACCATGCAAAAATATCCGTACGGCTATGAGGAACTCTTCTTCTTTCTCCAGAGGGTGCGACGCGTCCTCGAGCACTGCCAGTTGCGAGTCCGTCAGCTCCGCCGGGTTAATTTGCAGTCGCGGCCGGTTTTGCCTCATCATAGCTTCCGCAGGTAAAGGGCGTTGGGACCGTGATTTCCCGGAGTCGGTCCGTAACGTCAAAGGAGCTGATGATGCCGGTGCAGGTGAACTCGCTCGGACCCCACGGTACAGGTACACCGGCAACGCGAACCGCTCCATTGAACGCATCAGGCAATCGGGCCAGGGATCCATCCGGCAGATATGGAACCGCTAACCCCCCACCCCCCCTTCGGCCCAAATCGACCCCCCCTTACCAGATCTGGGTAGGCTGCCGGGTTGGGCGCCTCGTCTGAACGGTCCGGGAAGATCGTGAACAATCATGCGTGCAATAATGCACAAATCCCAACTTCGAAGAATTCTGTTGAATTCTTCTCGTCTTCGAGGTTCTGATGAACCTCTCAGATTTTGAGAGGGGGGCTGCGGTCGACCCCCCCTTGGTGTTATGTCCCGATCCTTTACTATCAAAAGGAGTACCGGGACTATTACTCTCATAATATCCATTCTCCGACGTAGACTCCCCGCAGCCGGAACCCCTGAAGGGACTAAGTACCCCAAAATGAGGTACTAATTCACCAAAATGAGGGACTAAGTCCCCATTTTCCCTCATTTTCACGTCGTAGAATTGCGGACGTAAATAGCGCTAATACAGGGGCGAAACGGAGGGGCGGACGGACTGGGGGAGGGGGAAATGAAAGGACACCCTGTTTTGCTCATTGCATGTAAGTCGGACACAAGTTATCTCACGTCGAAGAAACCTTTCGTTTTCCCCTATCCTAGGTCTAATGACCTGTCAGCCCTCATAGTACCTGTGGCGAATCCCGGGTTTACAGAAAACCTCCGGGAGTTTATGGTATCGGTTGCGCTGTTGGGTTGGACATGTGCGAAAAGAAATCGGAAAAAAATTTCATCTGGTTATTTTTTGGAAATGGTTTGGCGAATTTGAAAAAAAATTTCGTGAATTCAAATTTTTTGCTCTGTAGAAAACCTCAACAGAGAGATATAATAAGAACCTGTGAATGTTACATACAATCATTTTGTTAGCGATTTCTTTCATCTGAATTCGGAATCTTCTTGCTTTGAGATCGCCGCTGAATT
>Ga0265296_1002474_pt1 | contig 18564 bp, 23 predicted proteins | sample MunlanPumphouse1_FD_189073 | JGI IMG/M metagenome (GOLD analysis project Ga0265296, IMG submission 189073) | Groundwater microbial communities from a municipal landfill in Southern Ontario, Canada - Pumphouse #1 | ecosystem: Environmental > Aquatic > Deep subsurface > Groundwater | place...
GGCCGCCTCGCCGTCCGCGGCGGCCGTGCGCACGGCCGCCCTCGCCGGCGTGGAGGTGCACCGTGGCGAAGCGGCGCGCCTGACCTACCGCATCGACGCGCCCGCAGGCACCACCTGGCAGGTGACGCTCGAAGTCCTGGGCGCCGACGGCGAGCGTGCGCTGGCGAGGCGAATCGCGAGCGCGGCGCCGGCCGGCACGGAGCGCGAGCTGACGCTCGTGCTGGACCTGCCGGCCGGCTCCTACACGTACCTCGTCCATGCGCGCGACGCGTCCCGCGCGCAGGAGCAGAGCGCGGCGGCGGCCGAGTTGCGCGTCCTGCCGCCGCTGGCGCCCGGGTACCCCGGCGCCGCGTCTATCGCCGCGGCGCTCGAATGGGCGGGCGCGCGCAGCGGCAGCGTCGCCGTGGCCGTCGTCGACAGCAACGGCGAGCTGCACGGCCTGCGCGCCCACCGCACGTACCAGGCGGCGAGCCTGGCGAAAGCCATCCTGCTCGCCGCCTGCCTGCGCGAGCATCCCAAGCCCGACCCTGCCCTCGATGCCACTGCAACGACGATGATCGAGGAGTCCGACAATGCGAGCGCCAACACGATCTTCGGCGTGGTCGGTGCACGGGGCATGAAGGCGGTCGCGGCTCTCGCCGGCATGGACGACTACGAGCAGGGCACGAGCTGGCTTGACGCGCGCGTGTCGGCTGCCGACCAGGCGCGCTTCTTCTACGGCTACCTCGAGTACGTGCCCAAGGCTCGGCGCGGCTTCGCTCGCGAGCTCCTCTCGGGCATCACGCGGATGCAGCGCTGGGGCATCCCGGCGGCCGCCGGCCCCGAGGGCTGGACGGTGTACTTCAAGGGCGGCTGGCTCGGGTTGGACAACCACCTGATGAACCAGGCGGCGTGGCTCGACAAGGGCGGCAGGCACTGGGCACTCGCCGTGCTCAGCGACGAGAACCCTTCGCGCTCCTACGGCTGGGACACGCAGAAGGGTGTCACCGGCCTGCTGCTGGGCCGCGAGCCGACCGCCGCCTACCTTACGACGGTCCTCGAGTAGCGGCGGCCTACTCCTCCGGGTAGTCGATGGCCTCGATGGTGATCCGCCGGTTCCCGGCCGGGCGACGCCAGAGCACATCGGCGCCCACGCGGGCGTCGAGCAGCGCCTCGGCCAGCGGCGAGACATAGCTGATCCTGCCGGCCTTGGGGTCGGCCTCGTCTTCACCGACGATCGTGAACGTGTGCCGGGCGCCGCCGTCCTCCTGGACGGTCACGGCGGCGCCGAACTTGACCATCCGGCGTGGCTGGCGGTGCAGGTCCACAGGGATCGCGCTCTCCAGCCGCGCGGTGAAGTACCGCAGGTCGCGGTCGACGAACGCCAGCTGCTCTTCGCTCAGGGCGTCGTCCTCGGCGGCGTCCCGGAGCTGGAGCCGCCGCTCCTCGAGCTCGCCGACCTTCTCCTCGAGCTGCCGGAGGCCGGCGGGGGTCACATAGTTCGGGTGGTCGCTCAGCTGCCGCTCGGGAAGACCCTCGTCGGGGATGCCCCCATCGGGCTCTTTGACGAATGCTCGGCTCATGCTGCCTCGTGCGGGTCGGGGTCTCCAAGTCGCCGCGCGGCGACCCACGGCCGCGGCGAAGGCGTCACCGGGCATCTTCGACGCCGGGCAGTTTACTCCCCCCACCTGGGGTGGGTAGAAAGAGGGCGCAACCGCGACCGACTGAGGGTGGGACCATGCTGGACACGAGGATTCGAGACGCGATCAACGAGCAGATCAACTGGGAGCTGTTCTCCGGGTACTTGTACCTGTCGATGGCCGCGCAGTTCTCGGAGCTGGGCCTGCCCGGCGGCCAGAACTGGATGACGGTGCAGTATCAGGAAGAGCTCGCACACGCGCAGAAGATGTTCGACTACGTCACGACGCGAGGTGCCCGCGTGACCCTGGAGGCGATCGCCAAGCCGCGGACCGAGTGGCCCAGCGGCCTCGACATGTTCAAAGAGGCCCTCGCGCACGAGGAGAAGGTCACCGGCCGCATTCACGATCTCGCCTCACTGGCCCTCGAGCTCAAGGACCACGCCACCTACAACTTCCTGCAGTGGTTCATCGCCGAGCAGGTCGAGGAGGAGGAGACGGCCGGTGGCATGGTGCACAAGTTCACCATGGCGGGAGAGCACCCGGCCGGCCTGTACCAGCTCGACAAGGAGCTCGAAGCGCGCGTGTTCACGCCGCCGGCTCCCGCCTGATCCGGCGGCGAAAGCTCGCGAAGGCCCTCGTGGCCGGCTGCGGCGGGGGCGGGTGCTCTCCGGCGCCCGCCCCTTCGCCGTCAGGTGACGTCGCGCCGCATCGAGATGTACACGGCGGCGGTGCTGACCACGGCGATGTAGGCGAGGCTGAGCAGGAACGCCTCCGGGCGCGAGAGCAGCTGCAGACCGCCGTCGCCCGTGCTCGCCGTCGGCCCGAAATTGAGCTGCATGAAGACGGTGAACGGCAGGTAGATGCCGACCCCCGGCCTGACCGCGGTGATGATGTTCTCGATGGCCAGGGCCCAGATGAGCACTCCGGCCACGGTGGGCACCTGAGCCCGGAACAGGGCCCCGAGGCCCACGCCGAAGCCGGTCATGAAGCCCACCGCGACCAGGAACATGCCGATGTCGCGCAGTGTCTCGGCGTCGGAGACGGTCGCCGTGTCGAGCCACGACGGCGACCCGATGCCACGCAGCGCCGTGACGAGGGCGATCACGGCCACCACGAGGAGCGCCGTGATCGCCATCACCGCGGCGCCCACGAGCGCGTAGCAGATGAGCTTGACCGCGATCACCAGCAGGCGCCTCGGCGTGGCGAGATAGGTGTAGGTGATGGTCCCGTGCCGGTATTCGTTGGTCATCCCGAGGATACCGAACACCACCGCCAGCACGGGGACCAGAGTGAGGCCGGTGGCCGCCGCGGCCATCGCCCCCTCTTCGCCCTCCAGGAGGTCGCGGGGGAACAGGGACATGACCAGGATCGCGGGGCCGACGCTGACGACGATCGCGGCGATGAGCAGCCCCAGAGCCGTGCGCGTGCTGCGCAGTTTGAGCACCTCGGCGCGGATGAGGTCGATCACTGCTCCCTCCTCGTGCCGGCGATCTGCAGGAAGAGGTCTTCGAGGCTCGGCTGTTCGGTCAGCAGCTCGTGGAGCACCAGGCCGTTGGCGTGCGCAACTTCGCCGACCTCGGCGCTGCCGGGTCCGCGGATGGCGAGCGCCGCCTCGAGGCGGTTGACGGCGGCGCCGCGGGCCTTGAGCAGCGCCTCGAGCTTCTCCGCCTGCGGGCTGCGGGCCCGCACGACGGGGGCGGCGCCGGCGGCCAGCCGGCTGATGGGCCCCTGGGCAAGCAGCTTACCTTTGCTGATGATGAGCACGTCGTCCACGGTCTGTTCCACCTCGGCCAGCACGTGGCTCGAGACGAGGACGGTGCGCCCCTCGGCGGCGCGGGCGCGGAGAAAGCCCCGCAGCCACCTGATGCCTTCGGGGTCGAGCCCGTTGGCCGGCTCGTCCAGCAGCAACACCTCCGGGTCGCCCAGCAGCGCGCAGGCCAGGGCCAGCCGCTGCTTCATGCCCATGGAGTAGCCCTTCACGGCGCGTCGCGCGGCCCCGGTGAGCTCGACCATCTCGAGGGCGGCGTCGACGCGGGTGGCGTCGATGCCCGCCGCCGCGGCGACGATGCGCAGGGCGTTGCGGCCTGAGCGCCCGGGGTGGAAGCCGGAGGCGTCGAGGAGCGCCCCCACGCGCGTGGCGGGGCGCGCGAGCTCGCGGTACCTGCCGCCGAGCACGCGCACGCTGCCCGCCGTGGGTCGCACGAGGTCGACGAGCATCCGCAGGGTGGTCGTCTTGCCGGCACCGTTGGGGCCCAGGAAGCCGGTGATCGTGCCGGCTTCCACGGCGAAGCTCACGTCGTCGACGGCGAGGATCTTGCGGCCGAAGCGCTTGCTGAGGTGTTCGACCTCGATGACGGGCATGATCCCTCCTGGCGGTGTTCTGCCGGCCAGTCTACCTGACGGCTGCGCGGGCCTGATACCTGCGCCCGGGGCAAGGCCCCCGGTTGCGTCCCCGTCGCCGGACGGCGACGATAGGGGGACGTTGACCGGTTTCTATGAGAAGTGGTGGATGACCGCCGTGCGCGGCCTCGCCGCCCTGGTCTTCGGCTTCGTGGTGCTTCTGTGGCCCGGCCTCGATGAGCATGTGCTGGCGGTCGCGTTCGGCGGGTTCGCGCTCGCCGACGGCCTCGTGCTCGTCGCTGTGGCGGTGGCGGGGCGCGACGTGCTGGAGCAGTGGTGGCTGGTGCTCGTGGAGGGTGCCGTGGGTACCGCCGTCGGGGCCGTGGCGCTGGCGTGGGTGGCGATCGGCGGCCTCAGCCTGCTGGCGCTGCTGGCCGCCTGGGCGGTGATCACCGGCGTGGCCGAGATCGAGGCCGGCGTGCGGCTGCGCCGCCTGGCGGGGAGCGAGGCATCGCTCCTGCTCGCCGGCGGCCTCTCACTGCTCGCCGGGGTCGCGCTCATCGCCGTCCCCTCCGACGATCCCGTGTCTGTCGGCTGGGCGATCGGCGTCTTTGGCCTCGGGTACGGCGGGCTGCTGACGTTCGTCGCCGCGCGTCTGCGCCGCCGGGCGCGCGGGGCGCAGGTCGACGCCCTGCGCTGAGCGCGCGCCGCGGCCGCCGGCTTTCAGCCGGTATGCATGAAGTTGATCACGTCGCCGTCCTGCACCACGTACTCCTTGCCCTCGGTGCGCAGCAGCGCCTTCTCGCGGGCGGCATGAAACGACTTGAGTGCGATGAGGTCGTCGATGTTGACGACCTGGGCGCGGACGAAGCCGTGCTCGATGTCGGAATGGATGCGGCCGGCGGCCTGCTTGGCCGTCCAGCCGCGGGGCAGCTGCCAGGCGCGCGACTCGCTGCTGCGGAAGTCGCCGGTGAAGAAGGTGATGTAGCCGAGCACCTCATAGGCGGCGCGCAGGAAGACGCCGATGGCGCCGCCCTCGTCGGCGCCGAGCTCGGCCCGGAACTCCGCCGCGTCCTCGGGCTCCAGATCGGCGAGCTCGGCCTCGAGGCGCGCGGCGACGGCGACCACCTGGTCGCCCCGGCCGCGCGCCCACTCCACGAACCCGGCGTGGGTGGCAAGGGCCTCCGCGGCGCCCACGCCGTCGTCGGTGTTGAGGACGAACAGCACCGGGCGGTCGCTGACCAGGGCCAGCTCGCGGAACAGAGATGCGTCGTCGGCGTGGCGCTCGACGGCGCGCGCCAGGCGGCCTTGCTCGAGCGCGGCGACGAGGGCCTCGAGGGTCGCCAGCTCGCGCTGCGCGGCCTTGTCGCCGCTGCGGGCCGCCTTGCGCGCCTTGTCGACGCGCCGCTCCACGAGCTCGAGGTCGCCGAGCACGAGCTCGGTCTCGACGAGCTCCACATCGGCTCGCGGATCCACCGTCTCGCGCACGTGAGCGACCTCCGGGTTGGCGAAGGCGCGCAGCACGTGGGCGACGGCGTCGACTCCGCGGATGTCGGCGAGGAAGCGGTTGCCGAGGCCTTCGCCGCGGCTCGCCCCCTCGGCAAGGCCGGCGATGTCGACCACATCGATGGTGGCGTTGACCTTCTTGGGCGTCTCGAGGACCTCGTCGAGGCGGTCGAGGCGTGGGTCCGGCACCGCGACGACCCCGTGGTTGGACTCGGCCGAGGTGTAGGCGTACGCGGTCGCGGCCGCGTTGGCGTGCGTCAAGGCGTTGAAGAGGGTGGTCTTGCCGACGTTCGGCAAACCGACGATGCCGAGCTTCACGGGCGCTTCTCCAGTTTGCTGGTGAGCATGGCCTCGAGGAGGCGTGAAAGGTCGGCCAACTGCCGCCTCATCCTCCCCGGGTAGGTCTCCTCGATGTAGGCGACGGTATCCCTGCGCGTGTGCCACAGGCGTCCTTCGGCGGTGGGTACCAGGCCGGAGCCGGAGGCCCCCCAATTGGTGGCCGTGAGGGTCGCCGTGGCGATGTCCTGCAGCGCGAACGGTTCATCGTCGCTGGGCGCGAGGACCACGCCCGCGGGGCGCCCGCCGGCCGCGGGGCTGGAGCCGAGGGTGATCCCGAGGCTCTTGGCGGCCGCGAGAGTGTCGTCGCGCAGCCACGTGGCGCCGCCGAAGCGGCTGACCACCGAAAGCTGATCACCGCCGGCCACCGCGTCGAGGTCGATCATCCCCAGGGTCGCGCTCCGCTCCAGGTCGTCCATTGTGCGCGCGTAGTAGCGGGAACCGGCGAGGCCTCGCTCCTCGGCGCCGAAGGCGATGAACACGAGGGTGTACGGCGTGACCTGCGCCTTGATCCGCGCCGCGGTCTCGAGCAGCAACCCCACGCCGCTGGCGTTGTCGGAGTACCCTTGGCCTGCCGGGCTCGAGTCGTAGTGGGCGCCGATGATGAGCCGCTCGGCAGACTCACCCTGCTTGACGGCGACGATGTTGGCGGAGTGCACGCGCCGCGCGCCCTTCCCGGCCAGGAACTCCTGGGTGCGCGGGAAGTACCCGTACTGCTGGAAGGTGTCGAAGACGAACTCGCGCGCCTTGATCTCGCCCCAGGTGTCGGCGACACGGTGGGGCACCGTGCCGGCGAAGGCCTTGGCGGTGACCCGGGCCACGGCCCCGTAGGCCGTGGCCGAGACCGCCTGCGACGGCCGGCCCTCCTTCTGCGTGGCCGGCGCGCAGCCACGGAAGGCTCCGGCGGCGGCCAGGCCGATGGCGAGCACCAGCGCTGCCGATACGACGATCGCCAGCATGCCTCCGCGTGTGCGCAGCCCCGGCATCTCAGGCCGGGCCCGCCACGAGCCATACCCAGGCGGTGCCGAACAGCAGCCCGAAGATCAGGCCGCCAAGCACGTCGCCGAGGTAGTGCACGCCGAGGTAGACGCGGCTGAAACAGAGCCCGGCGGCCAGGGCGGCGAGCGCCGGGATGGCCGCCGGGTACATGGCGCCCACCGTGAAGGTGCCCACCATCGCCATGCTGGCGTGGGAGGAGGGGAAGGACTTGCTGAAGGGCAGCGGGATCTGCGTGGGCTGGCTCGGGTCGGCGACCGGCGGCCGGGGCCGCGACACGAGGTGCTTGATGAGGTAGCCGGCGGCCTCCACCGCCGTCACCGGAACGGCGACGAAGAGCGCCCGGGCCAGCGGCCGCGGCTCGCCCAACAGCCAGGGCAGGAGGGCGGCGACGTACCAGAGGACGCCGTAGTTGGCGGCCAGCGACAGCCCGCTGAGCGGCAGGGTGAACCAGCGCGGGTGGGGCCAGCGAACGGCCACGTGCCGCGACAGACCGCGGTCGAGAGTGGCGAGGCGGTCGCGAAGTGGCGGCACGGCGTCTGTGGGGCTCGGAGCGGGGGGCATCGGAATCAGCCTCTAGTATACTATCCGCCTGTTCCCGCCCGCCGGCTCCCGGGGGTTCGTCCATTGCGTACAACCGTCATCGTCACCGCGCTCGGCCCCGACAGCCACGGCCTCCTGGCTCGCGTCGCGACCACCATCGCCGCCCACAACGCCAACGTCGACGACGTCAGCCAGACGGTCTCCAACGGGATGTTCACGATGATCATGTTCGTGTCCTTCGACGAGACCGAGACCACGATCGCCGAGCTCAAGGGTGCGCTCGAGACCGCGGGCGCCGAGGTCGGGCTGCAGATCCACGTCCAGCACGAGAACATCTTCAAGTTCATGCACCGCATCTAGCGGCGCCCACCTCGCGCAGGAGCCCCCCTTGGTCTTCATCACCGATCAGGAGATCCTCGAGACCGTCGGCATGATCCAGTCCGAGAACCTCGACGTGCGCGCCGTCACCATGGGGATCTCGCTCACCGACTGCGCCGGACGCGACCCGCGCCAGGTCGCCGAGGCGGTGCACGCCAAGATCGTGCGCCGGGCCGGGCGCCTGGTGGCTGTGGCGCGCGAGATCGAGGAGAAGTACGGCATCCCCATCGTCAACCGGCGGGTGTCGCTGACGCCCATCGCGCACATCCTGGGAAGCGACGACCCGGCCGCCTACGTGGAGGTCACGCACGCGCTCGACGCCGCCGCCGAGGAGATCGGGATCGACTTCGTCGGCGGCTTCAGCTGCCTCGTGCAGAAGGGTTTCACGCGCTCCGACTCGGCGCTCATCGAGGCGATCCCGCAGGCCATCGGAGGCACGCAGCGCGTGTGCTCGTCGGTCAACGTCGCCTCCACGCGGGCCGGCATCAACATGGACGCCGTGGTGCGCATGGCCGACGTGATCAAGTCCATCTCGCGCTTGACCGCCGACCACGACTCGATCGGCTGCGCCAAGATCGTCGTGTTCTGCAACGTTCCGGAGGACAACCCGTTCATGGCCGGCGCCCTGCACGGCAGTGGCGAGCCAGAAGTGAGCGTCAACGTGGCCATCTCCGGGCCCGGCGTGGTGCGCAACGTCGTGGAGCAGCACCCCGAGGCCTCGCTCATCGACCTCGCCGACCTCATCAAGCGCACCACCTTCAAGATCACCCGGGTGGGCGAGCTCGTGGCCCGTGAGGCCTCGGAAATGCTCGGCGCGCAGATGGGCATCATCGACCTCTCCCTGGCGCCCACGCCGGCGGTCGGCGACTCGATCGCCGAGATCCTTGAGAGCATGGGCCTCGAGAGGGTGGGCGCGCCCGGCACAACGGCCGCCCTGGCGATGCTCAACGACGCGGTCAAGAAGGGCGGCACCATGGCCACCTCGTCGACCGGCGGCCTTTCGGGGGCCTTCATCCCGGTGAGCGAGGACGCGGCCATGGCCCGGGCCGCCGCCGAGGGCGTGCTCAGCATCGAGAAGCTCGAGGCGATGACGGCCGTGTGCTCGCTCGGCCTCGACATGATCGTCGTGCCCGGCGACATCAGCCGCAACGCGCTCGCCGGGATGATCGCCGACGTCATGGCGATCGGCATGATCAACTCGAAGACCACGGGTGCGCGGCTCATCCCGGCCTTCGGCAAGAAGGTCGGCGATTGGGTGAAGCTGGGTGGGCTCTTCGGCGAGGCCGCGGTGATGGCCGTCAGCGGCGCCGGCAACGACGCGTTCGTGGGGCGAGGGGGGCGGATTCCCGCCCCGCTTCAGAGCCTTACGAACTAGCGGGGCGGCTCAACAGCTCTGCGCCGGGCTCAGGACTCGCCGAGCTCCTCCATCATCTCGCGGATGTGCCCGGCCGACTCGGCCATGCCCAGGGCCTGAGAGATCTTCTCGGCCTCGGTGAGCTGGAGCACGGCATCGATGATCTGGCCCTGGCCGCGGAGCTCGGCGGCCTGGTCGATCTCCAGCGTGACCAGCTCGGTGAGCATGCGCCGCACCTCGGGGTCGTCGAGGTCGACGGTCTTACTGCTGGTGGTGACGATGATGTCGGAGAGCGGCAGGACGCGCCCGCCCGAACCCGGCGCCACGCCCGCCGCGGCGGCAGGCGAGCCGTCGCGACCGCCGGGCTGAGGCGACTTGGCCTCCCGCCCGCGGCCGCGATCCTCCGGCGCGACGGTCCGCGCCGCCTCAGCCGCTGGCGTTGGCGGGATCGCCGGTACCTCGAGGGTCTCGCTCTCGGCGGGCCACTCCAGGGCCGCCTGGAGGGGCCCTTCACGGTCCGCGACGGGGTCGAGGGTGACGTCCTCCATCGCGTGCTCGGCTGTTCCCAGCCTGGCCAGCGTGTCCCGCGGCGCGGAGTCGAGGAAGGAGCTCTCGGTGGGCGTGGCGGAGCCTCCGGCCTGCCGGCCGCGCCCGCGGGTGACGGCGAGTGCGACCACGAGGAGGAGTACGACCGCCACAGCGACGGCGATGCCTACGATCTGCACGGTTGTCATTGATCCATGCCCTGCACGATGAAGACGGCTACGTTGCAGGGTACTCTTCGCGCAGGCATCCGCCTTTCCCTGCCCTCGGCAACGTACAATGAGCGGGTGATCGACCTACGCGCAATCGCCGCCACCCTGGCGGAGCTCGGAGAGAGGCCCTACAGGGCCCGGCAGGTGTACGAGGCGCTCACGCGCGGCCTTGCTGCCGATTTCGACGAGATCACCTCCCTGCCGCTGTCGCTGCGCCGGGCGCTGGCGGAACGCCTGAGCCCGCTGAGCCTCGAGGAGGTGGAGTCGCGGTCGGCGCCGCGTGACGCGGCGCGCAAGGTGCTGTTCACCACCGCCGATGGGCACCCCGTGGAGGCGGTGCTCATGGCGTACGCCAAGCGCGCCACCGTCTGCGTGTCCACGCAGGTCGGCTGTGCCGTGGGCTGCGCCTTCTGCGCATCCGGCCGGCTGGGCCTCCGCCGCGACCTGAGCGCCGAGGAGATGGTCGATCAGGTCTTCCATTTCGCGCGCGACCTCCGTGCCGGGGGTCGCCAGGTGACCAACGTCGTGTTCATGGGCATGGGCGAGCCCTTCCACAACTACGACGAGACGCTGCGTGCCTGCCGGCTTCTCAACGACCCGGAGGGGTTTGCGCTCGGGGCGCGTTCGATCTCGGTGTCGACGGTCGGCGTCGTGCCGGGCATCGACCGCTTCGCCGAGGAGCCGCTGCAGCTCAACCTGGCCGTGAGTCTGCATGCGGCCACGGACGAGCTGCGTGAGAGGCTGGTGCCGCTGAACCGGACGTACCCGCTCGACGAGGTGTTCGCCGCCTGCGCGCGTTACGTCCGGCGCACGCACCGCAAGGTCCTCTTCGAGTACGTCGTGCTGCGCGGCGTCAACGACACTGTCGAGCAGGTGGAGGCGCTGGCGCGGCGCGTGCGACCCCCGCATTTCCACCTCAACCTCATCGCCTACAACGACACGGGGGGCGAGTTCGCGCGGCCCCGGGCCGCCGATGTGGCCGCACTTCGCGAGCGGCTCGAGACCGTCGGCGTGTCGTGTACGGTGCGGCGCTCGCCGGGCGGTGAGATCGAGGCCGCCTGCGGGCAGCTCGCGCTGCGGCTCGGCGGGCCGACCGCCGCGGCATGAGCCGGGTCTCTCCGGCGCCCGGCCGCTCGGGGGGCGCCGGGGGCGGCGCTCAGTGCGGCGGCAGCGCCTCGCGGTAGGCCTCCGCGGCGGCCTCCGGATCGAGGCCGACGAGGCTGATGTCGGCGCCCAGCTCGAGGCCGGCGAGGGTCGACAATCGGGGCGCGATCTCCAGATGCCAGTGGAAGGCCCCCCGCAGGTCCGCGGGCGCCGTGTGCAGCCAGGCGTTGAGGGGGGCTCTTCCGGTGGCGGCGCTCACCGCGGCGAGGGCGCGCCGCAAGCCGCCGGCCAGCGGGCGCGGGTCCGCGGCGATCAGGTCGGCCTCGTGCTCTGCGGGCGCGAGCCAGAGCTCACCGGCGAACCGCGGGGCCGCCGGCACCCAGGCGGTCATCTCACCGCCGAACACGGCCCGCGCGCCAGCCCCCTCCATCTCCGAGCAGAGAACGCAGCCGCCATAGCGCTCGCGGTAGCGCTCGAAGGCGAGCAGCTCGTCCAGGAGCAGTGGCGGCACCACGGGAGTGGCCACCAGCTGCTCGTGCGGGTGGGCCAGCGAGGCGCCGGCCTCGCGGCCGCGGTTGACGAAGAGGATCGCGGCCGCCGCGCCGGCGCGGTACTGCGCGGCCAGACGGCGGCGCCACATCTCGAGGACCTCGAGGAGGGCAGAGTCGTCGAGGTCCTCGAGCTCCGCCGTGTGGTCCGGCGAATGCACGATGACCTCGTGCCGGCCGGCCAGGGCGGGGTATTTGTTGGGCACCACGCGCACCCTCCAGCCGGGCGAGTCGGGCGGGCCGCCCCCGGGGCGCACGGCATCGACCTCCGGGGGCGTGAGCGCTTCCCGGCCGGCGCAGAACGGGCAGGGACCGGGCGGCGAAGTGGAAGGCGTGGCAAGGTCGCTGGGGCGCCGCGTCCGCGCCGGGGCAACGATGACCAGCTTGCCGTTCACGGGGTTACGCCGCAGCTCGCCGCCGGAAGGGGGCGCGTCGCTCATCTCTGGGGATCCCTCGCCATGCCGCCTCCGGCGGACGCCTGGGGGAACGCTACTCCCCGTCGAGCGACGCGTCGAGCACGGCGCCCGCGTCCTCCTCCTTGGAGCGGTAGAGCTGGCGCGCGTCGCGGAGCTTCTCGTAGCCCTCGTCGAGGACGGCGCCCATCTCGCGCCAGAGGCAGACGTCCCGCTTGAGGTGTCTGGCGCGGATCACCTCAGTGCACTCCGCGTCCAGCGGGCACGCGTAGCAGACCTCGTTCTCCACCGTGGTCTCCGCCTTGCGGGCGCGCTCGCCTTCGTCGATCCGCCGGTAGGCGTCGAGCAGCAGTCCTTGCACGTCGCCCTGGATCGTGACCTGGAAGTGCGGCATCTGCTCGGGCTCGTCGTAGATGAACAGGCCGTTCTTCCAGTGGGCGAGCTCGAACACCTGGTCGTTCGTCTGCCTGGCCATCACTTCGCGGATCCGGGCCTCGCTCGTGAACCCCTTTTCGATGAGGCGCTGCCCCAGGGGCGTGAGCTTCTTTTGATCGTGTGAGAGCCCCGCATCCTCCATCAGTGCCTCGGCGAGCTGCTGGGCGCTGAGGCAGCCGGCCTTCACGAGGCGGGTGCCGAGCTTCTCGTCGGTGATCGGCAGCGAGATCGCCTCCACCTGCCCGTCGACCAGGTAGATGAAGCCGTACTCCTCGAAGTCGCGCACCTCGAGCACGCCGGTGGCGCCGCTCTGCGCCAGAAACTGGAGGACGGCGGCCAGGTCGAACCGATGAATGGATCCCTCGAGTAACATCACCCTGCTTTCTCGACAGGTGCAACCACTCGCGCTATCGGCAGGACGCAGGCCTTTTGTTAGCCGGGGGGAGCGCGGAACGGCGCGGCGGAGGCCGGGCTCCGCAAATTGACCCGGCCTCCGCCGCGCCGCTATACTGCACGTTCTGAGTATCGACGATCGAGCGAGGACGCTGTGAAGAGGACCTATCAACCGAACACCCGCAAGCGCAGCAAGACCCACGGCTTCCGCAAGCGGATGAGCACGCGCGCGGGTCGGTTGGTCATCAAGAAGCGGCGGCAGAAGGGGCGCAAGCGCCTCACCGCCTAGCCGCGCGGCCGATGGCCAGCAAGCGCCCCCGCCTCTCGCGTTCGTCCGACTTCCAGCGCATCTATCGGCAGGGGAGCTCCACGGCCTCCCGGTTCCTCGTCCTCTACTCGTTCAGGCGTCCTGCCGACGCAGGTGCGGAGGGGCCGCGACTGGGCCTCTCGGTCTCGAAGAAGCTGGGCGGAGCCGTCGTCCGCAACCGTGTCAAACGTCTGCTGCGCGAGGCCTACCAGGGCTGCGCGGGGCATCTGGCCGAGGAGTACGATCTCGTCGTGATCGCGCGCCCACAACTGCTAGAGCTCGTCGCTCGCGAGAACGCGGGTGAGAAAGGCGCGGTCGGCGCGGCGGTGCGTGAGCTCTTCGCCCGGGCCGGCGTGCTCACGGGGGACCCGGCTCATGAGTAAGGCCTTCGTCCTGCTGATCAAGGTGTACCAGTACACGCTTTCGCCGCTCCTCGGGCAGCGCTGCAAGTACTATCCTTCCTGCTCCAACTACGCGATCGGTGCCCTTCGCGAGCACGGTGCGCTGCACGGCCTCGGCCTCGCGGGCTGGCGTCTGCTGCGCTGTAACCCATTCAGCAACGGCGGGTATGACCCCGTGCCGCCGCGCTCGGCGTGCGGCGATCACGGGCACGTCGATCCCAAGGTGGGCGCACATGGTTGACCTTCCTCTCCTCAAGCAGCTCATCCAGCTGCTGCACTGGATCCTCGTCAGCCTGCACGAGTGGTTGTCGTCCGGCGGCCTGGGCGAGAGCTGGGCGTGGGGCCTGGCGATCATCGGCCTCACCATCGTCGTGCGCCTTGTGCTGTTCCCGCTCACCTGGAAGCAGTTCAGTTCGGCACAGGCCATGCAGGCCATCCAGCCCAAGATGAAGGAGCTGCAGCAGAGGCACAAGGGCGACCGCGCCAAGCTGCAGCAGGAGACCATGAAGCTCTACCAGGAGCACCGGGTCAATCCGTTCGCCTCCTGCCTCCCCATCGTGTTGCAGCTGCCGGTGTTCATCAGCCTCTACTACGCGATCAAGGGCACCGGCTACCTGGACAAGGCCATGACGGGTGCCCTGGCCGACGCGAGCTTCCTGTGGATCCCGCATCTGGGCGACCCGGACCCGTATTACATCCTCCTGGTCCTCTACGTGGTGTCGCAGCTCGTCTCCACCGAGCTCATGCTCACGGCGCAGACCGACAAGTCGCAGAAGATGATCATGCGCGCGATGCCGATCATGTTCGTGTTCTTCCTCTTCCGCTTCCCGGCCGGCCTGTTCGTGTACTGGGTCACGACCAACCTGTGGACCATCGGCCAGCAGATCATCATCCGCAAGGTAATGAAGCCCAAAGACCTGGCGACGATGAGCGCCAGGCCGGCCAGGCGCAGCCGCTTCATGGAGGCCGTCATGTCCTCGCAGGACGGCCGCGCCAAGACCCGCGAAGAGCTCGTCGCCGAGCGCCGCGCCGAGAAGGCCGCCAAGGCCGGGACCGCGGGCAAGGGCGCGGCCAAGCCGCCCGGTGCCTCCTCGGGCGCCAGGAAGACGGGCCGCAAGCCTCCGCCGGGCAAGCGTAAGCCGGGCCAGGCGGCCGGCAAAGGCAAGGCCAGAAACGGCCCGGCGAGCGGCTGAGGAATGCCGCGCCCGGCCGTCGTCACCCATTGAGGGAGCGGAGGTAGCGATGGCAGAGCTGAACGACCTTCACGCCGTCGACGAGACCGAAGACGAAGACACGGAGTTCGCCACCATCGCCGGCGCGACCACCATCGAGGAGGCCAAGCGCAAGGCCTTGGACCAGCTCCGCAAGGTGGTCCCGTACGTCAATGCAGCCGACGTCGACTTTTTGGTCCTCGACGAGGGCAGCAAGGGCGGGTTCTTCGGGCGCGGCAAGATGGAGGCTCGCGTGGAGGCGCGGCTGCGCCCCAGCGGGCAGCGCGTGGAGGGCGATCTGCCGCCCGGCGCCGAAGTGCTGCGTGACTTCATCCAGACCACCGTGGGGCTGATGGGCGTCGAGGCCGCAGTCACGGCCAGCGAGACCCCTGAGGGCGTCAAAGCCAACATCAGCGGCGACGATCTCGGCCTGCTGATCGGCCGCCACGGAGCCACCATCGACGCCCTGCAGTTCGTCGCCGCCATCGTGGTCAACGGTGACCGCCGCGAGCGCCGCCAGGTGGTCGTCGACGCCGAAGGCTACCGCGAGCGTCGCGAGGCGGCGCTCAAATCACTCGCCGATCGCACCGCACAGCAGGTGGCGCGCGAGGCGGTGAGCGTCACGCTCCAGCCGATGACCGCGGCGGAGCGCAAGGTGATCCACCTGTACCTCAAGGACCACTCTCGCGTGGAGACGCTCTCCGAGGGCAACGAGCCGTTCCGCGCCGTGGTGATCTCGCCCAAACGGCCCACAGACTGAGGCGCCGGGCACCGTTCCTCAAGAAGGACCGTGCCCAGGTCGAAAGAAGATGCACAATGCGAAGCCCCGCGTCAACCGGGTCGCGCGCCAGGCCACGCCGGAGAGGGAGGAAGATCCGATGCCACGCAAGGTCCTGACAACGTGGGTGCTGCTGCTCGTCGCGAGCGCGCTCCTGCTCGCCGCGACCGTGGGGTGTGGGGGCGACTCCTCGAGCCCCGACACCGCGGCCTCGACCAGTGCCGCCCCGGTGGCCGATCTCACCGCTCAGCAGATCGTCGAGCAGAGCGCCGAGAAGATGAAGGACGTGAAGAGCGGCTCCTTCACCGCCGAGCTCGCGCTCGAGTTGCAGGGCGACCCCGCCAAGATGACCGACCCCACGCAGAAGGCGATGTTGTCGCAGGGCCTCACGCTGCGCGCGGATGGCAAGAGCTCGACCGATCCGGTGGCCGTCGAGACGAGGCTCGATGTCGGCATCGCCGGCCAGAATCTGGACTTCGGCCTGATCGCCGCCGGCGACAAGGCCTGGGTGCAGTACCAGGGCAAGTATTACAAGGTGGACCAGAAGGATTCGAAAGGCCTCAGCGAGACGGCCGCCGACAGCCTCTCACCGATGGACCAGCTCAAGAAGCAGGGCCTCGACCCCGAAGCCTGGGACATTCAGTACGAGCTGGTCGACACCGTCGCCCTCGAGGGCGTGCAGGTGTATCACGTGAAAGGCACCGTGGATACCAAGGCGATGGCCCGGGACCTTCTCAAGCAGCTCGAGGACCCCGACCTCGGAAAGCAGCTGGGCGACCCCGCCACGGCCGAACAGCTGCAGCAGGGCCTCGCGGAGAACAAGAAGCAGGTCGAGGCCCTCACTGACGGCGTGCGTGAAGCGACTGCCGACTACTGGTTCGAGGTCGACACCCTGTACCTGCGCAAGGCTGCCTGGAGGGTGGTCCTCGACACCAAGGGTCAGAAGGACATGGAAGGCATCGACGGCATGACGCTCAAGGCCGCCATGACGATGAGTGGCTTTGGCGAGCCGGTCACGGTCAAGCCGCCGGCCAAGGCACTGCCGTTCGACAAGCTGATGAACGAGATGTTCGGCGGCCTGATGAGCGGCGGTCTGGGCGCGAGCTTCTGACGGGTGAGGGTGGCGGCCGGCCCCCAAAGACCGGCCGGCGCAGAACGAAGGGCCGGGAGGCGCCGTGCGGCGCCTCCCGGCCCTTCGTCGTTCCGCGGCCGGCGCCTGCCGGCCGCGCCCTCAGCGATCCCAGTTGAACTCGCGGGCCTGGGTCTGGTCCCAGGAGGAGGCTTCGTCGTCGCTGCGCTGGCCCAGCAGTGACTTGCTGAGGATCTCGGGAGGCTTCTGGGCGACGATGCTGGGTGACTCAGGCTCGCCGAGGCGCGCCGCCGCCGGCGGCGTCTGAGCCGCCGCGGGGCGCTGCGCCGCCGCGCGGCTGATCTGCGCCGGCGCCAGCTGGACGCTGCCGTCGGCGCGCACGCCGGCGTTGGGCTGCAGGCCCGTGAGCTCGTCGTAGCCGCGGTCGGCCATGCGCACCGCGCCGGTCTCGCCGTCGACGTGGAACCGGTACCAGCCCATGGACCACATGAAGGTGACGGCCACGGTCTGACCGTCGAAACCGACGTGCACGGAAGGCATGCCGAGCTGCTCGTTCGTCTCGGCGATCTTGGCCGGTACCCGGCTCACGTTCAGGAGGTCCACGCCGCGCTGCAGCAGCGTAAGCGACCCCGCCTCTTCTTCGATGGCGGCGGCCGCCTCCGGGACCTCCCCAGAAGGAACGGCCGCGGAGTCTGGAACAGCGGCCGCTGCCGCCGCCGCGGAAGTTGCCGCGGCGGCGGGCGCGGCCGCGTCGACCTGCGCGTCGGTGAGCGCCGGCAGCGGCTGAGTGTCCTCGGAGGCAGCCGTGGGTGCGGCCGCGTCACTCGCCTCCTCTCGCAGGGCGGCGATCTCGCCGGCGAACTCGGCCGGCGCCTCAGCCTGCAGCGGCTCACCCGGCGATTGCACGTCGCCCGAGGGCGCCGCCGCCGCGGGCTCCCCGGCGACCTGGGCACGCAGGCGCGCGAGCTGCCCGGCGAGCTCCTGCTTCTCGGCCTCGGCGCGCGCCAGCTGACCCTGCAAGGCCTCGATCTCGGCGTCCTTGTCCTTGAGGGCCTTCCAGAACGCGTTGCTCTCGCTCCGCGACTCTGTGCGGGACTCCCGCACGCGACCGTTGTTGGCCGGCGTGGGGCCGGCAGCCGACACGTCGGCTTCGCCGGCGTAGGTCTGCGCACACAACGAGCAGACTATCCGCTCCTCGCCGCCGGCCTCCGGGACTCTCTGAGTCCATTCGCCGGCCAGGAGAGTGCGGCCGCAGGCGGCACACACCGCCTTGTCCGGTTCGTCCTTGCCGCGGCCAAAGATGCGTCCCAACATCATCACTCCCGTGTGGAGGCAGCCCCAAGGGGCAGGAAAAACGCTGCAAGCAGGCACATGATAGCAGACGCCGGCGGTTTACTCGTCGTCTTCGGCGTCTTCCGGCGTGGTCTCGAACTGGGCGAGGACGTCGCGGGCGCGGCTGAGGTCGGCTTGGCCTACGAGGACCTGAAAGGGGTTGACCGACGGCATTGGGTAGACATCCTCGGCGTCACCGCCATGGATCACCGCCTCGACCCCGGCCTGCTCCAGGACGCCGCGGATGATGTTGGCCAGTCCGGCGTCGTTGACGGTGGTCACGGGTACGAATTCCATGGCGTCACCTCGCAGTCCGGGTCGGCGGCGCCGCGTTGCGGCGCACCGGCAGTATACCCGCGGGGCGCCGTCCCCTCTCAGCTTGGGCCGGTGCCAGCCTCGCCGGACCGGTCGGCGGCCTCGCCTCGCCATCCCTCGATGAGCGCCCGGGCGCGCGGCGCGTCCTCCTCCCTCACGAGGACGTCGATGGTGGCGAGCTGCGGCAGCATGACGTAGACGCTGGTCGCCATGAGCGCGCCGCCGAGCTCGGCCGGAATGCCCTCCTCGGCCAGCCGGTCGCGCCAGAGCGTGGCCAGCACGACGTCGGTCGGGGAGGCGACGCTGACGACGCGGCCGCTCACCGGGGGCCCACTGCCAGGCGGCGGAGGATCTCTATGTTGCGCGCGTCAGGGCCATCACCGGCGAAGCCCGGCACCTCGAGGATGCCT
>Ga0265296_1002475_pt1 | contig 18559 bp, 21 predicted proteins | sample MunlanPumphouse1_FD_189073 | JGI IMG/M metagenome (GOLD analysis project Ga0265296, IMG submission 189073) | Groundwater microbial communities from a municipal landfill in Southern Ontario, Canada - Pumphouse #1 | ecosystem: Environmental > Aquatic > Deep subsurface > Groundwater | place...
GGGGGCGGCGTCGCCCCCTCCACCGCTACGCGGTCCCCCTCCCCATGAAATGGGGAGGAAAGAATGCCGGATGTGAAGAAGATGCCCGTGGCCCTGATCGCGGCCCTGCTGGTGCAGACCATCGGGGGCCTGGTCTGGGCCGGCGGGGCGGCGGCGCGGATTGCGACGCTGGAGCAGAGGGTGGGCGAGCAGAGGCTGGTGGCCGAGCGGCTGGCGCGGGTGGAGGCCCAGGGCGAGGCGGTGCGGGCGACGGTGGACCGGATCGAACGTCGGCTGGAGGGGAAGTGATGCAGCGTGATTTTCTCCCTCCCCTTCATGGGGAGGGTGGTCGACGCGAAGCGGCGACCGGGTGGGGCGGGCTGGAAGTGAAGGGCGCGGCGCCTGGCTCGCCACAGCGCCCCCACCCGACCTCGCCTGACGGCTCGGCCACCCTACCCATGAAGGGGAGGGAGAAGGGCGTGGTCTGGATCGAAGGCTATGCCTCGCTGTGGGGCGCGGCGGACCTGAACGGGGACGTGGTGGCGCGCGGCGCCTTTGCCGACAGCCTGGGGAAGACCGGTGCGGCGGGGGTGCGGATGCTGCATCAGCACGAGAGCCGGGCGGTGGTCGGGGTCTGGGACGAGATGGTCGAGGATGAGCGGGGCTTGCGGGTGCGCGGGCGCGTTTGCGACTGGTCGGCTGAGGCGCGTTACGCCCAGGCGCTGACGCGGGCGGGGGCGCTGGACGGGCTGTCGATCGGATTTCGCGCGGCGAAGGCGCGGCGCGACGGGCGGCTGCGGGTGCTGAGCGCGGTGGAGCTGTGGGAGGTGTCGCTGGTGACATTCCCGATGCTGCCGAGCGCGCGGTTCAGGTCGGTCGTGAGCGGAAGCGGCGCAGCAGGATGAAGAGGACGGCCAGGGTCGGGAGCAGGATGGCGAAGCCGGCGGCGTAGCCGATCAGGACGGGGTGATCCGATCCGGCGGCGACGGCGCCGCGCTGGAAGGCCGCCTTCACGAGCGAGGCGGGGACGCCGAGGAGGAAGACGACGACGAAGACGCCGCCAGCGAGCCGCCAGCGGGGCGTCTTGACGGGTTTCTGATGCGAGAAGACGCCGGGCGGGAACAGGGCGAGGAAGAGGGCCAGCAACAGCGGCTGCAGGAGGCTGGGCCAGAGGTCGGCGAGGGTGAAGATCGGGGCGGGCATAGGTTAGCGCTTCTTCGACGTATCGACTTCCCGGATCAGGGCGCCCTGGACGCCCCAGAGCTTGTCGCCGGCCATGACGTAGATCGGCAGGCGGTTGAGCAGGGACAGGAAGACGTGAACCTCCAGCGGTTGGGGGGCGACGATGACGTTGGTCATGAGGCCCACCGTCTGGCCGCCCTGCTGAGCCTGACGACGGTCGAGGTCGAGGCAGCCGCCGGACAGTTGCTCGCGCTTTTCGAGGGTCCGGCCGTCGGCGCTGACGTGGAAGCGGTAGTGGCCGCCCATCGGCACCTTGTTGGCGTCGGTGGTCGAGGCCAGCAGCCAGACCAGCCAGCCGTCGCTGTCGGGATCGTCCAGAACCACGGCGTTGTAGCGGGCGGCGCAGCGCAGGGCGCCGATGCCGGAGGCGGCGGTGTTGCGGGCCAGATAGCGCACAAGGTGATCGTCAGGGAGGGCGGCGCCGGCAGCCTCTGTCACGGCGCCGGCGCGGCCGTTCTTGTCGACCAGAATGTCGTAGCCGGGACGCGGTGCGGCGGGGTCGCCGAGGAGGAAGCGGACCAGTTGATCCTCGCCGTTCGGGACCACGATCCAGCCGATCAGGCCCTCGGGCGGCTTGCCGCTGAAGCGGGCGAGCAGGGCGTCGGTGGCGCGGGCGGCGGCGCGGTCCTGAAGGAATATCGAGGAGCCGACGGCGCCGGTCTGCGTCAGCGGCCAGGCCTCGACCTGGGCCGGGGGCGCGTCGTCGGCGGCTTGCGCGGCGGGAGCCAACGACAGGGCGGCGAACAGAGACATCAGCAGCAGTCGCATGGCGATCCTTCAAGGGAGCGTCCTGCGCCGCGGCAGGATCCGGGTGCGACCTTCGAAGGTCGCACCCCAGCGTAACCGCGAATCGCGGTTCTTCAACCGGAGAGAGCATGAAAGAGACCAAGACCGCCTCGGCATCGCCCGAGGCGCGCGCCGCCCTGCATGAGATGATGGCGGCGTTCGAGGCGTTCAAAGGGGCGAACGACGCCCGTCTGGACGAGATCGAGAAGAAGGCGTCGGCGGATGCGCTGCTGGAGGAGAAGGTGGCGCGCATCGATCAGGCGGTGGCGGGGGCGCAGGCGCGTCTCGACCGTGCGCTGAGCGAGGGGCGCAGGCCTATGGTTGAGGGCGGCGTCGCCCCCTCCACCGCACATTCTTCTTTCGGCCTTGCCGAAGGCAAGGCCCTGGGGCGGTCCCCCTCCCCATTCCATGGGGAGGAAAAGAGCGCCTGGGACGGCTATATGAAGTCGGGCCAGTCCTATGGGCTGGAGCTGAAGGCGGGGCTGTCGTCGGCGTCGAACTCGGCGGGCTATGTCGTGCCGCCGGAGACGGAGCGGGCCATCGAGCGGCGCCTGATGGCGGGGTCGCCGATGCGCGAGATCGCCACGGTGCGCACGGTCGGTTCGGGCGTGTTCCGCAAGCCGGTGTCGACGGCGGGCGTGACTGCGGGCTGGGTGGCCGAGGCGGCGGCGCGGCCGGAGACAGACCCGGCGACCTTGAGCCTGCTGGAGTTCTCGTCGGCCGATCTCTACGCCTGTCCGGCGGCGACGCAGAGCCTGTTGGACGACGCCCTGATCGATCTGGACGAATGGCTGGCAGCCGAGGTCGAGGACGCCTTTGCGGCGCAGGAGACGGCGGCCTTCGTCAGCGGCGACGGGGTCAACAAGCCCAAGGGCTTTCTGGCCTATGCGACGGCGAGCGAAGGCACGCAGACCTGGGGCCAGATCGGCACGGTGGCGTCGGGGGCTGCGGGCGCCTTCGCCTCGACCAGTCCCGCGGACAAGCTGATCGACCTGATCTATGCGCCCAAGGCCCAGTATAGGCCGAACGGGCGCTTTGTCATGAACCGACGCACGGTCTCGGCGGTGCGCAAGTTCAAGGACGCGGACGGGAACTATGTCTGGTCGCCGGCGACGCGACCGGGCGAGACGGCGTCGCTGCTGGGCTATCCGGTCACCGAGATCGAGACCATGCCGGACGTGGCGGCCAACAGCCTGTCGATCGCGTTCGGGGACTTCTCGCGCGGCTATCTGATTGTGGATCGCGCGGGGGTGCGGGTGCTGAGGGACCCCTATTCGGCCAAGCCCTATGTGCTGTTCTACACGACCAAGCGCGTCGGCGGCGGGGTGCAGAACTTTGATGCGATCAAGCTGATGAAGTTCGCGGCCTCGTAAGGGGCTGATGACTTTCCTCCCTGTTCGCGGAGCGAATGGGGAGGTGGCGCGTCGCGATAGCGGCGTGACGGAGGGGGCGGCTCGACGGCTGACGTTTGCGTCGCCCCCTCCACCACTTCGTGGTCCCCCTCCCCACAAGTGGGGAGGAAAGGGGCGGCGTCCGAACATTGGAGATTTTAGCATGAGCGCACCCGTGAGCCTCACGGAGGCGAAGCTGTTTCTGCGCGTCGAGCATGAGGCGGAGGACGGGCTGATCCAGACCCTGATCGAGGCGGCGAGGGCGCGGGTCGAGGGGGAGGTGGGGCTGAGCCTGACCTCGACCTCGGCGGCGCCGTTGCGGCTGGCGGTGATGATGCTGGTGCTGCGGGCCTATGAGCGGGGCGAGGGCGAGATGAGCGTCGCGCCGGTCGAGGGGTGGATCGCGCCTTATCGCGTGGTGCGGCTTTGAAGGTGATCGCGAGCCTGGTGCGGGCGGTGGAGGCGGAGACGCCCTATGGCGGGCGGGTCGTCAGCTATGAGCCGGTCGGGTCGTTGTGGCTGAGCCTCGGGGCGCGGCGTCGGCGCGAGCGGACGGAAGCGGGCGTGACGCGCGGGGTGGAGACGCTGAGCGCGACCGTGCGGGCCGATCCGAGGCTGGCCGAGGGGCTGGTGGTGCGCTTCGGCGGGGCCGACTGGGGCGTCGTCGGCGTCGAGGCTGATCCGAAGGCGGCGGGGCGCGTGCGGCTGAACCTGGAGCGGGCGCGATGAGGGATCATGAGGGGGCGCTGGTGAAGGCGCTGATTGCGCATCTGAAGGGGGATGCGGCCTTGCAGGCGCTGCTGGGTGATCCGGCAAGGGTCTGGGACCAGCCGCCGGAGGGGCCCGCGTTTCCGCATCTGCTGATCGGCAAGGGCGAGAGCCGGGGGCTGAACGCGGACGGCGGCGGGGTCGAACATAGGCTGACGCTGACCTGCTCCAGTCGGTTCAACGGCATGGAGGAGGCGCGGGCGGTGGCGGCGGCGGTGCGGGCGCGGGTGGCGGACGCGCCGCTGGAAGCCGACGGGGTGAGGGCGGTCAGCCTGGGCGTGACCTTTACCGATGTGTTTCGCAGCGGGGATTTGAAGCGCGGCCAGTCACGAGCATGGGCGGTGATGCGGCTGCGGGCCGTGACGGAAGAGGTTTGAGGCTCGACGCCTTTCCCTCCCCTTCATGGGGAGGGTGGTCGCGATAGCGACCGGGTGGGGGCGGCGGGGCGATGCTAGGCGCTGCGTGTGAACAGCCTGGCCCTCCCCACCCGGCTTCGCCCTGCGGGCTCAGCCACCCTCCCCATGAAGGGGAGGGAGAGGCGTCGCGCTATTGGGATAATCGGAGGATTGAAGGCATGACGGCGCAACGCGGCAAGGATATCTTGCTGAAGATCGAAGGCGCAGCGGGCGTCTTTACGACGGTCGCGGGCCTGAGGGCGCGGACGATTTCGCTGAACGCGAAGACGGTGGACGCCACCGACGGCGACAGCGCCGGGCGCTGGCGCGAGCTGCTGGCGGGGGCCGGGGTGAAGTCGGCGGCGGTGTCGGGGCAGGGGATCTTCCGCGATGCGGCTTCCGACGCCCTCATCCGCGAAGCCTTCTTTGAGCAGGCGGCGAGGACGTGGCGGCTTTTCGTGCCGGACTTCGGCGTGCTGGAGGGGCTGTTTCTGGTGGCGGCGCTGGAATACGCCGGCGAGCACGAGGGGGAGGCGAGTTTTGCGCTGAGCCTGGCGAGCGCGGGCGAGATCGAGTTTAGCGCGCTGTGACTAGGTTTTCCTCCCCATGTCATGGGGAGGTGGCGCGGACGTGCAGCGTCCGTGACGGAGGGGGCGTCTCGACGGGAGAAGGCGGCGTCGCCCCCTCCACCGCTTTGCGGTCCCCCTCCCCATGACATGGGGAGGAAAGGCAATGACCAATGGCGTGCGGGGCGAGGCGACGGCGGTGCTGGCGGGGGCGGAGCGGAGGCTGTGTCTGACGCTGGGAGCCCTGGCCGAGATCGAGACGGGGCTGGGCACAGCCGGGATGGCGGGGCTGGCCGAGCGGATGCGGGCCTTGTCGGCGCGGGATCTGATGGTGGTGCTGGCGGCCCTGCTGCGCGGCGGGGGCGAGGGGGTGTTGGCGGACGGGTTGGCGGGGGCGGCTGTTGATCCGCGCGAGGCGGCGGAGGCTGTGGCGAAGGCCTTTGCCGCAGCCGCATGACGCCCCAGGACCGACAGTGGAGCGAGATGATGCAGGCGGCGGCGCGGATGGGCGTGGGGCCGGAGGGGTTCTGGCGGTTGTCGCTGAAGGAATGGCGGATGCTGACGGCGGGTCCTGTTCAGGCGGCGCCCCTGGGGCGCGGCGAGTTGGAACGGATGGCGGCGTTGTGGCCGGATTGATGTGTGTTTTCCTCCCCATTTCATGGGGAGGTGGATCGGCGCCGTAAGGCGACGAGACGGAGGGGGCGGCGGGACGTCGGGAGAGGGCGGCGTCGCCCCCTCCACCACTTCGTGGTCCCCCTCCCCATGAAATGGGGAGGAAAGTTGAGATGACGGACAGTTTCAGGCCGGACGGGATCGACGCCGTGCCGGTGAAGGCGGCGGAGGCGGCGGCGGCGCTGGAGGCGCTGAGGGAGCCGGCGGAGCGGGCGGCGGCGTCGATCGAGGAGGCGTTTGGGCGGGCGGGCGAGAGCCTGACGCGGGCGCTGACGCGGGCGGCGGCGGACGGGGAGGTGACGCTGGCCGAACTGGCGCGGGCGGTTCTGGGCGCGGTCAATGCGGCGGCGGGCGCCGGGCGCGGCGGAGGACTGTCGGACGCGATCTCGGCGGTGATGAACAGTTTCGGCGGGGCGCGGGCCGAGGGCGGGCCGGTGCTGGGCGGCGGGGCCTATCTGGTCGGCGAGCGCGGGCCGGAGGTGTTTCGACCGGCGGGCGCGGGCAGCATCGAGCCGATGGGCGGCGGGGCCGGGGTGACGGTCAATGTCAGCGTGGACGGCGGGGCGCAGGGCTTGCTGCGGTCCGAGGCGCAGATCGCGCGGATGCTGGCGCGGGCGACGGCCCTGGGCGCGCGAAGGATGTAGCGGCGCCGAGCGATAGTCTCAAACTCGCGTGGCTCAAGCAGCGAGGCGCCGTGCGCCGAGCGATAGCCTCAAAAAGCGTGGCTCAAGCAGAGAGGCGCCGTGCGCCGAGCGATAGCCACCAAGAAAAAAGGGCGCTCCGAGGAGCGCCCCTTTGGTCGATTATTCGCCCTTGGGATTGGGGCCGAACTTGTTGTCGCCGCGCTGGCTGTCGGTGATGCCGATCCAGAGCAGGAAGGCGAGGCCGACCAGACCCATGACGGCGAAGCCGCCCATCATCGAGCCGAGCATGGACAGGGCGACCGTGGGGTCTTCGCTCTCGAAGGCCTGGGGGTTGGTGAAGATCGCCATGCCGACGGCGCTGATGATCATGATGAAGCCGATGATGGTGGCGACCCAGGGAATGACGACGAACCAGCCGGTCTTGCCCATGTCGTGCAGGCGCTTCACCGAGATGGCGAGGTTCGGCCAGATCAGGACAAGGCCGATCAAGCCGCCGATGACCGGAATCCAGCCGGTGACGACGCTGACGCCGAGCAGGATCAACCAGCTGATCCAGAAGTGCTGACGGCGCAGACGGCCGTTGAACGAGAGCATGGCGCTGGCGAAGTCGTAGCCGCCGCCGGTGTCGCGGGCGGTGTAGGCCGAACTGGCGGCCTGGCCGAAGGCGGCGGCGGGCGAGCCGGCCAGGACCATGATCTGGGTCGCTTCGAGGCCTTCGGGCACGAAGTCGACGCGGGCGCCGGTGGCGATGACGCCGCCCGCCTGGATGGCGGAACGGGCGAAGCCGTAGCGGATGCTGTCGTCGCCGCTGATCAGGCCGGTGCCCGACACATCGTCGTAGCTGAGAATTTCACCGCGCACTCGGAAGTCTCCATGTCTGAACGGCCCCCGGCCGCTTTGGCGCGAGCATGGCTGAGCGCCGGTTTTCAGACAAGCCGAAGCGTGACCTTGGGGCAGGATTTCTGCGAACAAATCGCAGCTTGTCCCGAAATGGCGCAGTTCAACACACAAGCGAGGATGCATGGCCTTTCATGAGGTGCGTCTGCCGGCGCGGCTGGCGTTCGGATCGACCGGCGGGGTGGAGCGGCGGACCGAGATCACGACCCTGGGGTCCGGGTTCGAACGGCGCTCGACGCCCTGGGCCGAGGGGCGTCGGCGCTATCTGATCGGGGCGGGGTTGCGGTCGCTGGACGACATGGCGGCGCTGACGGCCTTTTTCGAGGCGCGGCGCGGGCGACTGTACGGGTTCCGGTTCCGGGACTTCGCCGACTTCAAGAGCTGTGCGCCGGGCGAGGCCGTTGCGGCGACAGACCAGAGGATCGGCGTCGGCGACGGGGCGCGGCGGACGTTTGGGCTGTGCAAGGCCTATGGCGACCATGAGCGGCGGATTGCGAAGCCGGTCGAGGGCTCGGTGCGGGCTGCGGTCGGGGGCGTCGAAACGGGGGGCTTTGTCGTCGATCACGCGATGGGGGCGGTGACGCTGGCGACGGCGCCGGCTTCGGGAGCTGAGGTGACGGCGGGGTTCGTCTTTGATGTGCCGGTGCGGTTCGACGCCGACCGGATCGAGGTGACGCTGGAGAGTTTCGGCGCCGGGCGGATGGTGGCCATGCCGCTGATCGAGGTGCGGGTTTAGGGCGCGTTTTCCTCCCCATTCATGGGGAGGTGGATCGACTGCGCAGCAGGCGAGACGGAGGGGGCGGCGGGACGCTTGGAAATGGCGGCGCCGCCCCCTCCACCGCTTCGCGGTCCCCCTCCCCACGCGTGGGGAGGAAAGAGGGGTGGGATGAGAGACATACCGGACGAACTGGCCGACCGCATCGAGAGCGGGGCGGCGATGCTGTGTCATGCCTGGGTGCTGAGGCGGGGCGACGGCGTGGTGATGGGGTTCACCGATCATGATCGAGACCTGACGGTCGAGGGCGTGGTCTGTCGGGCGGGCAGCGGCTGGACGGCGGGGGCGGGCGAGGGTGAGGCGGGGCTGGCGGCCGGGGGGCTGTCGGCGTCCGGCGGGCTGGACGACGAGGCCGTCACCGAGGCGGATGTGGCGGCGGGGCTCTATGACGGAGCGCGGGTCGAGCTGTGGCGGGTGGACTGGGCTCGGCCGGCGTTGGCGGTGCGTCTGTGGGCCGGGATGCTGGCGCGGATTAGGCGTGAGAATGGGGCTTTTGTCGCCGATCTGGAGGGGCCGATGGCGGCCCTGGAGCGGGTGGTTGGGCGGACCTATGGCCGGACCTGCGACGCGGTGTTGGGCGACGGGCGCTGTGGTCTGAGCGCGGCGGCGATTGGTGGGCGGAGCTGCGACAAGCGGTGGGCGACCTGTGCGGGCGTGTTCGGCAATGGCGTCAACTTCCAGGGCTTTCCAGATATTCCGGGCGACGACTTCCTGACGGCAAGGCCGGCGGGCGGCGGGCGCCATGACGGCGGGAGCCGGCGGTGAGGGGCGCGGATGATTTACCAAAGCGCCCCCACCCGGCTTCGCCCTTCGGGCTCAGCCACCCTCCCCATGAAGGGGAGGGAGAGGCGTGGCGTCGCCGGGTTCTGGTCGCCGCGCGGGGGTGGCTGGGGACGCCTTATCGGCATCAGGCGAGCGTGAAGGGCGAGGGGGCGGACTGTCTGGGGTTGGTGCGCGGGGTGTGGCGCGAGGTGGTGGGGGAGGAGCCGGAGGCGCCGCCGGCCTATCGCCCCGACTGGGCCGAGACGGGGGGCGAGGAGACCTTGCTGAACGCGGCGCGGAGGCGGCTGGTCGAGGTTCCGCCGGCGATGGCGCGGGCGGGGGACGTGCTGCTGTTTCGGATGAGCGCGGGGTGTCCGATCAAGCACTGCGCCATCCTGTCGTCGGATGACGGGCCGGAGTGGAAGATGATCCACGCCTATTGGGGGCGGGCGGTGGTGGAGAGCTGGATGGGGCCGTGGTGGCGGCGAAGGCTGGTCGCGGCGTTTCGCTGGCCGGTGAAGACGGAGGGCTGAGGATTTGGCGCAGGTCATTCTGAGCAATGTGGGCCAGCAGATCGGCGGGCCGATCGGTCAGTTCATCGGCTCGACCATCGGCAAGGCCATCGACAATCGGGTGATCGCCAGCCTGTCGCCGGCGCGGCAGAAGGGGCCGCGGCTGGAAGGCCTGAGCCTGCAGTCGTCGGCGGACGGGGCGCCGATGGGCTGCGTCTTTGGCCGGGCGCGGGTGGTGGGGCAGGTGATCTGGGCCGCGCGGTTCCTGGAGACCAAGCACAGGCGGTCGGGCGGCAAGGGCGGGCAGAAGACGGTCGAGTACGAATATTCGCTGAGCTTCGCCGTGGGGCTGGGCGAGGGGCCGATCGACGGGGTCGGCCGGGTCTGGGCCGACGGTCAGCCGCTGGACCTGACCGGGGTGACGATGCGGGTGCATCGCGGGACCGAGACGCAGACGCCGGACCCGCTGATCGAGGCGGTGGAAGGGGTGGCGTCGGCGTTTCGCGGCACGGCCTATGTGGTGTTCGAGGACCTGCCGCTGGGGCCGTTCGGCCATCGGGCGCCGCAGCTGGCGTTCGAGGTGTTTCGTCGACCGATGGGGGTCGAGCGGCGACTGGAGGACCGGCTGGAGGGGGTTTGTCTGATCCCTGGAGCGGGGGAGTTCTGTCTGGCGACCGAAGCCGTGATACGGCGCGAGGGGCTGACGAAGAGCAGGCCTGAGAACGTCAACAACGCCGAGGGGCGGGCGGATGTCGAGGTGTCGCTGGATCAGTTGATGGTGCAGGCGCCGAACCTGAAGCGGGTCAGCCTGATCGTCGGCTGGTTCGGCGACGACTTGCGGGCGGGTCATTGTCAGGTTCGACCCGGTGTGGATCGGCGCGACAAGATGACCAAGCCGATGCGCTGGAGCGTGGCCGGGCTGGAGCGGCATGAGGCGCACCTGGTGTCGCAGGTCGACGGGGGGCCGGCCTATGGCGGGACGCCGTCTGACGAGAGCGTGCGCCAGGCGATCCGCAGCCTGAAGGCGCGGGGGGTGGAGGTGACGCTGTATCCCTTCGTCTTCATGGACTGTCCCGGCTATCCGTGGCGCGGGCGCGTGGCCGGGACGGACGGCGCAGGGGCGGCGGCGGAGGTCGCAGCGATGTTCGGGACGGCGGATGGCTGGGGCCTGAGGCGGCTGGCGCTGCACTATGCGCGGATGGCGGCGGAAGAGGGGGCGGACGGCCTGCTGATCGGCTCGGAGATGCGAGGGCTGACCGGGACCCGCGATGCGGCCGGCGGCTTTCCGGCGACAGCGCAGTTCCGGGCGCTGGCGGCGGAGTGTCGGGCGATTGTCGGGGCGGGGGTGAAGCTGTCCTATGCGGCGGACTGGTCGGAATATTTCGGCTGGCAGAAGGACGGCGAGGCGCGGTTCCATCTGGACCCGCTGTGGGCCGATCCGAACATCGATTACGTCGGCATCGACTGGTATCCGCCGCTGGGCGACTGGCGAGGCGGCGAAGGCGGGCTGGATGCGGAGGCGTTCGAGGGGGCGGCGGACCCGGCCTATCTGGCGATGCAGGTCGCGGGCGGCGAGAACTTCGACTGGTATTACGCCAGCGCCGAGGATCGGGCGGGGCAGGTGCGGACGCCGATCAGCGACGGGGCGCATGGCGAGGACTGGCTGTATCGACCCAAAGACCTGAAGGGGTGGTGGTCGAACGCTCACCATGAGCGGGTCGCGGGCGTGCGGTCGGCGACGCCGACGGCCTGGGTTCCGGGGATGAAGCCGATCCGGCTGACCGAGTTCGGCTGTGCGGCGGTGGACCGGGGCGGCAATGCGCCGAACCTGTTCCAGGACCCCAAGAGTTCCGAAAACGCCCTGCCGCCCTATTCGACGGGCGCGCGCGACGACCGGATGCAGCGGCGGGCGCTGGAGGCGGTGCTGACGCATTTCGAGGATGTGGCGAACAATCCGGTGTCGAGCGTCTATGGCGGGCGGATGGTCGAAGGGGCGGACGCCTGGTGCTGGGATGCGCGGCCGTTTCCGGCCTTTCCGGCGCGGGGCGGCGTGTGGGCTGACGCGGGGGCGTGGCGGGCCGGGCACTGGCTGAACGGGCGCATGGGCGGCGAGGCGGCGGATCTGGTCGCGGCGGTGCTGAAGCGCGGCGGGCTGGCGGAGGAGGCGTTCGAGATCGGGGCGCTGGACGGCGAGATCGCGGGCTATGTGATTGATCGACCGATGCGGACGCGGGATGCGCTGGAGCCGCTGCTGGCGGGTCTGGGGGCGACGGCGGCCGAGCGGGGCGGACGGATCGCGGTGCTGGGCGAGACGGCTGTGGGTCTGACCCTGACGGCGGAGGCCTTGGCCTTGCCGGACGAGGGGGCGAGCGTCGTGGCGGATCGGTCGCTGGAGCCGCGTCCGGGGGCGGCGCGAGTGCGCTTCATCGACGAGGCGGCGGATTATCAGACCGGGTCGGTGGTGGTGCGCGGCGCGGGCGACGGCGGCGGGATCGATCTGGAACTGCCGGCGGTGTGCGGCGCGGGCGTGGCCGGTGCGCTGGCGCGGCGGACCCTGGCGACGACCGGGGGCGAGACAGATCGGCTGACGGTGAAGCTGGGGCCGCTGGAGGCGCTGCGGCTGGAGCCGGGCGAGGTGGTGCAGGTCGAGGGGCGGACGGGCGACTGGCGCGTGACGCGCCTGGATGTGGACGAGCAGCCGTCGGCGGTGCTGGAGCCGGTGGTGGTCGTGCGGGTCGATGAGGCGCCGACCGACTGGCGGCCCGGCGACGGGCCGGCGGTAGTGGGCGCGCCGTTTTTGCGGCTGCTGGACCTGCCGCCCTTGCCGGGCGCGGAGGAGGACGGGCGGCCGGTGGTTGTGGTGGCGGCGGAGCCCTGGACGCCGATGGCGGTGCACGGGGGCGCGAGCGTGGAGGCGCTGACGCCGCGGGCGACGGTGGTGCGACCGGCGACGGTGGGCGTGTTGATCGAGGCGGTCGGGCGCGGCGTGGTCGGGCGTTGGGACGAGGCCAACGCCATCATGGTGCGCGTCGAGGGACGGGCGCCGGAGAGCCTGACGGCGGGCGGGGTGCTGGGGGGCGGCAATGCCCTGGCGCTGGAGACGGCGGCGGGCTGGGAGGTGGCGCAGTATCGGCGGGCGGAACTGGTCGGCGGCGAGGTCTGGCGGTTGAGCGGCCTGCTGCGCGGGCAGCAGGGGAGCGAGGAGGCGACGGCGGCGGGGGCCTTGGCCGGGGCGATCGTGGTGTTTCTGGAACGCGACGTGGCGCGGGCGGAGGTCGCGCCGGGCGAGCGGGGCCTGCCGAGGGTCTGGCGGGCCGGGCCTGCGGGCGCGGCGCCGGGCGGGAGCGGGTTTTCGGAGATCGATTTCAGCTGGACCGGGCGGGCGGCGCGGCCCTGGCGACCGGCGCATCTGCGGGTGGCGGTCGAAGGCGGCGGCCGGCGGCTGTCGTGGACGCCGCGCGTGCGGGTCAACGGCGAGGGCTGGGAGGCCGAGCCGGTCGAGGTCGATCCGCGTCGGTTCCGGGTGCGGGTGCTGGACGGCGGGGTCGAGAAACGGGTCTGGGAGGTCGAGGGGCTGGAGGCGGTCTATGCGGCCGAGCAGGCGGCGGCGGACTGGCCGGGCGGGAGCGGCGAAAGCGCGCGTGTTGCGGTGGCGCAGTGGGGAGAGGGCTATGGCTGGGGGGCGGAGGCGGTCGCGCGGCTTTGACGGATGGCGTCTTGGCGTCCGCCCTCTGCGTCGCCCCCTCCACCACTTCGTGGTCCCCCTCTCCATGGAATGGGGAGGAAAGGGGGGATGGCCCCTTTCAGGCGGGGGCGGCATGGCTTAACTGACGCTCTGGTCTTTTCTGATGTCGGAGTGAAGCGAACGTGGCTGGCGATCCCTACAAGGAACTGGGCGTTGCCAGAGGCGCGAGCGCGGACGAGATCAAGAAGGCGTTCCGCAAGCTGGCCAAGGAACTGCACCCGGACAAGAATCCGGGCGACAAGGTCTCTGAGGAGCGGTTCAAGCGCATCACCGCCGCCTTCGACCTGCTGGGCGACGCCGAGAAGCGGGCCAAGTATGATCGCGGTGAGATCGACGCTGACGGCCGCGAGCAGTTTCGCGCGCCTCCGGGCGGCGGCGGGCGCTCGGGCGGCTTTGGCGGATTCGGCGGGTCGGGCGGACGCGGCGGGTTCGAGGACATCGACCTTGAAGAACTGTTCGGCGCCTTCGGCGGCGGCGGGCGCACGGCGGGGCGCGGCGGCTTTGGCGGCAAGGGCCAGGACGTGCGGGCGACGCTGGACATCAGTCTGGAGGACTCCATCGCCGGGACGACGCGCCGCATCCAGTTCTCGGACGGGCGGATGCTGGACGTGGTCATTCCCAAGGGGGCGTCCGAGGGCCAGGTGATCCGGCTGAAGGGCCAGGGCGCGCCGGGACGCGGCGGCCAGGCGGGCGACGCCCTGATCGAACTGAAGATCGCGCCGCACCCGGTGTTCAAGCGCGACGGCGCGGACCTGACCATGGACCTGCCGGTGTCGGTGCCCGACGCGGTGTTGGGCGGCAAGATCCAGGTGCCGACGCCCGAGGGCGCGGTGATGATGACCATTCCCAAGGGCTCGAACAGCGGCAAGATCCTGCGGCTCAAGGCGCGCGGCGCCTATGCGGCGGGCAAGCGTGGCGACCTGTTGGCCAGGCTGGTGGTGACGCTGCCGGAAACGCCGGACGACGACCTGATCCGGTTCGCGACCGAATGGCGCGACAAGCGGCCCTACAAGCCCGGACGCTGAGCCGACCCTAAATCTCCTCCCCAAGCTGGAACGACGACGCCATGATCGCCAAGCCTGACGCCAAGCCTGCTCGCCCGTGGTTCTCCGCCGGTCCGACGGCCAAGCGTCCGGGGTGGTCGCTGGCAGGGTTGCCGACCAACCTGCTGGGGCGGGGCATTCGCGCCCCGGAGGTGGTGGAACGGTTCGCCTATGGCTTGCGGCTGACGCGGGAGGTGTTGAGCCCGCCAAAGGACTATGTGCTGCTCTATACGCCGGGGTCGGACACGGGCGCGGTCGAGGCGGCGCTGTGGGGGATGCTGGGCGAGCGGCCGGTTCAGGTCGTGGCCTATGAGAACTTCGGCCAGGTCTGGGCGACCGACGTGCGCGATCACCTGAAGCTGGAGCCGGAGGTGCTGACCGCGCCCTGGGGCGAGCTGCCGGACATGAGCCGCGTCGATCCCAGCAAGGACGTGGTGTTTCCTTGGAACGGCACGACGTCGGGCGTGCGCATGGATAACGCCGCCTGGATCGCGGACGACCGCGAGGGGCTGACCATCTGCGACGCGACCTCGGCGGCGTTCGCCATGGACCTGCCGTGGGACAAGCTGGATGTGACCACCTTCAGCTTCCAGAAGGCGCTGGGCGGCGAGGCGGGCATCGGCGTCATGGTGCTGTCGCCGCGTGCGGTGGCGCGGCTGGATACCTATCGGCCCGAGCGGTCGATCCCCAAGGTGCTGCGCCTGACGGACAAGACCGGCTTTGACCGGACGTTGGCGGACGGGGTGGTGATCAACACCTATTCCATCCTGACGATCGAGGACTGGATCGACGCCCTGGAGTGGGCCAAGGGCGCGGGCGGGCTGCCGGAGCTGATCCGTCGCACCGATCGGAACTATGCGGCCCTGGCGGAATGGGTGGAGCGGACCGACTGGATCGCCATGCTGCCGGATCGACCAGAAATTCGCTCGACCACCTCGGTCTGCCTGAAGTTCACCGATGCGCGCGTCGCGGCCCTCGACGAGGCCGGGCAGAAGGCCTTTGTGAAGCGGTTCAAGGCCTTGCTGGAAGGCGAAGGCGCGGTGTTCGACATGGAGCCGCACCGTTACGCCCCGCCGGGCCTGCGGTTGTGGTGCGGCTGCACGGTCGAGACGGCCGATGTCGTGGACGCGACGCCGTGGCTGGAATGGGCGTTTGCGACGGCGGTCAGTGAACTGAGCGCATAATTCTGCGCCCCATCCTATGATCTTGGGGGGCGACTCCGGACGATTCAGGGGTTATAGGCTCCCACCGCATTCTGGATTGCGGAGAAACGATCTTGGCGAACGTCGCGGTAGTCGGCGCCCAATGGGGCGACGAGGGCAAGGGCAAGATTGTGGACTGGCTGTCCAATCGCGCCGACATGGTCGTGCGGTTCCAGGGCGGCCATAACGCCGGGCATACGCTGGTCGTCGATGGCAAGGTCTACAAGCTGGCGCTGCTGCCTTCTGGCGTGGTGCAGGGCAAGCCCTCGATCATCGGCAACGGCGTGGTCGTCGATCCCTGGCATCTGGTCGGCGAGATCGAGAAGATCGTGGCCCAGGGCGTGGCCATCAGCCCTGACATCCTGACCATCGCCGACAACGCCTGTCTGATCCTGCCGATCCACCCGGCCCTGGACGTGGCGCGGGAAGCCGCCGCCAGCGCGCCGGGCGCCAAGATCGGCACGACCGGGCGCGGCATCGGCCCGGCCTATGAGGACAAGGTGGGGCGTCGCGCCATCCGCGTCTGCGACCTGGCCAACGAAGACGACCTGAAGATCAAGATCGAGCGTCTGCGCTCGCACCACGATCCCTTGCGCGCCGGTCTGGGGCTGGAGCCGATCGACCCCGAGGCGCTGCTGGCGCAACTGCTGGAGATCGCGCCGAAGATCCTGCCCTATGTGAAGCCGGCCTGGCGGGTGCTGGATCAGGCCCAGAAGGAGGGCAAGCGGGTGCTGTTCGAGGGGGCGCAGGGCGCCTTCCTCGACGTCGATCACGGCACCTACCCTTACGTGACCAGTTCGAACACCGTGGCAGGTCAGGCGGCGGCGGGGTCGGGCATCGGGCCGCGCGGCGTCGGCTATGTGCTGGGGATTGTGAAGGCCTATACGACCCGGGTCGGCGAGGGGCCCTTCGCCTGTGAGCTGAACGACGAGGTCGGCGAGCATCTGGCGACTGTGGGCCGCGAGGTCGGCGTCAATACCGGCCGGGCGCGGCGCTGCGGCTGGTTCGACGCGGTTCTGGTGCGTCAGTCGGTGGCGATCAACGGCATCGACGGCATCGCCCTGACGAAACTGGACGTGCTGGACGGTCTGAAGACGTTGAAGATCTGCGTCGGTTACCGGATCAACGGCGAGGTGCTGGATTATCTGCCGTCGAGCCTGAAGGCCCAGGCCTCGGCCGAGCCGGTGTTCGAGGAGCTGGAAGGCTGGAGCGAGAGCACGGCCGGGGTGCGGACCTTCAAGGACCTGAACGCCCATGCGCTGAAATACGTGCGTCGGATCGAGGAACTGATCGGCGCGCCCGTGGCCCTGCTATCGACCAGCCCCGAGCGGGACGACACCATCCTGATGCGCGATCCCTTCCAAGGGTAGGGTGCGAAGGGAGGGGTGCGTCCCGGAACGGGAAACGGCCCCTTAACCCCCTGAGTTTACCTTCTTGGTTCCAGATGGAGCCGAGCCGTGTTCGCTTTAGACGCCAAGACGATGCAGAGGATCGCCCCGGTTGTACGCCGGGTGCTGATCGTCGATCCCAATCCCGCTGCCGCGCGCCTGTTGTCGGACCTGTTGAAGGGTTTCGGGTCGCGCGATGTCGCGGTCGAAGGCGACGAGGCGAAGGTGATCGATCTGGCCCGCGAGATGGAGCCGGGACTGATCCTGACGGAGCGCACGGGGCCGCGTCTGGACGGCGAGGCGCTGGCGCGACGCATCCGGCGTTCCAGCCTGGCCTGCCGCCGCGTGCCGCTGATCATGGTCACGGCCGAGGCCACCGCCAGCAGCATCAAGGGCGCGCGCGATTCCGGCGTGCATGAGTTCCTGAGGAAGCCCTTCACCAGCGGCGACCTGTTCCGGCGGGTCGAGAATCTGGCCACCAAGCCGCGCGACTGGGTTGAGGCGGTGGGCTACATCGGGCCGGACCGTCGTCGGTTCAACTCCGACGACTACGCCGGACCGGGCAAGCGCAAGGCGGACAAGCCGGCGTCAGCGGCGGAGGCCGTGGTGGCGATCAAGGATCAGGCGATGCGAATCCTGGCCTCGGCCCATACCCAGTTCGACAGCGATCCGATGCAGGCCGTGCGCGCGATCAAGCAGCAGGCCGAGACGCTGAAGGCCCTGGCCATCAAGACGGGTGACGCCTCGCTGGCCATTGCGGCGGCCGGTCTGGAGACATCACTGACGGCGGGAGCGCCGACCAAGGCGACCCTGGCCGGGCCCATCGGCGCCGTTCTGGCCCTGGCCTCGCCCGAGAGCCTGTCTCGGGCGGGCTAGGGTTTCCCTTCTCCCTCAAGGGGAGAAGGGCTTTGTTTGCACGCTAACGCTTTGGGCTGCTTGAGCGCTCAGGCGTCGACCAGATTCCGCTCTTCGGCAGCGGCGCGCATGGCTTTTTGCAGCTTCTCGAAGGCGCGGACTTCGATCTGACGCACGCGCTCGCGCGATACGCCGTACTGGCCAGCGAGTTCTTCCAGCGTAACCGGATCGTCCTTGAGGCGACGTTCCGTGAGGATGTGCTTCTCGCGGTCGGTCAGTTCCTGCATCGCTTCTTCCAGCAGGCTCATGCGGATGGATTTTTCCTCGGAGTCGGCCAGAGCCGTTTCCTGGGACACCGCATTGTCGTCGGCCAGCCAGTCCTGCCACTCGCTTTCGCCGTCGGCGCGCAGGGGCGCGTTCAGCGAGGCGTCGCCGCCGAGGCGGCGGTTCATGTTGGTGACCTCTTCTTCCGACACGCCCAGCTTGGTGGCGATGGCGGCGAGGTGTTCGGGGCGCAGGTCGCCTTCCTCAAACGCGGAGATCTGGCTCTTGGCCTTGCGCAGGTTGAAGAAGAGCTTCTTCTGCGCGGCGGTGGTGCCCATCTTCACGAGGGACCAGGAGCGGAGGATGTATTCCTGGATCGAGGCGCGGATCCACCACATGGCGTAGGTCGCCAGACGGAAGCCCTTGTCCGGGTCGAATTTCTTGACGGCCTGCATCAGGCCGACGTTGCCCTCGGAAATCACTTCGCCGATCGGCAGGCCGTAGCCGCGATACCCCATGGCGATCTTGGCCACGAGACGAAGGTGAGAGGTCACGAGACGGTGGGCGCTCTCGGCGTCCTGGTGTTCAGACCAGCGCTTGGCCAGCATGAACTCTTCGTCCTTGGTGAGCATCGGAAACTTGCGGATTTCCGTGAGATAGCGCGACAGTCCCT
>Ga0265296_1002476_pt1 | contig 18546 bp, 17 predicted proteins | sample MunlanPumphouse1_FD_189073 | JGI IMG/M metagenome (GOLD analysis project Ga0265296, IMG submission 189073) | Groundwater microbial communities from a municipal landfill in Southern Ontario, Canada - Pumphouse #1 | ecosystem: Environmental > Aquatic > Deep subsurface > Groundwater | place...
GTGATGCTCACCTGCATGTAGCGCTGACGGCCGTTCTGGTTGTAGTTGGCAACGAAGGCCGGCGCCATCGGCTCGAAAATCGCCGCCTGCTTGCCGACCGGCGCTGCGTCAGCGGCCTCGGCAGGCTTGCTCTGCGCGCCGTGCATGAAGAACCAGGTCGCCCCGACGGATGCACCAATGGCCACCAGCAACGCCAGCACGATCACGATGATCAGCTTGAGTTTGCCTTTGGTTGCGGGGTCTTTTACTGCTGCAGCTTCGCTCTTCGCCATGCCAATAATCCGTCACTAATCGGGGGTTTCACAGTCGCACGGCAAGGCAAGAGCAAGTGTTATGCCAGAACTGTCGGAGGTCGAGAACGACGCTAAAGTCAAAAGCACCCTCACCCCAGCCCTCTCCCGGAGGGAGAGGGGGCCGACCGAGATGTAATGGGGCTGGATATCGACCTGCACAACCGAGGTGATTGCAAGTTCAGGGCGAGAATCAACAGGTCGCCGAATGTCGAACGGATTCAGCGATGCTCGTTCAGGTCGGCGTAGTTCTTCAAGATTCCCCAATCGGTCCCCTCTCCCTCTGGGAGAGGGCTAGGGTGAGGGGGCTCTTGATTTGCTCAGGCGTAATAGTCGACCGCGCTGCTGCCAATTACGCTGGTAGTCTGCGCCGCCACTTCAGCGACAGTAGCCGGTGCCAATTCCTCATCCGCCGAATCCAAGCGGCCACCCGCAGCGCTGGTCCGGCCACTCTGCCCATGCTGCGCCTGCTCCTGGCCTTGCTGCCCCTGCCAGCCACGGTTCTGGTCGGCGACATTGACGTCGACCTGGCCCATGCCCTGCTGGTTGAACATGTCGCGCAGGCGGTGCATCTGGCTGTCGAGCGCTTCACGCACGCTCGGGTGCGCGCTCATGAAGGTGACCTGGGTCTGCTGATCGGGAACCATGTTCACGCGGATATCCAAGCGCCCCAGCTCCGCCGGCTGCAACTGAATGTCGGCGGCCTTCAGGTTGACGCTGGACAGGTACATGACGCGGTTGACCACTTCTTCGGTCCAGCCGCTCTGGTGCATGGCGATCGGCTGATTCACCGGCAGCGCATTGGCGGTTTTCGGCGTAGCGGCCTGGGTCAGTGCCGCGAGACGGTTGGCGAAGTCGTCGACACGGGTGTCGCTGGTGGCGGACTTCAGATCCTTCAGGCCATCGTCGATCAGCCCGCTAAAAGCTTGTTCGCCGCCTTGGCTGGTGCTGTCCTTGTCGGCCTGCACGTCGAGCATGCTGGCCATGCCGGCGGCAAAGTTCTGCGCGGCGGTCAATTCGCCGTCAGCCTGAGCTTGAGCAGGCGTGGCTTTCGGTTGCGCCTGGCTGGCGGCAGAAATATGCCCGCCCTGCTCCATCGCCATGCGCACGGCCGGCAGCGAATCGAGCGGGTCGGCTGTCGGATCAAATTCGCTGTCGGTGGCCGCCGGATCTTTGACCATCCCCGACACGACCGCCAATGCAGGCGTTTCGGTTTCCGGCTGGGCTGGCGTGGTGACTGTTGGTGCTTGCACCACAGGCGCTGCCACCAACGGCTGAACGACTTGCGCCAAGGCCGGATCAAGCGCCGGGTCTACAGGCGCGGCATCGGCCACAGGGGTTTGTACCGTTTCAGTGGTGTCATCGGCAGTGGCAGTCGCGTCGTCGCTCGTCGCCGGTTTGTCGGCAGGCAACGCTTTGCCGCTATCGGCAACTGCTGGCTCGGGCGCGGCAGACTGATCTTTGCCGATATCCTTTTTGCCGCTGCTGTCCGCGACCTTGTCGCGTGTCGGCTTGACTGAATTGTCAGCGCTCACGGCAGGCTTGGTCGGCGCCTGATCGGCAAACACTCTGGCGAAGCTGGAAGCCTTGTCCCCGGCGTCTGCGGCCATTGCCGACGATTTGGCAGAGGCGGCTTGCGCCTTGGCCTGGGCGGCGGTCTGAAGAAGAATGTTGGGGGTCGCAGGCATGACACGGTCTCCGCTGCACTGGGATCGTAGGTACAGTTGAGCAAGATGACTGCAAGTGCCGGGCCAGTTTGGCCAGACACTTGCGAAAAGCGCCGGACGGCAGCTTCAGTGGATGTGGGCGTGGTGCTTTTCGCTTTCGTACACCGGGCGTACTTCGGCGAATTCGGAATGGATATCGGCCACCAGTTGAGCGAGCGCTTCCGGACTTTTGTCCTTGGCATTCGACTCAAGGTCCTGGCACAACTCAGCCAGTCGAACCGCGCCCATGTTGCTCGCGCTGCCCTTGAAGCTATGGGCTACATCGGAAAGCGCTTTGACGCTGGTGCTGTCCTGCAACTCGTGCAGGCGGCTTTGCGAATCTGCCAGAAAAGTCTCCAGCAATTCCGTATAGCCGTCCTCCATCACCTCGCGCAAAGTATCGAGGACTTCGCGATCTACATGTGTGTCTGTCACTTGCTCACTCCTTGATCAAGAATGGGCGGATTATGCCTCAATCTCCCAGAAAAACTCCACGCTGGCACTACGACCCTGGTCCGACCAACTGGCGTTGCGCCCCAGTTGCCGGACCAGGCTGATGCCGCGACCCGACAAGCGGACGTTATCCACGGGCCGTTCCATAAGCCGCGCCACATCAAAGCCCTTGCCGCTGTCCTCGACGCGAATGACCAGGCGCCCGCCCTCGCCCTGCGGCTGGACCTGCAAATGTACGCGCACATAACCATCCTGCAGCGCCTCCAACCGCGCCGCGCGCATTTCATAGTAGCGGGCGAAACCTGCCGCATCGCGTTTGAGGCTGGAGTCCAGCCCGAGCACGCCATGCTCCAGGCCATTGGAATACAACTCGGCGAGCACGCTGTACAGCGCTCCGCTTTGCGCGCGCAGGCCATGCACCTCAAGCAGCAACTGCAAGAGGAACGGCAATGGATTGAAGCGCCTGAGCGTGGCGCCGCGAAATTCGAAACTGGCCGACCAGTCCAGCGGGCACGACTGGCCGCTGTCGGAATACACCGGCGCCGCGCCGTGGGCCTGCGCCGACTCAAGCAGACTGACCTCGACCATGCTCACATCGTCGCGGGCCTGCCCGCGAAAATCGCGCAGTGCCTGTTCGATATCCTCGAACAACCGATCCGGCTCGCGGTTCGCCGCAAACACCTGCTGCAAGCGTTCGACGCCGAACAACTGGTCATTGGCATCGCAGGTATCGATCACCCCGTCCGATAACAGAAACACTCGATCATCGACGGCCATCGGATACACATCCGTACGGTCATCGAAGGCTTGCGCGCTGAGAATCCCCAGGGGCAAATGCCGCGCCGGCAACGGCACGCGCTCGCCACTGGCCATGCGGTGCAAGTAACCGTCGGGCATGCCGCCGTTCCACACCTCCACCGAACGGCTCTGGAAACTCAGACTGAGCAAGGTGGCACAGCAGAACATGTCCACCGGCAGGATGCGCTTGAGCTTGGCGTTCATCTCGCGCAGGGTTTCGGCCAGGCCATAGCCCTTGGCGGTCATCCCATAAAACACTTCGGCCAGCGGCATCGCCCCCACCGCTGCCGGCAAGCCATGCCCGGTGAAATCGCCGAGCATGACGTGCATGTCACCGGCCGGCGTGTACGCCGCGAGCAACAGATCACCATTGAACAGCGCGTAAGGCGATTGCAGGTATCGGATGTTCGGCGCGCTCAGGCAACCGGAATGCGCGACCTTGTCGAACACCGCTTTGGCCACGCGTTGTTCGTTGAGCAGATAGTCGTGATGTCTGGCGATCAGGTCGCGCTGCTGCAGGACAGTCGCCTGAAGGCGGCGCAAGCGATCCATCGCCTTGATTTTGGCGGCGAGTATCACTTGGTTGTACGGCTTCGCCAGAAAGTCGTCGCCGCCAGCCTCCAGACACCGAGCCAGCGCTTCACTCTCGGTCAGCGAGGTGAGGAAGATGATCGGCACCAGCGCTTCACCCGCCAGCGCCTTGATCCGCCGCGCCGCTTCGAAGCCGTCCATCACCGGCATCAGCGCGTCCATCAACACCAGATCGGGCTGCTGCTCTTTGAACGTTTCGACCGCTTCGGCACCATTGGCCGCCGTCAGCACCTGATGGCCCTGACGGCGGACAATGGTCGACAGCAGCAGCCGGTCGGCGGCGCTGTCTTCGGCGATAAGAATGGTCAGCGGCTCTTGCGCCTGCATGGGCGTCAACTGATGTCGAAGAGTTTGTCGAAGTTGGAAATCGCGAGGATTTTCTTCACATCGGAGCTGCTGTTGACGACACGGATATCCGACTCGTCGCCACCGGCGTGATCACGCAGCAAAAGCAGCATGCCCAGCGCGGAGCTGTCGAGGTAAGTAGCCTCTTTGAGGTCGACCACGATGGATTCGGGTTTGTGTGGGAGCCGTTCATACGACTCGCGAAATTCCTGATGGCGACCGAAATCGAACCGGCCTTTGACGGCGATGGTGAGCTTTTTCTGGTCTGGAGAGACTTCTGTAACGACTGACATTGACTGGCTTCCTTGTCATTGACGAACCTGTACAAGGTGTAGCACCTGGATAGGGTTGGGGCAAGGAGCAACGGTGGAACAAGTGTGGGAGCGAGCCTGCTCGCGAAGGCATTCTGGCAGTTGACTACAGGGTTGACTGACACGGCGCTTTCGCGAGCAGGCTCGCTCCCACAGGGTTTGGCGGTGTGGTTTAGAAGGCATCACGCCGTGGCAAGCGCTGGGACAATTCATCGAGCAGCTTCTGCTCGCGCTTGTCTTCCAGGCGTTGCGCTTCATCACGATAGCGCTGCACCAGTTTGCGCAAACCCTCGACGCGGGCAAACGCCTGCTGCCATTCCTCACGCGCCTTGTCGAGCTTGTTCTGGTGCCAGACCAGGCTCTGCCGTTGCTGGTCGACGGCAGTGTCGAGTTGCGCCAGAAAGCCCTGAAAACCCAGCAGCCATTGCCCGGTCACGCCGGTGCTGCCGCGCACGATCCACTGCTGCGAGTAATCCAGACGAAAGGCATTGAGGTCGGCCAGTTTGCTTTCGGCAACTTTGACCTGGCCCTGAAAGTAGGCGAGGCGCTGCACGGCGGCTTTCTCGGCCTTTTCGGCCATGTCCACCACCGGTGCCAGGCGCGCGGCGCGGCTGACGGCCATGGCCGGTTACCCGCCCGCCGCAGGGGCGAACAGGGTTTCCAGATAGGCCTGGCTCTCACCCAGATTTATTTTGTCGTTGAGGCCCTGGCGCTGATACCTGACCAACTGCGGTTGCAGGGAAATCGCCAGATCGGTCTCGCGATCGCCACCGGCTACGTAGGCACCGACGCTGATCAAATCACGGCTCTGCTGATAGCGCGACCAAAGCTGCTTGAAATACTGCGCGCGCTGCATGTGATCCGGCGAAACCACCGCCGGCATCACCCGGCTGATGGACGCTTCGATGTCGATCGCCGGATAGTGGCCTTCCTCGGCCAGGCGCCGTGACAGGACGATGTGGCCGTCGAGCACGCCCCGCGCCGAGTCGGCAATCGGGTCCTGCTGGTCATCGCCTTCGGACAGTACGGTGTAGAACGCCGTTATCGAGCCACCGCCCTTCTCCGCGTTACCGGCGCGCTCCACCAGTTTCGGCAGTTTGGCGAACACCGAGGGCGGATAACCCTTGGTTGCTGGCGGCTCACCGATGGCCAGAGCGATTTCCCGCTGGGCCTGGGCGAAACGGGTCAGCGAGTCCATCAGCAGCAGAACGTTCTTGCCCTTGTCGCGGAAATACTCGGCGATGCGCGTGCAATACATTGCCGCGCGCATACGCATCAGCGGTGCGTCGTCTGCTGGCGAGGCGACCACTACCGAACGTTTAAGGCCTTCTTCACCGAGAATGTGTTCGATGAATTCTTTAACTTCGCGACCACGCTCACCGATCAGGCCGACGACGATGATGTCGGCCTCGGTGAAGCGGGTCATCATGCCCAACAGCACCGATTTACCGACACCGGTACCGGCGAACAGACCCAGACGCTGGCCACGGCCGACCGTCAGCAAACCGTTGATGCAACGGATGCCGACGTCCAGCGGTACGCTGATCGGGTCACGGTTGAGCGGATTGATGGTCGGGCCATCCATCGGCACCCAGTCTTCGGCCTTCATGCCGCCCTTGCCGTCCAGCGCGCGGCCGGCGCCGTCGAGGACACGGCCGAGCATGCTCATGCCCATCGGCAAACGACCGGTATCGGCCAGGGGCACCACGCGGGCGCCCGGGGCAATCCCGGCGACGCTGCCGACCGGCATCAGAAAGACTTTGCTGCCGGAAAAACCCATGACTTCCGCTTCCACCTGGGACGGGTGGTAGCTGTCGTCATTGATCACCATGCAACGGGTGCCCATGGCGGCGCGCAAGCCTTCGGCTTCGAGGGTCAGGCCGACCATGCGCAGCAGCCGACCTTCAAGGATCGGCGCGCCGGCAATCTCGGTGGCCTCGGCGTAGGTGCTCAGGCGCTTGGCGAAGCTGGTGCGTTCAAGGCGCATCGCTGGCGTCCGCGCGCGGCTCGTCAGAGTCGACAGCCGCTGGGGTGTCTTCGGGAATGTCCAGACTCAAGTCAGGCGCTGCCGGATGCAAGGCCTGCTCGTGCAACTGGTCGAACAGCTTGGCCATGACCTGGGTCACCCGCGATTCGACACTGGCGTCGATGCGGCTGTGCTCGGTTTCAACCCGGCAGCCGCCCGGCAACAGCGACTCGTCTTCAACGATGCGCCAGGTTTCTTCGTGGCGTTCGCGCAGGGCTTTGACCTGGGCGAAATCCTGCGGATTGACGTACAGGCGCACGTTTTCCACGCCCAGCGGCAATAGCTTGAGGGCATCGCGCATGACGTGTTCGATCTGCGTCGAATCGATGGCCAGTTCGCGCTTGATCACCTGCTTGGTGATGTGTTGCACGAGGTCAACCAGCGACTTTTCAATCTGGGTGTCTTGCTCGGCGATCGGTTCGAACAGGTTGGCCATCAACAGCTCGAGGCTGGCGATTTTCGCCGCCAGCGCTGTTTCAGCTTCCTGACGCACCTTCAGCGTGGTGCTGTGAAAACCTTCTTTTTCGCCGATGGCGAAGCCCTCGTTGTAAGCCTCCTGACGGATGCTTTCGAGTTCTTCCAGGGTCAGTGGCTGGACTTCTTCCAGCGGCACTTCTTCCATTTCCGGCGGTTCAGGCTCCGGCTCAGGCTCGGGTTCCGGTTTCGGCGGGTCGAAGCTGGGCAGCGCCCAGGATTCGAAACCACGAACATCGCGGGCGCGGATCAGATCCGTCACAGACTCGTCAGGCTTATCCATGGGCTTAGATCATTTCCTCGCCGCCCTTGCCACCGAGCACGATCTCGCCGGCTTCGGCCATACGACGGGCAATGGTGAGGATTTCCTTCTGCGCGGTTTCGACGTCGCTGACGCGCACCGGGCCTTTCGCCTCGAGGTCGTCGCGCAACAGTTCGGCGGCACGCTTGGACATGTTCTTGAAGATCTTTTCCTTGACGCCTTCGTCCGAACCCTTGAGGGCCAGTACCAGCACGTCCGAAGAGACTTCGCGCAACAGCGCCTGGATGCCACGGTCGTCGACGTCGGCAAGGTTGTTGAACACGAACATGAGGTCTTCGATCTGACCGGACAGGTCTTCGTCGACTTCGCGGATCGAGTCCATGAGCTGGCCTTCGATCGAGCTGTCGAGGAAGTTCATGATGTCGGCCGCACGCTTGATGCCACCCAGGGTGGTGCGCGAGGCGTTCGAGTTGCCGGAGAACTGTTTCTCGAGAATCTGGTTGAGTTCTTTCAAGGCGGCCGGTTGCACGGTGTTCAACGACGAAACGCGCAGGATGATGTCCAGACGCACTTTATGGTCGAAGTTGCCGAGCACTTCACCGGCCTGATCCGGGTCGAGGTACGCGACCACGATTGCCTGGATCTGCGGGTGTTCATAACGGATGACGTCGGCGACGGCGCGCGGCTCCATCCATTTCAGGCTGTCGAGGCCGCTGGTGTTGCCACCGAGCAGGATGCGGTCGATCAGGCCGTTGGCCTTGTCTTCGCCCAAGGCCTGGGTGAGCATCTTGCGTACGTAGTCGTCGGATCCGACGCCGAGGCTGGTCTGATCGCCGACGATGTCGACGAACTCGCTCATCACCTGCTCGACCTGTTCGCGATGGACGTTGCCCATCTGTGCCATGGCCACGCCGACGCGCTGAACCTCTTTGGGGCCCATGTGGCGCAGCACTTGCGCAGCATCGGTCGAACCCAGGGACAGCAGCAGAATCGCGGCTTTGTCGACCTTGGTCAGTTTGACGGTGGCGGCTCGGTTATCACTCATCTGCGTTAATCCACTCTTTCACGACCTGAGCCACGCGACCCGGGTCTTCAGCTACCAGACTCTTGATTGCATTCAGCTGCGCGTCATAACCCTCGCTCGGGCTCGGCAACAGAATGCTCTGCGGACCACCGAGGCTCACGCGGTCGTTGGCCAGTTCGCCGTCCAGGCCGCCCATGCCACCAAGTTCCACGTCGCTGCCCAGACCGGCCAGCTCCTTGCCTTTGCCACCGCCGGTGATGTTGTTGAGCACCGGACGCAGCACACCAAACACCAGTACGAGGATGAACAGCACACCCAGCACTTGTTTGACGATGTCCCAGAACCATGGCTGGGAGTAGAACGGAATATCGGCAATCACTTCGCCGCGCTCGGCGGAGAACGGCATGTTGATCACGCTGACGCTGTCGCCACGGCTGGCGTCGAAACCGACCGCGTCCTGCACCAGACGGGTGAAGCGCGCCAATTCGTCGGCGCTCCACGGCGAACGGCTGGTTTCGCCGTTGGCCGGGTTGATCTTGACCTGATCGTCGACCACCACCGAAACCGACAGGCGATTGAGACGGCCCTGCTGCTGCTTGGTGTGGCTGATCGAACGGTCGAGCTCGAAGTTCTTGGTCGATTGTTGACGCTTGTCCGCCGGGTACGGTGCGAGCATCGGCTGGCCCGTGGCCGGGTCCATGATCTGCTGACCGTTGGCGTCAACCAGTGGCTGACCCGGCTGGATCATCCCGGCCGGTGCGGCGGTGCCACCGGTGGTCTGCGGCGCCGAGGCAGGCGCCGGCGGCTGGTTGCTCAGGGCACCCGGCACACCTTGCGGGCCATTGCTGGCGGTGCGTTGTTCGTTGACCGACTGCTCGCTGCGCAACGCCGGTTGGTCCGGGTTGAACTGCTCAGCGGTCGATTCGACGGCACTGAAATCGACGTCGGCGGAGACTTCAGCCTTGTAGCGATCGTTGCCCAGTACCGGTTGCAGAATGTTGTGCACGCGCTGGGTGAGCATGCTTTCCATGCGGCGGCTGTAATCGAACTGCTTGCCGGCCATGGTCATTTCCGAGTTCTCCGCCTGATCGGAGAGCAGGTTGCCCTTCTGATCGACGACGGTGATCTGCGATTTGCTCAACTCGGGCACGGAAGTCGCCACCAGGTTGATGATCGCCACCACCTGACCCGGCTCCAGCGAACGCCCGCTGTACAGCTCGACCAGTACCGAAGCGCTCGGCTTGCGCTCGTCACGGACGAACACCGAACTCTTCGGAATGGCCAGGTGCACGCGGGCACCTTTGACGTTGTTCAGGCTGGAGATGGTCCGCGCCAGTTCGCCTTCGAGGCCGCGACGATAACGGGTCGCTTCCATGAACTGGCTGGTGCCCAGCCCCTGTTCCTTGTCGAGGATTTCGAAACCGATGTTGCCGTCGCTGGGAGTGACACCAGCGGCAGCGAGTTTCATCCGCGCACGGGACAGGTCGTCGGCCTTGACCAGCAAGGCGCCGGAATTGGGTTCTACGTTGTAAGGGATGTCAGCGGCGGCCAGGGTTTCCATGACCTGCTTGGCGTCCATGCCGGCAAGGCTGCCGTACAGTGGACGGTAATCCGGCTGCTGCGACCACAGCACCACGGCAAAGCCAATCGCCACGCTCGCAGCCAGACCGACCAACAGGCCGACCTGACGCAGCACGGTCATCTGGGAAAGGTTTTCCAGAAAGGACAGGCCGAACAGCGGCGGTTTGCCGTCGATCGGGGTGGCCTTGGCCGGAACGTTATCAGCGACTGCTTCTGCCATGACTTATTTCGCCCTTAAACCGGCATCTGCATGATGTCTTGGTAAGCCTGGACCAGCTTGTTGCGCACCTGGGTCAGAGCCTGGAACGACACGCTGGCTTTTTGCGACGCAATCATGACGTCAGTCAGGTCGACACCGCTCTTGCCGATCTCGAACGCGTTGGCCAGTTGAGTCGACGCCTGCTGGGTATCGCTGACTTTATTGATCGCCTGACCGAGCATGTCGGAAAAGCTGCTGCCCGCGATTTCAGGGACAGCGGCAGTCGATTTACGCGCAGACATGGCATCCACTTTCATGGCCTGCATGTCCATCATCAACCGATTAAATTCAATACCTTGGCTCATGGTCTACTCTCTTGGGCGGCCCGCAATTTTTTGACACTCACTCGGCGGGTACACAGGTATTAGCAACAAGGGTGCCAGCTAGTGGGCACCCTTCTGAGAAAAGCATCTGGAATGTTTTGCAGCATCGATCAGGTGGCGAACAGATAGCCTTCGACGTCCATCCCGGCGTCGCGCATTTGCGCCAGTTTGTAGCGCAGGGTGCGCGGGCTGATGCCGAGTTTTTCGGCGGCCTCCTTACGGCGGCCACGCTCGGCGCGCAGGGTGTCGATAATCATCTGAAACTCCCGGCGGCGAAGGTCATCGCCCAGCGCGCCGGAAGAATCCGCCTCGATTTCCACCTCGCGGATCACTGGTGCCGCGACCGGCAACGGCGCAAATGTCACCGCACCGCTCAGGCAAAAATCCTGCGGCTGAATCAAACCGCCCTGCTGCAGGATCAGCGCGCGCTGAATGGCGTTGTCCAGTTCACGCACATTGCCCGGCCACGGGTACGCGGTCAGACATGCTTGAGCTTCGGGGGACAGCTTCGCTGCTGCGTGCTTCATTTTATTGACGTGTTTGGCCAACAACTTTTCCGCCAGCGGCAGGATATCGGCAGTGCGTTCGCGAAGTGGACGCCAGGCCAGAGGGAAAACCGACAAGCGGTAAAACAGGTCTTCGCGAAAACGCCCCGCCGCCACTTCGCCGGCCAGATCGCGGTTGGTCGTGGCGACCACGCGAATATCCAGACTGATCGGCTTGCGCGCGCCCACTCGCTCCACTTCACGCTCTTGCAGAACGCGCAGCAGCTTCGCTTGCAGGCCCAGGGGCATTTCGGAAATTTCGTCGAGCAGAATGGTGCCGCCGTCCGCCTGCTCGAATTTGCCGGCCTGCGAAGCGATGGCGCCGGTGAACGAACCCTTCTCATGACCGAACAGCGTCGCTTCGAGCATGTTGTCAGGGATCGCCGCGCAGTTAATCGCAATGAATGGCTGGCTCGCCCGCCGCGATTGCTGATGAATGTAGCGCGCCAGCACTTCTTTACCGGTACCGGACTCGCCGGAGATCAACACAGTCGAATCACTGCGCGCGACCCGTGCCGCCAGTTCCAGCAGTTGCGCACTGGCCGGCTCTACCGCGACGGGGCCATCCGCCTCGCCAGCGTCAATGCTGCCCAGCGCATGGCGCGCCACCAGATCGAGCAGCGCTTTGGGTTCGAACGGCTTGACCAGATAATCAGCCGCGCCTTGACGCATCGCATCGACCGCACGCTCGACGGCGCCGTGGGCGGTCATCAGCAGCACCGGCAATTGCGGCTGGCGCGCGCGCAGCAACGCGAGCAATTGGTGGCCATCCATGCCTGGCATATTGACGTCGCTGACCACCAGGCTGAAGGCTTGCTGCGCGACGGCCGTCAACGCTTCTTCGGCGCTGCCGACGGCGTGATAGTCGTGGCCGGCGAGCAGCAGCGTATCGGCCAGCGCTTCGCGCAACGAACGGTCATCCTCGACCAGCAACACCTTGATGCCCATGACGTTTATTCAACTCCTTGTGCAGCGGAAAACAGCGGCAGACTGACCTGCGCGCAAGTGCCGCGCCCGACTCGCGAACGCAGGGTCAATTCTCCCTGATGCGCACGGGCCACCGCTTTGACCACGGTCAGGCCGAGGCCGGTGCCGGTGACTTTGGTAGTAAAAAAAGGCTCGCCGAGGCGCGCCAAAACTGTCGGCTCAATGCCGCTGCCGCTGTCGCTGACACACAGACGCAGGGTGTTGCCTCTGGTGTAGCAATGCACTTTCAGGCGCGCTTCGCCGGCACTGGCCTGAATGGCGTTTTCAATCAGATTCAGGAGCGCGCCGACCAGCGTATCGCGGTTGCACAGCAGCTCACCGGCATGGCTGTCGCACTGCCAGCGGATCGGCAGATCCTGCACATGGGTCAGCGCCGCTGCCTGCAGCGATTGCATCAAGGCATTGGGCGTAATGCGGTCGGTCAGCGGCAATTCACCGCGAGCGAACACCAGCATGTCGCGCACTTGATGTTCCAGTTCGTGCAGACGCTCTTTCAGGCGGCCGGCAAAGCGTTGCTGGGTTTCCACCGGCAATTGCTGTTCAGTCAAATGACTGGCGTAGAGCAAAGCGGCGGACAGCGGCGTGCGAATCTGGTGGGCCAGAGACGCAACCATGCGCCCCAGCGACGACAAACGCTCATGCCGTGCCAGTTGATCCTGAAGATGCCGGGTTTCGGTCAAGTCGTTGAGCAGCACCAACTGCCCCGGCTCGGCGTCCAGCGAGCGGGTGGAAATCGACAGACGTCGACCGTTTTTCAAGGAGATTTCGTGACCATCATCTTCACGGGGAGCGAAGCAGCGTGCGATCACATGGCGCCAGAGTTCGCCCTCGAGTGGCGAGCCGAGCAGATCGATGGCGGCAGGATTGGCTTCGCGCACCAGACCGTGGCCGTCGATGACGATGACGCCGCCGGGCAACAGGTCGAGAAGGTTTTGCAGGCGATTGGCCAGGCGTTCTTTTTCCGCCAGCTCCTGCATGCGTTGAGCGCTGACCACGGCCAGCTCACCCTTGAGTTCGGTGACCCGCGCTTCGAGCAGGCTGTAGGAATCGGTCAGCTGGCTCGACATCTGGTTGAACAGCTGGAAGGCCTGCTCAAGCCCCTGACGACTTGCCTGCTCTACGGACGAGGGTTGCCCCACGATATTGGAGGCAGAAGAGATCTGGGCGGCTTGGGGCATTGGGCTCTCTCGCTTGGCTGACCGTCAGTGAAACGGAACGTTGCGAGGGCTATAGCAATACCCGTGCCTAAAAAAAACTGCTTATAAATGAAGCGCTTGAAAAACAGGCGTCAATCATCCGCCTGTTCGTCTCCTCCAGCCCGGCTCATGCCGTACTTGCGCATCTTCTCGACCAGGGTGGTGCGACGGATGCGCAGACGTTCAGCGGCCCGTGCCACGATGCCATTGGCATCGTCCAGCGCTTGCTGAATCAGGCCCTGCTCCAGACCACCGAGGTAGTCCTTGAGGTCGAGGCCTTCCGGCGGCAGCAGTGCACTGGCGCTGAAATCCGGCGTATGGCCGTTGATCGCCACGCGCTCTTCCAGATCGCTGCGCAGGCTGTCGACCATCTGCTCGTCTTCGTCGTCGACGTAGCGGAATTTTTTCGGCAACTCGACCACGCCAATCACCCCGTACGGATGCATGATCGCCATGCGCTCGACCAGGTTGGCCAGCTCGCGGACGTTGCCCGGCCAGCCGTGACGGCACAGCGACATGATCGCCGCCGAGTTGAAACGGATCGAACCGCGCTTCTCGTGCTCCATGCGCGAGATCAGTTCGTTCATCAGCAGCGGGATGTCTTCGACGCGCTCACGCAGTGGCGCCATCTCGATCGGGAACACGTTCAGGCGATAGTAGAGGTCTTCGCGGAACGAGCCGATCTCGATCATGCTTTCGAGATTTTTGTGCGTTGCGGCAATGATGCGCACGTCGACGCTCTGGGTCTTGTTGCTGCCCACGCGTTCGAAGGTGCGCTCTTGCAATACGCGCAGCAGCTTGACCTGCATCGGCAGCGGCATATCGCCGATTTCGTCGAGGAACAGCGTGCCGCCGTTGGCCAGCTCAAAGCGCCCGGCACGGCTGGTGATCGCGCCAGTGAAAGCGCCCTTCTCGTGGCCGAACAGTTCGCTTTCGAGCAGCTCCGCAGGGATCGCCCCGCAGTTGACCGGGACGAATGGCGCGTCGCGGCGTTTGGAGTGATAGTGCAGGTTGCGCGCGACCACTTCCTTGCCGGTGCCGGACTCGCCGAGGATCAGCACGCTGGCGTCGGTGTCGGCCACTTGCTGCATCATCTGCCGCACGTGCTGAATCGCACGGCTGGTGCCGACGAGGCTGCGGAATAGATTGGGTTCGCGATGACGGCCGCGTTCGCGGGCCTGATCGTACATCTCGCGATAGACCTGGGCGCGGTGCAGCGAATCGAGCAATTTGCTGTAGCTGGGCGGCATTTCCAGGGTCGACAGGACGCGTCGACGCTGGTCTTCAGGCAGGTCAACGGAAGAATTATCGCCCATTAACAAAACCGGAAGGAACTCATCCCAGGTTGCGAGTGTCTTTAGCAAGCCCAAAAGCGCGCCAGGAGCATTAACCGTCCCGATCAGTACGCAAATGACCTCACGACTAGACGACAAAGAGCCGACAGCCTGCTGCCAGTCATGGCTGCCGCAGGGTAAATTTTCTTCGCCAAGAAAATTCAGAATCACCGCCAAGTCGCGGCGGCGGACGCTATCGTCATCGATCAGCAGAATTTTGGTTTCACGCCACATGCAATAGCAACTTCCCTAGTCAACTCAATGCCCGAAAAATAAGGCAAGCGAGACGCTTGCAGGACACCATGTGCCTGTAGACGCCCTAAACCTGATAATAGCCACTAGTTAAGTCAAAAAACCGTGCACAGTCAAATTTATGGCGCACATCTCTGGTTTAACTGACGGTTAATACCAAACAGATGGTAAACCTTTGCAGCCTTTTGCGCTTGGGTGATCTGCGACATCTCGTTGGCTATCGCCTGCCGCTCGCCCATTGCCACCTCGAGAAGCTCTTTGTAGACGAATAGCAGCTCTTCAAGGTTATCGCGTAACGCAACTTCGTCCAGCGAAGCTTCCGCCATGACGTCTTCCATGCAGGAACGGCAAGCCAGATCCAACTCACCAATGGCTTCCCAGTTTCGTTCGGCCAATGCTCCGACCAACGCTTCACGGGTATCGGCTATTCGCTGCAATACAAGACTCATGGTGACCTCCTTCAGAACTGCGGAGCCGGCACGGGCGCGATGGCGTCCCAACCTTCTTTGACCGTTGTCAGCAGGCCGGCGACTTCGTCGAGTACACGTGGGTCGCTGCTGATGTTCGCCTCGGCAAGGCGCTTCATCATGTAGATGTACAGGCCATCCAGATCGGCCAGCGCCTCGGCGTTGTTCTCAAGATCGAGGCCTTCACGCAGGCCACTGACAATGCCGATGGCCTTGCTGATCGCCGTGCATTTGGCGGGAATGTCCTTGCGCTCGATGGCGCCCTTGGCCTGAGCAATACGGGCCAGGCCACCTTCCATCAACATTTGCACCAGGCGGTGCGGGCTCGCTTCGGACGTCTGCGCATGGGCGCCGACTTTCTGGTACTGCCGAAGGGCTAACATCGGGTTCATGTTCTACCTCATTGCCACGTTGACTCGTATAACCAGTGTATCGCCAACCGGTCCGAAAACTTTAGATCAAAAGACAAAAACCCGGCGCACGCCGATAAAGCGTAGCCGGGTTTTTGTCGTTACTGACTGTTACTTCGCCGACTGCTGAGCATTCAGCGAGCTGAAGAACGACGTGATGTTGCTCGCCGTTGCCTTCATTTGGCCTACCAGCAAGTCCATGGCGTTGTACTTGGCGGTCAACGTCGTAGTCAGGTTGGCAACCCGCAGATCCAGCGCCGCCTGCTGCTTTTGCAGGCTCGATGTCAGATTAGTCAGGTTGGAACTGCGCTGATCGAGCAGCCCACCAGTCTTGACGTACGGATCAACCGCCGCAGTCATACGCGCCAACAGACCATTCTTGGAATCGGTGCCGCTGAAGAGCTGCTGAACCTGGCCAGCCATGCCCGGAGTTTCCATCCGCTTGTTGAACACCGCCGTATCGAGCGTCAGCAAACCGGTTTTGCTATCGGTCAATACGCCCATCTGCGAGAGCACGGACAATTGCCCCGCTCCGCCCGCCCCTGGATCTGTCAACTGAGCGCGCACATCCGCCATCAACGAACGCGGCAGAGCGTCACCAGTGAAGGCTGCGGAAACGGTCAGATTGCCGTCGGCATCCGGCGTTGCCTTGGACAAGGTGTCGATGGTTTTCTTCAGGGTGTTATAGGAATCGATGAACGATTGCAACGATGTCTGGATGCCGGCGGTATTGGTCGCAACCGAAACGGTCGCTGGCGTTGCGACGCCATTGACCAAGGGACTGGCGGCAGTCAGGTTAAGCGTCATGCCGCTGATCGCACCGGTCACGGTATTGGTCTTGCTGGTAACGGCCAGGCCGTCGATGGTCAGACTGGCATCCATCGCCAGCTTACCGACGGCTCCGGACGCACCGGCCGCCGGGCTGCTGCCCATTTCCTGGGTGCCATCGATCTCCAGACCAGCGATACCGCTGACCTGCAGGTCCATGCCGGCGCCCGTCTTGTTCGAGCTGAGCACCAGTCGCGACGAACCGGTGCTGTCGGTCACGATGTTGGCCGAAATACCGTTGCTGGCCTGTGCGGTGTTGATCGCATCGCGCGTGGACTGCAAGGTGGCATTGGCCGGAATCGCGACATTGTAATCAATGCCATTCTGACTGATTTTCAGAGTACCACTCGGAATGGCACTGGCGGCCCCGCCGGCAAAGGCGGCACTGGCAACTTTCGAGCCGGTGGCCAGGTTTTTCACGACGACGCTGTAAGTACCCGGTACGGCGGTTTTATCCGAGGTAGCACCAACAACCGATGGGGTGTCAGACGTTGCGGTAAAACCGGCAAACGCCGGACTCGAAGCTTTGTTCAGATCGCCCATGGCTTTCTGATACGCAGCCAGTGCACTTTTCAGCGAACCGACACCGGAGATCTTCAGGCTGTTGGTTTTGGTCGCAGTATCGATCTGCGTCTGCTTGGCAGACTTGTCGGCGTTGACCAGCGCGGTCACGATCGCGCCGATGTCCAGGCCGGAACCCAGTCCGGAACCCGGTAGAATTGGACTTGCCATGTGCATCTCCCTTCAGATTGTTGCCATTCTTTTGACCGTTACACGCGTCCTGAGAACGAACAAACACTATTCATGCCATTTATCAGACTTTGGCGTCGAACAATACATGACTTGCATTGGCGAGGCTGTCGGCCAGTTTGAGGGCTTCGGCGGAAGGAATCTGTCGAACGACTTCACCCGTCTCGCTCGCGATCACCTTGACGATGACCTTGCCGGAATGCTCGTCGATCGAGAACTCCAGATTGCGCTTGATCGACTGGACGAACTTTTCTATCTCTTGCACCGCCAGTTTCAACTTGGCGCCGTCCGCATCCTGATCCTTGGCAGCGACCGGCGCTTCAGTCTTTTGGACTTTAGGCAGCTCTGACGGTTTGTCAGCAACCGGTGTCACTGGCTTGGGAGCCGGATAAGACACGTTAAGCTTTACGCTCATGTCCATGCCCATCACCTCTTAACGTAAAAAAGCGAGAGAGCACGACAAGCGCACTCCCCCGCTTAAACTCATTCCGAAATTACTGAAGCAGCTTCAGTACAGCGGAAGGCAGTTGGTTGGCTTGAGCCAGTACGGAGGTCGAAGCTTGCTGCAGAGTCTGCTGCTTGGTCAGGTTAGCAGTTTCAGCGGCGAAGTCGGTGTCCTGTACACGACCCTGAGCAGCGGTGGTGTTTTCAGTGATGTTCTGCAGGTTCTGGATGGTGCTGGTCAGACGGTTTTGCGAAGCACCCAGGCTCGCGCGGGTTGCACCGATGTTAGCGATAGCTGCGTCGATTGCAGTGATCGCGCTGTCGATGGCGACGGCAGCGTCAGAAGGGCTGGCGCCAGTCAGTACAACAGTGCCGCTGCCAACCGACAGGCTGACGGCGTCGAACTTGGAGCTCAGTACCAGGTCGATGTGGTTAGCCGAACCGGTGTTTGCGCCCACTTGCAGGGTCACAGTGCCAGCCGAACCGTCCAGCAGGTTTTTGCCGTTCAGGTTGGTCGAAGCCGAGATACGGGTGATCTCGTCGGACATCTGAGCGAATTCAGCGTTGGTAGCGGTCTGGTCAGCAGTGCCGTTGGTACCGTTACGGGCTTTAACAGCCAGTTCACGCATACGCTGCAGGATGTCGGTAGTAGCTTGCAGAGCGCCTTCAGCGGTCTGGGCAACGGAGATACCGTCGTTGGCGTTCTGGATGGCCTGAGTGTTACCGCGGATCTGCGAAGACATACGGTTGGAGATCTGCAGGCCAGCGGCGTCGTCTTTGGCGCTGTTGATTTTCAGGCCGGAAGACAGGCGCTGCATCGAAGTGGACAGAGCGTCGGAAGCGCGGTTCAGGTTTTTCTGAACGTTCAACGATGTGGTGTTGGTGTTTAC
>Ga0265296_1002477_pt1 | contig 18540 bp, 12 predicted proteins | sample MunlanPumphouse1_FD_189073 | JGI IMG/M metagenome (GOLD analysis project Ga0265296, IMG submission 189073) | Groundwater microbial communities from a municipal landfill in Southern Ontario, Canada - Pumphouse #1 | ecosystem: Environmental > Aquatic > Deep subsurface > Groundwater | place...
CTGCAGGGCAACTTCCAGGGCTTCGGTGTAGTTGTCTTCGCGGATCAGCCGGGCAAACTTGGCCGAGCCGGTAATGTTGGTACGCTCGCCGACGTTGACGAACAGCGACTGGCGATCAATGGTAAACGGCTCCAGGCCCGACAGGCGGCAGGCCTTGGGGATGTCCGGGATCGGGCGCGGCGCGTAGCCGGCCACGGCCTTGGCGATGGCTTCGATATGCCCCGGCGTGGTGCCGCAGCAGCCGCCGACGATATTGAGGAAGCCACTCTGGGCAAACTCTTCGATGACCTTGGCGGTTTCCGAGGGCAACTCGTCGTACTCGCCGAATTCGTTGGGCAGGCCGGCGTTGGGGTGGGCGGACACGTAGGTGTCGGCCTTGTTCGACAGCTCTTCGAGGTACGGCCGCAACTCACTGGCGCCCAGGGCGCAGTTCAAACCCACGGAAATCGGTTTGGCGTGGGCGATGGAGTTCCAGAACGCCTCGGTGGTCTGGCCCGACAGGGTGCGCCCGGAGGCGTCGGTGATGGTCCCGGAAATCATGATCGGCAGCTCGACGCCAAGCTCTTCATATACGCCTTGTACGGCGAAGATTGCAGCCTTGGCGTTGAGGGTGTCGAAGATGGTTTCGATGAGGATCATGTCCGCACCGCCTTCGATCAGGCCTTTGGTGGCCTCGGTGTAGTTCTCCACCAGTTCATCGAAGGTGACGTTGCGGTAGCCGGGGTTGTTCACGTCGGGCGACAGCGAGCAGGTACGGCTGGTCGGGCCGAGCACGCCGGCGACAAAGCGCGGTTTGTCCGGGGTCTCGAGGGTCTTGGCGTCGGCGACTTTACGCGCCAGGCGCGCGCCTTCCAGGTTCAGCTCATAGGCCAGCGCCTCCATGCCGTAGTCGGCCTGGGACACCTGGGTGGCGTTGAAGGTGTTGGTTTCGAGGATATCGGCGCCGGCATCCAGGTACGCCTTCTCGATCCCGCCGATCACGTCCGGGCGGGTCAGGATCAACAGGTCGTTATTGCCCTTGACGTCACTTGGCCAGTCGGCAAAGCGTTTGCCGCGGTAGTCCTCTTCCTCCAGCTTGTAGCTCTGGATCATCGTGCCCATGCCGCCATCGAGGATCAGGATGCGTTCCTTGAGGGCTTGCTGGAGGGCTTGCAGGCGAGTGCTACGATCGGACATGGGACTACTCTAATCAGGCATTACGGAGGGCGTGGATCATAGCAAACCTGTGCGCTTTTAGAGCATGCCCTGGTTTTGCATGAATATCGCTCATGTTGATGGGGTGCCGACATCGGTAGAATCGCGGCAATTTTTCAGCGCACGCATTGAATCGGGACCGGATACATGTCACTTCGCCTCATTACCAGCGCCGCCTTGGCGCTGGTCGCCTGTATAGCACAGGCCAACGGACCCGCCCCGGCGATTTCCTATACCCGCGACATTCAACCGATCTTCACCGAGAAATGCGTGGCTTGCCATGCCTGCTATGACTCTGCCTGCCAGCTCAACCTGGGCAGTGGCGAAGGCGCGGCACGCGGCGCAAGCAAGGCGCCGGTGTATGACGGCGAGCGCAGCCAGGCGTCGCAGCCGACCCGGTTGTTTTATGACGCCTTTGGCAAGGCCGCCTGGCAACGCCAGGGCTTTGCCTCGGTACTGGATGCCCAGGGCACCCAGGCTGCGATGATGGCGCGCATGCTGGAACTGGGCCATAACACCCCCTTGGCACCCAATGCCAAGTTGCCCGATGACATTGTGCTGGGCCTGAACCGCCAGAACATGTGCCCGCTGCCGGGGGAGTTCGACGCCTACGCAGGCGCGCACCCCAAGGAAGGCATGCCCCTGGCCGTCACTGGGCTGACCGACCAGCAATACCAGACCTTGCAGCGCTGGCTCGCGTCCGGCGCGCCGATTGATGAGCAAGGCCTGGCGCCCAATGCCCAGGAAGCCTTGCAGGTGCAGCAATGGGAAAACCTGCTGAACCAGCCCGGTGCCCGCGAAAGCCTGGTGGCGCGCTGGTTGTTCGAGCATTTGTTCCTTGCTCACATCTATTTCGAAGGCGGTGAGCCGGGGCATTACTTCCAATGGGTGCGCTCGCGTACGCCCAGCGGCCAGCCGATCGACCTGATCAACACCCGTCGCCCCAATGACGACCCGGGCACCCAGGTGTATTACCGCCTGTGGCCGGTACAAGGGGTGATCGTGCACAAGACCCACATTACCTACCCGTTCAGCGCGGCGAAGATGGCGCGGATCAAGTCGCTGTTCTACAGCGGCGACTGGCAGGCCATGGCGCTGCCGGGCTACGGCCCTGGCCGCCGGGCCAACCCGTTCGAAACCTTCGAGGCGATCCCGGCCAAGGCGCGCTACCAGTTCATGCTCGATAACGCCGAATACTTCGTGCGCACCTTTATCCGTGGGCCGGTGTGCCGGGGGCAGATTGCCACGGATGTGATCCGCGACAACTTCTGGACCCTGTTCCAGGATCCGGACCACGACCTGTACATCACCGATGCCCGTTATCGCGGCCAGGCCACGCCGTTGCTTGCCATGCCGGGGCAGAACGATGACGTGGGCAGTGTATTGAGCCTGTGGCTGGCCTACCGCGACAAACGCAATCAATACGAGGCCCTGCGCCGCGACAACTACGCTGACTTACCGGCGCCTGGCTGGCCGAGCCTGTGGGCAGGCAATGACAACGCCTTGCTGAGCATCTTCCGCCATTTCGATAGCGCCTCGGTGACCAAGGGCTTGATTGGCGAAGTGCCGCAGACGATGTGGTTGTTCGATTTTCCGTTGTTGGAGCGCACCTATTACCAGTTGGCGGTCAACTTCGACGTATTCGGCAATGTCTCGCACCAGGCCCAGACCCGCCTGTATTTCGACCTGATCCGCAATGGCGCCGAACAGAACTTCCTGCGCTTGATGCCGGCGGATTCGCGCGATGGATACCTGGATGACTGGTACCAGAACAGCGGCAAGGTCAAGCTGTGGCTGGACTATGAAGCCATCGACAACGACAAGCCAACGGGCCTGAAGCTGGATGAAAAGGACCCGAAACGCGACTTTGCCCACCAGTTGCTCGCCCGTTATGGCAATTTGAACGCCAGCCCCGACCCGATCAACCGCTGTATCAGCGCCTATTGCTCGCGTCCCGGTATCGATCCGCAACTGCGCGATGCTGAACAGACCCTTAGCCGCCTGACTTCCAGGCCGGCGGCCGGGCTCAAGGTGATCGAGCAATTGCCGGAAGCCACCTTGCTGCGCATCCAGACCCGCAGTGGCAAGCGCGAGGTCTACAGCCTGCTGCGCAACCGTGCCCACAGCAACGTGGCGTTTATGCTGGGCGAGGCCTATCGCTACCAGCCGGGCCTGGATACCCTGACGATCTACCCGGGCGTACTCAGCAGCTACCCCAACTTCATCTTCAACGTGCCGGCCGAGGATGTGCCTGAGTTCGTCGAGGACATGGAGTTGGCCAGGGATACCAAGCGTTTTGAGCGGATTGTCGAGCGCTGGGGCATCCGCCGCAGTCACCCGCAGTTCTGGGAGTACTTCCACGATCTGTCGCAGTACCTGCACGAAACCACGCCGGTGGAAGAGGGTGTGCTGGATATGAACCGCTACGAGAACCTGTAGATGTGGATTTGCCTGACAAAAATACTAGGACTTTGTGCCGCCGAGGCGATTGGCGTAAACTGCCGGCAAGCCTGTGAGGAGTTCCCATGACTGCCATAACCATTACCGACGCCGCCCACGATTACCTGGCCGATCTGCTGTCCAAGCAGAACACCCCGGGCATCGGCATCCGCGTCTTCATCACCCAGCCGGGCACCCAGTACGCAGAGACGTGCATTGCCTACTGCAAGCCGGGGGAAGAGAAGCCTGAAGATACCGCGCTGGGGCTCAAGAGCTTCACTGCGTACATCGATGCCTTCAGCGAAGCGTTCCTTGACGATGCCGTGGTCGACTACGCCACTGATCGCATGGGCGGCCAACTGACCATCAAGGCCCCCAACGCCAAGGTGCCGAACGTCAATGCCGACAGCCCGGTCAACGAGCGCATCAATTATTACCTGCAGACCGAGATCAACCCGGGCCTGGCCAGCCATGGCGGCCAGGTCAGCCTGATCGACGTGGTGGATGACGGCATCGCCGTGCTCAAGTTCGGTGGCGGCTGCCAGGGCTGTGGCCAGGCTGACGTGACCTTGCGTGAAGGTATCGAGCGTACGTTGCTCGAGCGCATCCCCGAGCTCAAGGGCGTACGTGATGTGACCGACCATACGCAGAAAGAAAACGCCTACTACTAAGGCGTTCGCTGCAAACAAAAAACGGCGCCCGTGAGCGCCGTTTTTTATTGATTTAAATTAATGAGTTACACGAGCTATCTAACAAAGAGAATCAACTGTGGGAGCTGGCTTGCCTGCGATGACGGTGCGCCAGGCGACTTATCTATCGACTGTTTTACCGCTATCGCAGGCAAGCCAGCTCCCACACAGTGTCTTGCGTGGTGTCAGGGCCGGTAGAGGTGGGCATGGCTTGCGCGATACAGCGAGGATTCGCTGAAGCTATCACTGGCCAGGACCCGGCCCACCACAATCAGCGCAGTCCGTCTGAACCCCTTCGCAGCAACCTTTTCAACAATATCCGCCAAGGTGCCAATGGCCCAATCCTGATCCGGCCACGTCGCCCGATGCACCACGGCAATCGGACAGTCGGCACCATAATGGGGCAGTAACTCGGCGACGATTTTCTGCAGATGATTGACCCCCAAATGCACCGCCATGGTCGTGCCATGGCTGGCCAGGCTGGCGAAGGCTTCACCGGCCGGCATCGTGGTTTTATCGGCATAGCGAGTCAGGATCACGCTCTGGGCGATATCCGGCAGGGTCAACTCGGTCTCCAGCAGCGCGGCACAAGCGGCGACTGCGGTAACACCGGGGATGATCTGGAAGGGGATGCCCAGCTCGCGCAAATGGCGGATCTGCTCGCCAATCGCCCCGTACAGGCTCGGATCACCAGAATGTACCCGCGCCACATCCTGGCCTTTTTCATGGGCGGCCTTGATCAAGCCAATGATCTGCTCCAGGTTCAGTTCGGCGCTGTTGACCACCTGTTCGGCCCGGTGCCCCTCAAGCACGGCAGCCGGCACCAGGGAGCCAGCGTAGATGATTACCGGGCAATCGCGGATCAGCCGCTGGCCTTTGACGGTAATCAGTTCCGGGTCGCCGGGGCCAGCGCCGATGAAGAAGACGGTCATGGAAAAATCCTGTGCAAAAGCGGGCGCGCATGAGTACGGCTCATGATCGAGAAGGGCAATTATCGGACTTTAGCCGGCGCAGGCCAATGCAAACGTGGCTCTGGGGGCTTTTTTGCGGGTGATCAGCAGTCGGGCAGGGGCCTTGGCAAGCTGTTCTGCCAATGCCAAAGCGGCACTTTCGGCGATGCCGTAGCACCCCGTATGGGCAAAAACCACATCCGACTTATGGCTCAATCGTCCTTCGTAGACCTGCAGTTGTTGTGCATCAAAGCACTGCAATGGCAGGTTCAACGCGTTGGCCAGGGCGACTATGCCTGGCTCATCGCACTTGTGAGCAATACTTGCCAATGCGCTGATTTGGCCGGGGTCGATACCGGCCTCGGCCAGCGCACTGTTGAACAGTTCCAGCAAGGCTTCAACCTCACAGCCACGCTGGCAACCCAGGCCAACCGTCAAAATCATGCGGCGTATTGATCGTCACGATTGCGGCGAAACAACCAGGCGCTAATCAGCCCCAGCGCCAGCCAGAACGCGACGTTGGTCAGCTGCGAGGCGATCTTGAATTGTGCTTCCAGTGCTTCGGGAGCCAGCATCGAGTGAACTTCCGGCTGTGGCGCGCCAACCACATGGGGCACCGCCAGGATCGCCACGCCGAGGATCTTCAACAGCCAGTTGCGGCCAAACACGATCAGCGCAATGCCGGCAGCCGTGGAGGCTGCGCTACCAATCCACCAGATCTGCCGTTGCGCCAGGTCTGCCGCTGCGGTGCCGGGCAGTTCCGGTGGCAGGCCCAGGGTCGGCGCCAACACAAAGGTGGCGTAGCCGGCCAGGCCCCAGAGCAAGCCCTGGGCAGTACGGGTCGGAGCGCGCAGGGTATATAGGCCCGCGAGCATCAGCGCAAAACCGACAGCGACCACCAGGTTACCGCCGGTGGTGGACAGCACGCGTTGCCAGCCGTCTTCCGGTTCCCAGGCCTCGGCGTCGTGACTGTGGCCTGCGGCACCTGAGGCATGTTCATGTACCTCGGTTGCGGCCGGGGCGTTTTCGAAGGTTTCCGCCTGCAGAATCAGCGGGGCTACCCAGAAACTCTGCAGCAGCGTCAGCAGCAGGGCGGCTAGCAGGCCGCTGAAACCTGCGGTTTGCGCAATTCGCTTGATCATGGCGGCAGGTCTCAATGGCACGGGAAGGCAGCGCTGTGGCGCGTATCGTGGGCGGCGTTGTGTACGGCCTCGATATGGGAGAACCCGGCGAAATACACCAGGCACGCACCCAGGATCGACGCGCCAATGGCGGCGGTCAGGCGCTGGCTCAAGGTGGCGGAGCTGCTGGCGGTGTGTGAGGTGCTGCTGATGATCGACATGGCACGTCCCTTTCGAGTGGCAGGGTGATACGAGCGCATGAAAACCCCGCGAGCCGGGCACGCAGGGTTCTGAACAGCGCCCGCCCACCGCGGGTTTGTTATCTGATTGTTCGGGCCGGTCTCCGGGCTTGCGAGGGGCTCTGGGCCTAAAAGCATCACCTTCCCATGCCGTACAGGCACAGTGGATCTGACGCTTCGCTCGCCTACCGTTGCGGGGGCAGCACCGGACTGTCATGCACGCATGGGTCACCGGTTTCCCGTTTCACCCTGTGAAGGGCACCTGAAACAAGATGTGTAGGAGAGCATGGTCAGGGGGATCCCGTCAATTGAGTGAGTGCGCGCGCCGAACAACTCACGGATTGAAATTTTGAGCGGGCTTGGCAGAGAACAAAGGGGCGCGTGCTTTGCCCGCTTATGCTACCGCCCGCACCAGGCCGCAGGGCTCAAGCCAAAAAACGCGGCAAACGAACTGCCCCCCGTCTTAAGACAAACGCCCTTTTTGCGCTGGCCCGGTAGGGCGGCGCGGTAACCTCGAACTATTAAGGCGCACTTGGTAGACAGTTCCCCCTTCAATCTTTTCGTCTTGTTTCCCCGCTTCACCTTCATTGTTAAGACCTGTATCCAATTTGTGAAGCAGGTCAGGTCTTTTAAGTAGTGCTCGGGCAACCGCTGTTGCTTTTGAGGAAAATTTACGGGTGCTTGGTAGTTCGCCTGCCGCCTCTTTCAATTCGCTAAAACTTAGATGGTCGGTGTCAGGTGCGGCGGCTAACTCCTCATAGTAAACGCTCATTTGAAATAGCAAGTATTCATCGCTGAGGCTTTCGAAGTCTTCAGCAACAAGAGCGACATCGTTCCAGTTTAGGGCGGTGTTGGTCCATCCATATATATCTTTGTCGAGTGCTTCAAGTAACTTTGGACGGTTGAGTATTTCCTTTGCAAGTTTCATTTGCTCTGGTGTCGCGTCTCGGCCGTCGTGTAGTTTTCCGGCTGCCATATTCTTTAGGTCGACCAAGGTAAAACTAGCGTATGGAAAGGTTGTGGAGATTTCTAGCTCGTCCAACGTAGACAGTAATTTTTTGGCCAGCACCTTGTCGCTGCAGCTTTCCAAAGAAGTTGTTTCGCGATACTTGTTTATCATGTAGTCCAGGTTGTCATGATCGAACCTTTCGTCTTTTAACCCTGGCTCCCTCCAAGTAGAGCCAACCCCTATATCCAGCTCGTCAAGCAGGCTAGGACGGTTGAGAAGTTCCTTGGCCACTGCTGACGCGTGCGTAGTAAAGGTTCTACTGGTCGGCTGCTGGCCAGCGGCTTCCTTCAATTCATTAAAGTTAACGTACCTGTCACCATCTCCCGCTGCGTACTGTTTAAAATGCTTCTTCACCTCCTTGAGTAGACGCCTGTCGCTGTAGGACGATGGATGGTCTGCTTGAGAGGATGCCCCCGGCGTTGATCGCGTTGTTCGTCTGGCGCCACTGGTGTCGTCTGCCAGTTGGTTCTGAGCAGTGTCAGTTTTGGAGGGCGGGGGTTGGTTGCTGTCTTTGCCCTGCGTGATTGGCGGCGAGTGAAGGCTGTTGGGCGGAAACATTGAAATAGTCATGACAGAACCTCGAGTTTGTTGCTGTATTGGGCGCTCACCGCAGATGGACTCCTGCGAGCAATGCTAACAGGACTGAAAATGCATGAATCGGTAAATGTGTGGCGCCCCCATTCAAACTTGTTCCCCGCCGAGGCCTGCAGAGTGATACAGGTTTTTTCTCAGAGTGCCGTGGGGTAAAAATTGATCTGGGTTTGCCGACATTGACCCGTCCTCTCGCACTGCGTAGCCTTGCACCTTCAAGGTTCTTCGGCCCCGGTCGAAGCTAAGAAGGGAACGCGGTCGATGCCGTGGCTGCCCCGCAACTACGGCTTACCGGTTTCCCGTTTCACCCAATCAAGGGCACCCGAAACAAGGCGCTGGAGAGCATGTGTGAGGGATGTGCCTCAAACACCTTGAACGCTGGCTGAGGTTTTGATCGCAGTACCGTCAGACGTACCGATGGTTGGTGAGTATAGGTGCTTGTTTCAACAGGTTTATCCTTAGGATCGCCACTTGAATTTGACCCTGTCAGGCAACCGTCCGATCATGTGATCAAGGTTGTCATGATCAAACCTTTGATCTTTCAAGCCCCGTCCATCCCAAGTAAACCCAACGCCAATATCCAACTCGTTAAGTAGGCGACTGCGTTTGAGCAGTTCATCCGCAACTGCTGATGCTTGGGCAGAAAATGTTCTAGTGCTTGGACGGTGGCCGGCAGCTTCTTTTAGCTCATTAAAGTTGACGTATTTGTCATCGGCCCCCGCTGCGTACTCCCTAAAGTGCTTCTTTACCTCTTGCAGCAGACGCTTGTCGTTATAGGACGAGGGAGAACGTGTTGGGCGTGATTCCTCTGGCGTTGCACGGGTTGTGCGACTGTTACCGCTGGCTTCAGCCGCCCCTTGGTTGTTGCCCGGTGCGATCGGCGGAGAGTAGAGATTGTGGGGCTGCGATATTGAAAGTGTCATGACAGATCCTCGAATTCACTGCTGTATAGGGCGTTCACCGCAGATGGACTCCTGTGAGCAATGCCAACAGGGCTGCAAATGCATGAATCGGTAAATGTGTGGCGCCCCCATCAAACTTGTTCCCCGCCGAGGCCTGCAGAGTGATACAGGTTTTTTCTCAGAGTGCCGTGGGGTAAAAATTGATCTGGGTTTGCCGACGTTGACCCGTCCTCTCGCACTGCGTAGCCTTGCACCTTCGAGGTTCTTCGGCCCAGGCCGAAGCTAAGAAGGGAACGCGGTCGATGCCGCGGCTGCCCCCGCAACTGTAAAGGGTTTATCTGACTGCCACGCCACTGCCTTTATCCGGCGGGAAGGCGCAGCCAGCGCCAGCCACCAGGCCGGCAAGCCCCAAGCCAGGAGACCTGCCTCGCAACCGATTTTCCATTTCAACCGGGCGGGGTGATCCGGTGACGAATCCAGCGCCTGCGCGTCGCCGCAGGCCCAGTCGTCCCGTATGCCCGCCCTAAAGGGCATCCAATGAAAACACTGGCCAAACTCCCCGTTACTATCGTCACCGGCTTTCTCGGCTCGGGCAAAACCACCTTGCTGCGTCACATGCTGGATAACGCCCAGGGCCGCCGTATCGCCGTGATCGTCAACGAGTTCGGTGAGCTGGGTATCGACGGCGAGATCCTCAAGCAGTGTTCCATCGGTTGCACCGAAGAAGAGGCCAACGGCCGTGTGTATGAGCTGGCTAACGGCTGCCTGTGCTGCACCGTCCAGGAAGAGTTCTTCCCGGTGATGCGTGAACTGGTCGCGCGTCGTGGCGATCTGGACCATATCCTCATCGAAACATCCGGCCTGGCCCTGCCAAAGCCGCTGGTGCAGGCTTTTCAGTGGCCGGAAATTCGCAGCGCCTGCACGGTTGACGCGGTGATTACCGTGGTCGACAGCCCAGCCGTGGCGGCTGGCACCTTCGCCGCCTTCCCGGATCAGGTCGACGCCCAGCGCAAACTGGATCCCAACCTGGACCACGAATCGCCGCTGCACGAACTGTTTGCCGATCAACTGGCCAGCGCCGACCTGGTAATCCTCAACAAAACCGACCTGATCAGCGCCGAAGACCTGGCCCGCGTGCGCCTGGAAGTCGCCGAAGAGCTGCCTCCAGCAGTGAAAATCGTCGAAGCCAGCAGTGGTCGCCTGCCCCTGGACGTGTTGATCGGCTTGGGCGCCGGCTCCGAGGAGCATATCGACGGGCGCCACAGCCATCACGATCATCACCACGAAGGTGAAGACGATCACGATCACGATGCTTTTGATTCCATCTCCATCGACCTGCCACAGGCTGACGAAGCACTGCTGCTCGATGCCTTGACCCAATTGGTGGTGCAGCACGGCATCCTGCGTGTCAAAGGCTTCGCAGCGATTCCAAACAAGCCGATGCGATTGCTGATCCAGGGCGTGGGCACGCGTTTCGACAAGCACTTCGACCGTGCCTGGAGCGCTGACGAAGCGCGCATCACGCGCCTGGTGCTGATCGGCCAGGATCTGGATGCCGCTGGCCTCGAAGCGCAACTGCGCGCCGCCCTCAGCGTTTAACCCATGCACTTGCTCAGGACCCAGCCCGGCGGTTTCGTCTCCGATGACAATATCGCCGACCTTGGACAGACTCCCGCCGAGTTGGTGATCCTGTGCAGCGGTGATTCCAGCCTGGCGCTGCTGGCCGAAGCGGCCCAGCAACTGCCCGAAGACTATCCGAGCCTGCGCCTGGCCAATCCGATGCAGGTGCAGAACCACGCGTCGGTGGACCTGTACGTGGATGAGGTGCTGCGCCACGCCAAGGTCATCCTGATATCCCTGCATGGTGGCATTGGCTATTGGCGCTACGGTATTCAGCGCCTGGTGGAGTTGGCCGAGCAGGGCGTGCAACTGATCCTGGTGCCGGGGGATGATCGTCCCGACCCCGAACTCAGCGGCCTGAGCACCGTGGATGCGCCGGCGCGTGACCGCCTGTGGCACTTTTTGCGCCAGGGTGGGCTGGGGAATGCGCTGGATTTCTATCGCTGCCTGGCCAGCAGCTACCTGGGGCGCAATTACACCTGGGACGAGCCGCAAACCCTGCCGCGCACCGCGATTTATCATCCACACAAAGCCAATGCCTGCCTCAATGACTGGCAGGCAGACTGGAACGCTGCATGGCCGGTGGCGGCGGTGCTGTTCTACCGCTCGCACTTGCAGGCGGCCAATACCGCTTTTATCGATGTGTTCTGCCAGCGCTTGCAGGCTGCGGGCCTCAACCCGTTGCCAATGGCGGTGGCCAGCTTGAAAGAGCCGGGCTGCCTGGCGGTGGTCGAGGATCTGCTTGATGAGGTGCAGGCGGCGGTGATTCTCAACACCACCGGCTTTGCCCAATCCAGCCCCGAAGCGCCCCATCTGCGCCCGTTTCGCCGCAATATCCCGGTGATACAAGCCATCTGCGCCCAAGACAACCAACCCGGTTGGGAAGCCAGCGAGCAAGGCCTTGGCCCACGCGACCTGGCCATGCACATCGCCTTGCCGGAGCTGGACGGGCGCATCATCAGCCGCCCGATCAGCTTCAAGGATCTGGCCTGGCGCAGCGAGCGCAGTCAGTCGGACGTAGTGTGCTATCGCGCGGCGCCCGAGCGCATGGACTTTGTGGCCGAACTGGCGCGGCGCTGGGTCGAACTGGCGCGGGTGCCGAATGCAGATAAACGCATCGCCCTGATTCTGGCCAATTACCCGACCCGCGACGGGCGCATCGGCAACGGCGTTGGCCTGGATACCCCGGCCGCCGCCTTGAACATCCTGCGGGCCCTGCAAACCGAAGGTTATCCGCTGCCATCCACCTTGCCGGACAGCGGCACGGCCTTGATCCATGAGCTGCTCGGCGGCGTGAGCAACGACCTCGACAGTCTCGACCTGCGGCCCTGCCACCAAAGCCTGAGCCTGGACGATTACCAGGCGATGTTCAATCGCTTGCCCGAGGCCAACCGCCAGGCTGTGCTGGAGCGTTGGGGTACGCCCCATAACGATCCGATGTGTCGCGACGGGCGCATGATGATCGCCGGCCTGCGCCTGGGCCTGACCTTTGTCGGCATCCAGCCGGCGCGGGGTTACCAGGTGGATGCCAGTGCGGTGTACCACGACCCGGACCTGGTGCCGCCCCATGCTTACCTGGCGTTCTATTTCTGGCTGCGCCACACCTACGGCGCCCATGGCGTGATCCACGTCGGCAAGCATGGCAACCTGGAATGGCTGCCGGGCAAAGGCGTCGGGCTGTCCGAGCACTGCTGGCCGGATGCGCTGCTGGGGCCGTTGCCCAATATCTACCCGTTTATCGTCAACGACCCGGGCGAGGGGGCCCAGGCCAAGCGGCGCACCCAGGCCGTGATCATCGACCATTTGATGCCGCCGCTGACCCGCGCCGAGACCTATGGCCCGCTGCGCAACCTGGAGCTGTTGGCAGACGAGTATTACGAAGCGCAATTGCTCGACCCACGACGCGCCCTGGAGCTGCAAAAGGACATCCTCAAGCTGGTGCGCGAAACCCGTATCGACCAAGAGCTTGAGCTGGATAACGATGCCGACGCTGCGGTCTGGTTGCCGCGCCTGGATACCTACCTGTGCGATTTGAAGGAATCGCAGATCCGCGACGGCCTGCATATCTTTGGTGAATCACCCGAAGGTCGGCTGCGTATCGACACCTTGCTGGCCCTGCTGCGCATCCCGCGTGGCGACGGGCGCGGCCCGCAATCGAGCCTGCTGCGCGTGTTGGCCAAGGCCTTCGAACTGGGCTTTGACCCACTGGACTGTGCCTTGGCAGAGCCCTGGACCGGGCGCCGCCCCGAGGTGTTGCAGAAAATCGACGGCCAGTTGTGGCGCACCGCCGGTGACACCCGCGAGCGCCTGGAGTTGTACGCGGCGCGGCTGATCGAACAGGCGCTGGAAGGGCCGCTCGAACAGCTTGAGGAGCCGGGCTGGGAAGACGTGAAATCGGTGATCGAAAGCCTGCGCATCGTCGTCGCGCCGCGCCTGGATGCCTGCGGCCCGGCGGAAATGCGCGGCTTGCTGGATGCCCTGGGCGGTCGTTTCGTACCGGCCGGCCCCAGCGGTGCGCCGAGCCGGGGGCGCCTTGATGTACTGCCGACCGGGCGGAACTTTTTCACCGTCGATGTGCGTAACCTGCCGACCACCACCGCCTGGCGGATCGGTTTCCAGTCCGCGAACCTGATGCTCGAGCGGCACCTGCAGGACCACGGCGACCATTTGCGCCAACTCGGGCTTTCCGTGTGGGGCACCGCAACCATGCGTACGGGTGGTGACGATATCGCCCAGGCCATGGCGCTGATGGGCGTGCGTCCGGTGTGGGCCACGGGCAGCCAGCGTGTCGATGACTTTGAAATCCTGCCTATCAGCTTGCTCGACCGCCCGCGAGTGGACGTGACCCTGCGGGTGTCCGGTTTCTTCCGGGATGCGTTTGCCAACCTGATCCGGCTGTTCGATGCCGCGGTGCAGGCGGTTGCGGCGCTGGATGAGCCGGACGATATGAACCCGCTGGCAGCCAAAGTGCGCAGCGAGCGTGAGGCGCTGCTCAAGTCTGGCCTGGATGAGGAGGCCGCGGCCAGGCAGGCCGGCTGGCGCATTTTCGGCGCCAAGCCCGGCGCGTATGGTGCGGGTGTGCAGGGCGCAATTGACGGCCGCCTGTGGCAAAGCCGTGAAGACCTGGCCGAGGTCTACCTCAATTGGGGCGGCTACGCCTATGGCGGTGCCGATGAAGGCACTGGCGCTCGCGAACAGTTCGCCCAGCGCCTGAGCCAGGTTCAGGCAGTGCTGCAGAACCAGGATAACCGCGAGCACGACCTGCTCGACTCCAATGACTACTATCAATTCCAGGGTGGCATGCTCGCCGCCGTAGAAACCCTCAGTGGGGCCAAGGCCGCGAGTTACCATGGCGACCATAGCCAGCCGGACCTGCCGAAAATCCGCACGCTGAAGGAAGAGCTGAACCGGGTGATCCGTTCCCGCGCGGCCAATCCCAAGTGGATCGAGGGGGTCAAGCGCCACGGCTATAAAGGTGCGTTCGAGATGGCGGCAACGGTGGACAACCTGTTCGCCTTCGACGCAACCACCGCGCTGATCGACGATCATCAGTATGCATTGCTGGCCGATGCCTACCTGCTCGACCCAGATACCCGGGCGTTTGTGCAACAGCACAACCCCGATGCCCTGCGTGACATGACCGAACGCATGCTCGAAGCCCAGCAGCGCGGCATGTGGCAGGAGCCTGGGGCGTACCGCGAGGCATTGGAAAACCTGTTGCTGGACATAGAAGAAGACACCTGATGCTGATCGTGCTTGCCGTGAAGCTCAGTGCCAAAAGAGCGCACGCCTCACTGTAGGAGCGAGCTTGCTCGCGAAAAACCCAAGGGCAACGCGCTCATCAAGGCTCGCGTCAACGTTGACTATTTTCGCGAGCAAGCTCGCTCCTACAGGGGCGCTACAGAATTCATCGAGATATCAGTATGACTGACACCCCACATTTTCCATTGTCGGCTGTAGTCGGCGCCGACGACCTGAAGCTTGCGCTGTGCCTGGCCGCCATCGATCCGAAGATCGGCGGCGTACTGATCGAAGGCCCGCGCGGCATGGCCAAGTCCACCCTGGCCCGCGGCTTGGCCGATCTGTTGGCCAGCGGGCAGTTTGTCACCTTGCCCTTGGGCGCCACTGAAGAGCGCCTGGTGGGTACCCTGGACCTTGACGCTGCGTTGGCCGAAGGCCGTGCGCAGTTCTCTCCGGGCGTGCTGGCTAAGGCTGACGGCGGCGTGTTGTATGTGGATGAAGTCAACCTGCTGCCCGATCACCTGGTGGACCTGCTGCTCGACGTCGCTGCCAGCGGCACCAACCTGATCGAGCGCGACGGCATTTCCCACCGGCACTCGGCGCGTTTTGTGCTGATCGGTACGATGAACCCGGAAGAGGGCGAGTTGCGCCCGCAACTGCTGGATCGTTTTGGTTTCAATGTGGCGCTGAGCGGGCAGACGCTGCCGGCCGAGCGTGGGCAGATCATCCGCCGGCGCCTGGATTTCGACAGCGACCCTGCGGCCTTCTGTGCGCAGTGGGCCGATCAGCAAGGGGCGCTGCGCGAACGCTGTACCCAGGCTCGTGCGCGCCTGGCCAGCATCGCCCTGGATGACCAGGCCCTGGCGCAGATTAGCGAGCGCTGTTTTGCCGCCGGGGTCGATGGCCTGCGTGCCGATCTGGTGTGGTTGCGCGGGGCGCGGGCCCATGCCGCGTGGCGTGGTGCCGTGGCCATCGCTGAAGAAGATATAGAGGCTGTGGCGGAATTTGCCCTGCGTCACCGTCGCCAGGAACACTCTTCGCCTGCGAGCATGCCCGAGCAGGGCCAGGCGCCCCAGCCTTCAGATAACGCGCCCGACCAAGGTCAGTGGGGCAATATGCCCGCGCCTGCGTTGCCCATGGGCGCTCGCCGAGAGGTGCCGGCCTGGCCAAAAAAGCCCTAGGCATCCGCCCCCGACCTGACACGGGGGTGGATGCCCGCCCCAAGGCCGGGCGATTGAGTAGCGGGCGGCAGGGTAAGGCGCGCAGCGCGCAGCAGGGCCTGGTCAACTGGCCGGGCACCTTGCTGGGGGGGCGGCCGCAATCTCGTGAAGACCTGCGCTACCACCTGCGCAGCCGCTCGGCCCATGAGTTGTGGCTGGTGATTGTCGATGCCTCGGCGTCCACGCGGCGCCATCAGGCGTTGAGCGATGCCAAGGGCTTACTGGCGCAGGTGTTTGACGATGCCTATCGGCAACGGGCGCGGTTGGCATTGCTGACGGCCAGCGGGCAGGTGCCGAGCTGGCAGGTCCAAGGCTTGAAGGCCGCGAAGGGCTTGGGCCGATGGTTGGACGGGCTGGGCGCGGGCGGCGGGACGCCGTTGCTGGCGGCGTTGACCGAGGCCGGGCATTGGCTGGTAGCACGGCGCAAGCGGTATCCGGCTGAACAGCAGCGATTACTGGTGATTACCGATGGCCGGTTGAAAGATATCGGCCAGTTGCCCGGGTTGGAGTGCCCCGGGCTGTTGGTGGATATTGAACGCGGCCCGATCAGGTTGGGTCGGGCCCGTGAGCTGGCCGCCGGGTTGCAGGTGGATTATCGGCATATTGATGGTTTGTAGCGCTGCGGCTAGCGATTTCGCGGCGGTGCGGCGTTCCGATAAGCTGACGACCTCCCCTGTGGCGAGCGGGCTTGCCCCGCGCTGGGCTGCGAAGCAGTCCCAAAACCAGCCGCTACGGAGTATCAGATACACCGCACTCTGCTTACTGGGGCTGCTTCGCAGCCCAGCGCGGGGCAAGCCCGCTCGCCACAGGGGAGGTCGTCAGTGTCTGAAAATTGTGTAGATACCGATGCTGCCATGAGGCCCTCAAATCCACCATCGGAATATCAGCCCGCCCCCGGCACATTCGGCCAGAGATCCGCCACCAGAAACAGCCGCTCCGCTTCCTCCCAATCCCCGCCATTCTGAATCATCCGCACCAACAACTGCGCTGGCGCCATCGGGTCAAGGTCGGCAACCCAGCGTTGCATCTGCTCGGCAGTCCACACGTCCTCTACCGGGTAATGCGCCGGCGCCAGCCAGGCGTGGCGGGGCAGGGGCTGCCAGCGGCCCGCCGGGCTGTTGCGGATAAAGTCCGACCAGTCACGCTGATGCAACCAGCGCCCGCGCAAGTGCTGGGGATGGGCGCCAAGGGGAGGCCCAGCCTCGCCGGGCCAGGGGTACAGCAAGTAGCCTCCCAGCCACAGATGGGCATCGAACTGTTGGATATCCAGCGCCGCCAGCACCTCCCGGCTTTCGGCTCTGGCCGAGATGGGCAGTTGATGGTCGGCGAGGTGGGCCAGCTTGCGATCCAGTCGGTCATGGCAGCCAGGGCCCAGCCACTGCGCCGTGTCCTGGCCGCTGCCGTTTTGAGGCCCGAGGTAGAGTTTGATCGCCAGTTCCAGGTGATGCACGCCGTCACGGTCGCGCAGCAGCATATCCAACTCACCCAAGGTATGCCCGGCCTGGCGGATCGGCAGGTTGGCCGCCAGCAACTCCACGCCGGGGGCGTGCTGCACGGCAAACTGCCACAGACGCTCGTAATACAGGCCCAGGCGCCGGGTGCGGGCCAGGCTCAGCCAATGCTGCAGGGCGCTGCTGTCCTGGTCCAGCTGTCTGAGCCAGTGCTCCAGAGCCGCAGGCCGCTGCACCCACTCGCTGCCGGCCAGGGGGTGGCGTTGCGGCCAGGGGGTCTGTTCCAGCATCGGCGGGGCGAGGATCACCCACGCCAGGTCCCGCACCTCGGGATGGCGTAGTTGACGGGGCAGGTCCTGCAAGTCTGGGAACGGATTCATGGTCCGAGCATAGCTGTTTCCTACTGCCGGGGTGATCGTGTCGGGTGTTGAGAACCGTTGTCGTCTGGGCCCTGCGGCGACAAAGGATTTTGTCTAATGCGGCCTTTCGCCCATAATCGTTGTTTTTCGCCACACCCAAACCCTGCAGGAGCCCCATGGAGCAATTTCGCAATATCGGCATTATCGGTCGCCTGGGCAGTACCCAGGTTCTGGACACCGTCCGCCGGCTGAAAAAGTTTCTGCTTGAGCGCCACCTGCATGTGATCCTCGAAGACACCATCGCCGAGATTCTGCCGGGCCACGGCCTGCAGACCTCGTCGCGCAAAATGCTGGGTGAAGTCTGCGACATGGTGATCGTGGTCGGCGGCGACGGCAGCCTGCTGGGCGCCGCTCGCGCCCTGGCGCGGCACAACGTGCCGGTGCTGGGGATCAACCGCGGCAGCCTGGGGTTCCTTACCGATATCCGCCCCGATGACCTGGAAGTCGAAGTGGCCAAGGTGCTGGACGGCCATTACCTGGTTGAAAACCGCTTCCTGCTGCAAGCTGAAGTGCGTCGCCACGGCGAAGCCATCGGCCAGGGCGATGCCCTCAACGATGTGGTGCTGCACCCGGGCAAATCGACGCGGATGATCGAGTTCGAGCTTTACATCGACGGCCAGTTCGTCTGCAGCCAGAAGGCCGATGGCCTGATCGTCGCCACGCCCACCGGTTCCACGGCCTATGCACTGTCGGCGGGCGGGCCGATCATGCATCCCAAGCTCGATGCCATTGTGATCGTGCCGATGTACCCCCATATGTTGTCGAGCCGGCCGATTGTGGTCGATGGCAACAGTGAGCTGAAAATCGTGGTTTCCAAAGACATGCAGATCTACCCGCAAGTCTCCTGTGACGGGCAGAACCACTTCACCTGCGCCCCCGGTGACACCATCACCGTGAGCAAAAAGGCGCAGAAGCTGCGATTGATCCACCCGCTGGATCACAACTACTACGAAGT
>Ga0265296_1002479_pt1 | contig 18527 bp, 14 predicted proteins | sample MunlanPumphouse1_FD_189073 | JGI IMG/M metagenome (GOLD analysis project Ga0265296, IMG submission 189073) | Groundwater microbial communities from a municipal landfill in Southern Ontario, Canada - Pumphouse #1 | ecosystem: Environmental > Aquatic > Deep subsurface > Groundwater | place...
AGTCCGTCCAGCGCGTGGACTTGCGCACCCAAGTCCTCGACATCCACCCCCAGGACGTGATAACCAAAGAGCAAATCCGCCTCAAAGTAGATGCGGTGGTATACTACAAGGTGACGGACGCCTACAAGTCCGTCGTGGAAGTCAAGGACTACCGCGAGGCGCTCACACAATTGTTGCATTCGCAGATACGGAATTCCATTAGCAAGCTGAGCGTGGAGGACGTCATAGCCGGCACGGACTCGATTGCGAAAGAACTTCACGGGGTGCTCGCGAACGCCGAGGAACAGTGGGGCGTTGCAATAAAGAAAGTCGAAATCCAGAGCGTCGAGCTCCCGAAGGGGCTCGCGGATGCGATGCAGAAGCGCCGCGCGGCGAGCGACTACAAGCGCAAGCTCGAAACCGAGGCGGAAGCCCGCAAGATAGGCATCGAAACCGTTAACGAAGCCGCGAGCAAGATTAGCGACCGTACCCTCGCCTACCTCTACCTTGACACACTCAAACGCATAGGCGACGGCAAGGCAACCAAGATAATCTTCCCCCTCGAGCTCACCCACATCGCGGAACTCTTCGCGAAAAACAGGGTGGAAAGCAATGATTACGCCCGCATAGCCGAACAGCTGTCGCGGGCATATCGGGAACGGCAAAAGGAAGAGTTGGACGGCGAAACGGACGAAAAGGAGTCCCCGCAAGCCCCCGTTGGGCACCGGAAGGCACCCCTGAAAAAGCTTAAGGGCAGGGCGGGTTAACTCAACTCAGTTTAAAAGCAGGGGGGTGAGGGTGGAATAAGCGAAGTCGAGGCGTTCGAAGAGTTCTTCTCCACCGCCTACGCGGAGCAACTCTCTGACTTAGCGGCGGGCTACCCGAAGCTGCGGAGCCTGAACGCGGACTGGCAGCGCCTCTCGAAGTACAACCCCGAACTCGCGGACGCCTTGCTCAGGCAACCGGACGACTACATCAAGAAAGCCAAGGACGCGGTCAAGAACCTCATACTCACCCCGGACGACAAACCCGTGGACTGCCATGTGCGCTTCTATAGCCTCCCGCAAACCGCGGACGTGAGCGTGGAGTATCTGGGCGCCGAACAGCTCGACCGCCTCTCGCGCGTGGAAGGCGTGGTCTCGTGGATTACCGACATCAAGCCGTTCATCAAAACAGCGTTGTGGGAGTGCATCCACTGCGAGGCAACCCAGAAGACCGCGCACGAGAAAGGCAAACAGAAAAAGCCGGCGACGTGCCAGTGCGGGCGCCGCGACTTCATCCTAATCGAGGAATCCAGCAAGTTCATCAACATGCAGCGCGGGCAGATGCAGGAGTCCGTGGAAAAATTGCGCGGGAACAAGACCTCGAGCCAAGTCGAACTCTGGATGGAGGACGACTTGACGAACATAATCGCGCCCGGCGAGAAAGTCATTGTCACCGGCATTTTACGCCTGCGTCCTGCGAAGGACAAGCGCGACACCGGGGTATACCAGAAGATACTCGACGTCCACCACCTCCAGAAAATCGAGCGCGAGTTCGAGGAAATCACGATTACGCGCGAGGAAGAACGCGAGCTGCTCGCACTGTCCAAGGACCCCAAGCTCTTCGACAAGATAACCCAGTCCATCGCGCCCAGCATCTACGGGCACAAGGAACTCAAGCAGGCGATTGCGTTACAGATGTTCGGGGGAACACCCAACAAAATCATGCCGGACGGCGAACGCGTGCGCGCCGAGTCCCACGTTTTGTTGGTTGGTGACCCGGGTTGCATAGTCGGCGGGGAACGCGTAGCGCTTGGGAACGGGGAAATCGTGCGCATCGAAAGCCTGGGCAAGAAGCACCTGCAGAAAATAAGGCAGCCCATGCTCACCGGGCAGGGTTACGGGAAGGCGGACGCGACTTGCTTCCACGCTTACCCGCACCAAGCAATAATCGAGCTCGTGACCGAATCCGGCAAAAGCGTGAAAGGCACGCTCAACCACCCGTTGTTGACCGTGCGCGGGATGAACCGGGAATGGAAGCGACTAGACGAAATCAAGCCGGGCGAACGCGTCGCCGTTGCAACCTGGATACCCTGCAGCAAGAAGTCGCTCGTCAAGACGCTTTGGAAGAAAACGCCGCGGAAATACGGGCCGCGCTCGAAGGCGCGCCTCCCGGTGGAGTTGGACGCGGACACCGCCGCCCTGCTGGGTTACGTGGTGGGCGACGGTTGGGTGACGCGGACCCGCGTCGCAATGGACGTTAACGACGAGGAACAGGACCTCGTGCCGCGCCTCGCGCGCGTCATCAACGAAAAATTCGCTTTGGAGGCGCACGTGCGGATTGAAAAGCGCCCGGGCAAAAAACCGATGACGATAATCGAATGCAACAACACCGACGTCGCGGGCTGCCTCGCATTCCTGCGCGAAAAGCGCGTGCCCGACGAGGTAATGCGCTCGGGAAACGCGGTCGCAGCCGCGTTCCTCTCCTGGCTGTTCGAAGCCGACGGCTGCGTTTTCTCGAAGGGACGCGGCAAGCGCGCGGTGCAACTCAAGTCCGCGCGAATCGAGTTGCTGCGCGACGTGCAAATGCTGCTCTTGCGGTTCGGGGTGCACTCGAGAATCGTGGAACGCAACCTCGCCATCCGGCGCGCGCAGGCAATCCGCCGTTTCGCCAAGGAGGTTGGCTTCCAGTCCGCGAAAAAGAAGGCGCGCCTGGAAAAACTCGTGGCTGACTGCGGGGCGTTGCACCACGAGCTGGGCAAGCAGTTGAGCGAACGCGTGGTGAGCGTCAAGCGCGCGGGTTACGCGGACGTTTACGACGTGGAAATACCCTCGGCAAAGCGTTTCATCGCCAACGGAATCATCTCGCACAACACCGCAAAATCCAGCATACTCGAGTACGTGAACCACTTGGCGCCCAAGAGCGTGTTCGTCTCGGGCGGCTCCTCGAGCGGGGTTGGCTTGACGGCGAGCGCGGAGAAGGACAAGGACGGCGAGGGCTGGATACTCAAGGCGGGCGCCATGGTGCTCGCGAACGGCGGCATCGCGATAATCGACGAGTTCGACAAGATGCGGGAAGAGGACCGCGGTTCGATTCACGAGGCAATGGAACAACAGAAGATAAGCATCGCGAAAGCGGGCATAGTCACCCAATTCTCGTCGCGCACGTCGGTGCTCGCGGCTGCGAACCCCAAGATGGGGCGCTTCGACTCCCTCCAGGACGTGCCTTCGCAATTCAACATTTCGCCCGCGTTGTTGAGCAGGTTCGACTTGATTTTCACGATTCGCGACACCATCGACGAGTCCCGCGACCGCAAGATGGCGGACCACATACTCGCGGGGCACAAGTTCGCCTCGAAGAAGGAGGCGCCGCCCGAGGGGCACGCGATAATCCCGGAAATCGAGCAGGAGACCCTCCGCAAGTACATCGCTTACACGCGGCGCTCTTGTTTCCCCGTGTTAACCGACCCGGCAATGGAGAAAATCAAGGACTTCTACGTGGAGATGCGCAAGATAGGCAAGAACTCGAACACTTTCCCGGTGACGCCCCGCCAGATCGAGGGCATCATACGCATAGCCGAGGCGTCCGCCAAGATGCGGTTGAGCTCGAACGTGGAGATACAGGACGCGGAACGCGCGATAAAACTCGAGGAGTACGTGCTCGAACAGGTGTTCATGGACAAGTCCACTGGGAAGCTGGACTCGGACGTGATAAACCTCGGGAGACCCAAGTCGAAAATCGACCGCCTCCAATCCATAGTGCGCGTAATCGCTGAACTCGAGGCGAAGACGGACTTGGTGCCGTTGGAGGACGCGGTAACGGCTGCGACAGAGTACGGAATCGACCCGATTGAGGCGCGCCGCATGATTGACGAGCTCCTCCGCCAGGGCGACTTGTACAAACCCAAGCCCGGCGTAATCAAGCGGGCGCACGAGCGCGCCTGAACCGCAACCCAATCACTTTCCGTCCAATTCGAGCTTGAGTTCGCTTAGGAACTCCTTCAAGAACGCGGTTCTCCTTTCGGCTATTTTCTTCGCGGTTTCGGTGTGCATCCGGTCCGCGACTTTCAACAACCGTTCAAAAAACAAGTCCAAAGCAAAATCAGGGGCGTGCGGTTCGCGTTTTTCACAGAACGGGTCGTCGGGGTGGTAAAACGGGCGCTTCATCTGTCCGGTTGAAGAATAAGTCCTCATCACCGAGATTGCTCCGGTTGCCTCCAAGCCGTCCGCGTCCTGCAAAATTTTCGATTCCAACGAACTCGGAGGCAGCCCCTTGCTGAACGAGCACTCCAAGATACCGGCTTTGACTTTCCCTATTTTTTCCTTGGTGAAACCGTTAAGAGAAGAAAGTATTTTTTCCGCGGCAGCCGCGCTTTCCGCTTGCGACTTGTGCGTATCGGGGTGGTCCTTTTGGTAAACCACCAAATCGTGGAACAGGGCTGCGGGAACGAGTACGTCCAAGTCCCCGCCCTCCTTTTGAGCTATCCTCTCGGCGTTCGACAACACCCGGAGAGCGTGCTCGAAATCGTGTGAGACATCCAAACCCGGAATCCGTTCCCGGGCGATTTCGATTAACTCGCTCCTCAACACAGCATTCATAACTAACAAGTAGCCAACCTTGTTTTTATTGTTTCATTGCACACCCGCGAGCGCGCCTGAAAAACCTTTTAAAACTCCGCGGACAATAAGTGAATCCGTTGTTTATCCCGCGCGAGCGCGCAGCCCGCGCGAATTCAAGGAAAGGTGAAATGCAAGAATGGCTAGTGACTGGGTTTTCCTCTTCGGGGAAAAGGGTTTCGACAAGGACTTGTTGGGCAGCAAGGGCGCTAACCTCGCCGAGATGACGAGCATCGGGTTGCCGGTGCCACCCGGGTTCACGATTACCACCGAGGCGTGCCGCGCTTACATTGCGAACGGGAACAAGGAACCCGCAGGCATGATGGAGCAGGCACGAAAGAAGCTGGCGAAAATCGAGGAAAAAACCGGGAAAAAATTCGGGGACGCCGCGAATCCTTTGCTCGTCTCGGTGCGTTCGGGCGCGAAGGCGTCGATGCCCGGCATGATGGACACGATTCTCAATTTGGGGTTGAATGACGCGACCGTGAAGGGGCTCGCGAAGAAGTCGGGTAACGAGCGCTTCGCTTTCGATTCCTACCGCCGCCTCCTCCAGATGTTCGGGGACGTTGTGTTAAACGTGGAGCGCGAGCACTTCGAAGAGATACTCGAAGCCCACAAGACGGGTAGGAACGACACCGAACTCTCCGCGGAAGAGCTGAAGCAGATAGTCAAGGAGTACCAGGCGCTCATCAAGAAGGAAACCAAGAAGCCGTTCCCCGAGGACCCGCTCACGCAGTTGGAGCTCGCAATCCACGCGGTGTTCGACTCGTGGAATACTCCCCGCGCGAAGGTCTACCGGAAGCTGAACGCGATTCCCGACGACATCGGCACCGCAGTGAACGTGCAGGCAATGGTTTTCGGGAATACCGGGAACACGTCGGGGACGGGAGTCGCGTTCACGCGCAACCCGGCGACGGGCGTGAAGGAGCACTACGGCGAATACCTGATTAACGCCCAAGGCGAGGACGTGGTGGCGGGAATACGCACCCCCAAGCCCGTGGACGAAATGAAGAAGGACTTGCCTGGGCCTTACAAGGAACTAATCAAGGTTTACGACACGCTCGAGAAGCATTACAAGGACATGCAGGACTTCGAGTTCACCATTGAGAACAACACGTTTTACATGCTCCAGACGCGCTCGGGCAAGCGCACCGCGCAAGCCGCGGTGAAAGTCGCGGTGGACATGGTGAACGAGGGCGCAATCGACAAGAAGACCGCGGTGCTCCGCGTGGATGCGAACTCGCTCAACCAACTGTTGCACGAACAGCTCGACCCTTCCGCGGAGTTTAAGGTACTTGCCACGGGTTTAGCCGCGTCGCCGGGCGCAGCCGTGGGACGCATAGTGTTCAACGCCGAAGACGCCCAAGCGTGGGCTGAGAAAGGCGAGAAAGTCATCCTCGTGCGCAACGAAACCTCCCCCGAGGACATTTCAGGCATGGTGGTAGCCAAGGGCATCTTGACCGCACGCGGGGGGATGACCTCGCACGCCGCCGTAGTCGCCCGGGGCATGGGCAAGTGCTGCGTCTCGGGCTGCAGCGCCGCCAAGGTCGACGAGAAAAAGAAGAAACTCACGATTGGTTCCCACGAACTCCCCGAGGGCTCGTGGCTCTCGCTTGACGGGAGCACCGGGCGCGTGATGCTCGGACAGGTGAAAACCGTTCCGCCCGCGCTCTCAGGCGACTTCGGGGTATTCATGGAGTGGGCGGATTCTTTCCGGAAGATGGGCGTGCGCACGAACGCGGACACCCCCACGGACGCCAAACGCGCCCGCGGATTCGGCGCGGAAGGCATAGGGTTGTGCCGCACCGAACACATGTTCTTCGGCGAAGACCGCCTCCCGTGGATGCAGAAGATGATACTCGCGGACGGCGAAAAAGGACGCATCGAGGCGCTCTCCCACCTGCTGGAAATGCAACGCGAAGACTTCAAGGGAATCTTCGAGGCGATGAACGGACTTCCAGTGACTATACGATTACTCGACCCGCCGCTGCACGAGTTCCTCCCCAGCCACGAGGAATTGCTCGTCGAGATAACGACGTTGAAACTCAAGGGCGGGAGCGAGAAACTCCTCAAGGAGAAAGAAGTGTTGTTGCGCCGCGTCGAGGATTTGAAGGAAGTCAACCCGATGCTCGGCAACCGCGGCTGCCGCCTCGGCATCACACTCCCCGACGTGACACGCATGCAGGTCCGCGCCATCCTCGAGGCCGCACTCGCGTGCGAAGCCAAGAAAATCAAGGTGCTCCCGGAAATCGAGGTGCCGTTGGTGGGTGACGTGCGCGAACTCGTGTTCGTGAAGAAGATAATCAACGAGGTCGCCGAACTCGTGTTCAAGGAGAAGGGCAAGCGCGTGCACTATAAGGTTGGAACGATGATTGAGTTGCCGCGTGCTGCGCTGACTTCGGACAAGATTGCGAAGGAAGCCGAGTTCATGTCGTTCGGCACGAACGACTTGACGCAAACCACGTTCGGTTACTCGCGTGACGACGCGGAAGGAAAGTTCCTGCACGTGTATCTCGACCAGAAGATACTCGCTTCGGACCCGTTCGCGGTAATCGACCGCGAAGGCGTGGGACAGCTCATCGAGATGACTGTGGCAAAGGGACGCAAGGCGAACCCGCATGTTGAAATCGGCATCTGCGGGGAACAAGGCGGGGAACCGAACAGCGTGGAGTTCTGCCACCTCGCTGGACTCGATTACGTGTCGTGTTCGCCGTTCCGCGTGCCCATCGCGCGCCTCGCAGCAGCGCAGGCGAGCATCAACCACCCGCGTAAGTGATTCGAGAACGGGGGTGTAAGCCCCCAACCTTTTTTTGGCAATAATTAGTAACGAACACCAAACACAACGCGTATTTATATACAAATAATCTACGAAATAAGGTGTTCTAAATGAAAAGTGCAGTTCATAACGCGTCTGCGTGGTTTCAAAAGAACAGTCAAAAACTAGCCAAAACACACAAAAATAAATGGCTAGCTATATCCGCCAAAGGCGTAATTGCTAATTCTACCTCCTATTCTAAAGCAGCAACGGCAGCTACCGGAACTGATTGCATATTAGTAAAAATTCCAAAAAAACCACAGATGGCTTGTGTTTATTGAGGCGCATTAATTGGCTTCGAAGAAATTTCCGTTCATTTTATTTGATGCCCTATTGCCGCGCCCGCTTATTCCAGTTGATTTTCCAAAGAGCAGCCTATATTGTCTTATAGATTCTGGTGCCAGTTTTTCTTTTATGTCCGCGGACATAATGCGTCACGAAGAAATAGGCTTTTCAAGGGAGTCCAAATCTGAAAGCGCGGAAGGAATTTGTGGTAAACCCGAACCGTGTATTGATATTTTAGGCACTACCCCAAAAATAGCCTTGAAAATAGATGGATTATCCAAAGAAATTAAAGTTGCGTTTAAAGTAATGGGTACTAGGCATAACTTGCCGTCACCAATACTTGGATTAAATTTTTTTGAGCAGGTTATGGTTGGATTCGGTAAAGACAAAGATAACCTATTTACCATATTAAAAGAGTATTAATTGAATAGCCTACTCCTAAACTTCCAGGCCTGCTTCTTTGGTCTGTTCCCAAAACCCCGTTAGGAGCAAAGCCCGCGTTTTCAAAAAGGTTTTTAAACAATGAAGTGAGTAGGAATAGAGCAAGACTGCTTATCCCGCAGGAACTACCTCTCTCGCAAGGGGGCGCGTAGGAGGGGATTCGTGGAAAATGATTGAAAAACCAGTCCTAGTCAAAGCCGTGACCACGTGCCTAGAGGAAGGCAAGGGCAAACGCAAGTTCGTCCAGAGCATCGACCTCGCAATCGGCTTCACGGGCGTTGACTTCAAGAAACCCGACAACAAAATCAACCTCGTGCTCCAGCTCCCGTTCGTTCCCCGCAAGGCGAAAATCGTCGTATACGCGGACGGCCCGGTTGCCGTCGAAGCCAAGAAGCACGCCGACTTAGTGCTCAACGCAGCCGAGATTACCGTTTACGCGAAGGACGCCAAACTGGCGAAGAGCCTCCAAGGCTACACCTCGCTCGCCGTGCCCCAGCTCATGGCTGCGGTGGGCAAAGAGCTCGGCAAGTACCTCCGCGGTAACATGCCGTCGGTACTGCCGCCCAGCTCGAACGTGGGCGAGGCAATCGAGCGCGCCAAGCGCACCATTTCGATTAAGACAAAAGGCAAGTTCCTCCCCGCAGCACACTGCATCATCGGGAACGAGGGCATGCCCGCCGAGGAAACCGCGGAGAACGCGCGCACCGTGCTCGAGGCGTTGTTCAAGAAGTTCAACGAGCACCAGTTCAAGTCGATTTTCGTGAAAACAACCATGGGCAAGCCCGTGCGCGTCAAGTGATTTTTCATGGCTCTATCCAAACAGAAGAAAGCCGAACTCGTCGCAAGGATAGCCGGCGACCTCAAGAAATACAAGGTAATCGGCGTTGCCTCAATCGCGGGACTCCCCGCGCGCAACTACTCCAAGATAAAGAAGAAGGTCTCCGACCGCGTGCTCGTGGACTCCACGCGCCTGACGATAATGGGCCGCGCCATCGAGGCGTCCGGCCGCCCCGAACTCAAGGAACTCGAGAAATACTTTGGTAACGCCACCGTGCTCGTGTGCACGGATTTGAACGCGTTCGCGCTCCACAAGCTCTTCAAGCAGAACAAATCCAAGACCCTCGCGAAGGCAGGACAGATTACGCCGGTGGACATCGTGATTCCCGCGGGCGAGACGAACCTGCCGCCCGGGCCCGCGTTGACGGATTTGAAGAACGCGAAAATCAACGCGCGCATCCAGGGACCCAAGATATTCATTGCCAACGACTCGACCGTGGCGAAGGCAGGCGAGGCGATTACGCCCGCAGTTGCCGGTGCCCTCGGGAAGTTGGGCATCGAGCCGTTCGAAATCGGCTTCCTCGTGAAGGCGGTTTGGGAGAACGGCGTTCTCTATCCGGGCGACGTGCTCGACATCGACGATGACGCGTTCCGCGCCCGCCTCGGGGCTGCGCACGTGGGCGCGGTGAACTTGTGCGTTTACGCTGAGATTTACAACGAGGTCAGCTCGCCGCTCATCGTCACGAAGGCGTGCCGCGAGGCGAACGCGTTGAAGAGGCTCTTGGAAGTGGTAGTCAAGGGCGTTGAAACTCCTGAAGTTAAAGAACCCGAGGCCGCGTCTGGGCCTGAAGGGAAGGAAGGTGAAGTGGAATGAAGGACGTGTACGCTGCCTTGTTGCTTCACGCCGCCGGCCAACCCATCAACGAAGCAAACGTTGAGAAGGTCTTGAAGGCTGCGGGCGTTGAAGAGGACAAGACGAAGTTGAAGGCGCTTTGCGCGGCACTCGACGGAGTCAACATCGAGGACGCAATCAAGCAAGCTGCGGTCGTGCAGACGGCAGCCGCTCCGGCAGGCGAGGCCAAGCACGATGCGAAGCCCGCGGTCGAAGAGAAGAGCGAAGCCGAAAAGGAAGCCGAAGCGAGCGCCGGTTTGGCGAGCTTGTTCGGTTAACCGCCTTAGGACTCGGGGGCGCAAGTCCCCGACGACCCCAAACTTATTTTTTTAATTCTTCAGTCAATTGCTTGTAGCGCTCGAAAAAGAAGCGCGCCTTCGGGTGCATTGGGAATTCTCCCGTTCGGTTCGCCGAGTGCCACCACTGGATTGCCTTAGCCAGGTAGAGGTTGGCGCGCGGGTGCTCGGGATTCGCTTTCACGAACTCGTTGAGAGGGCGGAGTCCGTCGGGGGAGGCGCGCGCCTCGCGGTACAGTTTGGTAAGCGAGGGGCGTTCTTCAATCCGTTCTGGAGCGGGCATTGGTTTTATTATGCGGTTCAACTGCATTTAAATCAAATGCCGAACGTGGAAGCCAGGAAAACGCCGCTGGGCTTGATGCGGTTAGGGTCGCGCATAAAGTTCTACGAAGGCGAGCCGTATTACCTAGGACGCCGCGTGATAACCCGCGATTCACCCATACTGAACGGGGTTTACCTCGGGGCGAACGAGCGCGAGGCAATCGTGGTGCACGACAGTCCGGCGTTGAAAGCGTTGTTCGAGGCCGCCAAGGAACGGGCGCAATTGGAGAGCTTGAATCCCCGGGAAAAAGAGGACAGGATACTCGAAGCGGTTTACGATACCGTCAGACAAAAGGTTCCCGCGCTTTCTCCGGAACAAGTCGATGAACTCCTGCGCGAAAACAACGTGAAACCCGACGAAAAGGTTTCACTTGACTCTTTCCTAGAAAACGGCGGGGAGTGTAGGCACTTGAACCTCGCGATTGCCGCGTTGTTGGAGAAATTCAAGAACGAAGGACACCTGCCGGGAAAGGTTAGCGTGGAACGGAACCGTGTCAAGGGCGTCGGGGGACACGCTTGGGCGGGTTACGAGCACTCGGACGGGAAAAAACGCATTGCGGACGCGGTGCAGAACTATTTGGGTTTGCAAGAGCACGCAACCAACTGGCCGTACTTGCTACACCGGAGATAGGCAACGAATCCTTTTTTTAAAGCCCTCGCCAACACTTTATTCATGTTGCTGGACGCACCCGCACTCGAAACGCGCCTCACCCCCGAGAACGCCCTCGCCTCCATCCAGAAGGAGTTGACTCGGCGGGGTTGGAGGGAGCACGAGTTCCACGAGATAAAACTCGTTTACACCCCGTACTGGGTGTTCGGTTTCGACGTGCTCGCCGAAGGCGGCGCGAGCCCCACCGGGAAGACGGCGTTGAACGCGTTCACCGGCGAGTTGAGCGACGCGGTGCCCGCCATACTCGACCGCCCGCTCCGCAAGGTGCGCGAGACGCCCGGCGACTCCAAGCCGGAAGTCGAGCCCACTGCCATTTCATTCAGCGAAGTCAAGCAGGTCGCCGCAATCAAGGTAGCCGCGCACGTGGGCGGGTTGAAGCCCGAGCAAGTCGCGATTTCAGCTGTGAGCAAGGTTTACGTGCCGTTCTACCGCATCTGGGCGGACGCAGCCGGGGACACCTTCAAGTTCGAGGTGGACGCCTGCCTGGGCGTGCCGTTCGGGCTCGAGGCGATTCCCAAGCGCCAGAAGAATTGGGATGAAGCCACGGGCGAGGCGCTCGACAAGATGAAAACGCCGTCCGGCTGGCTGGATTTGTTCGGCAAGCTCGTTGCGGGTGCCACGGACTTCCTCACGGGCAAGAAGGACGACAAATCCAAGTTCTCGCGTTACGTGCTATTGGGTGTTGTGATAATCGCGTTGATGTGGCTCGTGTTCGGGCTCCAAGGGGCGCGCGAGAAAGTCGAATGCACGCTCGACGGGCAATATTTCTCGGACGCCGCGTGGTTCGGGCTCGTCCCCGGGAAAGTGCAGGCGCGCACGCACGCGGACGGCTCCAAGTACCTGAAGGGCGAATGCATTTTCACGAACGCCGGCGCAGCCAAAGGCGCGGTGATAGTCGCCCAAGTGCAGGCGTTGGACGCCGAGGGCATTATACTTGACGCGGACGTTTTGAGCGCAACACCCGAACTCGGGGAAACCGTTGGTTCGGTGAAGGCGTTCGAGTTGAATTGGACGGGTTCGAGCCAAGGCGTCAAGTTCGCGTTCGAAAAAATCTGACGCGCGTTTTAAACGGTGGGTTAGTAATTTGGCAGAGGATTTGACCGGGAGGTATCCCTTCCTCGCAGCCGCACGCAAGTCGCTGCGGGACGCGGGGGTGAGCGCACGCGACCTGGACGAGGCGAAGACACGCGTGCGCGCGGCGCTCGAACGCAAGCCCGTCCTGCCCGCGGGCGGGAACGCGGCGCGCGACTACGCACTCGACCGCCTCCTTGTTTTCGCGCTCGACGACTCGCTCGCACTCAAGAGGTACGCGCGCGAAACCGCCAAAGCGTACGCCCGCCGGCTTGCGGACGAAGAGGACGAAGGATTCAAGGCGGTAGCACGTGAATTGTTGCCAAGCTTGGCGGACGATTACTCGGTTGGCGTGCTGGACTTCATAACGAACGCCGGAAACCTTGCGGGGGAAGACGTGAGCAAGGGCAGGGTGTTGTTGGGCCGCGAAGGCGCGGTGCGCCTGTTGCGTTACGCGCTCGAAACGCGCCTCTTGACTTATTCAGGCAGCCGCGCCAAGATTCCCGCCGAGGTGACGCACGCGGCAAGCGAGTTGAAGCCGTTGCTTTCGGCGTTCAAACCCGCGCGCCTGTTCAAGGGCTCGCTCTATGCGTTGCCCTGCATCCAGCGCATACGCGCGGGCGTTCCCGAAGGCAAGCGTTACTACGGGGCGATGGCGCTCGCAATCGCGTTGAACGCGGACGGGGCGCCCCGCGAGCGCGCCCTCGCGGAACTCGAGGATTACGCTGAACGCTGCGGGAAAGGAACGGACGAGTTCTCGAAGCGCGAGGCGCACACCACGGTTGACTGGATATACAAGCATCCGGGAATAATGCTCTCGTGCCGGACGCTCGAAAGCCAAGGCCTCGCGAACGAGGCGGAGTGCGCCAAATGTGCGCGGAGGCGGTTCAGACGGACTTGAAACGCAAGTTCGCGGAGTATTACACCCGCAAGCAGCCGCCGCTTCCCCCGGATTACGCGCAACGCGAGTACGGTTTCGGTTTCGAGAAGAAAATCGATTACAGGCACAAGGCGTTCGGTTCCGCGCGCGAGTTCGCGGAATACTTCGCAGTACAGGCGCCGCTCTACGCCTCGTATTCCACTGCGGTTTACCGTTACCCGGACGCGCGCCCCATGGAGGCGAAGGAATGGCTGGGCGCCGATTTGGCGTTCGATTTCGACGTGCCCCGCCTCCCGAAAGAACACTTCGCTTCTCCCGAGCACAACCCCATCGTCTGCAGGAAGTGTTTGGATGCGATTCTCAAGGATGCCCGCCAGCTCGTGGAGGAATACCTCACCGGGGACTTCGGGTTCTCGAAACAGGACGTGACGCTCGTTTACAGCGGGAGCAAGGGCTACCACGTGCACGTGCGCGCGCAAGCCGTGCGCGCGCTCGGGCAGGAAGCGCGCCGCCGCCTACTCGATTACATCAAGGGACCAAAGGACTTGCTCGAACGCGTGCCCGACAACCGGAAGATAATGTTGAGGGGCCCGACTGCCTCGAGCGCAGGGTGGAACGGAAAGTTTTACTCGCGCGCCCTAGCCGCCCTCGAAACCGTTGAATCAATGCGCGCCTTCGGTTTGTCAAAGGCAAAAGCCGAACGCATAAACAACGAGCGCGAGCGCTCGCTGGCGTTGCTTGCGAAAGGGAACTGGGACTTCCAGCCGGGACTCGAAAAATTCTGGGTGGCGGTTTTCGAGGAGACGCGGCGCGAGCACTCACTCGAACCGGACGCCCAAGTCACGTTGGATTTGGCGCGCCTCATCCGCCTGCCGGATTCGTTGCACGGGAGCACGGGTTTCCTCGCGGCTACGGTGGCGAAGCCGAACTTCGACCCGTTGCGGGACGCGATAGCGTTCTCGTGGAGGCGCACCGAACGCGTGAACGCGAAGGAGGCGTTTTGCTTCGAGCTCGCGAACGAGACAATCGAGGTAAAGCAGGGCGAGAACGAGTTGCCCGAGGCAGCCGCGGTGCTCCTCGCGGGAAAAGGAAAGCTCGTAAATTAAATCTGAGATTAGACTATAGACTGCGAAAATGTTGCACTAGCTCATTTATGGCGTTTGTAATTCCGATCACTGCCTCGGTTTTTGCTGAAAAATGTGTGGCCACCAAATTGTTTTTTCTTGCAGTAGCAACGCCGGTTAAACTTTCTGACCAGGGGATTTTGAAATCGGATTTCATAACTGAAAGCTCGCCGTTAGTCCGTAACTTTTTCAGACTATAACGCACACCCCATTTAAGGGAAATGGCGCGCATTGCTCGATTCATTTCGGGAGTCAGCTTTACCGGACCGGCGCCTAAGCCCAACTGTTCGGGCTTCAACCGCAAGATTATCGAGCCTAGTGCATTCTCTGGTTCTCCTTCGACAGAAGTAATCTTGGTGGATATACGCCAGACATCCGTTGGTTCGAAATTAATTGAATCTCTAAGAAGACCAAGCGTCTTGCGCGCCTCGTTATGCGACTTTTGGGCATTAACTGGGAGTCCAGTGCGCGTTGCTAATTCTCGGATTGCCATGAGTAAGGACTATGGAAACGGGTATTTAATTCAAGCGCAGGGCGCGGCGGATGCGGAAAGGGCTCGGGAAAAACTTAAATAAGCCGGGCTGGGAAAGTTATTAGATTAGAACGGATTTTTGGTGGCGGGAAATTGACTGAATTGAGTTACGAGGCTCTGAGGAAGGCGCAGCTAGAGGAGCGCTCGGACCCGGGCAACCTCAAGCGCCTTCCGCCCGACTACTTCGACACTTACTCCGCGTACTTGAAGCGCATGCGCGAGTGCCTCTCGGGCGAATACAGTTTGGAGGACGCGCGCGCGTTCGAGAACAGCGCGCTGGTGTTCAACGGGTTGTTCGAGAGCCGCAAGAAGAAAATCGTGCTCAAGGCGCTCAAGGAGGCGGCGAACGGCTCCCTCGACGGGGAAGGCTTGACGACGCAGGAACGCGAATTCTACGGTCGCCTCGTGGAGATTTTCAAGGAGTACGACGGCGAACGCGCGGTAAACTCGTGCAGGGCTGCGAAGGCGGCACAGGGGAGCGAATCAATAAGGATTTTAATGGACTTGCCCCAATTCGTTGGGAGCGACAACGCGAGTTACGGTCCTTACGTTAAGGGGCAGGAAGTCGAGTTGCCCGAGAAAGTCGCTGCGTTCCTCTATAAGAGGAACGCCGCGGAGAAACGGTGAAAAAACGATGCTGGTTCCGAAAACGAAGAAGACGTATTGCCCGACGTGCCGCAAGCACACCGAGCAAAAAGTCAAGGTCACTACCTCGAAAATCAAGCCCGGCCGCAAGATGGCCAAGGGCACGCGCCGCCACGACCGCAAGCTCGCGGGTTACCACGGCAAGGTGAAGGGCAAGGCGAAAGTCAAGAAGCAGGGCATACGGAACAAGATAATGCTCGAGTGCACGGTGTGCAAGAAGAAGCACGAACGCACGATTACGGGTCGGATGAAGAAGAAGGCGGAGTTGAAGAAATGAGCAAGTTCATGCGCGTGCAATGCGAGTGCGGTAACGACGTCATACTGTTCGGGGACTCGAAGAGCGACGTGAACTGCCCGAAGTGCGGTTCGCCGGTAGCGAAGTCGCGGGGCGGACACGCGAAAGTCTTAGGGCGCGTGCTCGAGACCCTCTGATTGTGTGGCTCTAATGTCGAACGAGTCCCGCATAGTCGAACACTCTAACGCCAAGTACAAGAACGCCCTGCTCATAGTGGGCGTGCCTGGAATCGGGCTCGTAAGCAAACTCGCAGTCGACCACGCGGCGCGCGAGTTGAAGGCGAAACGCGTTGCCACTCTTTATTCCCCGAATTTCCCGAACCAGACTATCGCGTTGCCGAACGGGCGCCTCAAGGCGTTAACGATTAAAATCAACCACTGCCGCGTGAAAAACAACGACGTATTGTTTGCGCGTGGGGATTTGCAGCCGTTTACGGTGGAGGGGCAGTACGAGGTTGCTTTCAAGTTGTTGGATTACGCGAAACGCATCGGCGCCACGCGCGCGGTGTCAATGGCGGGTTATGCGGTGGAGAAGCCGAAGGCGAAGCCCGATGCCTATTGCGCCGCGTCGAACCCGAAGCTGTTCGCTGAATACGCTAAAAAGTGCGGGTTGAAGAAGCCGCTTCGTCCGGTGCCCATAATCGGGATGGCTGGGCTCGTGCCCGCGCTCGCGCCCGTGGTGGGGATGGAGGGCGCGTGCATACTCGTGGAGACGAACGGGAGCCAGATTGATGCGGACGGCGCCAAGCGTCTTGTCGAGATAATTTCCACGCTCGCTGGCGCGAAAATACCGTTGAAGGGTGTGGCGGAGCGCGCCGAGAAGATCAGGAAGTCGATTGTCCAGGCGCAGCCCCAGCAACAGCAGCAGGCGGTGCCGGTAATCGAGACCCAGAAGAGCGACTTATCCTACATACGCTGATTTGTTACAACTAGCCAGTTATAAATAAGGCAATGTTTTTATAGTCGGGTTTCCAAGCTCTTAGCGGTGGGATTGAACTAATGAACCGTTTGATAGTAGTTTTCATAGCTTTGGCTTTGCTGTCCGTTTGCATAGCCGCGGAAGGCGACTTGGCATCGGATGCAGCGCATTCCGCAGTTTCAAGCGGGGACTCCTCGCAGATTTCAAGCGAACCCGCAAGCGCGCCCACCCAGATTTCTTCGGGCGGTTCAAGCTCGATATATTCTCCGAGCGCAAGCATCCGGGACGTGATGGCAAAGAAAAAGGATTTGTTTGTTCCCCGCGCTTCCGCGGTTTCCTGCGTAATAGCCCCGCAGGGTAGCTTGATTCCGTTGAACGGGTTCCAAGTCCGGGATTACTCCCAGCTCGCCTTGCAGGCGAATTGTTTTGATTCGAACGGAGCGCCCGCAACCTGCCCCATACTCACCTGGGGTGTGGACAACTTGCCCGGCTCCCGCGTTTCACCCTCGCAACCAAGCGCTTACACTACTCTGTATTCCGGCGCGGCCGCGAACGGTTCGGTGCACGCGGCGGTAACCGTAGTCCTGATTAATTCCACTCAAAAGGCGTTCTCGTGCTCGGCGCACGTGAGCGTCTACCACTTGGCGCTGCCCGCGGCGTACTGCACGGTTCTGACCGTGGACGGCGCGCAAGCCCTTGAAATTGAAACCAACGGAAACGCGACGCTCGGAGTGGATTGCTTTGACGCAGACGGTTACTCCCTCGTGTGTCCAGTCCTTACCTGGAAGAACAACGTGGCGGGCGGACGCGTGACTCCCGCGCAATCAAGGAATTACACTACATTTTACGCGGGCGCGTTCCCGGCGAACGGAACGGTCACCGCAAGCGTGACCATGGCTCCCGTGCCCAACCCGGGTAGCATATCAGCTAGCCCTTGGCGCGTCTTCCAATGCGGAATCGCGGTGCACGTTTACGAAACGCAGACGCCCGCAATGCTCGGTTGCACGCTCGCGCCGCAAGACGCGCTCGTTCCCGTGAACAGCGTGCAACAGTTCAACGCGTCGTGTTATTACACAACGAACGGCTCGCAGGCAAACTGCCCGCTCCTCGAGTGGAGCACTACTGCACCTTCTTCGAGCATGCTCCCCACGGTTTCGAACGCCTCCTCGACGCTCCACACGGGCTTCCGTGCGGGTTACGGTGTAGTGTACGCTAACGGCGCGGCTGAAGGCGCGTTGTTCTCGTGCCAATCCGCTGTCGCGGTTTACACTAACGAAACCGCACTCTCGTGCACGCTCGGCCCCCAGAACGCAAGCGTTCCGTTCAACGGTTCGCTCGACTACTATTCTTCTTGTTACGACGCGAACGGAGCGCAGGCGAACTGCCCGGTGCTCGCTTGGAGCACCACTGCGCCCGGCGCCTCGATGAATCCCACGGCTTCGAATGATTCCAGTGAATTCACCGCCGGCTTTGTCGCGGGCAACTGGAGCGTGGACGCGGATTACTCCGTGCTCCACTGCGCCGCCGCGGTTGAAGTTTACAGCAATGCCACGCACCCCGAAGCCAACACGCTCGCGTGCACGCTTGCGCCCCAGGACGCGCTCGTGCCCGTGAACAACGTGCAGCAGTTCAACGCTTCGTGTTATTACGCAGCCAACGGAACCGCAGCGGACTGCCCGGCGCTCAACTGGGCGACTGATGTGGCGGGCGCAAGCGTGAACCCCCTGGCGTCCAACGAATCCACTTTGTTTTACGCGGGCAACACCGCGGACGCGGGAACGGTTACTGCCGTGGGCGCGAGCCAAATCGAGTCGTTCGCTTGCAACGCGGACGTGCTTGTTTACGATTTCAAGACCGCGGTTTCGTGCGCGTTGAATCCGCAGAGCGCCAGCGTGGCAATAGGCGCGAGCCAGGCGTTCAACGCTTCTTGCTTCACGATTAACGGAACGCAGGCAAACTGTCCGGTGCTCGCGTGGAGCACGGACATC
>Ga0265296_1002480_pt1 | contig 18523 bp, 17 predicted proteins | sample MunlanPumphouse1_FD_189073 | JGI IMG/M metagenome (GOLD analysis project Ga0265296, IMG submission 189073) | Groundwater microbial communities from a municipal landfill in Southern Ontario, Canada - Pumphouse #1 | ecosystem: Environmental > Aquatic > Deep subsurface > Groundwater | place...
GCCGTGCATGGCGTGCCGACCGAGATCCGCCTGTACGACCGCCTGTTCTCGGTGCCCAACCCGGACGACGAATCGGAAGGCAAGACCTACCGCGACTACCTCAACCCGGAATCGCGCCGCACCGTCACCGGCTATGTCGAGCCGGCTGCCGCCACCGCTGCGCCGGAACAATCGTTCCAGTTCGAGCGCACCGGCTACTTCGTTGCCGACCGCCGCGACCACACCGAAGCCAAGCCGGTGTTCAACCGCAGCGTGACCCTGCGCGACACCTGGTCGGCCTGAGCACCTGCGCGGGCGCCGCAAAGGCGCCCGCGTCATCTCGCTACTGCCTCATCCTCTGCTGAAGCCTGCGTAGCCGACCTGCGGTAACGGCGGGCCCTGCTGCGCGAGCGCAGGCACGCAATGCCACCGCGCAACCGCTGCCTGCATCATCATCCCCTCCTTGCCCCTGTCAGGCCCTGCCATGTCCGCTGCCCCGAGTGCACTTCTGCCGCTGCTGCAACAGGTCCTGCTGGGCCGTGACATCGCCTGCACCGTCGAGGGCGACGACCTGCGACTCGACAGCGGCCTGTACCTGACGCCACACAGCGTCGCCAGCAACGAACGCGACAACGGCGGCTGGCAGACCTCCACCGTCATCGAGACCCGCCACGCCGGCCTGTTCGCCGATGGCCTGTTCGAGTACCAGCACGCCAATGGCGCGACCGAACAGGAGTCGTTGCTGTCCGGTTTCGACACCTGGGTGCGCGTGGATCTGGCGACCCTGCAGGCCGCCGTCGGCGCCGAAGACGCACCGGATCTGCCGATGATGGGGCTGACCTATCCGACCGGCGACGAAGGCCAAGAACACGAGCGCACCGTGGTGCTGGGGCCGCTGGCCCATTACCGCGCCCGCGAACTGGACGACGCTGCCGCGTGCAGCGAGGACGACCACGGTTCCTGCCCCTGCTGCCTGTTCACCAAGAGCATCGACGCCTTCGACGACCTGCTGAAGGCCCACCACTTCCTGGCCATCCGCCTGTTCGCGTCGCGCGACGAGCAGGGCCAGTGCGAAGCCGACTGCCGGGTCAACGGCCATGACTTCGCCCCTGCCCTGCCGCTGCTGCGCGCCTACGCCGCGCGCTGGCCGCAGGCGGGGCTGGAGTTCCGCAAGCAGTACGTGGTGATCCGCACCGGCTCACCGTCACCGGCCTGAATCCAGCGCGCACGCCCGGTACATGCCACTGCCGCTACACTGCGCGCCGACATCTGCTGCACCTGTTCCTTTCACTCCCAACGAGGCACCCCCGCGATGCTGTACGCGCAAGTCCACCTGACCCTTCCCGCCTGGATCCACGACCAGATCGACCTGGATCGTCGATATCCGGGCGACGAGGCCAAGGTCGCGCTGGCGATCGAGCTGTCGCGGTTGAATGTCGACCACGCCAGTGGCGGCCCGTTCGGCGCCGTGGTGTTCGGGCCGGATGACAAGGTGATCGCCGCCGGCGTGAACCGGGTGATGCCGCACTCGACCTCGCTGGCGCACGCCGAGAACATGGCCTACATGCTGGCCCAGCAGCGCCTGCAGACCCCGCGCCTGAACGCGGTGCTGTCGCCGATCACCCTGGCCACCAGCTCGCAGCCGTGCTGCCAGTGCTACGGCGCCACCGTGTGGGCCGGCATCGACCGCCTGCTGATCGGTGCCAGTTCGGCCGACGTGGAAGAACTGACCCCGTTCGATGAAGGCCCGCTGCCGGCCGACTGGGTGGGCGAACTCAACAAGCGCGGCATCGAAGTGGTGCAGGGTCTGAACCGCGATGCGGCGCGCAGCGTGCTGCGTGCCTATGGGGAAAGCGATGGCGCCCGTTACTGAGGCCGGCATCGGCCTGCTGTGCCTGTGCCGGCAGGGCTTCGAGCCCGAGCTGGCCGGCGAACTGCAGTTCCGCGCAGGTGCCGCCGGCTTTGCCGGTTACGCCCGTACCCAGCGCAATGATGGCTACGCGCTCTTCATGTGCGACGAAGCCGCAGCGCTTGCACCGCGACTGCCGTGGCGCGAGCTGATCTTCGCCCGCCAGAAGCTGGTGGTGCTGGCCGAGCTGCCGCAGCTGGACCCGGCCGACCGCATCACCCCGATGCTGAACGTGCTGGCCGATGCGCCGCGCTTTGGTGATCTGTGGGTGGAGCATCCGGATTCGGACGCTGGCAAACCGCTGTCCGGACTGGCGCGTGCGTTCGGCAATGCCCTGCGCCCGGCGCTGCGCAAGGCCGGCAAACTCAGCGACAAACCCAACGCACGCCTGCCGCGCCTGCACGTGGTGTTCGTCGATGGCACGCACGCTTTCATCTGCGTGGCCAACCCGGACGATAGTGCACCCTGGGCATTGGGCATTCCGCGCCTGAAGCTGTTGCCGGACGCACCCTCGCGCTCGGCATTGAAGCTGGATGAGGCACTGCTGACGCTGCTTGCCCCGGAAGAACGCGAAGCGCTGGTTCGCCCGGGCATGCGTGCGGCCGACCTCGGCGCAGCACCGGGCGGCTGGACCTGGGTGCTGACCCGCCAGCACGTGCATGTGCTGAGCATCGACAACGGCCCGCTGCGCCAGCACGTACTGGACACCGGCCTGGTCGAGCACCTGCGTGCCGATGGCTTCCATTGGCATCCGGAGCAGCCGCTGGACTGGATGGTCTGCGACATGGTCGAGCAACCGCGTCGCGTCGCCGAACGCATGGCCACCTGGTTCCGCGAAGGCTGGTGCAAGCACGCGATTTTCAACCTGAAGCTGCCGATGAAGAAGCGCTGGGACGAAACGCGCCTGTGCCTGGACCTCTTTCAGGACCAGGCCGGCAAGCCGCTGGTGGTGCGTGCCAAGCAGCTGTACCACGACCGTGAGGAAATCACGGTGCTGGCGTCGCCGCTGCGCTGATGAACACCCCGCGCATTTCCCTGCTGCTGTGTACCGCGTTGCTGGCATCGCCGGCACTGGCACAGCCGGTGCGCCCGCAGCCGGCGCAGAGTGCTCCGCTGCGCGATGACAGTGGCGTGGTCCGCCAGCAGTCGCTGTCGGCCGGCCGGGTGACCGGCAGCGTCGACATCGTGGTGCCGCTGGGCGAAACCCCGGTAACGGTGCGTTCGGTGGCGCCGGCCAGCGTGGCCGGCCAGTACCGCATCCATTTCGCCGAACTGGACGTGGATGGTGATGGCTTCATCAGCCGTGAGGAGGCGCAGGTGAACCCGGCGCTTGCCGACGAGTTCAACGCATTGGACGTGAAGCGTCGCGGCAAGCTGGACCGCGCCGATCTGGCCGGTTGGCTGGTGGATTGAGGCCGCTGCGGTAACGGTATCCACGCATGGCGTGGATCTACCGACGGCGGTAGCGCCGGGCCATGCCCGGCAGAATCCATGAACCGCGCTGCGCGCTCGCCGGGCATGGCCCGGCGCTACCGGTGGATGATCCGGGGCACGCGCGCCAACCAAGGTTGGCGTCTACCAGAAGCGATTCGGCGCGGGCCCGCATCACCCGTGGTTGGTAGTTGCCAACCTTGGTTGGCACCCCGCGGTCATACCCCTGCGGCGCGCTTCCAGAAGGCCTGCACCAGCGGCGGCCACTTGCCTACGCAGCCCAGCGCGCGGCCGCGCGCCAGGGTCAGGTGCATCTCGTCGTTGGAGAACAGCCGGTTGATCGCCTCGAAGCTGTAAGCGGCGATCTGGTTGTCGCTGCGACGCTCACGCGCCCAGCGCTGCAGACGCTGCGGCGACAACCGTGGCTGCCCACGACGTTCGGCGGACGGCGCCAGCCAGTGCTGCAGGGCGGCGACGTCGCGCAGGCCGAGGTTGACGCCCTGCCCGGCCAGCGGATGCACCACGTGGGCAGCATCGCCCAGCGCCAGCACGCGACCGGCCACGTAGTGGCGGGCCAGCTGCCGGCGCAGCGGGAACGCCGCGCGCGGCGAGGCCAGCCGCAGTTCGCCCAGGCGTGCGGCGAAGGCACGGGTCAGTTCACGATTGAATGCGTCTTCGTCCAGGGCCAGTACGCGTGCCGCCTCGTCGTCGGGCAACGTCCAGACGATGGAGCTGCGATGCTCGGCCACCGGCAGCAACGCCAGCGGACCGGTCGGCAGGAAACGCTGCCAGGCCGTCGCCTGGTTGGGCAGCTCGCTGTCCACATAGGCGACCACACCGCGCTGCTGGTAATCGTGGCGCTCGACCTCGATCCCGGCCAGTCCACGCAGGGTCGATTCCGCACCGTCGGCGGCCACGGCCAGCGCAGCTTCGATGCGACGGCCATCATCCAGGCGCAGGCGCACACCGTGCTCGTCCTGCTCAAGCGCTTCCACGCGCGCCGGGCAATGCAGCTCCACGCCGGCGGCCGGCAGCGCCGCCCACAGGCGATCCTGCAGCAAGCCGTTTTCGACGATGAAACCCAGTTCGCGACGGCCGAAACGGTCCGCGTCGAACAGCAGGTCGTCGCCACCGGCTGCGTCCCACACCTGCATGCGCCGGTACGGCCAGGCCCGCGCCTGCGCGATCGTCGGCCACACGCCGAGTCGCTGCAGCAACTGCACGTTGTCGGCGGCGAAGGCGAACACCCGCAGATCCGGCTGTGCGGCCTGCCACGGTGCAGGCTCGCGTCCTTCCACCAGCGCCACGGCAAGACCAGCATCGGCCAGGGCCAGCGCGCAGGCAGCGCCGACCACGCCGCCGCCCACAATGACCACGTCCAGGCGTGCGCGCCGGTTCATGCGGCTTCTCCACGGCACAGGCGCGGCACGTCGCCACGGAAGCCCATTGCACCGCCAACCAGCATCGACTGCACCGAGGCGCGCTGTGCGGCGACCAGGCCCAGGCTGCGCAGGGGGCGCAGCAGCGGCGCCGGATTGCTGGTCAGCCGGGCAAGACCGCCGGAAAACGCCACCGTCTGCCGCCGATCTTCTTCGCGGCGGGCCACATAGGATCGCAGCAGTGCGTCGCTGCCAGCGTCGCCCTCCACTTCCAGCAGCTCGGCCAGCGTCAAGGCATCGCGCAGGCCGAGGTTGAAGCCCTGCGCACCCAGGGGGTGGATGGTCTGCGCGGCGTTGCCAAGCAGCACCGTGCGTTCCCCCACCAGCGCGCGCGCCAGTACCTGGATCAGCGGATAGGCGCTGCGCGGGCCAGAGTCGAGCAGGCGACCCGCACGCCAGCCGATGGCCTGCTGCAGGCGCTGCAGCCAAGCGCTGTCGTCCAGCGCCATCACCGCTTCGGCCTGATCACGGGCAACGCCGTGCACGGTGCCGAAATGGCGGTCGCCGCGCGGCAGCAACGCCGTCGGCCCGGTATCGGTGAAGCGCTCCCAGGCGGTGCCGTCGGGCGCGCGCTGGCTGCGCACGCGGGCCACGAACAGCGTCTGCTGGAAATCGTGGCGATCGACCTCGATGCCCAACGCATCGCGCACGCCGCTGCTGGTGCCGTCGGCACCGACCACCAGTCGCGCCAGCAGCACACGCTCGCCGCTGTCATCGGCCACCCGCACCTGGCGGTAACCATCAATCACCTCGCCCAGACCAAGGAAACGCATCGGCCGGTAGCGGCGCAGTCGTGGCAGCTCCTGCAGCCGGCTTTCCAGCGCCTGGCCGAAATCACGCGCCACTACCACCTGGCCGAACCACGGCCGATCGTAGTCCGCTGCATCGAGCTGCACGCGGCCGAAATCACCGGCGCGGCTGACATGGATGCGGCGGATCGGGCCTGGCGCCATCGACAGCTTCTGCATGACCCCCAGCGCGGTCAGCGCGTTGATGGTGGCTGCGGCAAAACTGAGGTTGCGCTGGTCGAACACTGCTGGCAGTTCGCCAGCCGGACTGGCCTCGAGCAGGCCCACGTCGCGGCCCAGCCGGTCCAGGGCGATGGCCAGGCTGGCACCCACCAGACCCCCACCGACGATCAGCACGTCATGTCGTTCACTCATGGGCGCATGATACGCGCTCGCCGCGCCTGCATGCCCGGCACGGCCCCGCCTGCGCCCAGCGTCGCGCCGGGCTAGAATGAAACCTGAATCCGCTCCGGCCCCCACCGCCATGTCCGACTCCGCACCCCGCGCCTTCGTCCTGTCAGTGCTCGTGCTGTTGCTGGCGGCGACCCGCGTCAATCACTTTGCGGCAATCCCGGACGCCTCCTGGGCCGTGTTCTTCATCGGCGGCTTCTACCTTGCCCGCTGGACCCGCTGGGCGTTCCCGCTGCTGATGGTGTTCGCGGTGCTGGTCGACTGGATCGTGATCCGCAGCAGCGGCCTCGATTTCTGGCAGCACTACTGCGTGTCGCCGGGCTACTGGCTGCTGTTGCCGGCGTACTTCGCCATGTGGGCCGGCGGCATGCTGCTGGGCCGCAATTACCGCAGTGCGCAGTGGTCGGTGCTGGGCAAGGGTGCGTTGCTGCTGGTGACGTCGGTGGCGCTGTGCCATCTGCTGGCACAGGGTGGTTTCTACTGGACCAGCCAGAACGTGGCCGAGCCCACCATGGCCGGCTGGGCGCAGAACTACGCACAGTGGTTCGGCCCCTACCTGCGCACCACCGCGATCTACGTGGCCCTGGCCGCCGCACTGCAGCTGGCCGTGGAGCAGGTGCTCAAGCTCCTGCAGGCCCGCCGCGACATCCATCACTGAGCCGCGCCATGGGTCATCGCCTCTCGCGCATCTACACCCGCACCGGCGACGACGGCAGCACCGGCCTGGGTGACGGCAGCCGGGTCGGCAAGGACGATCTGCGTGTTGCCTCCTATGGCACCGTCGACGAAGCCAATGCCACGCTCGGCCTGTTGCTGGCCGTGCCGCTGCCGGAAGACGTCCGCGCGCTGGTCGTGCACCTGCAGCACCAGCTGTTCGATCTGGGCGCCGAACTGTGCGTTCCCGGCCATGCTGCGATCCACGCCGCCGACGTATCGGCGCTGGAACAGCAGCTGGACCACTACAACGCCGACCTGCCGATGCTGAAGGAGTTCATCCTGCCAGCCGGTGGCGAGGCCGCCGCGCGCTGCCACATGGCCCGTACCGTGGTCCGCCGCGCCGAGCGCGACACGGTCGCCCTGGCCCGGGTCGAACCGGTACGCAGCGAAGCGCTGCAGTACCTCAACCGGCTGTCAGACCTGCTGTTCGTGCTGGCCCGGGTACTGGCACGGGCCGATGGCCACGGCGAAGCGCTGTGGCAACCACAGCATCGCCAGCGCTGAGCCGCCATGCTGGTCTTCACCCATCCCGCCTGCCTGCTGCACGATCCCGGCCCTGGCCATCCTGAATGCCCGCAACGCCTGCAGGTGGTGCTCGATGCGCTGCATGAGGCCTTCCCTGGCCAACTGGAGTGGCGCGAAGCGCCACCGGCGAAGTTCGGCGAACTGACCCGGGTCCACGACAGCGCGCTGCTGGATCTGGTGCTGCAACAGCAGACCACGCCGCTGCGCCAGCTGGACATGGACACCTGGACCTCGCCGGGTTCGGCCAGTGCTGCGGTGCATGCCGCCGGCGCAGGTGTCGCGGCCGTCGATGCAGTGATGCTGGGTGAGGATCCCCTGGCCTTCTGCGCGGTACGCCCGCCCGGCCACCATGCCACCAGCAGTACCGCGATGGGCTTCTGCCTGCTCAACAACATCGCCATTGCCGCCGCCTACGCCCGCGATCGCCACGGCCTGGAGCGGATCGCGGTGGTCGATTTCGATGTCCACCACGGCAACGGCACCCAGGACATCTTCCAGCACGACGCCCGGGTGTCCTACTACAGCACCCATCAGGCAGGGCTGTTCCCCGAGTCCGGCCTGCGCCGTGACCGCGGCGCCGGCAACCTGATGAACATCCTGCTGCCACCGGGCAGCGGTGGCTTCCGCTTCCGCAACGTCTGGGCCGACGAGATGCTGCCGGCGATCGACGACTTCCGCCCCCAGCTGCTGTTGATCTCGGCCGGCTTCGATGCCCACCTGCGCGATCCGCAGGCCGACCTGATGCTGGAGACCGACGATTTCGCCTGGATCACCCGCGAACTGCACGCGCTGGCACGCCGCCATGCCGCTGGCCGGGTGGTGTCGATGCTGGAGGGCGGATACGACCTGCAGGCCCTGGCCGAGTGCAGCGTGGCCCATCTGCAGGCACTGATGGCGACGCCTTCCGGCAACGGGCCTGGATGAACCCGAACCGGCAATCCGGGGAGGCCTTCATTGCCCCTATGCAAGGGATGGGGCAAGCTACCGTCCGTTTTCGCCCGAATCCGAACCGCGTGCGCCGAGCCCTCCGCCTGCTTCCCCTGCCCCTGAGCATCGCCGTCTGCCTTCCGGCATGGGCTGATGACAAGCCGCTCAACTGGGGCCTTTGCCCGGCCACGGACGTGATCCCTGCGTTCACCGACGCGCCGACGCCGGTTCCCGGCCAGGACAAGGCTGCCGCCAGCGCTGCGCGCGAACAGCAGCCCACCGACATCGAGGGCGACCAGCTGCTGGGCACCACCACCGTGCCGCAGTACCAGGGCAACGTGGCGCTGCGCCGGGGCGACCAGTTCGTGGGTACCGACAAGCTCAGCTTCGATACCGAAAGCGGCAACTACGTCGCTGACGGCAACGTCCGTTACCAGGATGCCTCGATCCGGATGGTCGCCAAGCGCGCCGAGGGCAACCAGGAAAGCGACACCCACAAGATCACCGACATCCAGTACCAGCTGGTGTCCCGTCGCGGCAATGGCGAAGCCGAATCGGTCGACCTGCAGGGCGCGGTCGGGCAGATGCACCGCTCCACCTACACCACCTGCGACCCGTCGCAGCCGGTATGGCGGCTGACGGCGCCGGAGATCGAAGTCGACAACGACGAAGGCTTCGGCACCGCCCGCAATGCCGTACTGCGGATCGGCAAGGTGCCGATCCTGTGGGCGCCCTACTTCAAGTTCCCGATCGATGACCGGCGCAAGACCGGCCTGCTGTTCCCGCAGCTGGGGATGTCCGGCCGCAACGGTTTCGATTACGCACAGCCGATCTACTTCAACCTGGCGCCGAACTACGACGACACGTTGACACCGCGCTACATGAGCCGGCGCGGCCTGATGCTCGACAACGAGTTCCGCTACCTCTATGAAGGCGGCCGCGGCGAACTGATCACCGCGTTCATGCCCAACGACAAGCTGCGCGACCGCGATCGCGGCCAGGTGATATTCGGTGGCTACCACAACGTGGACAGCCACTGGCAGGCCCGCGCCAACCTGGCCTGGGTCAGCGACGAGCGTTACGTGGAAGACTTCGCCAACCGCTTGGTGGGCGTCACCGCCTCGAACCTGCAGAGCACCGTGGGCCTGTACGGCACCGGCAAGAACTGGACGGCCGGCATCATGGCCGACCGCTGGCAGCTGACCGACTACACCCTCGACGAGCGCGCGCTGGCCTACAACCGCCAGCCGCGCCTGTACGTCAACTGGGACAAGCCGCTGCTGCCGTGGCTGGAGACCGGTGTCTACGCCGAGGCCGTGCGCTTCACCCACGACGACATCAACTTCAAGTACGACGCCAGTGCCGGTCCCGACCTGCAGTACACGCGCAACGGCCAGACCCAGCGCATGTACGGCGGCTCGCGCCTGGATGTGAAGCCCTATGTGTCGTTCCCGATCAGCGGCGCGGCCTGGTACATCACCCCGACCCTGGCCTACCGCTACACCGGCTACGAGCTGGACCGCGGGCTGGCCGATGCTACCCGCAGGAGCATCCTGGTCTCGCAGGGCATCGATCCGAACACGGCCACGCCGGAACAGCTGCGCGGCAATACCTCGCCCAGCCGCAGCCTGCCGATCGCCAGCCTGGATGCCGGCCTGTTCTTCGACCGCGAGACCACCCTCGGCGGCAAGTCGTTCCTGCAGACCCTGGAGCCGCGCCTGTTCTACCTGCGCACGCCCTACCGCGATCAGGACGAGCTGCCGATCTTCGATACCCGCGACTTCACCTTCAGCTGGGGCCAGCTGTTCCGCGATTCGCGTTATACGGGCGCTGATCGCCAGAACGACGCCAACCAGCTGACCATGGCCCTGAGCACCCGCTTCATCGACCAGACCACCGGCAAGGAACGCTTCTCGGCCTCCATCGGCCAGATCCAGTACTTCGACGAATCGCGGGTGTCCGTGACCCCCGGTGGCGCGCCGGTGGAAAAGGGCAAGTCGGCCTGGATCGCCGACGGCAACTACATGATCAACGACCGCTGGACGCTGGGCGCCACCTACCAGTGGGATCCCAAGTACAAGCGCGAGGATCTGGCCAGCGTCCGTGCCCGCTACCTGATGTCCAACGACGGCGTGGTCAACCTGACCTACCGTTACCGCATCAATTCCGGCGCCCCGGCCACCGCCAACAAGCACGACCGCACCCTGCTGGAACAGGCCGACCTGTCGTTCCTGTACCCGCTGAACGAGCGCTGGAGCCTGGTGGGCCGTTATTACTACTCGATCCAGGACAAGGAACCGCTGGAGATCATCGGTGGCGTACAGTGGGACAGCTGCTGCCTGGCCGTGCGCGCCGTGGCCCGCCGCTACGTGCGCAACCGCGAAGGCGAAATGAACAACTCCATCCAGCTCGAGTTCGTGCTCAAGGGCTTGAGCTCCCTCGGCCAGGACACGGACCGCACTTTGCGCCGTGCTATCCTCGGCTACAACCGCGACGACCTTTATCTCGTGCCGCCCAGCAACACCGGAGCGACCCGCGATGACTACGATCCGAATCAGATCCCATGACCAAGAGCTTCCCCGTTCTCCTCGCATCGCTTCTGGCGGTGTCCAGCGTGTCCGCCCCCCTGCAGGTTCTTGCGCAGGAGGCCCAGCCGTTGGACCGCATCGCTGCTGTCGTCGATGAGGACGTGATCCTGCAGAGCGAGCTCCAGCGTGCGATCGCCAACATCAAGGCGCAGTACGCCGGCCGTGAGGCCCAGCTGCCCCCTGATGACGTGCTCAGCCGCCAGGTGCTCGAGCGCCTGGTGCTGGTCAAGCTGCAGGTGGCCCGTGCGCAGGGCAGCGGTATCCATGTCGGCGACCAGGAACTGACCCAGGCGATGAACGCCATCGCCCAGCAGAACGGTTCGACCCTGGATGCCCTGCGCCAGCGCCTGGCCAGTGACGGCATCGATTTCAATGATTTCCGTGCCTCGGTGCGTGACGAGATCACCGTGCAGCGCCTGCGCCAGAGCTTTGCGCAGAGCCGCATCAGCGTCAGCGAAGGCGAGGTCGATGCGGCCCTGAAGCAGCAGGCCGATGCCGGTAACCAGTTCCACCTGGCGCACATCCTGGTTGCCCTGCCCGACGGCGCCACTGCCGAGCAGATCGCCACCGGCCAGAAGAAAGCCGACGGCGTGAAGGAGCTGCTGGACAAGGGCGAACTGGACTTCAATGCGGCGGCCGTGCGCTATTCCGACAGCCCCAATGCACTGGAAGGCGGCGACCTCGGCTGGCGCACCCTGGATGAAATCCCTGCGGCGTTCGCACAGACGATGCAGCAGATGAAGCCTGGCGAAGTGGTTGGCCCGATCCGCGGCCCGAGCGGCTTCCAGCTGCTGAAGCTGGTGGAAGTGCGTGACGCCAGCGCGGCGGCAGGCACCCACACCGTCACCGAGTACCACGGCCGCCATATCCTGGTGCGCGTGGACGATGCACAGTCCGACGCGGCCGCCAAGGCCAAGATCGATACCCTGCGCGCCCGCATTGCCGGCGGTGCCGACTTCCAGCAGGTGGCCAAGGAATCGTCCGAGGACACCAACAGCAAGGGCCAGGGCGGCGATCTGGGCTGGTTCCCGGCCGACGCATTCGGCCCGGCCTTCGGCCAGCAGGTGGCAGGCATCCAGGACGGCGGCGTCAGCCAGCCGTTCCGCACCGATGCGGGATGGCACATCGTGCAGCGCGTAGGTACCCGCCAGACCGACGTGGGCAGCGACAACCAGCGTGCCCAGGTCCGCGAGACCATCGGCCGCCGCAAGCTGGAAGACGAGTACAACCGCTTCCTGCAGGAACTGCGTGGCGAAGCCTACGTCAGCTTCCGCAGCGGTGACCGGGCGGAAAATACCGCCACGCCGCCGCAGTCCTGAGCCATGCTCCCCGAGCTCGCTCTGGTACCGGGCGAGCCCGCCGGGATCGGCCCGGAGCTGTGTGTTCGACTGGTCCAGCAGCCGCGCGATGATTGCCGGCTGCTGGCATTTGCCGATCCGGACACCCTGCGCGCGGCCGCTGCCGCGCTGAACCTGCCCCTGCAACTGCTGCCCGAGGACGCGCATGCCCGCGTCCCCGGCGACCTGCGCCTGCGCGCCGTCGCCAACAGCACCCCCAGCCGTTTTGGCCATACCGACTCTGCCAACGCAGGCGCAGTGATCGCTGCCCTGCTGGGTGCTGGCCAAGCCTGCCTGTCCGGTGAACTGCACGGCGTGGTGACCGGCCCGGTGCACAAGGCGGTGATCAACCAGGGCGGCATCGCCTACAGCGGCACCACCGAACTGCTGGCCGACCAGGCCGGAGTGAAGGTGGTGATGATGCTGGCCAACCACATCGTCCGCGTTGCCCTGGCCACGACCCACCTGCCGCTGCGTGAGGTCGCCGATGCGATCACCGGCCCCGGCCTGGAACACACCCTGCGCACCGTGCATGCCGCGCTGCGCCGCGAGTTCGGCCTGGCCGCACCGCGCATCGCCGTGCTTGGCCTGAACCCGCATGCCGGCGAAGACGGCCACCTCGGTCGCGAGGAACTGGATCTGGTCATCCCGCTGCTGCAGCGCCTGCGCAGCGAGGGCATGGACCTGATCGGCCCGCTGCCGGCCGATACCGCGTTCCTGCCGGCCAAGCTGGCCGGCTTCGACACCGTGCTGGCCATGTACCACGACCAGGGCCTGCCGGTGCTGAAGTACTCCGGCTTCGAGCAGGCGGTGAACCTGACCCTGGGCCTGCCCTACCCGCGCGTGGCGGTCGACCACGGCACCGCGCTGGATCTTGCCGGCCGCGGCATTGCCGATCCTTCCAGCCTGCAGGCCGCCACGACGCTGTGTGCGCGGCTGGCGCGGCAACGTACACTGAGCACATGACTTCCCCGCATTCCCCCTCCGGCCCGGTGTTTTCCGCCCCGGCCAAGAAGCAGCTCGGCCAGCACTTCCTTGCCGACCGCTACTACATCGACAAGATCGTGATGGCGGTCAATCCCAGGGACGGCGACCGCCTGGTCGAGATCGGCCCGGGCCAGGGTGCGATCACCCTGCCGCTGCTGCGCGTGCACCCGAAGATGACGGTGATCGAGTTCGACCGCGACCTGATCGCGCCGTTGACCGCCGCCGCCGAACCGCTGGGCGAGCTGACCATCGTCAACCGCGACGTGCTGCGGGTGGACTTCACCGAGCTGGCCGATGGCCAGCCCATCCGCCTGGTCGGCAACCTGCCCTACAACATCTCCTCGCCGATCCTGTTCCACGCGCTGGAACACGCTGCGGTGATTTCCGACATGCACTTCATGCTGCAGAAGGAAGTGGTCGATCGCATGGCCGCCGGTCCAGGCAGCAAGGTGTTCGGCCGCCTCAGCGTGATGCTGCAGGCCTACTGCGAGGTGACCTCGCTGTTCGTGGTGCCGCCGGGTGCGTTCAGGCCGCCGCCGAAGGTCGACTCGGCCGTGGTGCGGCTGATACCGCGCGATCCGGCCACGATCAACATCAAGGACCACAAGCGCTTCGCCGACGTGGTCAGGGCCGCCTTCGGCCAACGCCGCAAGACCCTGCGCAATGCCCTGAACAACGTGGTCAGCGCCGAGCAGTTCGTGGCCGCCGGCGTGCGTCCCGACGCCCGCGCCGAACAGCTGGACGTGGCTGAATTCATCGCTTTGGCCAATGCCTCCTGATTACACTGCTGGTATGGAAGACGCTGACGTTTACGCCATCTCCGTCGAAGTCGCGCCGCGCTTCCTCGACGACCAATCCGCACCGGAAGACGGTCGCTATGCGTTCGCCTATACGATCCGCATCCACAATCAGGGCCGCGTTGCCGCCCGCCTGGTCGCACGCCATTGGCGCATCACCGATGCCAACGGCCGCGTCGAGCATGTCGATGGCGATGGCGTGATCGGCGAACAGCCGCGCCTGCGTCCGGGTGAAGACTTCCATTACACCTCAGGTGTCATGCTCGGCACCGAGCACGGCACGATGCAGGGCCATTACGACATGGTGGCCGACGATGGCACCGAATTCGCCGCGCCGGTCGCACCCTTCGTGCTGGCCATCCCGCGCACCCTGCACTGACACGGAGGCCGAACGATGAGTGTATGGGCGATCGGCGACCTGCAAGGCTGCTATGACGTAACCCAGCGCCTGCTGGAAAAGATCCGGTTCGATCCGGCGCAGGACACCCTGTGGTTCTGTGGCGACCTGGTCAACCGCGGCGGACAGTCGCTGGAAACGCTGCGGCTGGTGCATTCGCTGCGCGAACACAGCGTGGTGGTGCTCGGCAACCACGACCTTTCCCTGCTGGCCGTCGGTGCGCGCACCGAAGAAGAACAGCGCAAGGTCAACCCGGACCTGCTGCGCATCGTGCAGGCCGAAGACCGTGACGTGCTGCTGGACTGGCTGCGCCTGCAGAAACTGGTGCACGTGGATCGTGAGCTTGGCTGGATGATGGTGCATGCCGGCCTGGCACCGAAGTGGACCACGCAGATGGCCGAGAAGCATGCGGCCGAAGTGGAAGTGCAGCTGCACGGTGCCGGCTACCGCAAGCTGTTCCGCAACATGTACGGCGACAAGCCCAGCTGGGCGCCCAACCTGACCGGCTACGAGCGCTCGCGGGCGATCATCAACGTGCTGACGCGCATGCGTTACTGCACCTCGCGCGGCCGTATCGGCATCGAGGACAAGGGCACGCCGGGCACCCAGGAACAGGGGCTGTATCCCTGGTTCGAAGTGCCGGGCCGGGTCGAGCGCGACCTGAAGGTGGTCTGTGGCCACTGGTCCGCGCTCGGCCTGACCATCACCCAGGGCATCCACGCGATCGACACCGGTGCAGTGTGGGGCGGCAAGCTCACCGCGATCCAGCTCGACACCGATGAGCTGCGTGTGGTGCAGGTACCGGGACGCGATGTGCCGGCACCCGTCGCCAACGCGCGGCCGCCTGCGCGGCCTGCCGATGAGCGCGCGGCAGGGCAAGGCAAGGACAGCGGCCAGGGCAACGGCAACGCTGCAACGGCCGGCGCCCCCGGCAACCGTGGTCCGCGTCGGCGCCGCCGCCGTGGTGGCGGTGGCGGTGGTGGCGGCAACAACAACGGCACGCCTCCTTCGGCATGAAGCCAGGCAACCGCGCACCATGGACGGTGCTGCTGCTGACGCTGGCCCTGGCCAGCGGCTGCCAGCCCACGTCGTCGCCAGCGACCGCCGGCGCCGACAAGTCCGCCGCCCCAGCAACGGCACCGACACCTTCACCACCGCTGGTCGCTGCCGCCCGCGCGCAGATCGGCGTCACCACCCGCTACGACCCTGCCTATCGGGTGCTCGCCTACCCCGGTGGCGATGTGCCCGCGGATCGCGGCGTATGCACCGACGTAGTGGTCCGCGCCCTACGTACACAAGGGCTGGACCTGCAGGTGCGCGTGAACGAAGACATGCGCGCTGATTTCAGCGCTTATCCGGCGCTCTGGGGCCTGTCACGACCGGATCGGAACATCGATCATCGGCGCGTGCCCAACCTGATGCGCTGGTTCGATCGTCAGGGCTGGCAGCAGCCGATCAGTGCGCTTGCCAGCGACTTCGCTGCCGGCGACATCGTGGCCTGGAAGCTCAACGGCAACGGCCTGCTGCACGTAGGCATCGTCTCCGACCGGCGCCTGGCCGACGGCACGCCGCTGGTGCTGCACAACATCGCGCGGGGTACGCGGGAAGAAAACCTGCTGTTCCAGCACGCGATCATCGGGCACTACCGCATGCCGTGAGTGAGGCGGTGCTGTGGAGCCGAGCCATGCTCGGCTGCGATTTGTGTCCGCCAAAAGCAGCCGAGCATGGCTCGGCTCTACAGGACTCCGCGCTCAGCTGCGCACGTAATGCACGAAGCGGAACGCATACGCGTGGCGTTCGTCAGCCGGGTGCGGCTCGCTGCTCACTTCCCGCCAGTCCTGCGCGTCCACCTCGGGGAAATGGGTGTCGGCCGGCACTTCGGCATCCACCCAGGTCAGATACAGGTCGCTGGCCTGGTCCAGCAGCTGATGGAAGATCTCACCACCGCCGATGATGCACAGCTCGCTGGCACCTTCGCCTTCGGCAATAGCCCGCGCCTCGTCCAGCGAGGCCACCGCACGCATGCCCTCGAACGGCACCTGGCCGCTGCGGGTCAGCACCAGGTTGGTCCGCCCCGGCAGCACCCGTCCGATCGATTCGGCGGTCTTGCGCCCCATCAGGATCGGTTTGCCCAGGGTCAGCGCCTTGAAGTGCTTGAAGTCGTCCGGCAGGTGCCAGGGCATGGCATTGCCCTGGCCGATGCCACGATTGCGATCCAGTGCAACGATCATCGACAGTTTCATGGTGCGGCCTCCTCAGCCGGCATCGATCTGCAGGCGTGTACAGGCTTCGTTGGCGGCACTGGCCGCGCGCAGCGCCGCCGCCAGCGCCGGGTCCGACGTGGAATTCTCGTCCAGGCCTTCGAGGATCCTCTGCATCTGCGCGTCCTTGATCTCCTCCAGGCCCGGTCCCGACAGGATGTCGCGGGACAGCGTGGCAACGTCGGTGCTGCCGCTGCGCGCCAGGAATCCCTGCAGATCCTTGCTGGAATAGACCACCGCCAGGCGCTGCTCGAGCTCATGCTGGTAGGCGGGCTCTTCGATGCCAGCCTTCAGGTGCTCGGCCATCGCCGCGTACATGCCGGTCACCGCCTCGCGCACCTGCGCCTGGCAGCCGGCCGGCATGTCGCTGGGCAGTGGGGCGCTGCCATCGAGCGACCGGACGAAGGACTGCAATTCCCCGCGCATGTGCTCGTGCACGATCTGCTCGTTGACCTGCCGGGCCAATGCGAGGGTGTCTGCAGGCGCCGCCTGGACCAGGCTCAGCGGCGCGAGGCCAGCCAACGCCAGCAGCGCCACAACGCGCGCGCGCGCGCTCATACCGCCACCGGCGCCTTGATCGCCGGATGTGGATCGTAGCCATCAATGCGGATGTCATCGAACTGGAAGCCGAACAGATCGGTCACCTCCGGGTTCAACCACAGCTTCGGCAGCGCGCGCGGTTCACGCGTCAGCTGCTCGCGGGCCTGCTCGAAGTGGTTCGAATACAGGTGCGCGTCGCCCAGCGTGTGCACGAAATCGCCGACGCCCAGGCCGGTGGCCTGCGCCACCATGTGGGTCAGCAGTGCGTAGCTGGCGATGTTGAACGGTACGCCGAGGAAGATGTCGCCACTGCGCTGGTACAGCTGGCAGCTGAGCCTGCCGTCGACCACGTAGAACTGGAACAGGTTGTGGCACGGCATCAACGCCATCTGCGAAAGCTCGCCCACGTTCCAGGCACTGACCACCAGCCGTCGCGAATCCGGATTGCGCTTGATCTCCTCCACCAGCCACTGCATCTGGTCGATGCTGCCGCCGTCGGCCGTGGCCCAGCTGCGCCACTGCTTGCCGTACACCGGGCCGAGGTCACCGTTCTCATCGGCCCACTCGTCCCAGATGCGCACCTGGTTGTCCTTGAGATAACCGATGTTGGTATCGCCCTTCAGGAACCACAGCAGCTCGTGGATGATCGAGCGCAGGTGCAGCTTCTTGGTGGTGACCAGAGGAAAGCCGTCGTTGAGGTTGAAGCGCATCTGCCAGCCGAACACGCTGCGGGTGCCGGTACCGGTGCGGTCGCTCTTCTCCGCGCCGTGTTCGAGCACGTGCGAGAGCAGGTCCAGGTAGGCCTTCATGCCTTGCCCTCCGCCACCACCAGCGGCTGCGGCTGCAGCACCGGCGCGCGACGCGACATCACCAGCAGCACCAGGCCGAAGGCGATCAGCGGCACGCACAGGATCTGGCCCTTGGTCAGCCAGCCGAAGGCCACATAGACGCCGTTGTCGGGCATGCGCACGAACTCCACGGCGAAGCGGAAGATGCCGTACAGCAGCGCGAACAGGCCGCCGATGAGATAGCGATGGCGCGGCCTGGCCGACACCGTCCACAACACCACGAACATCACCAGGCCCTCCAGCAGCGCTTCATACAACTGCGAGGGATGGCGGGCGAACTGGTTGAGCGCACCACTGGCGAACTGCGACTGCAGGGTGGCGTGGTCGAGCTGGTTCAGCGGCGCCGGCAGGCCGGACGGGAACACCACGCCCCAGCTGCCGTCGGTGTACTTGCCCCACAGCTCGGCGCCGATGAAGTTGCCGATGCGACCAAAGCCCAGGCCCAGCGGCACCAGCGGTGCCATGAAATCCATGGTGTCGAAGAAGTGCAGCGCATGCTTGCGCGACCACCACCAGCAGGCCGCGATCACGCCGAGCAGGCCGCCGTGGAAGCTCATGCCGCCATCCCATACCTTGAACAGCAGCAGCGGGTTGTGCAGGAAATCGCCCAGCGCGTAGAACAGCATGTAGCCGATGCGCCCG
>Ga0265296_1002481_pt1 | contig 18515 bp, 17 predicted proteins | sample MunlanPumphouse1_FD_189073 | JGI IMG/M metagenome (GOLD analysis project Ga0265296, IMG submission 189073) | Groundwater microbial communities from a municipal landfill in Southern Ontario, Canada - Pumphouse #1 | ecosystem: Environmental > Aquatic > Deep subsurface > Groundwater | place...
CAAGGATGACAACTTTTCTTCAGGCAGGCTCAGAATGTCACCGGGCCAGATCAGACTGCCTGTCAGGCTGTTCACCTTCATCAGTTCAGACAGCTCTACCCGGTGTTCCCTGGCAATATCATAAAGGGTGTCGCCTTCTTTTACAGTATAACTTAAAGACCTGGAACCGGCAGCGCTTGCGTACCGGTATTCCCGCTCCTGGGCGTATAGAGCCAAAGGTGATAAAGCGACTGTTAAAAACACCGCCAGCACTATCATCCCCGGAGCTATTTTTTTAGCACATGCAATCAATACCTTTCTAAAAGCGGATAAACCGCAAGATTTATAGGTTAGACATCCCTATGCTGTAAATTATAGACAAATTATCGAAAAACAAAACACCTGGGAAGGCCGTTTCTTTTCCCAGGCGTTAAATTTCACATAAAACAAGCGGGTGTTTTTAGTGGGCCGGTGGAGGGAGATTATCCCTGTGCTCGCTGATGTCAGCAGGAGGCGGAGAGGATTTTCTTTCAGTTTCACGCCTCTCTTTCTGATCAAGAGGCAGATCTTCAAAATACGTATCAACCGGTTTGGCGCTCACGGTGCTTTCCTTTTTACCATCATCAAGCTCCTCAAAGATGTCGCTGTCATCAAGATCCATTCTCTTTATTTCTTTCTTGACCTTTTCCAGGGACTTATTTAAGCTTGTGCCAAAATCTTTGGTTTTTTGCATAGTGTTTTCCCAGAGATGGCCGGTGCTTTCCCGGACGTTTTTAATGGTTTCCTGGAGTCCCCCGTCCAGTTTGAAAGCATTTTCTACAGACTCGTTGGTAACCACGATCACATCTTTACCCATGGTGCGTATGTAGGCAATGTCTAAAAAAGCTCTACCTTTGATCACGCTGTTGATAAAGTTGCCTGAAAACTCCAACCCGGCGATGGTTCCGCTTTCAACATCAACGTAATATTCATCGACGTTTCCCAGTACAGTTCCATTCTCGGCAACGATCCTGGCGCCGGTAATTTTTATCCTTTCCCTGAGCAGCTTAACAATTTCCGGAAGTCCGGCCGCTTTCTGCACCCCAGACGATTTTTCAATGGTGATGGCGTCAGCGCCCACGCTGTGAACTTTTGAATAGGGGATAAACCGCTGTTCCTTAAACCACCCTTTTTGCTCTATGATCAACGCAGCTACCTTTTTCCCGGTGGGATCAATTATAAGTTCCCTGACGATCCCGATGTGCTGTCCCTCCTCCAGGCTGATCACAGGCATGGAGGCAAACCGTTTGCTTTTCCGCATCTTCTGGCCCCCCTTAAATTACAATAGGTTATTTAGCTAATTCATATGCCGGCCGCGGAATGTTTATGACAAATAAAGGGAATAATAAACTTAAAAAAGGGGGCGCGGGTTAAATGGAATCAGAATTGGAAGGCAGTGTAAGACTTGAAAAAACCGGCGGCAAGAACCATCAATTGAGGGAAAAGGGGATGATACCCGCCATAGTTTATGGTAAAAACCTGGGCAGTATTTCAATTGCCGTTGATGGCAAAGATCTGAAAAAAATTCTTGAAGAGGCTGGTTCTAACGCCTTGATTAACATGAAAATAAAAGATAATGGGAAAACAAAAAAGTGCAAGGTACTGGTTAAAGCGGTTCAACGCGATCCCGTGCGCCGGGATTTGATCCATGTTGATTTTCACCAGATTTCATTGAAAGACAAGGTGCATGCCGCTGTTCCGGTCCACCTGGTTGGCCTCGCGCCGGGAGTTGCCGCGGGAGGTATTTTGAACCCGCAGCTGCGGAGGGTGGAAGTGGAATGTCTGGCCACGAAAATCCCTGATGCAATAAACGTGGACATATCCAGCCTGGATATCGGGGACGTCATTACCGTAGCTGACCTGATCCTGCCGCCGGAAGTAAAAGTTTTAGAAGAACACAGTACCCCTGTTGTTAGTGTGTCGGCTGCGTCAAAAGCTGCGGCTGAAGCCGTTCCAGCCGGAGAGGCCAAGGAAGAGAAAACGGCTCAGGTTGAGGAAACCAGAGAAGAGGCCAAGTAATTTGGGACGTGAGACGTGGGTATATCCTGCATTCCTATTGGGTTATGGGACGTGAGACGTGGGAAGTGGGTATATCCTGTATTCCTATTGGGTTATGGGACGTGAGACTTGAGACGTGGGTATATTCTGTATTCCTATTAGGTCTCTGGTTGTGAGTAGTGGGAATATCGTGCTTCCCTTTGATGTTTTTGACCCTTGACACTATCTTTCAATCTCACGTCCCACGTCCAATTTCTCACGTCTCAATTCCCACGTCTCACGTCCCATATCTCACGTCCCAAATAGGCCCTTCCATCCTTAAACCCACTGGGGTAAAATAGGTGGAGATAGTTGGGAGGTGCCTTTTTTGAAATTAATAGTAGGCCTTGGCAATCCGGGCAGGGAATATGCCACCACCAGGCACAACGTGGGTTTTATGGCGATAGACCGTCTGGCTCAAAAACTTGGCCTGGCAGTGAAGAAAACAATGTTCAAGTCCCTGGTTGGTCAGGCTCAGATAGATTCTGAAAAGGTAGTGCTGGCAAAGCCCCAGACCTATATGAACCTGAGCGGGGGGGCGGTTGGCGCGCTGTCAAGATGGTACAGGCTAACGGCCGCGGACCTTATTGTCATCTTCGACGATATGGACCTGCCGCCTGGGAAACTGCGCATTCGCTTAGAGGGCGGTTCCGGCGGACATAAAGGGATGCAGTCCATTATCGAGGCGCTGGGAAATGAGAATATCACCAGGGTGAGGATAGGGATCGGTAAGCCCACAGAGCCCGGTTTTGACGGCGCTGATTACGTTCTAAGCCGCATCAGCGGGGACGACACTAAAACTGTGGAGGATTCAGTCAATCTGGCTGTTGAGGCTGTATACTGTTTGGTTCACCACGGAGTGGAACGGGCTATGAACGAATATAATAGAAAATAACGGAAATTGTCCCCAAAATATTTTTTCCGGACAGATTAGAAAGAGTCCTAAAAGGGGATATTATGGGAGGAAGGAGGCCGGAATTTGAAACTGCTGTATGTGTGTGAATGCTGTGACGCAATAATTGACGAAGTTGAACTTCCGGCCCGGTTGTCTGATGGCGCGGTGTCCGGCTTGACGGGTATAGAGCCGCAAGATATAATGAAAACAGGCAGCGAACAGGAGGATAGTGTTGTTTTAATGGCCATCTGTGACGACTGCCGGGAAACGATATACGGAGGTCCTGACAGTACCTTCTATAACGGACCCGTGCTGCATTGACTTGATCGGGATCAGACATAAAGTAATTTAGAGCTTTAACCATATGCCGTTAAAGCTCTTTTTGTGATGGGGAGAAATGGGTACAAGTCTCGGAGGACTGCTTTTATGCGTGGAATTTTAAGGCCGCTTCAATTTGCGGCGGAGTTTGAGAGTCTGCAAAGGGGACTGGAGAAAAACTTTAAACAACAGATGATCTTTGGACTTTCAGGATCCCAACGCAGCTACCTTTTTGCCGGGCTGGCCGAATTAACTTCTCCGCTCCCGGTGTTGATTGTAACACCAGGAGAGCGGGAGGCAAGTACACTTGCGGACGAAATGGCCGGACTTTTACCGGGTGTGGTAATCCGTCTTTTCCCGGTATGGCAGATTCCGCCCTACCAGATCCTGGCCCATAGTAAAGAGGTTGAAGCGCAGCGGCTGCAGGTGCTGGAAAGTCTGTTAAAAGGCGAACGGTCAGTCATTATAGCTCCCGCCGAGGCTCTCCTGAGGCGTCTGGTTCCCGCGGAGGATTTCGCCAGGCCAGTTTTGAAGCTGGCTGTAGGCGATCGGACAGACCTGGAGAGCCTGCTGCTGAGCTTACTAACCCTGGGCTATGAGCGGGTTGAACTGGTGGAGGAGCGAGGGCAGTTTGGTTTGCGCGGGGGCATTGTAGACATCTATCCGATGACCGCGCATAGACCGGTCAGGCTGGAGTTTTTTGATGACGAGTTGGACTCGATCCGCCGTTTTAACGCTGCGACTCAGAGATCTGAAGAAAACATGAGCGATGTTACCATATATCCGGCCAGAGAACTGATTGTCAGTGAGCCTGTGCGGGAAAACGCCCGGCTCGCGGTAGAAAAAGAATACAGGGTCCAGTTAAGCAAACTTGAAAAGCTCGGTGAGGCCGGGGCGGTAAAACAGCTTTATGGAAAATACCCGGAAATCATAGAAGGTTTTGCGGGATATTTTAATGGTGTTGAGCACTTCCTCCCTTATTTTAACAACAAGTATATCACCCTTTTTGATTACCTGCCGACGGATGCAGTGGTACTGGTTGACGACCCTGCCCGTGTAAAAGAGGTTATTGATGCGGTCCAGCAGGAACGGAGCATAACCTATACCGACCTGCTTGGACAGGGGAGGCTGTTGCCGTCTCAGTTGCTTGGCTATGCGGGGTGGGATAATATTCTAAAAGCGCTTGCCTGCCGCAGGGTTGTCTACTCCTCCCTGTTGCCGCGGCAACCCCAGTTCGTCAGGCCGACGAATATCGTCAACTTTCCAGGTAAAACCATGCCCAGTTTCCTTGGAAATATTGAAATGCTTGTCAGTGAGATAAAGCAGTGGCGCAAATCCGGATCCGCGGTGGTTATTTTGGTTTCCAATCACCAGCGGTCACAGCAGCTGCTCTCCGCTTTAAAAGACAACAAGATTGACGCTTTTTACGCTGGTTCCCCGGAAGGGCACGTGAGGGGCGGTAATGTGGTGCTTACCCCCGGCAACCTGGGGGGCGGTTTTGACCTGCCCGGCTGCAGGCTGGTGGTGGTCACCGAAACGGATATTTACGGACAGCGGAAAAAGGTCAGGAAAGAATGGAAGCGTACCGACCGCCTGGCCCCGTTCGTAGATATAAAAATAGGGGACCATGTGGTTCACGTGAACCACGGTATTGGGCGTTACCTTGGGGTCGCGCCATTGACTATCGAAGGTATCCAGAAGGAATACCTGCTGCTTAAATATGCCGGGGAAGATAAACTTTACGTGCCTGTGGACCAGGTGGGGCTGATTCAGAAATACCTGGGCAGTGAAGGTGAGGCTCCGCGGCTTTCCCGCCTGGGTGGCAGCGAGTGGGCCAGGGCTAAGAGCAAGGTTAAAGAAGCGGTAAGAGAAATGGCCGGAGATCTGCTGGATCTTTACGCCGCCAGGGAGACCATGAGAGGCTATGCTTTTGGTGAGGACACTGTATGGCAGAGGGAGTTTGAGGAAGCCTTTCCCTATGAGGAAACACCCGACCAGATGCGTGCCATAGAAGAGATTAAAACTGACATGGAACGGCCGAGACCGATGGACCGGCTGCTATGTGGCGATGTGGGCTATGGCAAAACGGAGGTGGCGCTGCGAGCGGCATTCAAAGCGGTGCTGGGAGGTAAGCAGGTGGCTATGCTGGCCCCTACCACCATCCTGGCCCAGCAGCATTATAACACTTTCCTGGAAAGACTCAAGGCATACCCGTTCAACGTGGAGGTTTTAAGCCGTTTCCGGACACCGCGTGAACAGCGCCAGGTCCTGCAAGGCCTGCTGCGGGGCAATGTGGATGTGGTTATTGGGACCCACCGGCTGCTGCAGGAAGATGTCCGCTTTAAGGATTTGGGCTTACTGATAGTGGATGAGGAGCAGCGCTTCGGTGTGGCGCATAAGGAACGGTTAAAAATAATGCGCAAGGACGTAGATGTGCTTACCCTTTCCGCTACCCCAATCCCCCGCACGCTGCACATGTCTCTGGTGGGAATAAGGGATACCAGCATTTTGGAGACACCGCCGGAAGACCGTTACCCGGTGCAAACCTACGTCCTGGAAGAAGAGCCTGTTTTGATCCGTGAGGCTGTCCGCCGGGAGATAGGCCGGGGCGGCCAGGCTTTTATTGTGTACAACCGGGTGCTGGACCTGGACAGGGTGGCGGCTTGGATCCAGGGACTGGTTCCCGAGGCCAGGATCGTTATGGCCCACGGCCAGATGAGAGAAGAGGAACTGGAGCAGGCCATGCTTGATTTTATGAACCGGGAGTATGACGTACTTGTCTGCACCACCATTATTGAAAACGGCATGGACCTCCCCAATGTCAATACACTTATTGTCAAAGAGTCTGGTGCGCTGGGCTTGGCCCAGCTTTACCAGCTCAGGGGGAGAGTTGGCCGCTCCAACCGCCTCGCTTACGCTTACTTTACCTTCCGCAAGGATAAAATCCTGGGGGAGGCCGCCGAAAAGCGGCTTGCGGCCATCCGTGAGTTTACCGAGCTTGGTTCCGGTTTTAAAATAGCCATGCGCGATCTGGAAATACGCGGCGCGGGTAATATTCTTGGGGCTGAGCAGCACGGCCATATTGCGGCGGTTGGCTTTGATCTATACAGCCGCCTTCTGGAAGAAGCTGTCCGGGAAGCCAGGGGTGAGGAGATCCCACGGGTGGTGGAAACCACCATTGAACTCCCGGTGGAGGCTTATATACCAGACTCATATATATCTGACACCAACCAGAAGGTGGAGATATATAAAAGGCTGGCAGGCCTGCTCTCATCAGGCGACGTGTCCGACCTGGAGGAGGAACTGGTGGATCGTTTTGGCGATTTGCCCCAGCCGGTGCAGAATTTACTGGCGGTGGCCAAGGTCAAAGTTTTAGCCGGGCGGCTTAAAGTAAAAACAATTACTCTTATGCCAGGCCAGCTGCGTTTGATCTTTGGTTCGGGTCATCCACTCACCGGGGAAGCGCTGGTGGCGGCCAGCAGGCACTACCAGAATAGAGTCAAGTTCGTAAATGCCGGGGATGAGTTTGAAATTAAACTCCGTTTTGCCGGTGAGGCCCGCAGCGACAGCAAATATTTACTCACGCAGCTGGAGGATTTTCTGGTTATGCTAGGAGGCGGAGAGAGCACAGAGCGAGTCAGTTCTATTGGCGGGACATCTGAGGTTGCCACAGGCAGGCAAATTAATTTATAATAGGTTTATGTTTAGAAAAGGGGATGAATTAGTGAGACCTAAAATTATTATTCTGCTTTTGACGCTGCTGATATTGGCGGCCATAGCAGTTGCAGGATGTGGCAAAGAAATGGTGGCTTCAGTGAACAGCGAAAAGATCTACAGGGAGGACTTATCAAAGCAGGTTGACGAGTTGAAGAAAAGCTATGAGCAGCAGGGAATTGATTTTAGCGGTGATCAAGGTAATAATATGTTGCAATCGATGGAACAGGACACCCTGGAACAGATTATCGACACCAGGATTATGCTTCAGGAAGCCAAAAAGATAGGCAAGTTAACAAAGGATCAGGTCCAGGAGAAAGTCAAACCGCTAAAGGAACAGTTTCCGTCCGATGAGGAATATCAAAAGTTTCTTGCTCAGGTGAATCTCAAGGAAGAGGAAGTCGCGTATATATTATTTTTACAGGAAGAAGTTGTTAAGGACGTTGCGCCAGCCTCAGACGAAGAGCTTAAGAAGTATTATGAGGACAATAAGGAACAGTTCAGTGAACCGGAGCAGTTCCAGGTGCGACACATTTTATTCTTTATTGATGACGGGACCAAAGGATACCCGGCTCAGCATACAGATGACGAAGCCAGGAAAATGGCTGAGGATATAATTACCCAGTTAGATCAGGGCAAGGATTTCGCCGAACTGGCCAGCCAAAAATCGGAGGACAGTACTACCAAGACCAACGGAGGTCTTTACACCTTTACCAAAGGGGAGACTGTCGAAGAATTTTCAGATGCGGCAACTGCCCTTAAAGAAGGGGAGTACACCGAAAAACCAGTCAAGACTGATTATGGTTATCATTTAATCAAGCTGGAAAAGATTATACCTGCCGCGCAGAAACCCTTTGACGAAGTGAAACAGCAAATTGCCGACCAGATGTCCGGCCAGGCCAAGCAGGATAAGTTTAACCAGTTTATGCAGGAAGCTAAAGATAAGGCGACCTTAGTAAACAAGCTAAAACCATAGCAGGAAAACCAGAAAAAATAAAAGTTTTTAAATACTATTTGGAAAAAAATGAATAACTGTTTCCCTCCGGATATATACTATCAATAAAGGTTTAGTGAAATCGGCTAGAAGGAGGGAAGAGTAGATTAATGAAAGCTACGGGCATAGTCCGCCGCATTGATGATCTGGGCAGGGTAGTAATCCCCAAAGAAATAAGGAGAACTCTTAGAATCCGTGAAGGCGACCCCCTGGAAATTTTCGTAGACAGGGAAGGCGAGGTAATCCTAAAGAAGTATTCGCCAATCGGCGAATTGGGTGATTTCGCTAAAGAATATGCCGATTCTCTATATGAAGCACTGGGTCATATTGCCTGCATAGCGGACCGGGATAACATCATTGCAGTTTCCGGCGCTCCCAAAAAAGAATTTTTAAATAAGCCCATCGGGAATGTTGTGGAAAAAGTTATCGAAGAACGCAAAGCCGTGATAATTAACAACCCGGGTGAAGATCCGTACTGCAAGGAATGCCAGCTCATTGAGGACGGTGAATGTAAGTTCTCTTGCGAGGTAATCGCACCAATCATTTCCGAGGGAGATCCAATCGGCGCGGTTATACTGGCCTCCAAGGAGCCGGAAATAAAAATGGGTGAAATGGAATTGAAGTTGGCAGAAACCGCAGCCGGTTTTCTGGCCAAACAAATGGAGCCGTAACAGGGTGGCCTCTTGGGGCCACTTTTTCTTTTAAGGCAAAGTTGCCTATAATAAGGGGACATATCCACAATATTGTGTTAACATGTAACAAATCTCTTTTTTAGTTGATGAAAGGAAATTTCTTGATGCGCCCTCAAATAAAAATAACTATTGCCGGCCTGGGCGCCGGATCTCCAGGCAGCATTACCCTGGGCGCCTGGGAAGCGTTAAAATCATCATCCTGTATTATGCTTCGCACGGGAAAACACCCTGTGGTGGATTGGCTCAGGCAGGAGGGAATCTCCTTTTCCACTTTTGATAATGTTTACGAAGAAGAGCCTTGTTTTCAACAAGTGTACGCCAGGATTGCCGAAGAGGTAATCCGGAGAGCCCAAACGGGTGATAAAGTGCTGTACGCTGTTCCAGGCCACCCACTGGTGGCGGAAGAGTCTGTGCGTCTGGTCATTGAAAAAGCGGAGAGGGAAGGGTTTGAGGTAGAACTACTTCCGGCGGCAAGCTTTCTTGATGATCTTTTTACAGTCCTCCGGTTTGATCCCGGCATGGGACTGCAGGTGATTGACGGCTTAAGGCTGGAGCAAAAACCGCCGCTGCCCGGTAGAGCAGCCGTGATTACCCAGGTTTACAGCCGCCTGGTGGCCGCCGATGTAAAATTAACACTTCTGGAGATATACCCGCCTGAACATCAGGTTACGGTAGTCAGAGGAGCGGGCATCCCTGGTTTGGAAAAGATCAAAAAAATACCTCTCTGTGAGTTGGACCGGCTGGCCTGGGTGGACCATCTTACCAGTGTCTTTGTGCCGGAATTGGGACGTGAGACGTGGGACGTGGGACGTGAGGAAAATAAGGACTATAAGTTTGGACAAGCTGTTGGGGATAATGGAGAATTGGAAGAACAGGGCGAGGTTGAAGTGATCCAGGTTTATGAGGATGATGACGCATCTGAAGCAGCGAACATCTCGGAAGGGGGTCTACATACTCTTTATCCCCTTGACTCTCTGGTGAACATACTGGCCCGGTTGCGTGGCGAGGGAGGCTGCCCCTGGGACCGGGAACAGGATCACCGCAGCTTGAGGCCTTATCTGCTTGAGGAAACATACGAAGTTTTAGAAGCCATTGGAGAGGAGGATGCGTATAAAATATGTGAAGAATTGGGAGACTTATTACTACAAATTGTATTTCACGCCCAGATAGCCGATGAGGAAAGTTATTTCAACATGAATGACGTGATAGAGGGGATATCGGAAAAAATGATCCGGCGGCACCCCCATGTATTCGGCTCGGTTGCTGTAAAAGACAGCAAGGAAGTAATAATTAACTGGGAAAAGATTAAAGCAGAAGAAAAGGCGGGGAATAAGCCTGCCAGTCTGTTGTCCAGTGTTGCGAAGTCCCTTCCGTCATTGATGCATGCGGTGAGGCTGCAGGAGAAGGCGGCCAGTGTCGGTTTTGACTGGCCTGATTACAGGGGCGCCCTGGCCAAGGTTCGTGAGGAAATTGTCGAACTTGAGTCTGCCATATCAAGCAGTAAGCCGGTTGAGATAGAAAGAGAGTTAGGAGACCTGCTGTTTTCCACGGTAAACCTGGCCAGGCTCCTGGGCATAGATCCGGAGACCGCCCTGCTGGAAACATCGGGAAAATTTGTCAGGCGTTTCGTCTTTATTGAAAAAATGGCCGGACTTGCGGGAAGGGATCTGCGGTCATGTACCCTTTCAGAATTGGATGAATGGTGGGAAAACGCAAAAAAACAAGAAAAATTATAGGAAACATTTTCTTGCAGGAAGGAACTGCAAGAATTTTCGCGAATAGTAGGGAATTAATATTTCTTTTCTTAAAGGAGGGGTCGTATGAATAAGGCAGAATTAATTTCGAGTGTTGCCGAAAAAACGGAACTGACCAAAAAAGATTCCGAGAAAGCTGTGAACGCAGTTTTGGAAACTATTGGTGCGGCATTGGGAAATGGCGACAAAGTCCAGTTGGTCGGCTTCGGAACATTTGAAATCAGGGAGAGGGCAGCCCGCAAGGGTAGAAACCCACAAACCGGCGAAGAGATTAGCATCGCCGCCGCCCGGGTTCCTGTTTTTAAGGCTGGGAAATCATTAAGGGAAGCGGTGATTAAATAATATTAAGAAATCTTATCAGACTTCATAAGTCTGATTTTTTTTCATGAACGTAAAGGGTGGTGGCGGCTGATTTGCGCCTTGATAAGTTTTTGAAAGTGGCACGGGTAATAAAACGGCGTACCCTGGCGAAAGAAGTCTGTGACCGGGGACAGGTGGAAGTAAACGGCCGGGTGGCAAAAGCGGGGGCTGAAATAAAAACTGGCGACATTATAAACGTTAATTTCGGCAACCGGAAGTTTAAGTTGCAGGTTGTTTCCATCAGGGAAAACGTGCCAGCCAAGTTAGCCGCTGAACTCTATCAGGTGATTGAAGACAAAACCACATAATTCCGACCCCTCCTGCTCAAACTAAAAGAAAAAGCAGGAGGGGTTTTTGTGTTACGCCGACCGCTAATAACAATTATTTTACTCTGTATCACAGCGTTTTTTTGTGCAGCGGGCTGCGCCAAAAAGCCGGCGCCCAAGCCAGTGCCCCCTGTCCCCACACAGGAAGAGCCAACGATTTCCCTTTATGACAACAAAACCGGCCAGAAGAAAAACATGAAAATAGAGGAATATGTTCAGGGTGTCGTGGCAGCGGAAATGGACACCAAATGGCCGGTGAACGCTCTGGCCGCCCAAGCTATACTTGCCCGTACCTTTACCATGGAAAACATCAAGTCGGGCCGGGTCAAGCAGCAGCACGGTACGGACGCCTCCACCAGCGTGGAGGAATTTCAGGCTTACGAGCCGTCAAAAATCAATGATAATGTCCGCCAGGCGGTGGAAATGACCAGAGGTGAAGTGGTGACATACGGCGATAATTATATCCATGCCTGGTTTTCCGCCTGTGACGGCGGTATTTCGGCAACTCCGGAAGAGGGACTGGCGTTCACCAAGGATCCTACCCCTTATGTCAAAGGGGGAGTTCAGGATGGCTGCCTGGCTGTTACCGAGCCAAAAAATAAAGCCTGGGAGGCCAGGATACCATTAGATCAGGCCAGGGCGGCAGTTCAGAGTAAAACCGGCAAGGATACCGGCGCAATAACATCAGCTACAATTGAAAAGAAGGGTCCATCGGGCCGGGCAGAGCAGATTAAGCTGGGCAGCGCGACCATAGGGGGACCGGCCTTGAGGCTGGCCCTGGGCAGTGAAAAAGTTCGCTCAATGCTGCTGTCTGACGCAAGAGTGGAAGGCGGTCAACTGGTTATGAGCGGCAAGGGCTACGGACACGGGGTGGGTATGTGTCAGTGGGGTGCCAGGCTTATGGCGGAGCAGGGCAAATCACCGGAGGATATCGTTAATTTTTATTTTAAGGACATCAACATTCAAAGGCAGTGGAAGTGATGCTTGTCTCACAACTCCTGTAAAACTGGCGGCCTTGCTTTTAGGCCGCTTTTTTTTGCGCAAAGACAACTAAATATTTTAATAAGGTTTATATAAAAAGGGATTATTTACCCAGTAACGAAATTTATCGAAATAACAAGATATTTGGAATCTATAGATAAATTATCCCCTATATACAACTAGTTAAAATAGCAAGGTGGAATAACATGGGTGTCAGCAAGGTAACCGACTTCGTCAGCGAGATAGCCTCCGCATCCAAGGAGCAGGCCATGGGGATCGATCAAATCAATGATGGGCTTAACCAGGTTGACCAGGTTACACAGCAGAATTCGGCCAGTTCGGAGGAACTTGCCGCAGCCAGCGAAGAGATGTCGAGTCAGGTAGAAATGGTTAAGCAGATGCTGGGTAAGTTTAAACTCAAGAAGCAGGCAGCCGGCACTAGCTTTATTCCGGAGCTGGTGAGCGCAGGCAGACCGTACCTGGCTCACAAGCAGGCCAGGGGCGCGGCGCAGAAGGTCGCCAGACTGCCCATCAAATCCCTGGAGGACACTGATTATGGCAGATTTTAAAATATACAAAAGGGGCCTGCAAGGGCTCCTTTTTTTTGGAATATATTAAAAGTAAGGGCATATGATTGAATTAGATCGGAACCAAAGAAATTCCCAGCGGGGGATGGTGGAATTGGAAGAGCATATCACGCACAGCGTTTCAATTGGCGGGCGCAAAAAGTTGAACATGGAAGGCGTACAGCATGTGGAAAGCTTTGACGACTCGGAACTGGTCCTGGAAACAAATATGGGCATGCTGATTCTAAAAGGAGAAGATCTGCACATCACCCAACTAAGCCTGGAAACAGGCCATCTTGCCGCCGAAGGGTTATTTAGTTCCCTGCAGTATATAGAAAGCAAAGGAAAAGGAAAGGGAAAAGGGATCTTGAACAGGATTTTCAAATAAGGAAAACTGTCCCAGTGGAAGCGCGGAAACGCGCTTTTTTTAACCCAGGAGGTGTTTTTTTGGAGTCTCTTTTTTACCAGGCACGGGCTTTTTTAATCACCATTGGCATTGGGGCGACAGCGGGCTTCTGCTTTGATTATTACCGGGCTATCAGGCGGGCCTGCAGACTAAAAAAACTTGGCACTTATGTGGGGGATGCCGTATTTTGGCTGGTTACCACGGTTATAGTTTTTATATCACTGCTGTGGGGGAACTGGGGCGAGATGCGCCTTTATGTTTTAATAGGCCTCGGCTTCGGCGCCCTGCTTTATTTCAACCTGTTCAGCCGTCCTGCAAGCAGGGTGATCAGGTTCAAGTTTTTCATATTGTACAAGATTTGGAGGTTGCTGAAAAAAACCATTTCGCTGCTGTGGATGATAGTTTTATTCCCCTTCCGGTTGGTTGTTTATGTACTGTCATACCCGGTGTATCTCATAAAACTGTTGTCAAAAAAAGCTAAAGACAAGTTGGCAGCGCTTTTTCATGGTTTAGCGGGCGGCAAGATAGAGCGTGGCAAGCGGTGGATTAAATCAAAGCTTAAATGGCTGGCTTTTTGGCACCGGAAAAGGTAAGCGTCCTTACCTAGGATATAACCTTTGTTGTTCTCAACCGGAGTTTTAGCAACGAAGCGTAACTTCCCTGGCGTCAGGGTAAATTATCTAAAAAAGTTCCCTGTCAAAAGAGGATAGGATTTCTAAGACGCCGAATGGGGTGGGGAAGGGGGATGTGCCAGATGGATGAAATATTGTTTAAACGCCTGATGTTCGCCGGCGAGGAAGAAGATATTAAAGAACTTATAAAGATGGGGTACTTTACCAAAATTGACGGAGTTATCTGCCGCACCAAGAAGTTTGTAGAGGAGACCGGCAGTTTTATCGACGCCAGGAAAGAGACCCTGTTTGAGGTGGTAAAGAAACTCGGCAACGCCGAGGATATGGAAAAGGTGATGGAAATGGCCGGCCTGAAAGATTTTATAACTTTTATCTTTTTAGCCGAAGAACTTGTGGAGGACGGCAGGCTGGTAAAAGACAAAGTAAAAAATGTTGTTGTCAAGCAGTGATAAAAAAGAAAACAGGTAAAGTTTAAACCGGGGACAGCAATTAAAGATGTCTGCCCGGTTTTGTTTTGCCCATTTGCAGTGGGTTAAATCAACAGCTGTTAATTATGAAGGATATTGGAGATATATGTCGAAATGTGCGACAGTGTAATTACATTTCTATATTTTAACAGCTATGTGTATGATGTTCATATTTTTTAACCTGTTAGCGACCTTTAACAAGCAAAGTTTTTACTTGGAGTATTTATATTTTTTTAATTCAGCCGATTACTGAAATGCGGGAAGGTGAACATTATTGACTGTTTTTGACTTCGAAAAATTCTTTAACTCCACGCCAATTCCCAGTTGTGTCATACAGGATGAGTATTTTAAATTAGTCAATAAAGGATTTATTGAGACCACAGGGTATACCGAGCTGGAGTTGCTAGAGAGCTCGGCTGCCAGCCTGGTCCATCCCGGGGACATAGACGGCGTTCTTGAAAACACTGTAAACTGCCTGGCCGGAAAAGATATGCCCGGCAGCTTTGAGTTTAGAGTCTTTAGTCGGGAGGGAGAAACCGTTAATGTGAGCGGGCATTTTACCCGTATAGAGGTAAACGGCCAGCCTGCCGTTTTAGTCCAATTTTTAGCCGCCCAGATCAAAGATATGACTGTACGCAGGAAAGCGTTAAACGAGCTTTTTAACAGCGAGAGAAAATACCGCCAGCTGGTGGAGATGGCCTGGGAAGGCATATGGTCCATAGACGACGAAGCTGTCACAACCTATGTAAACCCGAGGATGGCTGAAATACTGGGATACACAGCAGACGAGATGATTGGCCGCTCGCTCTTTTCATTCATGGACGAGCAGGGCATTGAAATATGCAGCGCTTACATCGAAAGGCGCAGGCGGGGTATCAGAGAGCAACATGATTTTGAGTTTCTATATCGCTTACCCTTGAAGACAGGGAGAAGGCCAGGATTAATTTTGACCGGGCGCTGTCAGGGGAGCATTTCTCGCAAGTTGAAGAATACGGCGATGAAGAGCTGGGTCGTAAAATATGGGAGGACACATACAGCCCCATCGTCACTGAAACAGGAGAGATTACCGGGTTAACGGTTTTTTGCAGTGATATCTCCGAGCGCATATTGGCTCAAAAAAAGCTGCGTGCCGCCAACCAACAGCTCCTGGACATCATAGATTTCCTGCCAGACGCCACTTTTGTTATCGACCGCGGTGGTATTGTGATTGCCTGGAACAAGGCCATGGAAGAAATGTCAGGGTTGCGGAAAGAAGACATTCTCGGCAAAGGCGATTACGCTTACGCGGTTCCTTTTTACGGGGTGCCCAGGCCGCTGTTGATCGATCTGGTCTTTGCGGAAGACAGGGATACGGAGCAAAAATACGAATACACCGATCGGCGGGGCGCCACCATATATGCGGAGGTCTATATATCAGGCTTATACGGGGGCGAGGGAGGCTATTTATGGTGCAAAGCCATACCGCTGCTCGACAGTGACGGCAATGTGACAGGCGCGATTGAATCGATCCGGGACATCACTATAAGAAAGAATGCGGAGGAGCAACTGAAATACCTCAGCCTGCATGATTACCTGACCGGGCTCTATAACCGCACCTTTTTTGAAGAGGGAGTACAGCGGGCCTCAGATGGGCGCTTTGATCCGATTGGTATTATAGTGAACTAAATGATGATATTAAAATGTCTGTCGCTGTTAAATACAATATAGATCAAACCTTATTATATTGGGCTTATTTGGAATGGGTGAAACAACGCTGAAAAACGATTTAACCGCAAAAAACAACGGGATTGGCGATTCCCGTTGTTTTATTTTCAGACAGCTCAAAATATATTGGGGATGCAATTTGTTACAAAACATAATTAATTGTCATAATAATGTTATTTTTGTTATAATTACTGTATATAGGTATTTCTAATATAGAATAAAATTTTTTGAAAGTGGGGCTGCACTTGAAAAAGCTGGCGCATGAACAAGACCAGCCGATGAACGAATTAGAAGTATTCCGAAAATCAAAGCAATTCAACCAATTGATATTAGATAATGTCCACGATCTTATCGCCATTCACAAACTAGAGGATTTAAGCTATAAATATGTTAATCCCGTCACTCTTAAAGTATTGGGATATTCCCAGGAGGAACTATTTTCCAAAAGCGCTCTGGAGCTTATCCACCCCGACGACATGGTTAAAATGTTATCCAATTTACAGGATCTCCTGCCCACAGGAGAGGGCCAGAATGAGTTCCGCTATCTTAAAAAGGACGGGTCCTACGTCTGGGTGGAAGTAACCGGTACCATTGTGCCCCGCGAAATTGATGAAGCCTCCTTGATAATAATATCCCGGGACATCACGGCCCGGAAACAAGCCGAAACAGCCTTGCAAAAGGCTAATGATGAACTGGAACTGAAGGTTCAGGAAAGAACCATCCAACTCAAAGAGCTCAATGAGCAACTACAGGCGAAAATTACCGAGCAGCAGTTGGCCGAATCGCAATTAAAGGCCAGTGAAGAGCGTTTTCGTATCCTATTCGAAAACGCTCCGGTTGGTATCGCTATAAATCGAAACGGCCGCAATCTTTTCGCCAATCAAGCCTATGTTACCATGTTTGGGTGCGGAAGCAGCTTGGAATTGATTGGTGCTCCGGTAATCAATCAGGTTGCGCCAGATGAACGCCAGGCAATCGGCAATAATATAAAAAAGCGGGAAAAGGGGGAGGCAGTACCTGGTTCGTACGAAACGGCCGGGTTGCGCAAAGATGGCTCAATATTTCCCCTTTTTGTGCAAGGAAATAATATGATGCTGCTGGATGGGCCGGCCAATGTGGCCTTTTTAACTGACATCACGGTTCGGAAACGGGCCGAAGCAGTGCTGCAACGCCAGGTGGCATCCCAGGCCCTCCTTATGGAGATAGCCAATAATTTTAACAATCTTGCGATCGAGGATATTGATGATATGATCGACACCACACTGCGGCTGATTGGTGAATTAGACCATGATGACCGCAATTATGTGGCCGTGTTTTCCGATGACCAATATACCATAAGCAATACCCACGAATGGTGTATGGAAGGTATCTCGGCGGGAATAGGTAGCATCCGGGGTTTGTCATTAGTCAGTGTTTTTCCCTGGATGAAACATAACTTACAGAGTTTGGAATACACATATGTTCCCCGGGTGGCCGATCTGCCTCCTGAAGCCCAGGCCGAAAAAGAAATGCTGCAAGCCCAATCCATCCAGTCTTTCGTAGGCATACCCATGTTTCTGGAAGAGAAAATCCTAGGTTTCCTGGGATTTGCTTCGGTCAGGAGTGAAAAAACCTGGTCAAAAGAGAATATCAGCATTCTTGAATCGGTGGCCCAAATTATTTCTAAAGCTCTGCTGCGCAAAAAATTCGCGCGGGCTCTCCAGTCCTCGGAGAATTATTATCGTGCCATTTTTGAAAACACCGGAACGGCGACCATGATCATCGAAGAGGATCTGACCGTAACCATGGTTAATGAGGAATGCCAAAGGTTATTGGGTTACACAAAGGAAGAGCTAATAGGCGCCAAATGGACCGACTTTATCCCCGGCGATATGTTTGAAACCATGCAAGAATATCATCGATTGCGTCTAGTCAATCTTGCTGCGGTGCCGCTCAAATATCAAACCCGGATAATCGACCGGCAAGGCAAGTATAGAGATGGTCTGCTCGCGGTAGATATTATTCCCGGAACCACTAAGTCGGTGGTTACTTTTATTGACTTTACCGAGTTCAACCGCATCGACCGGGCACTCAAAGCCATCAGCGCCGTTACGATAGCTATAATCCAAGCGGCAAATGAAGAAGAATTATTGCACTTTGTCTGTCAGAAGATAGTTGATATGGGCGGATACCGCCTGGCCTGGGTGGGTTATCTGCAGGCGGACCAGCAGCAAACGGTACAAACTGTAGCCTCTGCCGGTAAGGATGATGGTTATCTCGCCAAGCTTAACATCACTCTCCAAGATCCAAAGCGTGGGCAGGGACCCGCCGCCACCGCTATCCGAACCGGCCAACCGGTGGTCACGAGGGACTTCCAAAAAGATGGCACTTTTAAACCCTGGTTAAAAGATGCTTTGCGGCTGGGGTTCAAATCCGGAATGGCCATACCGCTCATGGCGGACAATAAGGCTTTTGGAGTATTGTGTATATATTCTAGTGAGACCGACCGATTCGATAGCGACGAAGAGAAACTTATCCTCGAGATGGCCAATGATCTGGGCTATGCTATAATGTTCCTGCGTAATCGTACCGAAAAGAATCAAACTGCCCATGAACTCAAAATGAGCCTGGAGAAAATGCAGCGCATCTTGATGCAGGCGGTAACCTCGCTG
>Ga0265296_1002482_pt1 | contig 18502 bp, 13 predicted proteins | sample MunlanPumphouse1_FD_189073 | JGI IMG/M metagenome (GOLD analysis project Ga0265296, IMG submission 189073) | Groundwater microbial communities from a municipal landfill in Southern Ontario, Canada - Pumphouse #1 | ecosystem: Environmental > Aquatic > Deep subsurface > Groundwater | place...
CGGAGTTTATGAACCGAGCTCTGGAAAAGTGAAAACAAAGGGAAACATTGTTTGCTTAATGGGATTGGGGCAGGGATTAAGCCATAAATTAACGATGAGGGAAAATATTTTTTTGATGGGATCTATATTAGGATTGAGCCCAAAGGACATAAAAATAAAATTTGATGAAATAGTGAGTTTTTCCGGCCTTGAAAAGTTTTTAGACACAAAAGTTTATCAATTTTCTTCGGGCATGATAATAAGATTAAATTTTTCAGTTATGATACATTGCTTGCGCCATTCAAAACCCGACATACTTTTGTTAGACGAAGTTTTCGGCGCCGGCGGAGATATTGATTTTGAAGAGAAAGCCATAAAAAAAATGGAAGAATTTGTAACAGGGGGCGCGACAGTTGTTTTAGCCAGCCACGATTTGGATATTATTAAAAAATACTGCGATAGGGTTATTTGGCTGGATAAAGGAGAGATTGCCGGTATCGGCGAAGCGCAGGAAATTATTTTTAAATATCTATCTTCTTAAAATATGCTTAAATGGACAGGCGAAAGATATATTCCGGAAATGGAGCCGGGTATTATACATTACGAGCATCTGCATAGATACAAATTTGCCGCAGAATTTGTTAAGGACAAAATAGTTCTTGATTTAGCTTGCGGAGAAGGATACGGAAGTTTTTTGATGGCCGATACGGCAAAAAAAGTTGTTGGCGTTGACATTGATAAGGAAACAATAGAACACGCTTTGCTGAAATATCGCAAAGATAATCTTGAATTTGTGGCGGGCTCGATGACCGACATCCCTTTGCCTGGCGAAAAATTGTTTGATGTAATAATCTGCTTTGAAGCGATTGAGCATATAAAAGAGCAGGAACAATTGATAGAAGAGGTCAAAAGGCTGTTAAGAGATGACGGCATCTTTATAATTTCCACCCCGAATGCATGTATTTATTCGCAGAAACCCGGCTATAATATTTCTCAAAACCCGTTTCATTTGAAAGAAATGAGTTACGAAGAATTTGGAGAAATCCTTAAAACTAATTTTAAGGAAGTTTTTATTTACGGACAAAAAATTTATCCAGTTTCAAATATTTTTCCCATTTTTAATAGTAATAATTTAGCAGAGATTACAGAATATTGTATAGGGAAAGAGTTTTCATTTGTTGATTCTATTAAAAAAGAAGCAGTATATTTTATAGCTTTGGCGTCAAACAGTTTAATCCCTATGGCTAAATCAGGGTCGTATCTTACAGATATTTCTGAATTCGTTTTCAAAAAAAAAGATTTTGATATAGAATTTTTGAAAAATAGTTTAGAAGAAAAAAATAACAACATAGCAATTCTTCAAAATAACCTAAAAGACAAAGATGAGTATATAAATAACCTTCAAAATAACCTAAAAGACAAAGATGAGTATATAAATAACCTTCAAAATAACCTAAAAGACAAAGATGAGTGTATAAATAACCTTCAAAATAACCTAAAAGACAAAGATGATTATATTCAACACGTTCAAGAAACTTATGTTTGGAGGGTTTATGCCAAATTTTGGAATTTTATAAATAAAGTTCTGCCCGTTGATACAAGAAGGAGAGCCGTTGCAAAATATGTTTTTACAATGCATAAAATTTTAAAACAAAAACTGACGGAATTTTTTTTACCAGAAAAAGTCCAAAATACTGACGCAGAGGAAAAGAATAAAATTACTGATATAGAATTATTAGAAAGATTAAATAAAGAAGAATTTGAGCTGTTTCTTTCAAACCCAAAAAACATTTTTGAATTTTCCGCCAGTCTTCAGCCAGAAGCCTCTATAATAATAGTTGTTTTAAACAATCCGTGGCTTACATTTAGGTGTTTGAAATCAATTAAAGAGCGGACAAATCCGCCTTATGAAATCATAATTGTAGATAATAATTCAGAAGGCAAAACCAAACTTCTTTTAAGCCGCGTAAAGGGGGCAAAAATAATAACAAATTCTGAAAATTACGGTTTTACCAAAGCCTGTAATCAAGCCGGAAAGATAGCGGCAAGCAGGCACATTGTTTTATTAAACAACGACACAGAAGTTTTAGAAAATTGGCTTTCAGAACTTATCTTAGCGGCAGAAAAAAATGAAAAATGCGGGGCTGTTGGGGGTAAGCTTTTGCTTTATAATGGGAAGCTCCAAGAGGCCGGAAGCATAATATGGAACGATGGCTCGACTTCAGGTTATGGCAGAAACGATAACCCCTCCAAACCCGAGTACTCTTATTTAAGGGAAGTGGATTATTGCTCTGGGGCTTGTCTGCTGATAAAAAGCGATTTATTTAGAAATTTTGGGGGGTTTGACGAAAGGTTTAGCCCCGCTTATTACGAAGAAGCAGATTTTTGTTTTAGACTTAGAAAAAAAGGGTATAAAATTATTTACCAGCCTGCGGCTAAAGTAATGCATCGCGAGTCCAGCAGTTCTCTGCCTCCGCAAGTTTTAGAATGGTCAGTTAAAAACCGCGCAAAATTTATTGAAAAATGGCCAGAAGAATTAAAAAATCATTATTCTCCCTGCGCAGAGAATATTTTATTTGCCAGAGATAGAAAACAAGGATTGAAAGTCCTGTTTATTGACGATAGAATTCCAGTTCCCTTTTTAGGTTCCGGATATCCAAGAACTTTTTCTCTTCTTGAAATTTTATCTAAAACAGAGCATAAGGTTACTTTTTTTCCTTTGCAAGAACCAAAATGGGCAGAATTTTATACTCCGCGTTTGCAGGAAATGGGCATAGAAGTTTTATACAATAACGGGGGAGTCAAACTTGATATAGAAGATTTTTTAAAAAAGAGGCAAAATTATTATGATGTTATATGGATAAGCAGGCCTCATAATATTAAAGAAACATTGGCAAAGATAAAGACGGTTTGTCCTAATGCAAAAATTATTTATGACGCAGAATCTTTATTTTCAGAAAGAGAAATTCTTAAACTTTCCGCCGGAGGGATTAATCTTTCAGAAGAAGAAAAAGAAGAAATGATTAACAAAGAAATTTTTTTATTTAAATCAGCCGCCGAAGTGGTTACGGTTTCAGAATTAGATAAAGAAAAAATTACAAAAAGGGGAATTAAAAATTCAACGGTCATTGGCTACCCCTTAATTTTAAAACCAACAAACAAATATTTTTCAGAAAGGCAGGACATTCTTTTTGCGGGTAGTCTATCAGACCCGGAAAGTCCAAACAGAGACGCTATAATTTATTTCGCCAATGAAATTTTTCCTAAAATCCAAAAAAAATTAAAAATGCGGCTTATTATAGCAGGCACAAACACAGATCGTTTTAAGGAGATTAGAGATTTATCTTCTTCCTCCATAATTATTAAGGGCTTTGTAAAAAATCTTGAAGAACTGTATAAAAACTGCAGAGTTTTTATAGTTCCAACAAGGTATTCGGCTGGCATATCTTTAAAACTTTTAGAAGCAATGAGTTATGGAATACCATCTGTCGTTTTTTTTCTTTCGGCAAAACAATTAGGATTAGTCCATGGCAGAGAAGCCCTTATAGCAAGAACATCAGATGAATTCGCGGAAAATGTTATCTCTTTGTATAGCGACGAGTTGTTGTGGAATCAGGTGTGGGAGGGAAGCCTTTCTTATATTAGAGATAATTGCAGTCCCGCTAAGTTAAAAAAAGAGTTGATTGGTATTTTGAGTATAAAGCGTCAATAGATTACAGATTATTTTTTCAAAAAATAATCGCTTTTATTTTTTCAATAAAAATTTCAACATCAAATTTTTTGGCTTGTTCTTGGCAGGCGTTTTTGTATTTTATCGGGTTTTCTTCTATCTTTTTGCCAAGCTCTTTTATCGCTTCTGCTAATTTATTTTCATCAATATTGTCAATTAAAATGCCTGTTTTGCCGTTTATTACGGTTTCTATATAACCACCTTCGTTGGGAGCTATTACCGGTTTTCCCGATGCCATTGCCTCAACCGGAGTCATGCCAAAATCTTCATCAATTGCGGTCGTTAAAAATCCTTTGCAGTTTGCATACAGATCAATCAGTTCTTTTTCCGAAATCCACGAGCGCATTTCAACGTTTTTAGGTTTAATTTTTTGGCAATAATTTGCATAAGCCTCAAAATGTTTTGAATCTTCATAGCTTCCGACAATTATTAATTTTTCTTCCGGTATTTTTGAAAAAGCTTTTAATTGCATATCAACCCTTTTATGGCCTATTAATCTGTTTACAGAAAGCCAAAAATCGCCATTTTTTTTGTAATAATATTTTTTTATGTCGGTCGGCGGATAAATTACAACAGAGTCCCTGTTTAAATATTTTTTTACCCTTTTTTTTACATTTTCTGATATGCATACTATTTTTTCTACATATCTTAGGTCTATTTTGTTCAAAAATTTTCTGTAAAAAATCCAGATATCAAAAATATATTTATTAAAATTCTTAAGGTAAACGCTGGGGACTATTTTTTCCCTTATATATTTATTTAAATCATAAAGCTCTCTTATGGGAGAATAAACATACCAAAGGTTTGGCTTATTATGTACCGCCCCAGACATTGCCCAGTCGCCGGCAATAATATAAAAGTCGTATTTATTCCCCAATTTTAAGTTTCTAAATTTCCAATAGGCAAACTCCTGTTTAAAAGGGGCGTTTATCGGAATTTTTCCAATGCTATGAATATTATCAGTTTCAAACCCCATTTTTTGAATTTTTTCTTTGTCTATATTTGTAGTGTAAACATCAGCTCCAAGCTCTCTTGCCATTATTAAATCTACCAGCTCGGCTCCCCCGATGTTGTCCATATAATTATGAAAAATCGCTATTTTCATTTTTTTATTCCCAAAATTGAAAGCATAAAAGAGGAAAAAATTGTCTGTATGCCCGTTGTTATAAGCGTCAAAGCCACAATTGAATTTTTAATTTCATTAAGTTCTCCAAAGCCGGAGTTAAGCCATTTTTTTAATATAAAAAAATAAATTATAATTCCCAAAAAAATAATAAAAAATCCCAGAATACTCGCCCTTTCTATCGTCAGATATTTATAGATTTTGTCCATAAATGCAGACTCTTCCTTCAAGTGCGTTATAGAATAAGTTTTCGCGAACACGGAAAATATTATGAGCTGGTAGCCAGAAATCATTAAAAGTGAAGAAAAGAACATTGGATGATAAAAAAGTTTTATCCCAAGAATTTCAGGATTTCCAAAATAAAACCAAAACATTGATAAAACCCCCAACAAGAGCATAAAAAATCCCGGAATAAAAAACAAAAACAAAGGAGAGTAGAGCAGCATAAATCTCATATGTTTCCATGCGTCTGAAAAAGTTTTTAATTTTGATTTGCCTTTTCTTTTATAATAATTTATTGGTAGTTCTTTAATTTTTAAATTATTTTTTAATGCCTTTATTACCATTTCTGAAGCAAATTCCATTCCGGTTGTTTGCAAGTTTAAATTTTTTAATGATTTTTTTGAAATTGCCCGCATTCCGCAATGGCTGTCTTTTATTGTTGTACCAAAAAATAACCGCAATGTGCCAGAGAGCAGGGGGTTGCCAAGTTTATGAAAAAAAGGCATGGCGCCCTTTTCCATTTTGCCTGAAAATCTGTCGCCAATTACAAAATCATAGCCTTCTCTTAAATATTTTAAAAAATTAGGAATTTCCGCAAAATCATAAGTTCCGTCTGCATCAGCCATAAAAATATATTTTCCTTTGGCAAATTTAAATGCTTCCAAATATGCAACTCCATAGCCGTCTTTATCGTGTTTTACTAAAATTACATTTTCTCTTTTTGCGATTTCCGGGCTTTTGTCGGTTGAAGAATCAGAAACTATTATTTCAGCGTTCAGACTATTTTCTTTTATGGTTTTTTTAATTTGCTTTAAACAAAAAGGCAAAGCCTCTGCTTCGTTTTGGCAGGGGAGAATAATGCTTATTTCCGGCTTATTATTTTCGCTTTCCATAAGTTTACGTAGCGTAGCGATATAAGTTTACGTAGCGTAGCGATATAAGTTTACGTAGCGTAGCGATATAAGTTTACGTAGCGTAGCGATTTTTTAGCGTAGCGATATATATTTAATCATTTAACCACAAAATTACATAAAACAAAACTATTAAAGCTGGCCATGAGTTATTCACAGTGTTGACACTGTTTTTTTATGTTAAAATATACGAATGGAAACACGAATTTGCGCGGAAAATTTTTGTGTAAATTTTTGATATACAAAAAATGAGGCTAAAACCGCCAGTAAAATTAAGACCGCCGAAAAAGCCGGTGAGGAAGCAATTTTACCCAATGTTTCGGGGAATGTTTTTTGGTTTAGTTTTTGCCGGATTATTTTCTGCTGTGCTATATGTTTTTGCCGTACCGCCAGACAGTAAATATGATTTTTCAGAAACCCTAAGCCCTTCGTGCACTCCCGGATCAACAAACTGTTCTGTTGTGGCTCCTGCGGTATATTCTTTTGCCGCAAACAATTTTTCTGGAACAGGAACATTTACCACCACAGGATTAGGAACATTCGGTAGTTTAACCGTAGACACTAACACTTTATATGTTGATGCCACAAACAATAGAGTTGGCATCGGGACGGCGACGCCAGGTTCTCCATTTCAAGTTAATAAAACAGTTACAGACACAGACACATATAATGTTTACAGTTATTTAGCTCCGACAGCCACAACCGGAACGCATTACTATACGACCAACCGGAATGAGGTTATAAGCACTGTGACAGGAAACAGCACAACTTACATAATTGGCGTCTCAGGAGATGTTTATGATACAAACATTTCTGCTGGAGTCACTGATACTGGTTATCGTATTGGTATAAGGGGTGATGGTTATATTGCCAATGCTTCATCAGCAGGAACTCTATCAAATTCTACTGGCATAATGGGGCGGGCAGGAATCAATGGTGCTACAAGCGGGGCGGCTGTTACAATCGCCTATGGAGTTCGTGCCGCTATTTTAAATGATGTGAGCGGGACAACTATAACAACTGCTTCTGGTTTATATATCGATGCGGCTGGGACAACTGGAACTATTACAAATAACTACGGGATATATCAAGCTGGCACTGTTGAAAAGAACTACTTCGGTGGAAAAGTTGGCATCGGGATAGCAACTCCGGGCTATTTGCTTGATGTCTCGGGCACTACCGGTTTTGGCACTGACTCTTCTGCATATACGGCTCATTTTTTTACGACTAATGTCTCTACTATTGGCGCAACTCCAAATTTGTGGGTGCATAACCGAGGAGCTAATAATGATTTAGCTCAAATTGGAATGGGATATGGGGGAGGAGCCAGTAATCCCACTACTATAATTGGCGAAATAACGACCGCACAAGATACTTTTACAAAGGGCGCCATCTTTTTTGCCACCCGTGATGTAACCACAGATACAGCTCCCACTGAAAGAATAAGAATTACATCTGCAGGCAGCGTCGGCATCGGGACGACAAGTCCAACATATTTGCTTTCTCTGGGAGGCACAGCGGCGCGGGAGATTTGGATGGAAAGAAATACCACCGCCGCCACAGCAGGACAAGGACTTACTCTCTCTTCGGGCGGAGCAATAGCAGGCACAGCAAATTTGAATGGAGGAGATTTAACCTTACAATCCGGTATTTCTACTGGCTCTGGTTCTTCAGATATGTTTTTTCAAACAGCCACAGCAGGAGCTTCTGCCACCACAGACAGAACTCAAACAACAAAGTTTACCGTAAGAGGCAACGGCAACGTGGTTGTTGGCACAGGGACAGCTTTAGCCACAACCGCAACCGCAGGATTCTTGTATATCCCAACCTCTGCCGGCGCTCAAACTGGCACCCCAGTAGCCGACACCACCGGCACCTCGCCTATTGCTTATGACACCACCAATAACCGTTTATATATCTACAATCCAACAGGCACCCCAGCCTGGAAATACATTGCGATAACAGGCGGTTTCCAGATACCTGATTACGAAACAGCAGATCCAATTTCTGGCGAGAAGATAGAAGAAGGAGATATTGTTTTAGGAAGAATAGATAAAACAATGGAAGACAGCGCTTTGCACGCAACTTGGGTTACCTGGAACAGCGTAAAGAAACAACTGTTAGCCGAAGCCCGAGGCGAATTGTCTAAAACCACAGGGGCGTGGGGAAGCGGAACAGTTGAGGGCGTGGAGACCGAAACCTTCCTTGACAAAGTGAAAAATATTTTGTTTTCTTTGGGGATTTCAGTAAAAGACGGGTTGGTTAGCATTGCTAATTTAGCGGTGGAAAAATTATCTGTGAAAAATGTTAGAGTAGAAACTTTGGAAATGGTTGATAAGGCAACCGGAGAAATTTATTGCACATGGCTGGAAAACGGCGAGCTGGTAAAAGCAAAAGGCGAGTGCAGCCAGATTGCGACTGCTGTCGCAACTGAAAATCCCAATGACCAAATCCCAAATTCCAACCAAACCCTAAATCCTAATGATCAAACTACGTCGGAAGCGGCGCCTACGCCGTCGGCTGTAACCGGGCAAGCTCAGGAAATTATTCAGCAAGCGCAAGAAACCGCAAACCAGGCACAGCAAGCGGTAGAAGAAAAAGTTCAGCAGGTAGTTGAGCAAGCGGCTGAAAGCGCGGACAAAGCGGCAAAAGACGCGGTGAAAGAGATGAAAGAAGAAATTAAAGAAGAAATTAAACAAGAGGTGAAGGAAGAACTGCAAGCCGAGAAATCCCAAGCCCCAATGTCCAATACCCAACCAAATTCCAATGACGAAAATCTAAATAACGAAAACGCGGCGGGTGAGCAGCCAACCTTGGAAGTTCAGCCCGAAATTCCAGCTCAGCCGGAACAGCCGTCTGTGGGGGATATCATACAGGAATCGGCGGCAGGATTGCTCAACGCAATGTGGGAGTTTGTAAAATGGATTTTTGGAACGTCTTTTAACGGCGCGTCAAAAATAGTGCCAGACGGAGTCAAAGAATCAAGCGCCGGACTAATGCAAAAGGCAAATGATTTTATAAAAAATATATTAAACACAGACTTTGAGACAATATTGTCTGGCGCCAAGTCTGCCGCGGGAGCAATTTCAATTCCGATAAAAAATATAATGGGAAAATAATCTCATTGTTTTATCTTTTTTAAAAATATACGATTAAATATATTAAAAATATTATTAAAAAAATAAAAAATATGAAAGAAACATCGCTTACGATAAGAACTTGCGACTGGGTCACAAAATATAGTATTTATGTTTTAGTGTTTTTGCTTCCGATTTTGTTTTTGCCGTGGACTTCGGAAATTTTAGATTTTAACAAGCAGACATTATTGCTTGGATTGGTTTTTCTTTCTCTTTTTAGCTGGATGCTGAAGGTTTTGGTTTCAGGAAAGTTTGAAGCGAACGTAAATAAAGTCCATATATTTGTAGGAATTTTCTTTTTAGCCTACTTATTATCAACCATTTTTTCCATAGACAAATATGGCAGCTTCTGGGGCTGGCCGCGCGTTACTTCAGACAGCTTGATATCAGTAATCGGCTTAGTCCTTCTTTATTTCATAGTAAGCAATGTTTTTTCAAAGAAAGAAATTGTAAAATCGCTTTATGTGTTTTCTGTTTCAGTTTTGGTTGCCGAGATAATCGGAGTTTTACAGCTTTTTGGACTATTTATTATTCCTTTAGATTTTACAAAAAGCGTTGCCTTTAACACAATAGGCAGTACAGGGGGGCTGGGCATTTTTGCCGCAGTTTTGCTTCCCTTGATGATTGTTTTATTGATTATTGCCAAAAAATGGTGGAAGTTGCTATTTGCCGCAGAAATTTTTGTTTCGGCTTTAATTTTAGTTTTAATCAATTATCCTGTGGTTTGGTGGACAGTTATTTTGGGCTCTGCTTTGCTTATGATATTCGGAGTTTTCAAGAGAAATTTTTTTGACGGAAGATGGATGGCTTTGCCGATGTTTTTTTTGGCAGTATCTTTATTTTTTGTTATTTTGAATCCACAGATAAATTGGTTGCAACAAAAAACAAACGAAATTTCATTGTCCCAACAGGCTAGTTTTCAAATAGACGTTCAAGTCCTTAAAGAAAAGCCGATTTTTGGCTCCGGCCCCGGCACGTTTTCTTATGATTTTTCAAAGTTTAAAAATTCAGATTTTAACAAGACGGCTTTATGGAACGTGTCATTTAACAACGGAAATTCCAAAATTCTAACAAATTTGGCAACCACTGGGGTTCTGGGAATTTTGAGCATTCTTGCCTTAATGGTTGCGGTTGCTGTTTATGCCGGAAAATTTTTCTTTGCTGAAAAAGACGATTCTGGCCAAGACACATTTTATTCTATTTTAAGTTTAGGATTATTTGTTTCTTTGGTTTCAGTAATTGCGTCGTACTTTTTGCATAACTCAAGCCTTACTTTAGATTTTCTATTTTTCTTTATAATGGCAATTTTGGTTGCCTTGATTTTTGATAACCCTTCGGTTAACTCAGGGCAGGGAAGAAAAAAATTTGAATTAAAACCGTCTTCATTGCTGACGCTGATTGTTACATTTGCTTTTACATTAGTTTTTATTTTTGGTTTAGGTCTTTTGATTTTAGGCGGTCAGAGGTATGCGGCAGAAGTTAGCTATTACAATGGCCTGAAAGCTTTGCAATCTGGCAAATTGGATGACGGCATAAAAAATTTAGAAACAGCGGCTACCATGAATTCTGGAACAGATTTGTATTTCAGGCAGTTATCCCAAGTTTATTTGTTAAAAATACAGGATGTGGCTTCAGATAAAAGCAAATCTCAAGACGATAAAACAAAAGCTGTTCAGGCATTGATTGCAAACTCTGTGAATGCAGCAAAAATAGCAACAGATATAAGTTCTCAAAACTCCAGCAATTGGCTGGTCAGGGGATATGTTTACCAAAGCTTGACTGGTTTGATAACCGATTCGCAGACTTGGGCAATAAATTCATACAACGAAGCTCTTAAATTAGATCCCAATAATCCGTATTCTTTGACTCAAATAGGAATTGTTTATTATCAGAACAAAGATTACCAAAACGCAAAAACAAACTTAGATAAGGCGCTAGAATTAAAGCCAGATTATTCTAATGCGTTATATTTTTCGGGTTTAATTTTTGACCAGCTTTCGCAAAAAGACAAAGCAATTGAACAATTTACCAAATTGGCGCAATTAAATTCTGACAGCAAAAATGATATTCAAAAAATTATAGATAATTTAAACGCCGGCAAGGGCGCATTAGATGGATTGGTCCAACAGGCGCCAGCGCCCGAGGCTCCAACAACCGTGCCTGTCGATCAGGCAAAAACTCCCGCGGAAAAACCCAGCGAAACTCCGCCCGCCAAAAAATAATTTATGACGCCGTCAAAAATCAGATTATTATTTTTATGTTTGTTCGCTCTGGTTTTTGCGCCCTTGATTATTTTTGCCGGAACAATTGACAGCACATACAAATATGCCTGGTCAAATAAGGCTGGCTGGATAAATTTTAAAGCTACTAATGGGAACGTTGTTATTACAAATTCTACCTTGACTGGTTATATCTGGAATGAAGTTTATGGATGGATAAATTTAAGTCCGGCTGGCAGCGGAGTAACAAATAGCGCGTCGGGTGTTCTTTCTGGCTCTGCTTGGGGTGAAAATGCCGGTTGGATAAATTTTAGCGGAGTAAGTATAAATTGTTCAGGGAAATTTGCGGGAAGCGCTACTGGAGACACTGTTGGGACAATCACTTTTGATTGCTCAAACTGCAATGTTATAACTGATTGGCTGTCTATTTCGGGCTGCGGAGGACCTCCTCCACCTCCACCTCCACCTCCGCCTCCACCGCCGCCACCACCTCCGCCTCCACCTCCGCCGCCACCACCTCCACCTCCGCCACCACCTCCACCTCCGCCACCTCCGCCACCTCCGCCACCTCCACCACCCGGTGGATGGGGGGGAGGAGGAAGCAGTGGAGTCCACAATGAGTGCAATGCTCAAAAAAAATGCGTGTTTATAGATGGTTTTGGACCTGACCAATGTAAACTGGACGAAGATTGCAATGCTAAAACCGTTATTGATATAATAAAAAATCCGATTGAGGCGGTGCAGACAACAGTTAAAACGGTGACAGATCAAATCCAAGAAAATTTCAAGGCGCCCATAGAAAGCGTGAAAGTCGCAGCAAAAGAAATTAAAAAGGTAGTTGAAACTCCGCAGGGTTCGGTGGCTACTAAAACAATTTCAACTACCGGAGCCGTTGTAGCAACAGCCGAAATCGCAACAGTAATTATTTTTTCTCCGCTCGAAATACTTTTAATCATTATCAGATTGTTTGGTATTTTTCTTACTGCCATTGGCTTGAAAAAGAGAGTTAAACATTGGGGAGTAGTTTACGACTCTGTCACAAAGCAACCGTTAGACCCAGCATACGTTGTTTTAAAAGACCCCCGGGGAAAAACTGTTTCTTCTGCAATAACAGATATAGATGGCCGCTATGGATTTTTAGCGCAACCGGGAGTTTACCAAATATCAGTAAATAAAACAAACTATGTTTTCCCGTCGCAAAAACTTGCAGGCAGGATAGGTGATGAACTTTATAACGATCTTTATTTTGGAGATAATATAGAAATAAAACAGCCCTTCGGCACAGCTCAGGGAGAGGCGATTATAAAAAACATTCCAATGGACCCCCTGAAGTTTGATTGGAATGAATTTGCTAAAAGGGACAAAAGATTGATGAAGTTTTATTCTCGGTTAGATGTTGTTTTAAGGCAAATTTTTGATTTATTCTTTATTGTAGGTTTTATCGTAGCCCTTGTAGCTTATTTTTCAGCTCCTTATCCGTATAATCTTATTATATTGATAACTTATTTAGCGCTTCTGTTCTTAAGAATAATAGGTATAAGGCCAAAAACATACGGCAGAATATCCAATAGTGTGAATGGCGATCCTCTGTCGTTTGCTGTGTTAAGAGTTATGATGCCTGACTCAAATATAGAAGTTGCCCATAAGGTTGCAGACAAATATGGGAGATATTATTGTTTAGTGCCGAAAGGAAAGTATTACGTGAAAATAGAAAAAAAGAATGACGACGGATCTTATTCTTTAATTTATACTTCTCTCATGATTGATGCGTCCCAAAAAGGAATTATTAAAAAGACTTTTAAGATTTGATGCCTAAAATTTTTCTTTATTTATTAATCATATTTTTTATCAGCGTGTTTTTGGTTTCTTTGACGGTAATAAATTTTTGGCTTTTTATTAATGGATCCGCAAAATTAATTTATATTATCGCCGTCATTTTTTCATTTGCCATATTTTTTGCTGGCAGCTGCTTTTTTATAAAAATAAATGATTTGAAGAAAGAAAAAACAGGCCTGGGCCATCTTTTAGAAAAAAATGAAAGAAAATTCAAAAATTCAGAAATAGAAAAAAATAGAATTTCTGAAGTTTTTATCAATTTTAATGAAGGTATTTTGGTCGTAGACGAAAACGAAAAGGTTTCTTTGATAAACCCAAGAGCTAAAAAGATTTTGGGTATAAAGGCAAAAGACATTAAGGGTCTGCCAGTTATGGATTTAGGCCGCCTATCTGATATAAAACCTCTTATTCCTCATTTTTTGTCTTTAAGCGGAGCTTTAAAAGAAGAAATAAATTTGAGGAATTTTATTGTTGAGCTCTCTGTAATCCCATTGATTTTTGAGGAGAAAAATATGGGAAAATTAATAATTTTACGAGACACGACCCGCGAAAGTCTATTAGAAAAAACGAAAGCTGATTTTATTCTTTCGGTTGTCCACCAGCTAAAAACATCCGTATCTTCAGCAAAATGGTCTTTTAAGATGTTTTTGTCTGGAGATTTCGGAAAAATCAGCAAAGAACAGAAAGATGTCATAGAGAGGCTTTATAAAAGAAACGAGGCGCTGATCTATTTGATAAATAATTTATTGGATGCGATGAAAATAGAGGAGGGCGTTTATTTTTACAATAAAACTCTAGTTGACATCCAAGACATTATTCAATCTGTAATTGTTTATTTCCAGGATAAGATTAAAAGTAAAAAAATCAAAATTGAATTTAAAAAGCCGTCAGAGAGATTGCCAAGAATAATGATAGATAAAGAAAAAATAGAGTCTGTTGTCCAAAATCTTTTTGACAACGCGCTAAAATATACCGGCGAAGGTGGAATTGTCCGCATTTTTTTAGAAACCGACGGGAAAAATACAGAGTTTCAGATAAAAGATTCCGGCATAGGAATTCCCAAAGATCAGCAGCCAAAAGTTTTTAGTAAATTTTTCAGGGCGGCCAACGCAAATAAAATAGAAACCAGCGGTTCCGGTCTCGGGCTTTTCATTGCCAAAAAAATTATTGAAGATCATAACGGCAGTATCTGGTTTGAGTCTGAAGAAAACAAAGGAAGCGCCTTTTACTTTACTTTGCCCACTGAAGGTGTAGAATAAATATAAATCACTTATTAAAAAATATTATGGCAAAAAATATTCTAATTATTGAAGACGACGAATTTTTAAGAGGCCTGATAAATAAAAAGCTTACAGCCGAGGGTTTTAATATGATTTCTGCAATTGATGGGGAAGAGGGGATTAAAAAAGCTAATGAAGAAAAACCAGATTTAATTTTGCTTGATCTTGTTCTGCCAAATGTTGATGGTTTTGAAGTTCTGGCAAAAATAAAGGAAGATCCAGGCGCAAAAGCGATTCCAGTAATTATTTTGTCTAACCTTAGCCAGAAAGAGGATATAGATAAAGGAATGAAGTTGGGAGCCGTTGATTACATTATCAAAGCCCAATTTACCCCGGAAGAAATTGTTGAAAAGGTAAAAGCCATTTTAAAATAAAACTATTTTAAATTTTTATTATCTTAGAAAGATTATTTTTTGGAAATAAATCCTTTGGGTAAATTCCAATTAGCTCTATATTATTCTTTCTTGCTATTTCCTCTTTTATCTCTAAATTTTTATCATAGCTTTTAAGCTCTCCTTTCAATCCAAAAAATTCAACAAATTTATTATTTATTTTAAAATCAGCGGTATAGCGCGAATTAGGATAAAAAACATTTCTCTCGTGTTCTATTTTATTTTTGAAAAGCCAATCATCAATTATTTTCTCTGTTAAAGAATCGCACCTGTGTCCATCTTTAGCCACATGTATTCTTGAGAACATTACTGGATTTGGTTCGAATCCCGCGGCTTTGATTGCATTATTCCATGTGCCGAACAATTTTCTTGCTGTCCTGTATAATCCATACATTTCTTTTTTTACTGGAACCCTGCCGTTTTTGTTATAAAAATTACAAATACGAGAGATAATTTTTTGCTTGTATATGCCAGTGGGAATTTTTCTATCAGAGTTCGCCGTTTTAATATAGCAATTTTTTGAGCAATATTTTCTCCAGCCAATGAAATTTTTATTGCATATGGGACAAATTTTATGTATTTTCCTTCGCTCATTGTGAAAAATCGCAGCACAGGAATGAGAGCAAAATAAATTTTGAGTACGGGCGTCATTCGGCGCACGACTAAAAATATTATTGCAATTTGGATTGGAGCATTTGAAAATTTTTTGTTTGTTCCTATTTTTATGTTGGCAAGTTGGGCCACAATAAAATTTCCAGCCAAATTTTTTTGCCTCGTTAACTCGGCCGATAGATTTTATAAATTTTTTATTACAAAAATAACATTTAACCTCTATTCCGTTCATAGTTTTCTGTCGGGACATCCGGATTTGCACCGGAAATCTTGCGAACCCCATTCGCAAATGTTGCTGTTACACCATGTCCCGTTATTAAATTATCGCACAAAAAGCCTTTAAAATAAAGTTTTTTAGCAAAAAAAATCGCGAAGGGAACTTGTCTCTCCGCGTTTTAAGTGGATTCAGCTGATGACGGTAATATTCAGGCTGATCTTTTTTCCTTTATACTGGCCAGTCCATCCTTCTGCGCTAAACCAGATATTTTCAAGTTTTGCGCCATCTGGTAGCACATTGTCTGCCAAACCAATCTGACAAGCACTAGTTCCACTCATACGAGTGTATCGTCGCGAAACTGATGTTTCCAGAGTCAATATATCTGTTCCATCAGCCATCGCGATACCTATTACTTGTCCAACTTGCGGCATTTTCTTTGGAAAAATCGCCTGCGTCATGACTTGGCTCCTATGGTTAGGTTGTAGGTGCTGAATAGAAAAGATTACCAAATAAAAATATATTTGTCAAATTAAAAACAGTCCCATGGTTCGGACCACAGGACTGCAAGAATTTTTATGTGTTAGATTTTGGATAATCTTTTTATGCATTTTGCGCAGGCGAGAACTCTTTTGCCGGATGCCAAATGAACCCACTGTAAATTTGGGTATTTTCTAACTTTAGAAGTTGGGTTGTATTTTCCTCTTAATTTTACAAGAGTAACATTCATTGATGAATGTTTTTTGCAAATTGAACAAATTTTTTCTGCCATAAAACTTAAATTTAATAGATTTATATTAACATTATATTTATTTTTTTGCAAGAATTACTAATATGGTGTAATATAATAGAAGATCGTTCGTCATCTATTTAATATGTTTACTTTTGATATCATTATAATTTTTCAGCTGATTGTTTTAATTTTTTCCGTTATGATCCACGAAATTGCGCATGGAAGCGTAGCTTATTCTTTGGGCGATTTAACAGCAAAAAATGAAGGCAGACTAACGTTAAATCCGTTAAAACACATTGATATATTTGGGTCAATTCTTCTGCCGTTATTGCTGTTGATCAGTTCAATTATTTCCGGCGGCGGAGGGATAATTTTTGGCTGGGCAAAACCAGTGCCCATAAATTCCTATAATTTTAAAGACCAGAAGTGGGGCACGCTCAAGGTGGCTATTGCAGGACCTGCAACGAATTTTGCCATCGCAATAATTTTTGGATTAATAATAAGATTTTTGAATTTGCCCGTTCAAAGTAATTTTTTTCAATTTATCAGCATTATAGTAATTTATAACTTTTCTCTTGGCATATTCAATCTGTTTCCTATACCTCCGCTTGACGGGTCACATATACTTTTTAGTATTTTGCAAATTCGATCTCAGAAGGTAGCAATGTTTTTACAGCAGTATGGTCTTTTAATACTAATATTTATTCTTTTTTCCGGCGGTTTCTATTTTTTAAACAATATTATTGGGTTGTTTTTTTATTTGGTTACAGGCATAAATTTATTTTAGAGAAAAAAGGATATTGACTTTATTTTTTTAATTTGCTAACATAATTATTATTAGGCGCCGAGCGCTTAAATTTTTTTACTAGATAAAACAAAATGCCTACAATACATCAGTTAATTAAGAAAAACAGAAAAAAACCGAAAAAACGCAAGAAAACAGTTGCCCTTCAGTTTGGTTTCAATGTTTTAAAAAACAGGCCATCATATTATTCCTCTCCCTTAAAAAGAGGAGTGTGCATAAAAGTTTTTACACAAACTCCTAAAAAGCCAAATTCAGCCTTGAGAAAAGTAGCCCGTGTCAAGCTTTCAAACGGAATGGAAGTTACAGCTTATATTCCGGGAGTAGGCCACAATTTACAGGAACACTCAGTAGTGTTGATTAGGGGCGGAAGAGTTAAAGATTTGCCCGGAGTAAGATATCATATTGTAAGAGGAGTTTTAGATACAGCCGGAGTTGAGGGCAGAAAACAGGAAAGAAGCAAATACGGAGCTAAAAAAGCAAAATAAATTTGAAATTTACAATTTACAATTAGAAATCAATTTGAATTTATCCAATTTGAAATGATTAAAACCCGTCGTGTTTTCAAATTAAATCATTTAAACATTGAAAATTGATTTCAAATTTAAAATTTCAAATTTCAAATTTTCGATGAGAAGAGCTTACAAAAAACATAAAGTAGCGCCAGACCACATTTATAATGATGTGGCGGTTTCGCAATTTATAAATAAAGTAATGAAGCAGGGTAAAAAAACAACTGCCCAGAAAATTGTTTATGGCGCTTTTGATATAATTAAAGAAAAAACCAAAAAAGACCCTTTGGAAGTTTTTAAATTAGCGATTGAAAACGCCTCGCCGCTTTTGGAAGTAAAGCCAAAAAGAATTGGAGGAGCAACTTATCAGGTTCCAATGGAAGTCAGAGGGGAAAGAAGATTAGCTTTGGCTATTAAGTGGATACTTGACGGAGCAAGGGCTAAAAAAGGAAAGCCAATGGCTGAAAAATTGGCTCAGGAATTAATTGATTGCGTTAACAACCAAGGTTCAGCTATTAAAAAGAAAACAGATACGCACCGAATGGCCGAAGCCAACAAAGCTTTCGCTCACTTCGCAAGATAAAAAAATTTTTGACCAAAAGGAAATTTTTTAGTATGATTAAACCGTATAAATAATATATCGCTACGCTAAAATTATGACAAGAACATTATTAGCAAAAATAAAAGGCAAGAAATTTCCCATAATTGTTGAAAGGGACGAAAGCGGTTTTTATGTTGTTGAATGCCCTGTTTTTAGGGGCTGTTTTACACAGGGAAAAACTATAGATGAAGCGCTAAAA
>Ga0265296_1002483_pt1 | contig 18498 bp, 17 predicted proteins | sample MunlanPumphouse1_FD_189073 | JGI IMG/M metagenome (GOLD analysis project Ga0265296, IMG submission 189073) | Groundwater microbial communities from a municipal landfill in Southern Ontario, Canada - Pumphouse #1 | ecosystem: Environmental > Aquatic > Deep subsurface > Groundwater | place...
CGAGATCGTCACCGAGATCAACAACCGACCCCGCCGAGTCCTCGGCTGGGCAACCCCCGCCGAGATCTTCAACGAACTATGCTCAAGCCAAGCCACACCACGTTGCACCTCGAACTAGAACCCGGGGCGTTCAGCCCGAGTCCCCGATACTCTCTGCGCACGACGAAGCAGCTGACGGCCCACACGTCATCGTCATCGAGCGGTTCGCGTGTCGTGGCGACGATGTTGCGGGTGCGACCGAGCCGGCGCTGGAGCGTGCGAGGCCCGACGCGGATCCATCCTGCGGCGTCACCATCGACGTACGCGACGAGTCCCGGCGGGCGCGACGACGCCACTTCCTGCTGGAACATCGCCGTGCGCTGGTCCAGATCCGTGGTCTCCCATTCCTTGTTCGTCAGCACCGGCCAGACGCACTGGCAGCTGCGGCCGTCACCTCCGCCGCTCAGCGTGTGCTGGATGTCTTCCCAGATCTCTGGGCGTGCGAGAGCGGTGGTGATCTTCGGCATGTGGGGCAGGCTACGCCCCGCGGTCCGACACGGGCAAGGATGCTGGTTCGCGAAGCCCGTGCCGTCCGGCTAAGATAGTGGAGTTGCCTCCGCGCGAGCGGAGAACAACGGGCTGTGGCGCAGCTTGGTAGCGCACTTGACTGGGGGTCAAGGGGTCGCAGGTTCAAATCCTGTCAGCCCGACCGATGGGTTGTTGGCAATACTGATTGCAGAGCGGTCGAGAAACGGGAAGGGCACTGGCTTCGAGCCGGTGCCCTTCTCATTTTCTGCCCCCTCATATCCGGGGCCCGAGGGTCAGACCACGGTAGAGAGCTGCCAGGGGACGAATTCGTTGTCGCCGTAGCCGAGCTCCTCGCTCTTGGTCTTCTCGCCCGAGGCGATCCGGATGATGAACTCGAATATCTCCTCGCCCATCTGCTCGATCGTCTTCTCGCCGTCGACGACCGACCCGCAGTTGATGTCCATGTCCTCGGTCATCCGCTCGTACAGCGGCGTGTTCGTGGCGAGCTTGAAGCTCGGAGCCGGCTTGCACCCGAACGCCGAGCCGCGACCCGTCGTGAACGCGAGTACCTGTGCGCCACCGGCGACGAGACCGGTCGCGTTCACCGGGTCGTAGCCGGGGGTGTCCATGAACACGAGTCCCTTGGCTGTGACCGGCTCGGCGTACTCGACCACGTCGACGAGGTTCGTCGAGCCGCCCTTGGCGGCGGCGCCGAGTGACTTCTCGAGGATGGTGGTGAGCCCGCCCGCCTTGTTGCCGGGGGAGGGGTTGTTGTTGATCGAGGTGCCGTCGGCGGTGACGTGGTCCTCCCACCAGCGGATGCGCTCGTTGAGCTTGTCGGCGACTTCGTCGCTGACCGCTCGGCTGGTGAGCAGGTGCTCCGCGCCGTAGATCTCCGTCGTCTCGCCGAACACCGCTGTGCCGCCGTGTCGGATGAGGATGTCGGCCGCGGCTCCGAGTGCAGGGTTTGCGGTGATGCCCGAGAACGCGTCCGATCCGCCGCACTCCATCGCCAGCACGAGCTCCGAGACCGGGACGGGCTCGCGCTCTGCCTTGTTCACCTCGGGGAGCAGCGCTGTGACGCGGCGGATGCCCTTCTCGACCGTGGCGCGCGTACCGCCGAGCGCTTGGATCGTCATCGACGACACCTTGCGGTCTGTGGGGACGTTCTTCCAGCTCTGCGTCATGTCGCGGATCTGATTCACCTCACAGCCGAGGCCGACGGCGATGACTGCGCCGAAGTTCGGGTGGCTGGCGTATCCGTGCAGGGTGCGGCGCAGGACGCCGAAGCCGTAATTGCCGGCACCGCCGGTGCCGCATCCGGTGTCGTGCGTGAGTGCCATGACGCCGTCGACGTTCGGATAGTCGTCGAGGATCCCGCTCATCTCCACCCGCATCGCGATCTGCTGTGCGGCGGTGGCCGAGCAGTTCACAGAGGTGATGATCCCGATGTAGTTACGGGTGCCCACCTTGCCATCGGCGCGGCGGTAGCCCGAGAACGTGCGGCGTTCGGCCTCGGGCACCATGACGGTCTCGCGCAGCGCAGTACCGGCCACGCCCACGCGGTCGAACTCGCGGAACTCGACATTGTGCACGTGCGCGTGCTCACCGGGCTCGATCACGCGAGTGGCGAAGCCGATCACCTGCCCGTACTTGTGGATCGGAGCATCCTGCTCGATGCGGCGCACAGCCACCTTGTGACCGCGCGGGATGTCGGCGGGTACCGTGAGCGTCGCGCCGTCGAGGGTGTACGCGCCTGCGGCCAGGCTGTCGCGGACGATGCGCACGTCGTCGCCGTCGCGCAGCGACAGTGAGAGAGAGGCGAGATCAGTCATCGTCCCAACCACCCTCCGTCGACGGGGAGGACGGCCCCGGAGACGTAGTCGGATGCTGCAGAGGCGAGGAAGACCGTCGCGCCCGCGAGATCGTCGGATCGTCCCCAGCGTCCCGCCGGTATGCGGTCGAGGATCGCCTGCGAGCGCTCCGGATCGTCCTGCAGAGCCTGTGTGTTGTCGGTGGCGATGTAGCCGGGGGCGATGCCGTTGACCTGCACACCGCGACCTGCCCACTCGTTCGACAGGGCCTTCACGAGACCGGCGACGCCCGACTTCGCTGCGGCGTAGCCGGGGACGTTGATGCCGCCCTGAAAGCTCAACAGGCTCGCCGTGAAGATGATCTTGCCGGCGCCGCGTCCGAGCATGCCCTGCCCGACAGCACGGGAGAGCACATACGGCGCGGAAAGATCGACCTCGAGTACCTCATCCCACCACTCGAGCGGGTGCTCGGCGGCGGGGGCGCGCTTGATGGTGCCGGCGTTGTTGACGAGGATGTCGACCCGTCGTCCGGTGAGCTCCCCGGCGAACGCCGTGACGGCGGCACGGTCGGAGAAGTCGACGGTGTGCGCCTCGAATGAGCGGCCGAGGGCGGAGACGGCCGCCTCGATGTCGCTGCCGGATGCCTCCAGCGTCGCGCTCACGCCGATGATGTCGGCGCCGGCGGCCGCGAGGGCTTCCGCCATCGCGAAGCCGATTCCGCGCTTCGCGCCGGTGACGACGGCGAGCTTTCCGGAGAGGTCGAAGGCGGTGGCCGGGTCGAAGGTCATCGTGTTGCTCCTGTGGTGACGGGTGCCTCGTCGCCCTGCACGTCGACGAGGATCTTCATCGCGCGGCCGGCCTCGAGGTCGTGGAAAGCCTCTTCGACGGCGTCGAGAGCGACGACCTTGGTGATCAGTGCCTCGCTCGGGATCGTGCCCTCGGCGAGTAGCTCGACGGCCTTCTCGAAGTCGGTGCGCTCGTAGACGCGGGCGCCGAGGATCTCCAGCTCTCGCCAGAAGACGCGCTGTAGATCGATGGGGCGCGGGGTCGGGTGAATCGCGACGACGACGATCGTGCCGCGCACCCTGGCGAGGTCCGTGGCGCCCAGCACGGCGGCGGCCGCACCGGACACCTCGAAGACGACATCGGCGCCGACGCCGCCGGTCCACTCCTCGATCCAGGCCTTCTGATCGACCGCGGTGGGGTCGACGGTGATGAAGCCGAGTTCCTCGACCTGCCCGCGACGAGTCGGGTCGACTTCGAGCACGGCGACGTCGGCGCCGAAGGCGCGGGCCACTGTGGCGATGAGCACTCCGATGGGGCCACCGCCGATGACTGCGGCCTTGGACCCTTCGGTCAACCGCGAGCGCCGCACGTCGTGCACGGCGACGGCGGTGGGTTCGACGAGCGCGGCGGTGCGCAGGTCGAGTCCCTCGGGGAGGCGGACGAGCAGGTCGGTTCGCACGTTCCAACGCTGCTGCAGGGCGCCGGGGGAGTCGATGCCGACGAAGTTCAGATTGTGACAGATGTGCTGGTTGCCGGCCCGGCAGGCAGGACAGGTGCCGTCCCAGTCGAGCGGCATGACGGTGACGCGGTCGCCAACGGCCCAGTCTTCTACGGAGGAGCCGACGGCCGTGATCTCGCCGCTCATCTCATGGCCGAAGGCGAGCGGGGTGGCGACACGGGCGTCCATGTCGCCGTGGAAGATGTGCAGGTCGGTGCCGCACAGCCCTGTGTATGCGACGGAGATCTGCACTTCGTCCTGGCCGGGCGACGGCTGCGCGTCGCGGCGCTGCAGTTCGATGGTCTTGTTTCCGGTGTAGGCGGCGGTGAGCATGGAGGCGGCTCCTGTGGGGCGTGGGGATCAGAGTGGGCTGACGGGCGCGACCCCGAGGCGTGCGAACAGCTGCTGCAGCGCGTCGACGGTCGTCGGTGCAAGCGCGACGGCGGATGCTGCGGCGCGGCACCTGTGGTGCTCAGGGTCTCCGGGGGCGAGCACGCTCTCTCCGGTCGAGCGCACGCGCGCCTGCAGATCGGCGGCACGATCGGCGGTGTGCTGCGCGCCACTGAAGGCCGCGGTGTCGATCGCGATGAGCAGGTGGCCGGTGTTCATCCGGTGGGACGGAGTAGACCAGATGTCGGTGGTCTGGAACGCGTAGTGGGCGTTCGTCAGCGATGCCGCCAGACCTTCGAGCAGTACGGAGACGGCGGAGCCCTTATGACCGCCGAACGGCAGCAGGGCGCCCGCCATCGCCTGGGCGGGATCCGTGGTCGGAGCGCCTGACGGGTCGATCGCCCACCCCTCGGGGATCTCGGATCCGGCACGGTTCGCGGCAAGCACCTTTCCGTATGCGCCGGCGCTGGTGGCCATGTCGGCGGTCAACGCGTGGTCCTCGCTGCTCGGGATGCTGATCGAGAGCGGGTTCGTGCCGAGGACGGCCTCCGCGCCGCCGTAGGGCGCAACAGTCGGACCGGTGGTCGAGGTGACGATGCCGATCATTCCGGCGTCGGCGAGCATCTGAGACCACCAGCCGCCCGCGCCGAAGTGCGTGCTCCCTTCGACGGCCACGGTGCTGACGCCGTGTGCGCGGGCGAGATCGATCGATTTCTCCGCTGCAGCATGTGCGGCGACCTGACCGAACGCGCTGTCGGCGTCGAGGATCGCGACGGCGTCGGCACCCGAGCGCCAGCGGAGGTCGGGGCGGGGATTGATGCCGCCGGCTTCGACCGCGGCGACGTACAGCGGCAGGCGCAGCAGCCCGTGCGAGTAGATACCGCGCTGATCGGCGGCGATGAGCGTGCGAGCGACGAGCTCGGCGTCGCCTTCCGGCACGTTGACGGCGACGAGCGCCGCTGCCGATGCGCGCTGCAGATCTTTCGGAGCAAGAGATATTTCGGGCATCGTTGCCTTCCTTGCGACATGCGTCTCTGGAGTCGAAGCGGGGATGCGAAGGATCCTACATGATTTATTCGGTCGTTCCAGGGTTGCACGGCGTTTGGGTTGACAAATCGTGCACGATCTCCCTAGTCTCGCCACAGACGTCGATACCTGTCACGACAGGGCGTCTCACAACCCGAGATCAACGGAGATCATGAGCATCATCACCAACGCCACCGCGCGCCTCGTCGACATCCCAGTCGAAGCCGCCCGATCGGACGCCGTACAGAGTTTCCAGTCGCAGGAGACCCTGATCGTGGACCTCACAACGGATGCCGGTATCTCGGGCCGCGGCTACAGCTACACGATCGGAACCGGCGGCACCGCCGTGCTCGCGCTGCTGCGCGATGTCTTCCTCCCGCGCCTGATCGGGCATGACATCCGCCGCTACGAGCGCATCTGGTTCGATCTGTTCGCCTCGACCCGCTCGACCGCTCCTGGCGCCATCACCGCTCTCGCGCTGGCCGCGGTCGACACGGCCGTATGGGATGCGAACGCCAAGCGCCTCGGCGACCCGCTCTCCATCGCGGTCGGCGGTGCGCGCGACGAGGTCCCCGTGTACGACACCGAGCACGGGTGGCTGCACCTGTCGGAGCAGGAGCTCGTCGACGGCATCACCGCGGTGCGCGACGGCGGTATGCGTGCAGCCAAGGTCAAAGTCGGTGCGCCCACGCTCGCTGAGGACGTGCGCCGGCTGAGCGCCGTTCGCGACGCCGTCGGTGACGACTTCGAGATCTTCGTCGACGCCAACCAGTCCTTCACCGTCCCCGAGGCCATCCGCCGGTCGCGCGCCTATGCCGATCTCGGCATCGGCTGGTTCGAAGAACCACTGCCCGCCGATGACGTCGCCGGGCACCGCCAGCTCGCACAGCACAGCGCAGTGCCGATCGCCGTCGGTGAGACGCTGTACTCGGTCGGGCAGTTCCAGACCTACGTCGACGCCGAAGCGGCTTCCATCATCCAGGTCGACGTCGCCCGCATCGGCGGCATCACGCCTTGGTTGAAAGTCGCGCACCTCGCCGAGGCCGCCAACCTGCCCGTCTGCCCGCACTTCCTCATGGAACTGCACGTGAGCCTCACAGCCGGCGTGCGCAACGGCCGCTACGCGGAGTACATCCCGCAACTGCGCGCCGTCACCAGGAACGAGGTCGAGCTCACCGCCGCCACGCTCCGCGCACCCACGACCCCTGGGCTCGGCATCGACTGGGACGACGACCGGCTCGACGACCTCTGCGTCGCGACCGCGTGACGAGACCCGTAATCGCATACCCTGCATCACCCATTCGAAGGAGAATCATGATGAAGAAGAAGACCCTGCCCCTGGTGGCGACCGCCGCCGTCGGCCTGCTCGCACTGAGTGGCTGCGTCGGCACCGAGGCGCCGGCGGCAAAGGGCGACGCCGCGGGCGGCGCGGACAGCGACGCCACCGTGCTCCGCCTCGCCTACCAGTACGACGAGACCCACCCCGTCGGTGCGTGCGGCATCCCCGCGCTGAACGAGTCGCTCTCCGGCTCCGGTCTCCAGGTCGAGGGGTACCCCGCCGGCCAGCTCGGCAACGAGGAGGAGAGCATCCAGCAGGTCGCCGACGGCAGCCTGGATCTCGCCATCGGAGGTCCGTCGTTCCTCGGTCTCTACGAGCCGAAGGTCGCGATGCTCGACGCGCCATACGCGTTCGCGGACGTCGACCAGTTCGAAAGAGTGCTCGACGGCGAGGTCGGCCAGGAACTCTGGGACAGCCTCCGCGAGAACGGCGACCTCGAGGTGCTCGGAGCCTGGTACTACGGCACTCGCCAGGTCACCAGCAACAACCCTGTCAACACATATGAGGACCTGAAGGGGCAGAAGCTGCGCGCCGCGAACGCCCCGATGTACCTGACCATGGCGGAGATCATGGGAGGCGCTGCGACGCCGATGGCGCTCGACGAGGTGTACCTCGCGTTGCAGCAGGGCACGATCGACGCCCAGGAGAACCCGATCCCGACCATCGCATCGCAGAAGCTCTATGAGGTGCAGTCGTACATCAACCTCACCGGCCACATGATCCAGGGCGTCATGCTGCTGGGCAACGCGTCGTCGATCGAGGCGCTGTCGGCAGAGCAGCAGGAGGCTCTGCGCAGGGCGGGTAAGGACGCACAGGCGGCGGTGCGCGAATGCGTCGAGACGCAGGAGGCCGACTTCCTCGAGGAGTGGACGGCCGATGGCGAGGTCACTGTGAACGAGGACGTCGACGTCGACAGCTTCCGCGAGCGCGCGAGCGAGATCGTGCCGAAGAACTTCCCGGAGTTCGCGGACTTCTACAAGCAGCTGCAGGAGGGCTGATCCGATGACAGAGGTCGCCCCCTGGCACCCCGAGTTCCCGGAGCGCAGATCAAAGCTCTACCGTGTGCTCGTGCGCGCGGAGATCACCGTCGCCGCTGCGCTGCTCGTCGCGCTGTTCGCCCTGATCATCCTTCAGGTGTTCACCCGCTTCGTGTTGAACTCGCCGCTGATCTGGACCGAGGAGCTCGGACGCTTCGTGTTCGTCTGGTTCGTGTTCGTGGGGGCGACCTTTGTCACCGCGCAACGACGGGGAATCGTCGTGGAGATCGTCCAGGCGAGGAGCACCGGCCGGATCATCTCTCTCATGGAGGGGTTCGCCGCGCTCGTCGGCGCCGTCGTCAACGGCCTGCTCTGCTATGCGTCCATCGAACTCTCGACCGGGCGGGCGGCACAGTTGGCCATGCCTGCCACCGGTATCCCGTACCCCCTTCTCTATCTGTCCGCCGCGCTCGGTTTCGCGCTGCTGACCGTTCATTCCGTGGTCAATGGCGTCATCGCTCTCAGGTACCCGTCGCAGTACCGTGAGCGCCACGTCGAGGTGGAGGCAATCGACTGATGTGGACTCTCACGTGGATGATCGGACTGCTGCTCATCCTCCTCGCAATCCGTGTGCCCGTGGTGGTGGCGCTGTTCGTACCGTCGCTGCTCTACATCGCCCTCGACCCCGGCGCGAAGTGGGGAGTCGCGGCGCAGCAGACGATCTCGGGCGTCGACAGCTTCCCGCTGCTGGCTGTTCCGATGTTCATCCTGCTCGGCAACATCGCGAACGTCAGCGGTGTGTCCGACAAGCTCTTCGACGCAGCCACCGCCCTCTTCGGCCGTGTGCGTGGCAGCCTCGGATACGTCTCGATCGCGAGCAGCTTCGGCTTCTCGTGGATGAGCGGAGCTGCGATCTCCGATGCCGCAGCTCTCGGGCGTGTGCAGGTGCCGGCGATGACCAAGCGCGGGTACTCCTCGAGTTTCGCCACCGGCATCACGGCGTCCGCATCGCTCATCGCTCCGATCCTTCCGCCCTCGCTGCCGGCGATCATCTACGGCGTGGTCGGCGGGGTTTCGGTGGGCGCGCTCTTCGTTGCGGGTATCGTGCCGGCACTGGTGCTGGTCACGCTGCTCACGGTGACGGTCTGGTGGATGATGCGCAAGCGCGATGATCTGCGGCTCGAGCCCGTGCACGGCTCGGAGCGCTGGATCCCCGTGCTGAAGGCCCTCCCGCCGATGGGTGCCGCTGTCATCGTGCTCGGTGGCATCCTCGGTGGCGCGTTCACCCCGACAGAGGCGGCTGGCATCGGTGTGGCGTACATGCTCGTGCTGTCAGCGTTCTACCGGGCGCTGACCTGGAAGAACATCAAGACGATGCTGCGCTCGACGGCTGAGACATCCGGCGTCGTGATGCTCATCGTCGCGGCATCCGCGCTGTTCGGGTGGGTGCTGACCCGTGAGCGTGCGCCGCAACTGGTCGCCGAGGCGATGCTGAGCATCACGACCAATCCCGTCGTGTTCCTGCTTCTGCTGAACATCCTGCTGCTCATCGTCGGTGCGTTCATGGACGTCACCCCGGCCATCCTGATCCTGGTGCCGCTGATCGCGCCGATGGCCGGCGACTACGGTCTCTCGCCGATCCATCTGGGCATCGTGATCATCTTCAACCTGCTCATCGGCCTTCTGACACCACCTGTCGGTCTCGTGCTCTTCGTGCTCTCGAGCGTCACCGGCGTCTCGGTGCAGCAGGTCACGAAGGGTGTGCTGCCGTTCTTCATACCGCTACTGGGCGCACTCGTCCTCATCACCTACTTCCCGTTCCTCGCAACCTGGCTGCCCGGGCTGCTCGGAATGGGCGGCTGACGCCGTCACACGTCTGGAAAGGACAATCAGATGTCGAAAATCATGTCGATCGAGACGAGCGACGTGCGGTTCCCGACGTCGCTGGAACTCGACGGATCGGACGCCGTCAACGTCGATCCCGACTACTCAGCCGCGTATGTGCGGATCATCGCCGAAGACGGCGAGGCGGGGTACGCGCTCGTCTTCACCGGCGGGCGCGGCAACGAGATCGTGGTCAAGGCGATCGAGTCCTACGGTCAGCTGATCGTCGGCGAAGAGCTCGATGACCTCGTCGGCGACCTCGGCGCCGCGGCGAAACAACTCGTGCACGACTCGCAGCTTCGCTGGCTGGGGCCCGAGAAGGGCGTCTCGCACATGGCGGCGGGCGCGATCATCAATGCGTTGTGGGACGTCGCCGCGCGCCGTGAGGGCAAGCCGCTGTGGCGCTACCTCGCGGACCTGACGCCCGAGCAGGTCGTCGCCGCGATCGACTTCACGCACATCTCCGACGCGCTCACGCCCGACGAGGCACTTGAGATCCTGCGCCGAGGCGAGCAGGGCAAGGCCGAGCGCATCGCCGAGCTGGAGCAGAACGGCTTCCGCGCGTATACGACCTCGCCAGGATGGCTCGGCTACACCGACGAGAAGATGTTGCGCCTCACCCGCGAAGCGGTCGCCGACGGCTTCGAGCTCATCAAATTGAAGGTCGGGGGCAGCCTTGAGGACGACATCCGTCGCTTCGAGCTCGTGCGCGCGGAGGTCGGCCCCGACTTCCCTGTGGCGATCGACGCGAACCAGCGCTGGGATGTCGAAGACGCCATCGCGTGGCTCGAGCCGCTCAAGCGGTTCGAGCCGTTCTGGATCGAAGAGGCCACCAGCACGGACGACGTGCTCGGCCACGCCACGATCCGCAAGGCCATCGCGCCGATGCGCGTCGCGACCGGTGAGGCCGTCCAGAGTCGCATCATCTTCAAGCAGCTGCTGCAGGCTCAGGCCATCGACGTCATGCAGATCGACTCGGTGCGCGTCGCGGGCGTGAACGAGAACCTCGGCAACATCCTGCTCGCGGCGAAGTTCGGTGTGCCGGTGTGCCCGCACGCCGGTGGCGTCGGGCTGTGCGAGCTCGTACAGCATTTCTCGTTCTTCGACTACGCCGCCGTGGCCGGCACGCAGGATGACCGCTACATCGAGTTCGTCGACCACCTCCACGAGCACTTCGCCGAACCGGTTGTGGTGACGGGCGGTCGCTACCGCGCGCCGCAGCAGCCCGGCAACGGTGCGGAGATGCTGCCCGATTCCGTCGCCACGTGGACCTTCCCCGACGGTCCGGGCTGGCAGGAGCTCGAGCGCCGGGGACTGCGCGCCGCGACACGAACAGCCCGATAGGCGGCAGGCTAGAGGGATGAGCGAGAACTCCACCGAGACGCCGGAAGGCGGCGTCTCCGCGCACGTGTATCAGAAACTGTTCCGGATGGTCATGTCGAACGACATCGCCCCCGGTTCACGGCTGAACATCGACAAGATCGCCGTCGAACTCGGGGTGTCGACGACCCCGGTGCGCGAGGCGCTGGCGCGGTTGGAGACTCAGGAGCTGGTCACCAAGGAGCCCATGCGAGGCTATTTCGTCAGTCCGATCATGAGCGGCGAGGAGTTCGACGACCTGTGGGAGTTTCGTCTGCTGCTCGAAGTGTACGCCGCCTCACGCGCGGCGGAGAGGGCGAATGCGGACGACATCGATCGGCTCCGCCGTGAGCTCGCGAGCATCCGGCCGGTCCGCCTGCTCGATGATGATTACACCTCGATGGCGACCTTCCGCAACCACGACCAGTGCTTCCATGAGCTCGTCCTCGACATCGCGGGCAACCGTCAGGCGAGCAAAGCACTCGCGCAGGCGCACGTCCACACCCGGATGCTGCGCATGCGCTTCGCGCCCCTCGACGGCTATCACGCCATCCAGGAGCACGACGACATCATCGACGCGATCGCGGCCGCCGACCCCGACCGCGCAGCCGAGGCGATGCGCACACACGTCCAGAACGCACACGAGCGCATCCGCGCCTATGCACAGTGAAGTTGGAGAAATGATGACATCCGAGTCGTACGGCGCTGCCCGCGACATCCTTCCCGACGATGCCGACCGCGCGCTGTTGGTCGGCCGCGTGTGGCTGCCCGAAGCGAACGGTCCCGCCGTCGTGGCACTGCGCGAGGGCGAGCTGATCGACCTCAGCCGCACGTTCCCGACCATGCGGGAGCTGACGGAGCACCCCGTCCCGGCCGAGGTCGTGCGGATCGCCGATGGTGCATCGATCGGCTCGCTGGAGAGCGTATGGGCGAACACCTTGCCCGATTCTCGAGACGAGACGAAGCCGTGGCTGCTGTCGCCGATCGACCTACAGGTCGTCAAGGCGTCGGGCGTCACCTTCCCCGTGTCGATGCTCGAGCGCGTCATCGAGGAACGAGCCCGCGGCGACGCGGACTCGGCCCGCAGTATCCGCGAGACGATCGTCGGCGCGCTCGGGGGCGACATCCGCGATCTCGTGCCAGGATCGCCGGCTGCGATGAAGCTCAAGGCCGTGCTCATCGAGGAAGGCCTGTGGAGCCAGTACCTGGAGGTCGGCATCGGGCCGGACGCCGAGATCTTCACCAAGGCGGCCGTACTGTCGTCGGTCGGCGCCGGATCCGACGTCGGCGTGCTCGCCGAGTCGGAGTGGAACAATCCCGAGCCCGAGATCGTCTTGGTGGTGTCGTCGGCCGGTGAGATCGTGGGAGCGACGCTCGGCAACGACGTCAACCTGCGCGACATCGAGGGGCGCTCGGCGCTTCTCCTCGGCCGTGCGAAAGACAACAACGCCTCGGCATCCGCCGGCCCTTTCATCCGTCTCTTCGACGAGAGCTACTGCCTCGACGACGTGCGTGACGAGACCGTCGAACTTCAGGTGACCGGTACCGACGGCTTCCGGATGACCGGCCGCTCGCACATGACGCAGATCAGCCGCGACCCCGCCGATCTCGTGCGGCAGGCGTCCGGTGCGCACCACGCCTATCCGGACGGATTCGTGCTGTACCTCGGCACGATGTTCGCGCCCACCGACGACCGCGGCGAGGAGGGACGCGGATTCACCCATCATGAGGATGACATCGTGCGCATCGCCTCTCCTCGTCTCGGTGCCCTCGTCAACCGAGTGCGTCACTGCGAGAAGCTCCCCCCGTGGAGCTTCGGCATCGGCGCTCTCATCCGCAACCTGGCCGACCGCGGCCTGCTCGGAAGGAGTAACGCATGACCACCTTGTTCAGCACTGATCCCCGTACCGGCACAGAGAGTGCCACTGCGATCCAGGCGACCGAGGATGCCGAAGTCGCTGCGATCACCGAGCGCGCTCAGCAGGCGTTCTCGGAGCTGCGCGTCCGTCCGCGGGCCTGGCGCGCCGGCCTGCTGCGCGCGATCGCCGACAGACTGGACGTCGACCGCACCGAACTCGTCGCGGCAGCGGTTGCCGAGACAGGGCTCGCTGAGGCGCGTCTGAACGGAGAGCTCAGTCGCAGTGTCTTCCAGTTCCGTCTCTTCGCAGACGCCGTCGAGGACGGCGGCTTCCTCGAGGCCATCATCGACCACGCCGGCGACACCCCGCTCGGCGCCGGCCCCGACGTGCGCCGCATGCTCGTTCCCATCGGCCCGGTCGCCGTGTTCGGCGCGAGCAACTTCCCCTTCGCCTTCTCGGTGCTCGGCGGTGACACCGCCTCCGCGCTCGCGGCCGGCAACCCGGTCGTCGTGAAGGCGCACGGCTCTCACCTGCTCACTTCCCAGCGCTCGTACGAGTCGCTGGTGAAGGCTGCCACCGACTACGGCGCACCGGCGGGCACGTTCGGCATCGTCTACGGTCAGCAGCCGGGCTCGGTGCTCGTCGCCGACCCGCGCATCGCCGCCGTCGGCTTCACCGGGTCGCTGCACACCGGTCAGATCCTGCAGCGCATCATCGACGGTCGCGACACGCCGATCCCCTTCTATGGTGAACTGTCGAGCGTGAACCCGCTCGTCGTCACCCCGGAAGCCGCGGTGGCGCGGACCGCGCAGATCGCCGAGGGGCTGTTCGGGTCGGTCACCAGCTCCGCCGGTCAGCTCTGCACCAAGCCCGGCGTCGCATTCGTACCCAAGGGGGACGCCGGCGATGCGCTTGTCGCAGACATCGTCAGCCGCGCGCAGGATGCCGCGCCGCAGACGATGTTGAACTCCCGCATCCATTCGGCTTTCGACGAGATCCGCTCTCGGCTGATCGCCGAGGGTGGCGCCCGCAGTCTGGTCGACCCGGCGCCGGGGGAGCAGGGGTACTCGCTGACTCCCGCCGTGCTCGAGATCGACGCCACCGATGTCACGGCTGAGGTGACCGAGGAGGCCTTCGGGCCGCTCGTCGTGGTAGTGCGCTACAGCGACGTCGCCGAGATCGCGCGCGCGCTCGACGCCGTCCCCGATTCGCTGACGGCGACCATCCACAGCGAACCAGGAGAGACCGAGGTGCGCGCCGAGGTCACCGACGTGGTCAGCGGCCGCGTCGGGCGCATCGTCTACAACGGTTACCCGACAGGCGTGCGGGTCTCCTGGGCGATGCATCACGGTGGCCCGTGGCCGGCGACGAACACGCTGCACACCTCGGTGGGTGTGACCGCGATCCGACGCTTCCTGCGTCCGCTCGCCTGGCAGGATGCCCCGGCCGAGGTGTTGCCGGAAGAATTGCGCGACGGCCCCGTCGATGTTCCGCGCCGCGTCGACGGCGTGCTGGAACTCGCCTCCCGCTGACGGGCGCTGACGTGTCAGCCCGAGCGAAAGGGCTGTGGCAGGACTGATCGTGGAGACGGTCGAGAACGAGAAGGGCACCGGCTTCCCGCCGGTGTCCTTCTCGTCTTCTGCGGTATGGGTCGGGGGGACGGTCCGACCGGTGCTCGCTTGGCGTGGGCGGGCAGAGTCACCCGGGTCGGGTCAACGGCTGAGGCGCTCCGCGAGATACGGGGCCGTACGGCTCGCTGGGTCTTTCGCCACGGCATCCGGTGTTCCCGTCGCGACGATGCGCCCGCCCGCATCCCCGCCCGATGGCCCGAGGTCGATGACCCAGTCCGCGGCGGCGACGACATCCATGTCGTGCTCGACCACCACGACCGTGTCTCCAGAGTCGACCAGCGCGTGCAGCTGCGCGAGCAGCCGCCGCACATCGGCGGGATGCAGACCCGTCGTCGGCTCATCGAGCAGGTAGAGGGTGTGGCCGCGGCGCACGCGCTGCAGCTCGGTCGCCAGCTTGATGCGTTGTGCCTCGCCGCCCGACAGCTCGGTCGCGGGCTGACCGAGTCGCAGGTAGCCGAGCCCGACGTCGAGGAGGGCCTGCAGGCTGCGCGCAGCCGGCAGCACCGGCGCGAGGAAGTCGGATGCCTGCTCGACCGTCAGTGCCAGCACGTCGGCGATCGTCTTGCCCTTGTAGGTGACCTCGAGAGTCTCGGCGTTGTACCGGGCGCCGTGACAGGTCGGGCAGCGCCCATAGCTGCCGGGCAGGAAGAGGAGCTCCACCGACACGAACCCCTCGCCGAGGCAGGTCTCGCAGCGCCCACCGGCGACGTTGAACGAGAAGCGTCCTGCGGTGTACCCGCGCTCCCGAGCGAGGTCGGTCTTGGCGAAGGTCGTCCGGACCGCATCGAACAGGCCTGTGTACGTCGCCAGGTTCGACCGAGGGGTGCGTCCGATCGGCTTCTGATCCACGCGCACGAGCCGGTCGATGTGCTCGAGCCCCGTGGCACGGCGCACCGTCAGTGTGTCGGCGCGCGCATCCGGGACCGTCGCTTCGGTGAGCCCCGCGTCATCGCCTGCGGGGTCGGTGGTCGTCGCGTCATCGTCCGGATCATCGATACCGTCGCCCTGGCCGGAGCGCAGATGCTCACGAACGACATCACGCAGCACGCGGCTCACGAGCGTCGACTTTCCCGACCCTGAGACGCCGGTGACCGCGACGAAGGTTCCGAGCGGAATGGCCGCGTCGACGCCGGCGAGGTTGTGCAGCGTGATGCCCTCCACGGTGAGCCAGTTCGCGGGCTCGCGCACGTCGCGACGATCTGCCGCCGTGGTGTCCTGATTGGGGAAGAGGAACGGCCGCGTGACGGATGTCTCGACCGCTCCGAGTCCGTCGACCGCTCCGCTGTAGAGCACGTCACCGCCGCCCTCGCCCGCTCCGGGGCCGACGTCGACGATCCAGTCGGCGCGGCGGACCACATCCATGTTGTGCTCGACCACGAAGACGGAGTTGCCCGAGCGCTTGAGCTGCTCCAAGACGTCGAGCAACGGCTCCGCATCGGCGGGATGCAGTCCGGCCGACGGCTCGTCGAGCACGTAGATGACGCCGAAGAGCCCCGACCGCAGCTGGGTGGCGAGCCGCAGCCGCTGCATCTCGCCGGGGGAGAGCGTGGTCGTCACCCGTCCGAGCCCGAGGTACCCGAGGCCGAGATCGGTGAGCACGGTGATGCGCTCCAGGAGATCGGTCGTGATTGCGACGGCGACATCTGTGCGCTCGCCGGAGAGCGTGGTCGGCAGCGCGTGCTCAGGGTCCGTGAGCTGCGTGGTCGGGCGCAGCACGTCGGCGAGCTCGGTCAGCGGGAGGGCGTTGAGCTCGGCGATCGTGCGCCCGGCGAACGTGACGGCCAGTGCTTCGCGGCGAAGACCCGTGCCGTGGCAGAGCGGGCACGGTCCGGACCGCACGAACTGCAGCACCTTCGTGCGCATCATCTGGCTCTTCGAGTCGGCCAGCGTGTGGAAGACGTACTTCTTCGCGCTCCAGAACATGCCGTTGTAGGGCTTCGCCACGCGGTCGCGCTGCGGGGTGATCTGCACGATCGGCTGCTCGTCGGTGAAGAGCAGCCAGTCGCGGTCGGCCTGATCGAGGTCGCGCCATGGTCGATCGACGTCGTACCCGAGCGCGATGGTGATGTCTCGCAGGTTCTTCGCCTGCCACGCACCCGGCCAGGCGGCGATGGCACCATCGCGAATGCTCAGCGAGGGATCGGGCACCAGCGAGTCCTCGCTGACGGTGTGCGAGACGCCGATGCCATGGCACTCGGGACAGGCGCCCGCTGCGGTGTTCGGCGAGAACGCGTCAGAATCGAGGCGCGTCGTGAACCCTTCGGGGAAGGTGCCGGCGCGGGAGAACAGCATCCGAAGCGAGTTCGACAGCGTGGTGACGGTGCCGACGCTCGATCGCGAGCTGGGGGCGCCGCGGCGCTGCTGCAGCGCGACGGCCGGCGGCAGGCCCGAGATCGACTCGACGTGCGGATCATGTCCCTGCTGGATGAGGCGCCGTGCATACGGGGCGACGGACTCCAGGTAGCGGCGCTGGGCCTCGGTGAAGATGGTGCCGAACGCCAGGGAGGACTTGCCCGATCCGGAGACGCCGGTGAACGCGACGATCCTGTCGCGCGGCACATCGACGTCGACGTTCCTGAGGTTGTTCTCGTTGGCACCGCGAACGCGGACGAACGCATCGGTCGGGTCGTTCGGGGTTTCGGGCACCGGTCGAGTGTATCCGTGGGGCCCTGGGGGCGAGGTGAGGGGGCGGTGCATGCGTCAGGTGTCAGCCAGATGCAGGAGGATTCGCCCCTGGCCTCAGAGAGCGATGTGACGACCGGCAGCGCCGAGCATCCGGTCGATGGCGACGAAGAGGAAGCCGACGGCGACGAGCGTGGCAGACAGGGCGACGATCCACAGGGCGACGCCGCCCAGACCCAGCTTCTCGGTGTTCATGAACGGGTATGGATAGGTCTGTCCGGGCGTGAACTCTCCGCCCAGCGCACCGTAGATGAAGCCGAACACCAGGTAGGCGTAGGGGATCAGTGTCCAGCGCAGAGGATCGATCCAGCGGAACGTGCCCTTCGGGACGAAGAGCAGCCAGTCGCCGATCACCAGGCACGGCGTGATGATGTGGATGAGATTGTCGGTGAGGGAGAAGATGTCGGCGTCGCCCTGCTGGAACCGAGTCGGCACCAGCACGATCAGATAGATGAGCATGGTCACGGAGATCGCCATCATCACCGCCCCGCTTCCTCTCGCGTTCGGAGTCGAGGTACCGGAGGTGCCAAGTCGACGCAGATCCCGCGCGGTGCGGATGATCAGCAGCAGCATCCACCCGAGGCAGAGGAGGTTGCTGATCATCGTGTAGAACAGCAGGGTCGACCAGTCCGGGGCCCCGGACAACACCCCGGAGTTGCGGACGACCCCCGCCAGGATGAGCGCGAACGCGATGATCCGGTAGACCAGCGCCAGGGGCCGGGCGTTCTCTGCCGCGTGCGCGAGCAGGGGCTGACGCCGCTGCGCGACCGCGGGGTCAGCGGGAGTCGCGAGGGAAGAGGAGGGGCCGTACGGCATTGGTCGAGCGTACAAGCGGGCCCGACGACAGCCGCGGGGCTTGACTACGGGAACACCCGTCGCAGGAGTGCCACGTCGTCTTCGCTCAGGTTGTACATGCCGACCGTGACCAGGTCGACGCAAAAGCGCTCGGATCGCGAAGATGCTGTTCTGGGATGGCTGTGTTGAAGATCCCACCCTGCCCACGTCGCTCACGAGCGCCGCCGCGATAGTAATATTCGGTGGGGACGGGCACCTGATCGACCTCAGGCGTCCGCGGATCCGCGGTGAGTCTGGTGCGACGGCATCCGTCAAGGCCCTCGCTCGAGGTGTTGACGTGCGCGTACGGTCGTCGGATTCGACGAAGGAGAAATCATGAGTGATCCGAAGGATCCGCAGAAGCAGACTGACGACACTGCCGCCCAGGCCGGGTCGGAATCACCCGAAGAGGGCGCCGAAGCCGAAGAGGTCGCGGAGGATGCCATCGTCTACGGTGACCACCTCGACGCCTGAGGGCGTGGCCTGAGGCGTCGCCCGAGGTCATAGCTTGAAGTCAGCGCTGCGTTCCATCTGCAGGAGAAGTTGGCAGTTGCAGGAGGATTCGGCCTAGATGAGTGAGTCCGATTGGCTGTGAACGGCGTGGAGGCTGTTAATCGTTGGCAGAGGGTGTTAAGCCCAATGTGTGAATACCGACCTCAACACCCTCCTGATCACACTTTACGTCCATCTCG